>TARA_R110002073_G_C9499523_1_pt1 | contig 34844 bp, 26 predicted proteins | sample TARA_R110002073 | Tara Oceans TARA_R110002073 (sample SAMEA4397174) | marine metagenome | biome: Polar Biome; feature: [DCM] deep chlorophyll maximum layer (ENVO:01000326); material: water (ENVO:00002006), including particulate matter (ENVO:01000060) such as... | depth 40 m | reverse complement strand
CAGTGAATCAACACGCGCTCACGCTCTTGGTGAATAATGCGGGTTAAGTGAAGGACCCTACTTGCGTGAGGTTTTTGATCAACACGCGAAACAAGCGGTGGTCATTCCTTGGCAAATAGACCCGCCTATCGGAATCGAAGGTTTGCGGGAGTTGATCGCGGACAAGGCTTCTTGCTAAGACAGGGCCTTGTTTGACGAAACAATTCGGGCAAGGCATTCCGGCAGGCGGCAAATCGTATGAGCAGTGACGAGCTGGATCAAAACGGATTCCAGATTCTTCGCGACGCGGTGCCGAGGTCGGTGGTCGAGCATCTGCTGGATGTTTGCACGCGGACATTGGTGCAGGAGTCTGACTCCGTTCGGGCTCGGTCCAGTCGAGGTCATGTTTACGCGGCTCGCAATTTGATCGGCAGCATTCCTGAGGTGACAACGGTTTGGCAATGCGAACCGTTGATCGGCTTCTTGAGAAAGCAACTCGGCGATGAGCTGGGATTGGTGCGAGCTTTGTTTTTTGACAAGCCGCCCGATCGGACTTGGGCGTTGCCTTGGCACAAGGACACATCCGTCGCGGTTGAAGACAACTCGGTGAGTTCCGCTTGTTTCTCACGGCCGACGGTCAAGGCGGGAGTCCCTCACTTCATCGCGGCCGACGACGTGTTGCGACGGATGCTGACGCTTCGAATTCATCTGGACGAAGTGACCGATGAGAATGGTCCACTGCGAGTGATTCCTGGTTCGCATCATTCAAGTGACAGCGACGGGGAAGACGTCGGCGCGGCCGTTTCCATTTTCGCGGAGGCGGGTGATGTGTTGGCGATGAGACCTTTGCTCAGCCATTGCAGCGGTTCGTCTGATCCCGGCACTTGGCGGCACCGGCGAATTCTGCACTTGGAATTTGCCGAGTCCATGGTCCTACCGGACGGAGTGACGTGGCACGACTTTGTTGTTCCGACGTTTGCAAGCGGTTGAGAGAACCCCCTCCATCGCCTCGTCCTGTACGGCCTGGTTCGACCTCCCCCAAAACTTCGTTTTTGGAGAGGTGCTGCATACGAGAACAATGCCAAAACCGGCGTTGCAAACTGCACGATCTCGTTTCAGCGGAGGGGGTGCGAAGCAGCGAGAAACGAATGGAGCCGACACGCTTGCTCAGTTCACCGGATCGGCTTCTTTAAAGTAGAGGTCGTACCACGCTTGCTCTCGCATTTTCTTTCCTTGCGGCATGCCTTTGGGCGTTAGTTCCGATGTCCAGGCCGCCAAGTTGGCGTGGAGTTTGTCAGCGAGTTCTGGATAGTCCTTCGCTAGGTTGCGATGTTCGTGTTGATCGCTTTCAAGGTCGAACAGGAATCGACGACCATCGCCGACGAAGATGTACTTCCATTTGCCACGGCGAATGGCGGCTTGATCCCAGAACCGGAAGTAAAGCGTTCGCGTGGACGGATTTTGGATGTCGTTCAATCGTGGGATCAAGTCGATGCCGTCCAACGCTGCCTCACCGGAAGGAAGTTCTCCGCCGGCAAGTTTCAAAACACTTGGTGCGATATCCAACGTACTGACTGGCCAGTCGTAGGTGATCCCGCTGGGCAATTGAGTGGGAAGGCTCCAAATCATCGGCACGCGGATACCGCCTTCGGAAAGCATTCCTTTCTCGCCGACCCAAGGATCGTTGAGTGATCCGTCCCAGCCGCCGGCGTCACCATTGATGGACGAGTCTGGCTTGGTCATCTTCAGCGGGGCACCGTTGTCGCTGGTCATGACGATCAATGTGTTGTCGAGCAATCCATCGGCTTTCAACTGGTCGACAATTTGTCCCACTCCATCGTCAATCGCTGACAGCATTGCCAACGCGTAGCGTCGTCGCTCAGGCATCGGTCCAGGAAAACGATCGAGGTATTTCTGCGTTGCTTCCAGCGGCGTGTGCGGACCGTAGTAGTTCAGTTGCAAGTAGAACGGCTGGTCATGATTGCGTTGAATGAAGTTGACTGCCGCGTTGGTTTGGATGTCAATGCGAAAACGTTTGTCGTGAATTTGTTTTATCTGTGGAAGCAGATCACCTGAGGCGAGATCGAAGTTGGTGCGATAGTTCGTCATCGCTCCCCAGTAGTATTCGTCGAAACCCTGCTGTGCCGGAGAATAGGGCTGGATCTTGTTCCATGGAATCCGGACTTGGCGTCTGGGTTTACCCGCCATCGCCGGTAATTCACGGTGCATCCAATCGATGCAAGTGACGTTGGGTTCCAAGTGCCATTTGCCGACGAAGCCGGTTTTGTAGCCTTGAGGTTGCAAGTGTTCGGCGATGGTCGCCGCATCGGTCGGCAACGGCATATCCGGGATGGTGTCGATGCCAAAACGTTGTTGGTATCGGCCCGTGATCAATCCGGCTCGGGAAGGGCTGCACTGGGGAGAAGTCACGTAAGCGTTGGTGCAGCGAACGCCACGTGCTGCCAAACCATCAATGTGTGGTGTTCGAATGTCATCGACTTCGTTTTGACAACTCAGGTCAGCCCAGCCTTGATCATCGGTGAGGATGATGACCACATTCGGTTTGCTGGCGGGAATGACCGCTTGAGCCGTCCGGTCACCAATTCGGAAGTAACCGAGTTGTTTGTCTCCATCGGCTTCTTTCACCATCCAAACGGCACCCGGGCGAGTCGATTGGGTTTTGGTTTGGCCGGGCTGGATCAATCCATAAGACTTTGGTTTTGCTTTGGCATCGATCCAGCACAATTCCACTTGATCGCGTTGTTGGTTGATGAAGTGCACCGGGAACTGGTTGCCATCGGGCTTGGACGCGGGAACGCCTTCCTCGGGGATCGTACGAAAAGTCAGTTTCGCGAGTGACTTTACCGACGGTTCGATACGCTTGGCGAAATTCGTCGGTGATGCCGAACGGAACTGAGCGAGATGTTCAGCCGCATCCGGTGTTGTCGCCAAGTTGTTCCACTCATATGGATCGGCTTGGATGTTGTAGAGCTCTTCGCTTCCGTCTTGGTAGTGAATGTAACGATGAGTTCGACCGCTAACCGCATAGGCACCGGGTTGAGACAAGTAGGTGACCGAGTTGTGTTTCCAAGTGACCGTGTTTGGTTCCTTTAGCAGCGGCAGGAGACTCGGCCCATCGTTGACGGGATTGGGTGGCAATTGGCAAAGGTCGAGCAAAGTCGGAAAGAGACTGAGTAGATTCACCGGGGCATCACATCGGACTCCGATCGGAGTGCCGTTTGGGAGCGATGGACTGGACGTTTTCGGAACGCGAATCATCAAGGGGATGCGGGTGACACCTCGCCACGGTGTGTACTTTTGCCAATGCTCTTTTTCACCCAATTGCCAACCGTGATCTGACCAAAGCACAACGATGGTGTTGTCTGCATTTGGTCCTGACTCCAACGCATCCAACACGCGACCGAGCATCGCATCGGCAAAATGGATGGAAGCGAGATAGCCTTGGATGCCTTGTTTCCACTGGTCCTGCTTTTGGATATGGGCGAAGTAACGGTTGCGTGCCGCTCGCTGTCCAACCGAAGGCACATCGTCCAAGTCATTCTCGAGGTATCCCGGCGGGAGTTGGATCGACTCGAGAGGAAATGGCTCGAAGTACTTCTTGGGGACGAACCAAGGTTCATGCGGGCGATAGATTCCGCAACCGAGAAAGAATGGTTGCTCATGTTTTTGTTGAAGTTGTTCGCCGATCCACTGGCTGACCGCCCAGTCGCCACCGAACTCTTCATCCGTCACATCGAGTGCGGCCCAGTCCGTTTCGACGTATTGCCATGGTCCGCCGCGTTCTAAACTGACGGGACGCTGCGATGGATAGAATGTTTGCGGAAAAGGATTCTCGGATTCCGCTTTTGGGAAGTACTCATCCCAGGACGCGGCGTCGATGAAGTAGTGCAGCAGTTTGCCTGACCCCGAAGCGTGGTAGCCACTGTTCCTCATGTATTGAGGCAAGATGACCTCGTCCGGCATGACTTCACGCATTTGTTGCCGATTGTCATACAGGCCCGATCGATTGGGGGCTCTTCCGGTGAAGACAGCCGACCGGCAAGGGTTGCAGGCGGGGGCAGGGCAATGAGCGTTGGTGAAGAGAACACCGCTGGCGGCCAATCGGTCCAGATTAGGTGTGATGGTTTGCGGATGGCCGCCCAGGCAACCGATCCAGTCATTCAGGTCGTCCATCGCGATGAACAGGACGTTCGGCTTGGATGGTGCCGGCGGTGTGTCCGCGAAAGTGGACGGCGCGGCCAACAAAATCCAAATCATCGAAGCGAGCAAAGGGCGATGCATCATCGCGAATCTTTCGGGGCGCGAGAAAACGGGCGTGCGTGAATGCTGAGAACCGATCGTAAGTCGTTCATCACGACAGAATGAACGTTGGTGATCAGCGAAGGGGATCTGGGGAAATCCGGTTGGGAGTGTCGATGATACAATGCCGCTGTCGTCGCTGTTTTGTTTCGATTCGTGACAGCGGACAAACTGCCGCTATCCAGGGATTATGCTGCGATGCGGTGACGTTCCATCGCAGGCCGCGAGGGGCGACCGCTTTGAGTCGTCTCGTGCCTCAGAGTATTCCCATCTGCACCACTTTCTTTTGATAGACAGACCATGAAACGCAGTGTCCCCGCTTTCTTTTTGATGACCTTCGTTGCGACGACCTTTGTCATGAATTGTTCCTCCAGTAGCAATCTGTCGGCACAGGATTCTGCGACATCGAGTGTTGAGTCTGCGTCACAGATTCAGGTGGAACCGGGCCAGCAGACTGAGAACTTTTTCGCCATTCCGGAGCCTGCCGAAGGTCGGCCGGACAAGCTTCCGTTCTTGCTTTACACCCCCAGCAACTACCAAGCAGGGCAGGAGGTTCCGATGCTGTTGTTCTTGCACGGGTTGGGCGAAAGCGGTGATGGGAACTTCAAACAACTTGCCGTGCACGGGCCACCCAAACGAGTCGCGAAAGAAGGGAAGGAGTTTCCGTTCGTGATCGTGTCACCTCAAAGTCCGAAGCCGGGCAAGGAACGCGCGGACGTGGTCGAGTCTTGGAAGGTTGATGAGCTGATGGCGTTGCTCAATCACGTGGAAGACCATCTTTCGATCGATACTTCTCGCGTTTATCTGTCCGGGTTGAGTATGGGCGGCTTTGGGACATGGCGCCTGGCAGCGACTCACCCTGAACGTTTTGCAGCGGCCATTCCAATTTGTGGTGGTGGAAAGACCGAGTGGGCGGACGAACTCGCGACGCTTCCAATTTGGGCGTTTCATGGCGGGAAGGACTCCGTCGTCGAGCTCAAAGAAAGCGAAGAGATGGTCGTCGCGATCCAGCGAGCCGGCGGGGACGTCAAGCTGACGATTTACCCAGAAGCAGGTCATGACAGCTGGACAGAGACGTATGCAAACCCTGAGGTATACGCTTGGTTGTTGCGGCACCAAAACGAGAAGTGAACTGCGGCAGGTAAATGATTTGGCATAACACATCAACCGCTGACGCAGAGATGCCCGCCACGCAGTACGTGTCTGATTGAGAAAGTCATCTGGCCACGAGCGGTGGCTGATGACGAAAACGGTGTTTTGGTATAGTTCCGCCGAGCAGCGCGAGCGAACCCTGCCAAGCCGCAATCATCGTTTCCAACGCAACCAGGACGAAGTCACCCATGACGAACCGGCCTCTACGAAGCAATCCGGTGCAGGATGCCTGTTTGTTGATCCTCACGGCAATCGCGTTGACGGCGGCGGTGTATTGGTTGAGGTCCGTTTTGATTCCGTTTGTGGTGGCATTGTTCATCGTCAGCGGAATCACGCCGATTCTAGATTTTTTGCAGGCACGTCTGAATGTGAATCGCATCGTTGCGGCGGGCGTCACGTTCGCACTGGCGATCGGCGGAACGTTTCTGGTTGGGATGAGCATATGGTTGTCGATGGCTCAGATGTCCGAAGAAGGCAAGCTGTACCGAATGCGGGTGTCAGAGATTGTTTCGAACGCGGAAGACTGGTTGCATGAAAACGTTGCCGAGCGTTTTGAAGCGAGCGAGGTGGGAGAACGATCCGAAGCTGCGGTCGCGGACTTGGTGGGGGAACCAGAAGCCACAGTCGTTCCCGTGGAGCGGCAGGAATCCGATGAGTTGCTGGCCAATGCGGCCGCGGATTTACGAGACCAGTTGGAAGCGTTTCTGCGAAACGCGGTGGCGAGCCTGTCGAGCGAACTGTTTCAGCTTGGTTCGACCAGCATTGTGATTTTGATCTACGTCTTCTTCCTGTTGCTTGGCAACCTGAGCGGATACGGCGAGAACACATTGGCGTATCAAGTCGATCGGCAGGTTCGATCGTACTTGTTTGTCAAAACGATGATCTCGCTGGCAACCGGCATCGTATTTGGAATGGCACTTTGGTTGTTTGGCGTGCCGATGGCGCTCACGTTTGGGTTGTTGGCATTCTTGCTGAACTACATTCCCAACATCGGCCCAATTTTGGCCAGCATTTTGCCGCTGCCTTTCATCTTGTTGCATCCCGATGGCAGTTTGCTTTGGATGGTCAGTGCGATCGCGGTGACATGTTCGATTCAGGTCGCCAGCGGAAATTTGTTGGAACCAAAGCTGATGGGCAATTCGGCCGACTTGCATCCCGTGGTGATTCTGTTGGCACTGATGTTTTGGGGAACGTTGTGGGGTATCACCGGCATGTTCTTGGCGACGCCGATCACGGCAGCAATCAAGATCGCACTGGACCGAATGGATGTGACTCGTCCGGTAGCACGCGTCATGGCAGGGCGGTTGGGACCAAGTGCCAACGAATCGATCCCGGCAAGCTGACACTTGGAAGCTTTGACGCGATCGATCCTCGATAGACGTTTTTCGCCGTCGTGACGTTAGCGGCGGTTAGTCGAACGCCAAATGGGGCAAACGCCCATCGGCTAATTATTGTCATGCGGTGTACGACTAAATCAACCGTCCGTTAGGTGTCAGATTTGCGAGCCATTCGTTCGGACAGCGTTCGGAAGACGACAAAGAACGTTGGGACGAGCAGCAGAGCGAAGATGGTGGCGGCAATCATGCCACCAACAACCGCGGTTCCAACGGCTTGACGACTGGCGGCACCGGCACCGGTCGCGACCAGGAGCGGCAAGAAACCGAGGATCGACGAAAACGCCGTCATCAGGATGGCTCGGAATCGAAGCTTGGCCGCCGTGGTTGCTGCATCGCGAGTTGATTTTCCCTCGGCACGTTGTTCGCTGGCGAACTCCACAATCAGAATCGCATTCTTACTGGCCAAAGCGACCAGCAGCACAATCCCGATCTGAGTGTAGGTGTTGTTGTCGCTTCCACGCAGCGTCAACGACAAGGCAACACCGAGAGCGGCCAGAGGCACGACCGCGATGACCGCAGCGGGGCTGGTCCAACTTTCGTACTGTGCCGCGAGAACCAGGAACACGAACAAGATTGCCAGGCCGAAGATCATGTATTGACCACCGGAGGCTTGTTTCTCTTGGAAGGACATCCCCGTCCATTCATAGGAGAATGAAGCGGGCAAGGTTTGATCGGCGGTTTGTTCCATTAACTCGAGCGCGGTACCGGAGCTGACGCCCGGTGCTGCGGAACCGTTGACCGCGGCGCTGGGGTACATGTTGTATCGTCGTACAACGTCTGGTCCAAAGTCATCTCGCACCGTCACGATTGATCCGAGTGGGACCATGTTGCCGTTGCTGTCGCGCACATCGAGTTGCGTGATGTCCGAGGCGGATCGTCGAAACGGTGCTTCGGCTTGCGCGCGGACTTGATACGAACGGTTGTTGAGCGTGAAGTCGTTGATGTAGGACGAACCCAGCGATGCTTGCAAGGTAGCGAACACACTGCTCAGCGGAATGTTCATCGTCTTCGCTTTTTCTCGGTCGACATCCACATAGAGCTGAGGAACGGTGGCTCGGAAGGAACTGTTCAGAGCTGCCAAGCTGGATTGAGTGGAGGCGTTGGCGACGAGTTCCTCCGTCGCATTTTGCAACGGAAGGTAGCCATTGCTGCCGCGGTCCTGGACCTCCATTTGAAATCCGCCGGCCGTTCCCAATCCATCGATTGGTGGTGGAGCAAACGTGAACAGGATGGCACGTTGTTCCGACGCGAATTGTTTTTGCAGGTATTGCTGGATCGCGGTGACGCTTTCGGTTTTTGCATCGCGATCTTCCCATGGTTTCAGGACCAGAACCGAGAACCCGACGTTGGGGCCACCACTTCCTCCGAGCAACGAGTAGCCGGTGACGGACAGCCAACCTCTGACTCCAGGGGTTTGTTCGAAGACCTGGTCCAAGTTCTTGACCACTTCATCGGTGCGTTCTTTGCTGGCTGCGTCAGGCAATTGAATGTTGACGAATAACACGCCTTGGTCTTCGTCTGGAACAAATCCGGTTGGCAACTGGGTGAGGATCCAGCCCGTCGCCATGACCAAGGCAATGGAAGCAATCGAAACAATCAACGTCAAACGGACCAGTCTCGCGACAGTGGCACCGTAGACGGCTGTGGTTCGATCAAAGGCTTGGTTGAACAGTCGGAATCCGATGAACTTTGTTTCGGTCGGTGGCCGAAGGAAGATCGCACACAGGGCGGGGCTGAGCGTCAACGCGTTGATCGTGCTGATGATCACCGAGGCTGAGATCGTCAATGCAAACTGACGAAACAATTCACCGGTGATGCCCGGCATGAATGCACACGGCACAAAGACGGCCAGCAACACGAGGGTGGTGGCGATCACGGGACCGGTGATCTCGGACATGGCTTTGACGGCGGCATCGCGGCTGGACAATCCATCGGCGATGTGTCGCGAGACGTTTTCGACGACCACGATGGCATCATCGACCACGATTCCAATGGCGAGCACGATGCCGAACAACGACAACATGTTCAGGGAAAACCCGATGCCAGCCATGATGGCGAACGTGCCGATCAAAGACACCGGAATCGCAGCGACCGGAACGACGGTCGCACGCCAGTCTTGCAAGAAGATGAAAATGACGAGCACGACCAACGCGATTGCCATCGCGAGCGTCTTGTAGACTTCGGTGATGGAGGCGGTGACGAATTCGGTCGCGTCGTAAGCGACTTGGTATTCCACGTCATCCGGCCAGTTGGCCGCCGAAGACAATTCTTCCATTTTGATCCGGATCGCTTCTGCGGTTTCCAGAGCGTTGGCGCCGGGCAACTGGTAAATCGCGAGTGTCGCGGCGGCATCGCCGGTGAACGAACTGGAGTAGGTGTAGGCCTCGGCACCAAGTTCAATTCGAGCGAGATCGCCCAGACGCAGCACTTCGCCGTTGTCGCCTGTGCGAACGATGATGTTTTCGAATTGTTCGACGCTCGAGAAGCGACCTTGCGTGTTGACTGAGAACTGGAACGCGGTGCCAGAATCCGCGGGCGGAGCACCAATTTGTCCCGCTGCAACTTGGACGTTTTGTTCGGAGATTGCCGAAACCACGTCCTCGGTCGTCAGCCCACGCTGTTTCAACAAACGCGGGTCCAACCAGACTCGCATGCTGTAATCGCCATCGCCAAATGACTGAACGTCACCGACACCTTTGATGCGACTGATTTCGTCTCGAACATCCAGCGAGAAGTTGCTCAGAAACAATCCGTCGTGAGTTCCACCGGGCGATGTCAACGCGATGAACTGAAGCGTTTGTGTGGAACGCTTCTTGGTCGTGATGCCTTGTTGCCGAACCTCCTGAGGTAGGCTGGCTTCCGCACTGCCGACCAAGTTCTGGACCAGCACAGAAGCGATGTCCAAGTCCATTCCCAATTCGAAAGTGACCGTCAGGGTGTACAGGCCTTCGTTGGTGCTGGTCGATGACATGTAGATCATGCCTTCGACGCCATTGACCGATTGCTCGATGGGAGCGGCAACGGTTTCGGCGACCGTTCGAGCGTTGGCACCGGGATAGACCGCGGTCACTTGGACCGTCGGCGGCGTGATCGGTGGGAACTTCTCGATCGGAAGTCCAAAGAACGAGACCGCTCCGGCGATCACAATCACGATGGAAATCACCGTGGCAAAGATCGGGCGGTAGATGAAAAACTTTGACATGGTTCAGTCCGCGGTGGATGACTCGGAGGCGGCTTCATCGTTGGTCGGATTGACCGTCGGTGCTGTTTCAGAATTGGATTCTGGTTCGGCGGATTCATCGTTGGGCCCAACCGCTGCTCGCAACATAGGGCTGTCTTTCGTGGACAATTCCGTTGGCTTGGGTGTGACGGTGCTGCCTGGTCGAGCACGTTGCAGCCCGTCCAAAACAAACGTGTCTGTGGCGGTGAGGCCTTCTTTGATCAGTGCCCAGCCATCGAGTGTTTGACCGATGGAGACCTTGCGTTGTTCGATTTGGTTTTCGGGACCGACCAACATCACATACGATCCCGTTTGATTGCGGACGATGGCTCGTTCAGGAATCAAAATGGCATTCGGAATTTCGCGAACGGGCAAACGGATGATCACAAACATGCCTGGCAGCAGTTTGCCGTCTTGGTTGTCGAAGTCGGCTCGCAAGCCGAACGTACCGGTCTTTTGATCGATACCTCGTTGATCGACGTAGTCCAGTTTTCCTGACAACCATTGGTCGGTGTCACCGTCGCGTTGCAGATAGACAGGGATCTTGGACCAGTCCTCGGGGGAGTCTGCCGGTTCGTCGGTTTCCGGACGGGCTTCGACGAGTTCCAGCAATTTTCGATCACTGATGCTGAAGTTGGCGAAGATCTTTCTCTGGTCGACCACTGTCGCCAGAGTGCTGCCGACTTGAACGAGGTTGCCGAGTTTGATTTCAGTTTTGGAAACGCGGCCTTCGATCGGAGCACGAACCACGGTGTACTTCAGGTCCAATTCGGCTTGCGCCAGTTGAGCTTGAGCTTGAAGCAGCTTGGCTTTGTCGGCTTCGATATTGGCTTCGGCCGCCTTTTGCTGGGCCAACGCTGAATCACGACTTGCCAATGCCGCATCGAGGGTCGCTTGGGATCCCGCATTGGATGCTTCCAGGCGTCGTTCACGCTTCAAGTCGTTCTCGGCCTTTTGTACTTCGGCCAATGCCGCGGCCAATGCCGCTTCGCTCACCTGGATGCTTGCTTTGGAAGCCTCCACCGATGCTGCGGCGGCATTGCGGTTGGCTTCATAGGTATCCGGTTCGATCCGATAGAGCTCTTGGTCGACGCTTACGAGTTGCCCTGGTTCAAAGGAAAGCTTCTCGACGAAGCCTCCAACACGGGCACGAATGTCCGCCTGTTCCACTGCTTCGGTTTCGCCGTTTTCTTCGATGAAAATGGTGAGACTTTGTTGAACGGGACTTGCCGTTGTCACCTTCGGAGGCGGAGGAGCTTGGTATTCGTTGGAGGCAGGTGTGCAACCGAACGTCGCGAGCAAGCACAGGGCCAATGCGTTCAACGCGTTAGCGATGCAGGTATGCCGCCTCGGTTTCGCAAGTGTTGGACAAAGGCGGGCAAGTAGGAGTTTGTTCATGCGTCAAAAGGGGACAGCGTGATGAACCTTGGCAATGGAAAGTCCTGACGTGAGTCATGAACTTCCGGATGAAAATAGAAACCTTGCGAATCGAAGTGATCGACTCAGTGACGGGATCCGCGTAGCATCCTACACCAAGCGGATTGAACGTCCTACGCAGCAATTCCGAAGCGGGACAATCTGAACCAGGAATTCCTACTTCTTCCAATCCGTGGCTCGCTTTCCTTGATCCATTGATTCGCTGGCATGACCCTCCCACTCAAACTTGAATCGCATCGATGGTTGAGAGAACCTCGGCATGGCGAACTGTTGCTGGCTCTGGTTGCCTTGATCTTTATTCAATCATGCTTGTCCGCGGAGAATGTGGTCCATCGAGTAGTCATCAATGGATTCTTCTTTGTGGTCGTGCTTTCGGCGATTCGTTCGTTTTCCGGTTCCACCAAGCGGATGTGGGCGACTTTGTTGGTGGGAGTTTTGGCCTATGCGACTTCTTGGGCCAACGAAATCACCGGAATAATGAGTTTGGCAATCGCTAGCGATGTCTGTTTTGCACTGGTGTTTTTTGCTCTCATCCACGCGGTCGGCGTGAACGTCTTTTGCGAAGGTCCGATCGACGCCAACCGAATCATCGGTGCCGTGTCGATCTACTTTTTGCTGGGGTTGCTGTGGGCGTTTCTCTATACGTTGGTCGAACTCATCGAACCGGGGGCATTTTCGTTTCCGGTGGTCGAATCGGATTCGCCGCAGAACACTCGGTTGCTCAGTGAATTCATCTACTTCAGCAACGTGACGCTGACAACGCTTGGTTATGGCGACGTTGTGCCGCTGTCTCGGCCCGCCAAAATGATGGCTGTCATGCAAGCGATGATTGGGCAACTGTACGTGGCGATCGTGATCGCACGCATGGTCGGAATGCAGGTATCTCAGCGCCGCGAAAACGCGGAAGAGTGATTGCCCTTCCGCAAAGCATCGAACATGCGTTGCGAGTTTGAGATTCAGCTTGATTGGTCGAGCGTGTTGTCTGATTTGAACTGAGTCGTCAGCACATACATTGTCCCGCCAACCATGAATGTGATTCCGGTCGCAATCAATTGCTTCGGATCGTTGAGCGTCATGATGGCGGCGGAAAGGATCGTTGCGGCGACATAAAAAGCTGGGGCGACCAGCCAATGTTTGGGTGCGGCTTTCGGATGATTGCGGATGGATGGCAAGAAGAGGCAACAAACCGAGCAAGCCGCAGACAGTGACAACGTGAGTCCGAGATAGGACAACAATCCTTGCAAGTCGGAAATCAAGACAAGCGTGATGGCCACCATCATTTGGACCACCGTCGCGGCAAAGGGAGCTTCGCCTCGGAACCGCATCCAAGCCGGCAGCATGCCATCGTCGGCCATTTTTGCGTACACACGTGGTGCTGCCATCATCATGCTGAGGACCGATGTCAGCAAACACAACGCGATCGTCCATCGAACAAAGTGAGCGAAACCATTGCCACCCAGACTGGCGGCCGCGATTGCCGCCACATCAGGTTTGCCAACGATGCTGGCAGCGGAGGGTGCAAACACAAAGACGGCGTTGAGGCATAAATACAGCAACGTCGTCGCGATCGTGCCGAAGACCAGCGCTCGAGGCACCACACGTGTCGCTTCAATGACCTCATCGGCGACGTAAACCGCTGCGTTGAAACCTGAATAGCTCAGCGAGATCCAAACCAGACTTCCCGCAAATGCAACCCACTGCGACCATGACGTGGTTTCGGCGGCCACTGGTGTTTCAGAATTGCGGACGACCAAATCGCCGCCGAACCACTGGTAGACCGCGAAGAGAAGGATCGTGGCCAGCAGAATCAGTTTGACGCTGACGGCGATGTTTTGTGTGGTGGCACCGACGCGAGGGTGCAAACCATGGAAGAAGCCCGCCAGGACGATTGCCATGATGGTCACGATGCCGGCGGGCATCCATTCGGGACGCAAATGTTCTGGCAATAGATAGCCTTCCAATGCCGTGGCCGCGAAAGCGATCGCGCCTGAGAAACCCGCGATTAGCGAAACCCATCCAGCGACGTATCCGAGCAAGGGGTGCGCGGCTCGCGAAAGGAACAGGTACTCGCCGCCCGACTGTGGCATGACTCGGATCAGCATGGCGTAGCTGATCGCACCCGCGACGGCGATCACACCGCCGGCCAACCAGGCCCATAGGACTAGTTGGGGAGAACCCAGATCGGCCAGCGAATACCCAGATGTCGTGAAAACGCCAGCGCCGATCATGTTGGCGATGACGAGAAACGCGAGGGTCCAGAATCCGTATTTGCCGCTCAAACGACTGCTTTCGAGATGATATTCCGAGCTTGATTCGGTGCCGGCAGAAGCAGGGAAACGGATCGTTCGTGGCCGGTGGTCGCTAATGTAGTCCAATCACCGGAGGTCTTCATCGCCACACGGTGCAATCACTTTTGATTGAGGCCGTGACTTAGAGAACTGTGACGTAGGGAACTGTGGCCGAGTGACCAGGGACCTAAAGAATCGGGCCCAGCGTCGCCAGCACGTTGTTCCACAGGCGACGGGGAAGCGACCACTCCGCAACCTGCTGGGCCGTGATCTCGTTGGAGCGTTCGATATAAACGCGTTGTCTGGCGAAGACGTCGGCGGTCAGTTGCGAGTCATGGAACAAAATGTTGTTTTCATAGTTCAGGTCAAAGCTGCGGCGGTCCATGTTGGCGGAACCGATCAAGGTGACTTCGTCGTCCAGCGTGACAGACTTGGTGTGCAACAGCCCGCCGGTGTATTCGTGTATTCGAACCCCGGCTTCGAGCAGTCCTGCGTAGTAGCTTCGGCTGGCTCCCCCAACGATTCGCGAATCATTGTTGGCTGGCAGAATGATTGTTGTTTCAACACCTCGCCACGCCGCGGCGCAAAGAGCTTGTTGCATGGATTCGTTGGGCACGTAGTACGGCGTGGAAATGGTCAGTTTGCGTCTCGCCGTGTGGAACAAGGTTTCGAAGACCTCGGGCATAGCAGAATCGCGAACAGTCGGTCCCGTTCCAATGACCTGAGCCGCAAAACCAGGCCCGGTATTTGGAAGCGGTCGGTCTAGCAAATCGGTCAGATCGTCATCGGTACCGGCCATCCAATCAGCGACAAAGAGTTCTTGATTCTGACGGACCACCGGTCCTTCGAAACGAATCACGGCGTCGACCCAAGGAGCGTACTTGGGTTTGACGCGGAATTCGGGATCGGCACAGTTTTGGCTTCCGCAGTATGTGACCGTTCCATCGATCACCAGGATCTTTCGGTGATTGCGAAGATCGATGCGTCCGCGAAGTGCACGTAGCATCAGGTTGCCAATCGGCAGAGCTCGTGAAAGGTGAACGCCAGCTTCTTGCATCTCTTTCCAATGAGCCGATCGAATGATCGTCCGTGAACCCAAGTCATCCGCCATTGCTCGGCACGTGACGCCTCGCTTCGCCGCTCGTTTGAGCGCTTCGACCATCTTCAATCCGTTGTTGTCGGGCAACCAGATGTAGAAGAGCAGATGCACATGATCGGTTGCTCGATCGATATCTGCGACCATGGAGTCGACTGCGGAGTTGGAATCTTGCATCAACGTTCCGGAGTTGCCGCCGATCGCTTCGAATCCATTGATCGATTCACCCATTCGGAACAAATGTTGATATCGGATTGGAACGTTGGCTAATGCGTTCCGAGATTCCTCCGGATTGATCTCTGGCATCGCAGGCAAGCGTTTGATCACTTGCTTCATGCGTTCCATTCGGCGTCGACCGATGTTGGTTTCGCCGAACAACACATACAGCAGCACGCCCAGAAACGGCACGGCAGCGATGATGGTGACCCAAGCAACACGCGACGCCGGTTCGCGGTGCGGTCGCGTCATCACGCGAATGATCGTGATCGCTTCGATGGTGACGTGCGCGACCAACCCGATCGAAACCGCATCGATATGAATCTGAAAGTATTGTCCGAGATCGATCATTCAGTCAGTTCTTGTTTCGCGAAAGAGCGTTGTGGTCGGACGGTGCCTGTTCACGCGTGAGCTATTTCGTGCATCAGGACTTTGGTTTGGCTCCGGCAGTTTGGGATATTATGGTTGCATTCAAGATGTAGCAATGCGTGCGAGCGTTGAAGTTTCTGGTTGGGGCAATCTTGTGCCTGCATCACTGTATGCGACGGAAACTGTATGCGGCGGAAACAGATCGGCTCGCGAATGCTCAGGGCTGCTCAATCGACATGAACTTAAACAGGGGACAGCGGATGATTGGAAAGTTATTGCGTGGTGCCGGCATTCTGTGCATTCCAGCTTTGTGGAGCGTGTCGATTTGCAACGCAGAGACACCCACGTTGGATCGAACGGTTGTTTCGCTTGAGAATCACGAAGCGGCAATCCCGCTTGCAACGCAGGATCGGGCCGCTGAAGATAAAATGGCTGAGATAAAAGCGAAGCACGGGAAGCGGCCGAACATCTTGTGGTTGGTGGTCGACGACATGGGATACGGGGATCCGGGATGCTATGGCGGAGGTGCCGCGATTGGTGCGGCGACACCAAACATCGACCGGTTGGCTGGCGAGGGATTGAGGCTGACGAGTTGTTATTCCCAGCAGACCTGCACTCCAACTCGTTCGGCGATCCTGACCGGCCGTTTGCCAGTCCGGACGGGGCTGACTCGACCGATTTTGGCCGGAGACAAATTGACTCGAAATCCTTGGGAAGACGAGGTTAGTCTTCCGAAACTGTTGAGTGACGCCGGTTACTACACGTTGTTGACCGGGAAGTGGCATGTTGGTGAGCCGGTTGGCATGCGTCCACACGATATCGGTTTCGATGAGTACTACGGGTACTATCCTGCTCAGAAAGAGATCTCTCAGCGGTTCGACGAGCGACGCTTTCCTGATTTGGTCAACAACCCCGAACGATCGCGAGCCTTTGAGGCGATTGCGCCCGACAACCATTTAACACATGGTTTCAAAGACGGACGAACCGAGGAACTGAAACAGATTCAGTCGATTGAAGACATGGGGCGTGCCGAGAAGGTGCTGGCCGATTTCACTATCCAACGGATCAAGGAATTAGCAAAGGAGGACAAGCCGTTCTTCTTGGAACACTGCTTCTTGAAGGTTCACTGCGACAACTTTCCGAACCCAGACTTGGGATCATTGAGCGCGGCGAAATACTACTACAAAGAAGCAGTTGCGGAGGTGGACCTGCACGTTGGCGACATCATGGCCGCGTTGAAAGAAGCCGGTGTCCTCGAAAATACGTTCGTGTTCTTTACCAGTGACAACGGGCCACAAATGGACGGGTGGCCTGATGCAGGGTACACGCCGTTTCGTGGCGCCAAAGGAACGACTTTTGAAGGAGGCGTTCGTGTCCCCGGGATCGCGTATTGGAAAGGTGTCATTTCCGGTGGGCGACAAAGTGACGGGTTGTTTGATCTGCTGGATTTGTTTGGCGTATCGTTGAAGTTGGCAGAGATCCCGACCAGCGATCTTCCGACGGATCGTTACTACGACTACATCGATCAAACATCTTTTCTGCTGCAAGACGATGGGCAATCCAAACGTGAAGCGGTGTATTTCTGGTGGGGGAAAGAGCTGATGTCTTGCCGCATGCGTGAATACAAAGTGCATGTCAAAGCGGTGTTGCCAGAATCGACTCATATGCACATCGACTATTCAACGTTGGTCGACGTCGGTTTGGCGCCTTGGCTGTTCAATCTCTACATTGATCCCAAGGAGCAGTCGCCTGTGGGACACCGACGCAATGCGTGGCTCGCAACGGTTCTCGGAAAGCTGAAGGCTCACGGGGCAACTTTCAAAAAGTATCCCGCCAAAGAAGTTGGACTTTGAGAAGCACCTGAAAACGCTCAACGGCAAGAGTTTGCCAGTTTCATTGAAGGTGGCTGACGAGTCTCACGTCGATACGCCGATGCTGGGCAAACCACGCTCGGAAATTCGCGTCCGACATCGCAGGGCAACTGCAACGAAAAAGCCGATCAACTAACCAGTTTGAGTCTGGTGTCGATCGGCTTTGATGACGTCTGAAGAGTTTTGTTTGCTGCTCAGAACTGCATTTTGTACTTCTGAGTCATGTCGCGACGCATGGCGGCGGTCAGTTTGTCGATCTGATTGAGTGCCTCGCGGTAGTTCCCGTAGGCGTTGCCCTGGGCGATGGCGCTGGTGACACGTTGATAGTCGGTGGTGCTGTTGGTGTTGTAGTACCCGTAGCCATCGTTGTAGTAGCCGGTGTCGAGGCTCTGGCTGGCTTTGACTTTTCCGGCGTCGATGTTGGTTTGACGAACCGTCAATGCGTTTCCGCGAAGAAGTTCGGCCACGTTGGTTCCGTACTGAATCATGTCGGGATCGACATTGAGCGTGCCGAGTTCATCGATTTGTCGAGCACGTTGATCGCTCCACTTTGCCATCGCTCCGGCAGTCTGTGATTTGTGGTCACGTGTGTGCTCGATGATCGAGTTGACTTCATCGAAGTAGTGTTTGGATTCGTAGGCAACGCGTTGCTCTTCGCTTTGTTCTGACAAGCTGGCTCGTGCGGCGGCCTGTTGAGCTTGGCTTTGCAGGCTGAAAATTCCCATCAAACCACTGAGACTGGATTGAGTGACGGGCCCTTTGAGCGAAAGAGAATTCCCCTCGACCGATACTTCCCATTGTTTGACTTCCGGAGCGTCGGTTCCGTTCCGCTGAAGGATTTCGGCCAGCAATTCGGGAGCGATCAACTTCAGCGACGAAGGCGATTTTGAAAATTCAAATTTCGCAATGCATTCGTTGAGGCTGCGTCGGCCAACGATGATGCTGCAACCTTCGATCGATGCCAAAGTGCCGGCAACGGATTCAGGCGAGTTGGATTTCAGCGACTTGAGTCCTTCGAGGCGCGTCTTCAGTGGGATAGGCGATAGGACATTGTTCAAGTCGATCGCCAACATGAATGACAGATACGACTCCGGTTGCTTTGCATGGGCGCTCAAGAACGGCGTGTACTTCACGTCGATGACAGGAGTTAACCATCCCGCCAACAACGATCGGTCGGTTGGACGGAGGATGCCCAAACGTTCCGGGTGGTCTTCTCCGGGAACGAAGTAGGTTTGATTGGGAGCATGAACGACATCGTGGTTGACGACATTGTCGACATAGCCACCCAAGCGATCGGCCAGTTTCTTTGCATCGACCGGTTGATTGAGAACGGCGTAACCGGCTTCCCATTTGGGACGCAAGGATCCAATGTCGAGGTCGGCCAAAAACCAGACTTCGCTCACTGCTGAAGCGGCGGCTGGTGAGAAGCCAGCGTCCTTCATCAGTTTGTTCAGTGCAGGAACGTTGACGTAACCGATGGCGTTGCCGGGAGCAGGCGATCGATCAAGCAGCAGTTCGATCTTGGCTTTTTCTTCAGCCTGAATAACTGATGAAGAAATCGAGAAAAGAAGAGCAAGGGCCACCGCAGGGCCCGACTTCAACAGCGTTCGCATGGTTTCGGCTCGGTACGTTCAAGGATGTGGATCAAAAGTGTCGATCCGCGGAGCGATTAGAAGAGTTCGTTCATCCAACTGTTCGCACGGACAAGAATCATGATAGGAATTCCGGCAATTTGGACGGCGCCAGTATAGACAGCGGCTAGCTCGCGTGCACCGCCGGGCAGCGGGTGCCAATCAATGTCGCTCAGCTAGATTCAGACCGCGAAATGCGTCGGTTTTCCATCCGTCTGATCCGTTGGGACCATGCCACCGGCGACCAATTGCCCCATGTTGGAGACATGGATCGAATTGAGCACTCGCCCGGCGAAAGTCTTGTCAGGGTGAGCGTCCGTGTCTGGTTCTAAATGAACGGCGTTACAGGGCGGTGTTTGGATCACGGGACCCGCGTTTGGGACGACTGACATTCCGGGGTGGACTAACCGGGTAGTTACATAGCCATTCGCGAAGATTTTGAAGGGGATCGCTATTTTTGGTCGAGTGGCACAATTGACGATCGATGAAGAATGGCGCTGATTGTCAGGCGTCAGATTCGGAAGAATCGTTTAAGTTTCGCATCGTCGATGCCGAGAAAGACAATGAGTCGAGATCGGCTGCGCAGTGATTCTGCGGCGATAGGTGCGTTCAGTCGTGACTCGGGAAAACGGATCATCGTCATTGAGTGCCGGTTGATGGCTGGTCAGTGTGAGGAACTCATACCAATCGAAGACGCATGAGTTTCAATGTCATTGCACGAACAACCTTTGAGCTTGCCTTCGGGCGATGGCTCTTTCTTTTGATCGGTGCGGGACTGCTCTTGTCTCCGCTCAACGCGGAGGATAGCCTCGCGTCGCTGTTGCGGTTGGCGGAACAGGATCCAATCGAAGATCCGGTATTGTTGACGCAGTTCACCGAGTTCAGCGAAAGCTTGGACGCGATTGAATCACCTGTCACAGAAGTTCTGCAGGAATTGGACCAAGGATCGCTGCAGCGTTCGGTTCGCCAGTCCTTTACGTCAGAGTCGTTTGACCGATCGCGTGGCGAACAACAACAAAACAACTTCACCGCGTTCCCTGATTTCGACCGCGGGATTGTTGTGTTTGGTGAAGAGGCCGCTTTGAAGATCGGCGGATTTGTTAAAGCGGACTTTATTTCAGACTTTGATCCGATCGACTCGGTGGATTCGTTTGACACCAGTGAGATCCCCGTCGGTGCCGCGGACCGAAAGAATGCTCGCTTCCACGCACGCTCATCGCGATTGAGTTTCGATACTCGATGGAAAGTCCAGCAAGAGGTTGTTCGAGCCTTTGTGGAAGCGGACTTTTTTGGCGGCGAAGATGGGAGCAATGGTTCGCTGAGATTGCGTCACGCCTACGGAACGATGGGCTACTTTACCGCCGGGCAAACGTGGACCACGTTCACGCATCCATCGGCCGTTCCACAAACGTTGGATTTCGAAGGTGCGGTCTCGAACGTGAACCGACGGCAAGGGCTTGTGCGATTGGATCTGCCGCTGGGAGATTCAGGATGGTCTTGGGCAATTTCGCTGGAAGACCCACGGATTGAAATTGATATCCCGATCGGTATCACGGGTGAGGGACGCACCGAAACGCCCGATGTGATCACGCATGTGAAATTGGAACGTGACCGCAGCGATTTTCAGGCGGCGTTTGTGATTCGCGAATTGGGCTTTCAGCCGGTCGGGGATCCGGTGCTGACAGATACCGCTTGGGGATTGAACTTCACCGGATCGGCCAAGTTCTTGGAAGACACGCGGGTGTATTCTCAAATCACATTTGGAGAAGGGATCGGCAGCTATCGAGGATCACCCGATGTGGTATCCACCGGCCCGAACACCGCAGAGATCTTGCCAATGTTTGGATGGATGATCGGGCTGAAGCACGTTTGGAACGATCGCCTAACATCCAATCTGACCTACAGCGAACTGACCCTCGATCCGATTGCAGGTCAGGCGGGCACCAACCTGCGTTCAACCAACTATTTAGCGGTGAACCTGATTCACAATCCGATTGACCGTGTGTTCATCGGAATCGAGTATCTGTACGGAATACGAGAGAACCAAAACAGCGACCAAGCCGATGCGACTCGGTTGCAAATGACGTTTGGTTTCTATCTGCCCTGACGACTCAAAGAGTGGCGGGGCGATCCAAGCCGTGCCTGATTCAGTAGCTGACTTTCCGGACACCGATCATGTAGTACCCCGGGTAGTTTGGCAGAACCATTTGAGACGCGGTCAAGCTATCACGAGCGGTCACCATGACGCTGGTCGGCCGACCATAGACGCCTGCGTTGGGGGCGATCTGGACTTCCCAAATGGATGTCAGTCCGGTGCGCGCGGCGGCCATGTTGAACTTGAGGACTTCCAACTGTTGTCGTTGTTGCTCTTGCGCCATCGTTTGCTGGTAGTGCGATGCTTCGGAACGCATCATCAAATCTTCACGGGCACGAGCGTCTTCGTCGGAGTGGTACTTTTGCCAGTTCTCCCAGCCGGCTTGAAGAACGTCGAGATCCTTCTCGCTGAACATGAAGAATGGAACCGCGATTTGGTCACCCGATGGTAACTCCATCAACACACCTTCCAACGGGTACGTCTTGGGTTGGCCAGCGAAGAGCGACACAAATTTGTTGAGGTCGGACTCTTTTTCCAAAGGCGTTTTTTCAAGAACGCTGAGGACACGCAGGATGAGTTTCTGGTGCAGCGGATCAAAGGTTGAGAAGGCTTTGCCGTTGATGGTCACAGCGCCCAGTTTGCGATCCAGCGTGTAATCCTTCTTTCCGTAGGCGAGAATCTTCGCACGGATTTTCAGGCCATCGCGAGAGGTCCAGGTGTGCATCTCGAGGTCGTCGTCGGATTCTCGTTCCGAATCGCCCTTGGTCTGCTTTTTGACGAATTCGCGATCTTCCTCAGAGAGGTCTTTCAATTCGACCGCGGCCAAACGACCTGAACCGCGACGCTTCAGAATCGCCGTGGTGTCATTGGATCCGATCAGTTCACCTTCCAATTTGTATGCGCCGTTCGCACTGGTCCAAGTGCGAGGCTTGGCAGTCGCGAACGAGGCGGTCGAGAGGACGGCGGCAATGAGTAAAAAGTGTCGAAGCATGGTGTTGTCTCATTGTTTGGTTGAAAAGGAATCAGTTTTCGTCGTTCGATGCATCGCCTGATTCGTCATTGGATGAGTCGACCGACTCGTCGGAATCCTCGGGGCTGGGCAATCGCACGAGCATGCAAGTGTCTTGTGTTTTGGTTCCAAAGTGAACCAAAACGGACGCTTCATCCTGGGTCAAATTGTAGAGACCTGTTTCAGCGACAACATCTTCGCTCTCGCCGATTCGCATGGCGACTCGTTGGGTCTCCTTGTCGACTCGTCCTTGGATGGCCTGAGTCTCATCCGTTTTCTGGTTGTAGAGCGTTCCGGAAATGATCCCTTCTTTGTTGACCGCGAGTTGGATCACTCGGTCGGGATCAACATCGTCGGCGTCCGTTGTCAACGCGAAGGTTCCCAAGGGCAGCCATTCGGATTGTTCAGCGGACTCTTCGTCTGCGGGTGCTTCGACGGTCGCGAGGGTAGCGGCTGTTTGTGCGAACTCTTCCGTGGTCGCCACTTCTTCGCCACCAATGTAAACGCGATTGTCTTGATAGGTCACGTTGCCTTCGCTGCCATAGTCGTAGTAGACCGGTTGCGAGAGCGTCGTCGAAGACGCGGTCGGTGTGAACCAGTTGGTCACCATGGGGTAAGTCGGTGTGCTCCACCAATATGTGTAAGGGTAATACCGATACGAATAGAAGTAGTGCCAACCACAGAATCGGAATGGGTGTCGTCCCCACCAATTCGGTCCAAAACCATGGTAGTGCCAACCTCGGCGAACTTGATTGCCCCATCGATGGAAATGATCAAATCGATGGGGTGGAATGGTGGGCCAATTGCTGACGTTGGCCATTCGGTTTTGCCAACGATTGTTGATCTGGTTGACTCGATTGTTATCGAGGTTCGCCCAGCCAACTTTGTTGTTGATGATGTTGTTGTTGCCGATGTTTACATCGCCGATGTTGATGTTCGGACGACGGTCCGGTGGCAATCGATCACCGGGGTTGGGACGCTGGTCGAGACCGGGACGTGTCCCAGATCCAGGACGATCGGCGAAGGAGGGACGGTCATCACCGCCTGGGCGATCTCCGATTCCAGGTCGGTTGCCATTGCCAGGCCGATCACCCGCACCGGGACGATCGGGTGTGCCCGGTCGATTCGGTCGTTCCGGGCGATCGGATAAGTTCGGACGTTCGTTACCGCCGGGACGCAGCGGACCATCGATTCCCAGGAAGTTGCCAACGTCGCCGGCGGATGGACGGCCGGCGGGAAGTTTCCCAAAGTCGGGCATCCCAGGGCGATTGCTACCACCGGGACGATCTCCGCCGGGCAAGTTGGGCCGACTGTTTCCTGGGCGGTCGATGTTCGGTCGGTCGATACTTGGGCGGTTGGAACCAGGGCGATCGGATCCGGGACGGTTGCCGGGCAGGGTGCTTGGTCGATCGGGACGATTGGACTGGTTGCCGCCCGGACGCGTGACTCCGGGTTGGTTCGATCCGGGTTGGTTCAATCCGGGGCGAGAGATATCCGGACGCGACGTGCCTGGACGAGACGGGCGTGTGCCAGTGCTGGGGATGCTTGGCCGACTGGTGCCGGGCAATCCGGTGCTGGGACGGCTCGTTCCCGGACGATTTGTATTGAAGTTGGGTGCGCTGACGTTCGGACGGCTGAAGTTGTTGCCGCCGACATGTGGCATGCTGGTCTGAGGTCGGTTGACGGGCATGCGGTTGCCGCCGCTGAAGTTGCCGCCCATGTTTCCGCGATTGAAGTTCGCACTTCCACCCATGCTCGGACGAGCTCCGCCCATGCTGGGGCGCGCCCCTCCGCCGCCGCTAAACGAACGGCCACCTCCACCGCCGCCTCGTCCACCACCGCGTCCGCCAAATCCACCCGCATCGAGTGATGGCTGGGCCATGGTGATGATCGACAAAGCGATGCAAACCGACACCCAACGCAGAGGCTGCGTTTGATTGAGCAAAAGATTCATTGGTTGGCTCCCGATGGGGTCGCGGTGTTGGTCGAAGGTTCGATGGTCGATGAGGTGTCAGTTTGACGAGTCAGCGTGACAGCTTTGCCGTTGGGAAGTGGTTGACCATTGACGACACGCGAGATGATTCGAACGGTCATCGTATTTTGATCGATCGGTCGAACAATGCACGTCGCGGTTGCCTGTCCACCGTCGGCGAGAGTTTGGGTCATCTCCATTCGCCAGTGATCCTCTTCGCCCGCCCAGTGACCACTGCCAAAGCTGCCGTCGGCAAAGTAGGTCCATGATTTCACGAGATTGGATCGAGGGTCATAGCCAATCATTTCGTAGCCGATGGGTTCAGCATTCGATCCCATTTGAAACGTGCGTCGCAGGAAACGATTCCCGGGAAGGAATTCAATGCGGCTGTTCAGTCCATCCTCGGCGTCCTCTTTCCATGTCCCCACCAGCCAGCTGAGTGACTCGATCGGGCTGGCAGATTCAGCCGAATCTATCGCTCGTTCGGTAATCGATTGGATCGTCCATTCGTCGGACGCTTTTGCCAATGCGATTTCAAACGAGGAGACTTCGTCGGGGGCATCTTCGGATGTCAGCGTTGTCGTGCCGCGAACGGTCGCTTGATCGGGAGCGGTCTGCTTGATGTCTTCGACGCTCGCACTGAGTTTGAGTGTTGGTTCGGCCTCGACAGCGGTTCGAATCAAATCAATCAATTCGTTGGCCGACTGTGCCGTTCGCCCTGACGTTTCGTCTTGATAGTGAACGTCTGACGCGAGGAACTGGCCGAGTGAATCCAGTTTGCGATCGTTAAACGCATTGGCGTACTGTTTCAGCCGTTCGCGGACTGGCGATGCCAAGGGTGATTCGGCGACGGTCGGTTGGCTGTCTTGTGCCACGAGGCCGGGGGCGGTGGATCCGAAAATCGCCGCCGTGAGGCATGCACCGAGCAGCAGTGTGGGGCCTGAATTCATTTGTGAGTGTTCCAGCCGGCAGTTGAGAAGAGAGGTTCAATCGAGGCAATTGCTGCCGATGATCGTCCTCCAATCTTAGAGAGTCGAGTCGCGAATTTCTCCTGCCGAAGACCAGATAATCCGCAGAACTTGATCTGCCAGTGAAATTTCAGAAGCATTGTTTTTTAGCATTCAGGAAATGAACGGTTCAGGTGCTCAAACAACCGAAATGGAGGGTGTGAATTGTTTGGACGATGAAGCTTTTTCGAGCGATTTCGAGGCACCTCGATGGACCAAAATCAATCTGCACAGAACCTTCACATAGCGAAGGTCGTTCTTTGCGCCGGGGTCATCCTGGCGAGTATTGGGATGCAAACCGCGCAAGCTCAGGTGGACGATTGTTCTCCGTTGTTCGCGTGTAATTCTGTCGCGTGTGATTCTGTCGGGTGCGATTCGTTGTCCTGTGACTCCGCATTATGCTGCGGCGAAAGCTGTTCGCGTGAGGACTGCCTGTGCAAATCGATCCGCAAAAGTTTGGCGGACAGCGGGATCACGTTTTCAAACAATTTGACCCAGTATTACTTTGGCACGGTCAGCGGCGGACTCGAAGAAACCGCTCGCTACGGAGGTCACGGCGATTATGTGGCCAACATGGATCTTGGAAAACTTGGCGTTCACGAAGGGTTGTTTCTAAAGCTGCGGGCTGAACATCGTTTTGGGCAAACCATCGGTGAGTCCGCGGGCGTGATTTTGCCGCCAACCTTGGCTGCTGATTTGCCAGTCGCGGATAGCGAAGGTTTGTATCTGACCAATGTGCTGTTCACGCAGTTCCTGTCAGAACGTTTCGCGGTTTACGCAGGCAAACTGGATACCCTTGACGGCGACGCGAATGCCTATGCGAGCGGACGTGGCATCACGCAGTTTTCCAACGTGGCATTCATTGCCAATCCGATTGTGTTGCGATCGGTTCCCTATTCTTCGCTGGGTTGCGGTTTCATCGTGTTGGGCGACGAAGGTGAACCAGCCTTCAACTTCCTCGTGATGAATCCAACCGACACGGCCGATTCCGATGGCTTTGATGAGTTGTTCGCTGATGGCGTGGTCGTGTCCGGGGAAATGCGAGTTGCGACCGATTGGTTGGGCACGGCAGGTCACCAATTGATCGGTGCCTCGTGGAGCAGTCGTGACTATGTTTCGTTGGGACAAGACCCTCGGATCATTCTGCCCAACGTGGCGATCAACCGAGCATCGGATTCGTGGTCGGTGTACTGGAATACGGACCAAGCGTTGTGGGTCGACCCATGCGATTCGTCGCGGCACTGGGGCTACTTCGCTCGCGCGGGAATCGCCGACAGCGACACCAACCCAATCAGCTATCTGCTCAGCGCAGGTTTGGGCGGTGCGAGTCCGCTTCGTGATGGGGACTCGTTTGGTGTCGGGTATTACTACAGCGGAACCAGCGACGAGATCGGACCTTTGTTGGTCGGAGCCTTGGGGCCCATTGGCGACTCGCAGGGTGTGGAAGTCTTTTATCGCAGTCAGTTGACCGAGTCGATTTCGGTGACACCAGATTTTCAGTGGGTTGACCAAGCCCGTGAACAAGTCGCTGACGCGTACCTGTTAGGACTTCGGATGAACATTGCGTTCTGAGAACGAGCAGCCGTTTTGCTTCCATCAAGCAATGGGATTCAGAGGCGGCAGGCAGTTCTCGGGAGCGTGGTTCCGATGTCCACGCTGTTGCAGGCTTTGTTCAAATGCGCGACGCAGTGTTTCGCCATTCCAGTTTAATACGGTGTGTGCTTTGGTCTCGGATGTTGGCTCGGTCCCGGAAGTTTGACCGTAGAGTCGACGATGCAAATCCAACACAGACGCACGCAGTTCGTTTGAGAGATCAACGGTCTCGGGTTGCGTGTTAAGCCACCGGTTCCATGCGGTTTCAGCGGCGTGAGCATCGTTTGTTCGGCAAGCTTGAATCAGCTTCCTGGCCGCGACACGGTCGGGCGGGTTGAGTCGATGTTTGATCGATCGAAACCCAACCGCGATTCGGTGGGACTGCGTTACGATGAGGAGGGCCACGGCCCCGATGATGAAAGCTGCCCATGCGATGAGCGGCCAACTGGGGTCCTGCACCGTCGCAAGTTGCGGTTGGGGAGCCGCCGCGACTTGATAAGTGGCCTCCGGCAAGGTTTTCGATCCATAGGATTCGTCGTCGGGGTTCCACCACACATACCGGATCGCGGGCAGTGTGAGTGTTCCGGAACCTTTGAATTGATAAGTCACGGTGTCACGTCGTTCGCCCGAAAATTCACCGCGTTCGGTGTTGTCAGTGACTTGCGGTGATTTAACGTAAGCCTGGATGCCGTCAGGGACCTTTGTCGGCGGCGGTGCGAGAACCATTCCCGAGACTTGGTTGGCCTTCTGCGTGATGGTTCGGTGAATGACGTCGCCCTGCTTTGCCTCGCCCGGTGGCGGATCCCAAGTCTCTTGGACGTCGATTTCGTCAGCGGTTACCAGGAAAACGTTGGGGGCGTAATCAGGTGGTTGTTGAATCTCGACGGACACGTCGGAGGTTTGTTGTTTGTGGTCCGTGGCCGGTCCAGTGAAACCATCTCGGTTGGCGTAGCGAACTTCGAACGCGGGGATTTCGACTGTCCCGAAGGCTTGCGAGTACAACGCGAATTCGTGAGTTTGAACAAACCAAGAATCGTCGCCGACTTCTTCGGAGGAAACCACGGGCGTTCCGACTTGAAGGATCACCGCGCGAGAAATCTGTGGCAGCGAAAACGAAGTCGCACCCACAAACGAACCGGGCGCACGGACTTTGACGAAGAACGGTAGTCGTTGCCCCACCCAGGCCTTGGGGTTGGGGACTTCGATCGTTACCGGTTCTGGCGGATCGTCCGCGGCAACGGCATGGGAAGCAGTCGGTGCAAGTGCCAATGCCAGGGCGATTAACAAAACGTGCAGTGAGGATGCAGGAAAAGCATGTTGCGATTGGAGTGTCACTGGGATTCTCCTTCGCTGGGTTTCGCTTCGGCCGGTTTGTCTTGTGTGTCCTTGTCGCGGTTGGCCATTTGGTAGCGAAACTTCGACTTCAGGAAATCGGAAGGCTTGGTTTGCACCTGCCTCAGCCAGACCGCTTGCACCGATGCATCGTTGACCGCTTGCTCGGCGGTGATGTCCGTGTCCTGGCCTTCGTTTTGCTTTTTCTTGTCTTTGTCGAACACGATCTCGTCAGCTCCAACGCGTTGGTCCCCGGCGTCGCCACCTTTGGACTCGGTCGCCTTCTTTCGAGCCTTCGCGAGGTCCAGGTTCTGCTGGGCCTCCGTCCAGTCCGGGCGTTGCTTCAAAGCGTCGTCATAGCTGGCAATCGCTTCGTCGTATTTTCCCTGCATCAGCCAGCAGTTGCCAAGATTGAATTTCGCGTCGGGACCGGATGCTCGTGAGAAGGATTGTGCGGCGGATTTGAATTCACCGGCGCGGTACCAAGCGACTCCCTGCCACATCGGATCGTCGAATGCATTGGCTGCATCGGCGTATTGCTCCTTTTCCATTTGTCGTTGCCCCAGTTGGTCTGGTGTCCACCACCAGCTCGACCAACCGATCACGCCAAGAATGAGCCAAGTTTTCATTGGGAGACGTCCTCGGTGGAGGTGCGTTCGCGGCGAAATGACAACGCCACCATGGCGGCCAGCAACGGTGAGAGCCAGTAGCCGGACTCTTGCCAGCGGTCGCTTTGTCCCGCGATGCCTGATGACGAACGTCGTTCCGCGTACTGCACGATCGATTGAATGTCTTGATCATCGACGGTCAGTGGAACCCGTGTGCCGCCCAACGATTTCGCGATGGCTTGCAGTGATGCGGTTTCTTGGGATTCCTCTGGCAGCAGACTCAATACTTGAATCGGTGGAGAGCCGATCGCCTGATGAGCCACGGCGACTTGCTTGGGATCGACGCTGGCTTGGTTCGCGATGATCAACAATGTCGCACCGCCTTCATTGCGGTTGATCAAACGACCTGCTTCGGTGATCGCTTGGTCGAGTGCATCGCCCGCAACTGGCATGATCGCGGGACTGATTTCTGAGGCCATGTCGGCGACGACCGAGGTGTCTTCGGTCGGAGGCAACACGGTGTGAGCTGATCCGGAGTAGGCGATCAAACCCAGCGGATCGCCTTGGCGTGTTTTGGCCAAGTCAGCGATCTTCAAAGTGGCTCGTTCGAGCGGCGTGGTCGTGAGTGTGGCTGACTCCATCGTCTCGTCCGCTTTCAACAAGATGATCAACGGTTGAGCGTCCTGAGCAAACGGATTGGCTTCCACTCGCCAAGTGGGACCCGCGATTGCAACGATGCCGACCGTCCACCCAATCGATAACCAGGCGACCGTTGGGATTCGTTGCCACCAGTGGTGGGATTGTGGCCCATCGTGATGAGTCAAAGCATCAAGCAGATCGGAGTCGATTTGGTTCCTCCAACCTCGAAGCGGATCGCGGCTGCGATGCCAAATCCACGCCAGACCAAAGGCCACCGGAATCAGCAGCAGATACGCCGGACGAATGAAGTGAAACGAGTTCCATGCATCAATCATGCTGCCACCTCCATCTCGCCAGTGACTGGATTGACCTGGATGCGACGGTCTTGCTCCGGTGGCGCCGTTTGTCTTCGGGCCCTCAAAGTTGCGATGGCTTTTTCCGACATAGAAAGCAGCAGTGCGACCACGAGTGGCCAGTAGTAGATATCGGTGCGCGGTCGGTGGCTGATGGTTTGTATGATCTGCGTTTCGATCTTGTCGAGCTCGTCATAAATGCCCGCCAAATGTTCTCGATCCGCGGCGAAAAAGTACTTGCCGCCGGTTTCGGAAGCGACTTCACGAAGGCTTTGTTCGTCCAGCTTGTCTTCGCCGACGGTCGTCGGATCGCCGATGGCAACCGTGTAGATTTTGATGTCTCGTTGAGTTGCGACGCGGGCGGCTTCGACCGGAGGGACTTTGCTTTTGGTGTCGTTGCCGTCGGTCAATGCGATGATCGTCTTGGCTCGTTCTGTGTCTTCGTCGAACAAATTGACGCCCAAGCCGATGGCATCACCAAACGCGGTTCGTGGCCCAGCCATTCCGACTTCGCATTCGCTAAGAAGTTCCTGCGATAGCTGCAGGTCAGTCGTGAATGGGGCCTGCAGGTAAGCGGCGTCGCCAAAGACGACCAAGCCGACGCGATCACCTTTGCGTTTTGCCAGGAAGCCATCAAGTACTTCTTTGACCGCATCCAGACGCGAGACTTTTTGGCCGGCATCATTCTTGAAGTCTTCCTGTGCCATCGAGCCCGACAGATCAACGAGCAGCAAAAGGTCGCGTGTCGGGATCTCTTTCGTGATGGGAGGTTCCAGCCATTGAGGTCGTGCGACCGCGGTCAACGCACAAATCCAGATGGCAACAGCCAGCACGCGTCGAGTCCAGCTTTGCGGTTGGGTGCTGTCGGAATGTTTGCCACCCAAGACTTGTTGCAAACGATCGCCGAAGGGAACTTGGACGGATACTTGATCGCGTTGCTTGGGCGGCAAGAAGAGTCGCACCAACCAAGGCAGAGGCAGAAGCAAGAAGCACCACGCGTAGGCAAGCGTCAGCATGATCGTTCCTCGCTGGTGGCGTTGGCGTCAGCAGAATTTGGCGAGGCGGATGAATGCTGGGTGATCCAGACGGCGGCGAACGCTCGCAGCTCATCCAACGATGGTGTGTCCGTGTCGCGGTAGGCTGCGGTCGCCAATTGTTCACGAACGATCGGCGAAATCGTTGACGTGGACTCGTGTGGAAGTTGCTGAAACAACCATTCGGGCCAGCGGTCGCCTGTCATTTGTGCGAGTTCGGATCGGGAATGGGTTTTCAATGCGGTGCGACGGAGTAGTTCCGAGATGGCACCGGCTGTGTTCGCGGATTCCAATTCGTGAATCGCTTCACGGCGGTAGGCGTTCGATTTCCAAGTCCGCCAGTTTTTCCAAACCAACCAAATGCCGGCCGCCAGTAGAACGGCAATCAGCACGTGCCATCCTGGGGCAAGCGGCCACCAGGAAACCGGCGCGGGCACAACAATGTCGTTCAGCCGATCAAGGCTGGTTGGGTCGCTGGTGTTCATCACGCTGTATTGCCAAAGAGAACACGGACTTGTTCGGCAACGGGCCGCGCGGTGGAAAGCGGCATCAGCGGAATTTGCAACGATCGAAAGACACTTCGCCAATGCGTGAGGACTTTCCCGAACGCTTCTTGGAAGTTATCGGGGAAGGAGGCTCGATCGGGAAGTTCCCAAGTGCGTCCGCGGTGACTGGCCAGCATTCCAGGGGCACCAGTCAGGCGAATGCCGAGCGGATCGTAGACGGCGGTCACCAAGATGTCGTTGTGTGCCGCAATCCGAGTCACAAGGCGAGTGGTTTCTTCGCCTGCGCCGTCGAGGTCGCTGATCAAGATCACCAAGTGGTCGTGGCGAGCGATTCGGGATGCATTTTCGAGAACGTGATTCAATGTCACCGCCGAACTGGATGGCTGCGATGCGGACGTTGCCGTCGGCACAGCCAGTTCTTGATTCAGTCGGACGATTTGATGCAGCAGGTTGAGCACGCGAGTCTGGCTGCGGTGAGGGCGAACTTCGGCGATTTCGGTGTCATTGAAGATCAGCCCACCGACTCGATCGCCGCTGGCAAGTGAACGCCATGCACCGATGGCTGCCAACTCCGCCGCGGCGACAGATTTCATTGCTCGTTGGCTTCCAAAGAACATCGGCGTGCGTTGGTCGATCAGCAGCAAAACCGGGCGTTCGCGTTCTTCGCTGTAGACACGGATGTGTGGCGATCGCAGTCGGGCGGTTGCTTTCCAATCCATTTGACGAATGTCGTCGCCCTGTCGGTATTGGCGAAGCTCTTCAAATGACAATCCACGACCGCGAAGACGCGATGCGTGGCGTCCAGCTAGCAGGGAACCAACGGGTTGGCGCGGTTGGAGTGAGAACCCGCGCGCATCCGCTTTGCATTGAAGCAGATCTTGAAATGTGACAGTGACTCGGGCGGACATGGGCAGCCTTCGTTCAAAGCGGGCATTCGAAAGCAAACTCGATTCAGACTGGAACCACGTTCTTCAACAAAGCATCGATCACGTCGGTGCGAGTCACACCGGCGGCTTCGGCTTCGTAGGTCAGGTGGACTCGGTGAGCCAAGCAGGCCGGAGCCATCGCACGAATGTTGTCGGGAGAAACGAAGTCTTGACCGGCCAACCAAGCATGGGCCCGTGCCGCGGCATCCAGTGCCAGCGTTCCTCGAGGGCTGGCACCGAGCCGAATCCACTTGGGAAGATCGCCTTCGTAGCGATCCGGGTGACGTGTCGCCATGACCAAATCGACGATGTACTTTTCAGCCGATTCGGCGACATGGATGGTGCCAACTTCCTTCTGTGCGTCAAAGATCAATTGCTGCGAGATCGCCTCGGTTGCTGCGGAGGTTGCACCGGTCTTTTCGCCGCGGACGAGTTTCAAAATCGATGCTTCGTCCGCGTCCTCGGGATAGTCCACTCGTACGTAGAGCATGAAGCGATCCATTTGCGCCTCGGGCAGTGGGTAAGTTCCTTCCTGCTCAATCGGGTTCTGGGTCGCCAGCACCATGAACAGTTCCGGCAGCGTGTGGGTTTGCGATGCAACCGTGACCTGCCGTTCTTCCATTGCCTCCAACAGAGCCGATTGCACTTTGGCGGGTGCCCGGTTGATTTCGTCGGCCAAAATCAAGTTGCCGAAGATCGGTCCTTCTTGAAATTCAAATGTGCCGTTTTGTTCGCGATAGATTTCTGATCCGGTGACGTCGGATGGCAGCAAGTCGGGCGTGAACTGAATGCGTCCGAATTGGCTGTCGACCAGTTTGGACAGCGTTTTGACGGAGCGAGTTTTTGCGGTGCCGGGCAAGCCTTCCACCAGGACATGACCTTTGGCCAGCAAGGCGACCAAAATTCGTTCCACCACAGGTTGCTGACCAATGACGGCCGCGTTCATCGCGTTGGAGATCTGCTCGATTGTTTCCCGCGGCGTCATGGAATCACTCCATTGGAGAAGAGGAAGGATTGTTTGTAATGGCCTCGCTTGCACATCGCAACGTCGTGGTGTGGATGCCATAGAAAACGGCCTCGCCCCAGGATTGGGTTGAGCCCGTTGATGCAGAGTTTCGCAGCTCAGCGGATGATGTTCAGCCGAGCCTGATCAACGAGAGCCGACCTAATTACGCGGCGGAGAAACTTGTTCGAGTTTCTTGATCCACTCTTGGGCTTTCAACGTTTGATAGTTGATGCCGGCCGCGTTCAGGCTGGATCCCGCTTGCCACGGGTATTTCGGAATGGTCGCCATGAACTGTTGGATGTAGTTCTGCACGGGGACGAAGGTCCACATGTTGTCGGCGTACCAACGGAAGTAACCCAGCGTGCCTTCTTTCCACATTTTTTCATACGGGTCGGCGCGAAGGTTGATGATCAACGGCCAGCCCGGGATTTCTCGGGTGCCGGTGGCAATATTGCCATTGACGGTCGCGAAGTGGATCTTCCAGTTCTGGACTCGAACCGCGTTCAGGTCGCCGCCTTGACCAAAGTAGTAGATCTCTTTGCGCGGGCTCTCTTTGGCTTCGCCCTTGAAGTATGGCAAGAAGTTGTAGCCGTCCGGGTGAACCTTGAATTCTTTTCCGTTCGCGTTGTAACCCTTCTTCATCTTTTCGACCAAGTCGGGCTCACCCGCCGCGGCTGCGAAGGTGGGCATCCAATCTTCTTGCGAAATGATGTCGTTGTAGACCGTGCCTGGTTCGATCACGCCGGGCCATTTGACCAACAATGGGACGCGGAAACCGCCTTCCCAGGTTGTGCCTTTTTCGCCATGGAAAGGCGTGATGCCTCCGTCGGGCCAACTGAATGTTTCAGCTCCGTTGTCGGTGCTATAGACCACGATCGTATTGTCTTCGATGCCGAGATCTTTGATCTTCTGGAGCACTTTGCCGACATAGTCGTCATGCTCGACCATTCCGTCTGGATACAGCCCAATGCCGGTTCGGCCTTGCGATTCTTTCTTCAGGTGAGTCCACACGTGCATGCGAGTCGAGTTGTACCAAAGGAAAGCTGGCTTCTCTGTTTTTGTTGCTCGTTCGAGGAAGTCCATGGCTTTGTTGTGGACTTCTTCGTCGATCGTTTCCATGCGTTTCTTGGTGAGCGGACCGGTGTCTTCCAAGCGACCATCGGCGAAGGAATGGATGACCCCGCGAGGTCCATACTTTTTCCGGAACTCAGGATCTTTTGGGTAGTAGTAAGTTTCGGGCTCTTCTTCGGCGTTGAGGTGATAGAGGTTGCCAAAGAATTCGTCAAAGCCGTGGTTGGTGGGCAAGTGCTTGTCTCGGTCGCCCAGGTGGTTCTTTCCGAATTGGCCGGTGGTGTAACCTTGCTCTTTCAACACATCGGCGATGGTTGGTGTCCAATCGGGAATCCCGTGTTCACTTCCCGGCATGCCGATGGTCAGCAATCCAGTGCGGAATGGGTGCTGGCCAAGGATGAAGGAGGCTCGTCCAGCGGTGCAGCTTTGTTGAGCATAAGCATCGGTGAACATCGCGCCTTCTTTAGCGAGGCTATCGATGCTGGGCGTCTTATAACCCATCACACCATGGTTGTAGGCGCTGATGTTGTGCACGCCGATGTCGTCACCCCAAATGACGACGATGTTGGGCTTGTCTTGGGCTTGCAGCGACAGTGCGGGCAGGACAGTTGCCGCTATGAGCACGAGTCTTGAAACAACGGACATCGGTTGGCTCCGAAAGAAGTCGGGACGGGTGCAGTCGGTCTGGTAGCAAGCGATTTCATTGGATTTCAAACG
>TARA_R110002073_G_scaffold5893_2_pt1 | contig 34851 bp, 25 predicted proteins | sample TARA_R110002073 | Tara Oceans TARA_R110002073 (sample SAMEA4397174) | marine metagenome | biome: Polar Biome; feature: [DCM] deep chlorophyll maximum layer (ENVO:01000326); material: water (ENVO:00002006), including particulate matter (ENVO:01000060) such as... | depth 40 m | reverse complement strand
GCGCTATCGCTTACCGACGGCTACCATCTGACATCCCTACCGGGATGAATACTTGCGCAAACACATGGCCGCCACAAGCCCAAACATTTCGCAGCCCAGCGTTCGCCATGGTATTCACGCACAACCGGGGCTAACGCCCAAGCGGCTCACAGGGTGAAAACCAATCGTTCCTGCCTGATCAGTCTTTGTCGGTGCGGAGCACGGAGATGAAGGCTTTTTGCGGGATGTTGACGCTGCCAAATTGTTTCATCTTGGCTTTGCCCTTCTTCTGCTTCTCCAGCAGTTTCTTCTTCCGGCTCACGTCGCCACCGTAAAGTTTCGCGGTCACGTCTTTGCGGTAGGGAGCGATTGTGGTTCGCGCGATCACAGTGCCGCCAATCGCACCTTGGATTGGGATCTTGAACTGGTGACGTGGAATCGCTTCGGCAAGTTGCTCGCAGTAGTGCATTGCCCGAGCTCGTGATTTGTCGCGGTGCACCAGGTAGGCCAACGCGTCGACAGGTTCTTTGTTGACCAAGATGTCGACTTTAACGATGTCGGTTTTGCGATACTCGATTGGAACGTAGTCGAACGAGCCATAACCGCGGGTGATCATCTTGAGTTTGCCATAGAAGTCGAACAAGACTTCCCCGAGAGGCATCTCGCTGGTGACTTCCAAGCGGCCCGCCGACAAGTAGTTCATCGTTTGGCTCTCGCTGCGATGCTCACGGCAGAGTTCCATCACCGGGCCGACGTACTCTTCCGGAATCAGAATCTGAGCCTTGATGTAGGGCTCGCTGACGGAGTCAATCGTCGAGGGATCGGGCCAGTAGGTTGGGTTGTCGACGTCCTGTGTCGTGCCATCCTTGAGTTTGATTTTGTACTGCACCGATGGGGCGGAAATGACCAACCCAATGTCAAACTCACGCTGCAATCGTTCTTGAACCACGTCCAGGTGCAGCAAGCCGAGGAACCCGCAGCGATAACCAAATCCAAGAGCAGCGGAGCTGTCTTTTTCGAAGGTCAGTGCGGCGTCGTTGATCGACAGTTTCTCGAGAGCTTTGGTGAGGTCTTGGTATTCGTCGGTGCTCATCGGATAGACCGACGAGAACACGACTTGGCGTGCCGGTTGATAGCCAGGGATCGGTTCGTTCGCTGGTCGATCTGCTAGCGTGATCGTGTCCCCGATCTCGATGTCTTGAACCGTTTTGACGCCGGCGACGATGTAGCCGACTTCTCCGGCGGTCAATTCTTTCTTTGGGACCAGTTTGAATTGGTTGTAGCCGAGTTCATCGACGGTGAAGTCGCGATCGGCGTGCATGAAGTGGATGTCGTCTTTCGGCTTGAGCGTTCCTTCCATAACACGGCATTGCAGGATCACGCCGCGGTACTTGTCAAAGAATGCATCAAACACCAAGGCCTTCAGCGGTGCCTTCGGATCGCCTTGCGGAGCGGGCAGGTTCGTGACGATCCCTTCGAGCACGTCTTCGATGCCTTGGCCGGTTTTGGCAGAAACCGGAATGGCGACAAAGGGATCGAGGCCCAGGTCCTCGTCGATTTCCCCGCGGACGCGATCGACATCGGCGGCGGGCAAGTCGATTTTGTTGATGACCGGAAGCAGTTCCAGGTCGTATTCAAGAGCCAGATACAGGTTGGCGACCGTTTGAGCTTCGACGCCCTGGGAGGCATCGACGACCATCAGAGCACCTTCGCAGGCCATCAGTGATCGGCGGACTTCGTGGGAAAAATCGACGTGGCCGGGGGTGTCGATCAAGTTGAGTTGGTACGCCTCACCGTCTTTCGCCGTGTAGTTCAGCGTGACCGTGTTGCTTTTGATCGTGATGCCTCGTTCTCGCTCGATGTCCATCGAATCGAGCATTTGGTCGTGAAACTCACGTTGAGTCACACCGCCACACGACTGAATCAGCCGGTCCGCCAGGGTGGACTTTCCGTGATCGATGTGGGCGATGATGCAAAAATTGCGGATGTGTTTCATGGTTTTGTTTCGTGCAACGCGGCGTGAACGTCACATCGTAGTGAATCAGGTGTCAATTCAATAGGGATTTGCTGATTGGTCCCATTGTGAGGATTTCGGAAAAAGATCGGAATCGACTGAATTTTCTGGATTTCGAACGCCGATCTAAGTTGATGAATTGATCTTCCGCCGAAACTCGATCTTCGAGATGATCGATCGTTCGGAGGACCGTTTCGTCTTTTCTGTTTTCAAGGATGTGTCATGCGGACAATACTTTTACTCGGCCTGGCCATCGGTGGGGCTTTCATGGCTGGATGGTTCACCATCGAGCGTGATGGCGACAAGACACGGATCGAAATCAACAAGACGGAAATTCGAAGCGACGCACGTTCCGCGATTGATCGTGGTCGAGACATTCTCGATGAGCGTCAACGTGAACAAGCCGCTCAGCAGGCTGCCCAGCAACAGGGTGGTTATCCTGCTCAAGGCCAAGGTGGCTACTATCCCGGGGCTGCTCCAGCCAATCCGAACGCTTGGCCACCACAGGGCGGGCAACCGGTTCAAGGGGCCGGGTACAGCACTCCGAATTACGGCGCACCCAATTACAACCAACCGCCGGCGTACAACAATTACCCTGCCGCACAGCCGAACGCGGGTTACGGCGATCAAGGTGGTTACAACCCAAACGCGTACCAGCCGCAGGGTTACAACGGACAACCACAAACTGCTGAGCAGAACCGATGGGACTCGGCTTCAGCGCCTTGGGCTCCTCAGTATCGTTGAGTTGATTGGGCGTTTGTTTGGTTCGTTCACGTTGGGACCAACGTGCTACAGGCTTTTGAAGTGCGGCAGTTAGGGAACGTGCTGCGGGTTGGTTAGGCGGCTTGTTGACGTGATTCAACTTGCGCCGGGATCAACATCTCGAGCGTTTTCTGATACGCACCTCGGTGTTGGTTGACCAAGTCACGAGCGGATTGGCCGAGGGAGTCAGCGGCGGGGATGTCAGTCAGGCATCGCGAAACGAATTGTTTCAGTTCCGCTTCGTCTGCAACTCGCACGGCCGCATCAGCAGCGATCAATTGCTTGGCGATCGTGTCGAAGTTCTTGGTGTTGGGGCCGAATGAAACGGCACAGCCATAGCCGGCGGGTTCCAACATGTTTTGGCCGCCTCGATCACCGAAGCTGCCACCGACCGTGGCAATCTGGCCGACGCCCCACCAATGACGAAGTTCGCCAATGGTGTCGATCAAGATGACTTCTTTTGATTCCCATTGGTCAGCGTATTGGCTGTCATTGCTGCTGCGGCGAACGGCTGACAAACCTTGCGACTGAATCAGTGAGGCAACTTCTTCGAAGCGTTCGACGTGGCGGGGAACCAAGATCAAACGAAGTTCCGGATGTTTGGATCGAAGGCTTTGATAGACACGCAGTGCCATCGCTTCTTCACCAGCCTGCGTGCTGCCAAAGCACCAAACTCGGTGCCACGGATCGATACCCGACCAGTTGATTCGTTCGTTTACTTCTGTCGTGTCTCGCGAGCGAGGTGCGTTGTCGAACTTCAACGAACCGGTGACCGTGACGTTTTCCGGTGCGACTCCGCAATCAACAAAACGTTCCGCTGCGAGTGCGTCTTGGCAGCCAACCGCATCCAATCGCTCAAACGTGGGACGCAGGACTTTGGCAAATTGTTGATAGCGTGCAGAGCTGGTTTGGCTGAGCCGACCGTTGATAACTCGAACGGAACAGTTCGCATCCTGGGCACAGCGAATTAAGTTGGGCCACAGTTCGAGCTCGGCCAGAACCAATTGCTCGCATCGCAGATTCTTCAGCGTGCGGCGAACGGCCCAGGAGAAATCGAGCGGGCAAAAGAAAACGCGTTCATCACCGAAGTGTTTGCATGCTAGGTCATAGCCAGTGTCGGTCGAGGAACTGACCGCGAGAGCGATTTCTGGGTGATGTTTTTCCAGTCGGCGAACCAATTCGGGAAGCAGATTGACTTCGCCGACGCTGACGGCGTGCAACCAAATCGTTCGCTCAGCATTTCCGCGAATTTGGGCCGCTTGTTCGGATGACAGGCCCAACAGCTTTTGACCGATACCACGGCGATAGCGGCCATGGCGAATCATCCGGTGCAGCACCAACGGCGAGACCGCGGTCAGTGCTGCGGCGTAGGCGATGTTGAGCCACATGATTGCCTTCCTTGGCGGGGCGTGGAACTTTGGGGCCGGGTGTTTAAGCGGAACGGCGCGAGCCGTCCGGTGGTTCGAAACCGGAGGGCTTGCGCCCTGCCGCTAGGATTTGAAACACAGGCTGGAAGCCTATGCCACTTTTTGATCAGCCGTCGCGACGCATGCAGCAACTTTTGTACTTCTTGCCGCTGCCGCAGGGGCACGGTGCGTTGCGACCAATTCGAGGCTCTTCGACTCGGACGGTGTCAACGCTGCCTTCGGCTCGTCCTTCGCTTCCCGCGGCGGCACGTTGAGCAGCGGTGTTGGACTCCATTTGCGCAGCTTGTTGAGCCGATCGGCCTGCTTCGTGGGCATCGTCATGGCGAGTTCTCGCGTCGACCCACGTGCTGCGAATGAAGTCATCGTTAAAAGACTCCATGCGGAAAATCAGGTCGGTCACTCGTTCGCCGATCGAATCCCACATGGATTCAAACAGACGCATGCCTTCACGTTTGTATTCGACCTTGGGGTCCATTTGAGCGTAACCCTTCAGGCCGACGCTGCTTCGCAAGTGGTCCATCGTCAGCAAGTGGTTCTTCCACGAGTCGTCGACGATATTCAGCAGGATCTGCCGTTCCATCCGACGCATCTCGGGGTGGAATTTGTCGTCGACGGCACCGTTGACGGCCAAAGTCAGCTCGGCACGGTTCATTCGCGAGAGGTCTTCGGCGGTGTTTCGGTTGCCGAGTTCTTCTTGCAACCAAGTCGCCATGGCTTCCAGTTTGCCGGATTGTCCGCTGGCGAGTGAGGCCGTCACATCCGCGTCCGCTTTGCCGAATAGATCTTCGACTTTTTCGGCCGCTTGAGCGTGCATTCCACCGGAGGCACTGGCGGTTTGCTTGCTGTACTGGATCAATTGAACCTTCAGGTCGTCGCGGTTCAGTTTGACCTCGTCGACGCTGAGTTCATGGTTGAAACGACCGTGGACCCAATCGACCAAACCTTCACGGTCCAGCGAGACTTGGGCACCTTGCTTGTCGGTGAATCGCGAGATGCCGGTCAGGACCGGGTACTCGGCTTCTTTCTCGGTGTAAGCTGCTTCGGCGCGTCGGTTGAGTTCTTCGGTGACCTTGCGACGATCTTCGACATCGCGGAATTCTTCCGGCGTGGTCTCGATTCCAAACTTGTGACGCATCCAAGCACACAGGACGCGAAGACCATAGTCGGCCTCCAGCAATGGTTCGCCTTCGCTCAGATCCGTCTCTTCGATTTGCTTGTGAGCTTGAGCGACCAACTCGTCGATCATCTCATCGCGATCTTTGTTCTTCAGTTGGTGATCTTGGTAGTTCGTGCCCAAGTGAGTGTTGGCCCAAGTCGCCATGGCTTTCCAGTTCCACTCGTCTTCCATCGATTCGGGAAGGTTCTCTTCGACCGCTTCGGCGACGGTGACTTCGGAAGCACGTTCGGCTTGATCCTTCGCGTACGTGTCCGCCATTTCGAAATCCATGTTCTGGAAATCGCGAGCGTCCAATTGGCAGCCTAATTTTCCACCGGCGAAGGCCGAGAACGTGTCGACGCCGTAGTTCGGATCGAGAAACGTTTCGACTTGCGATTGAATTTCGTTGTGGATCAACGTCAGCAGCATCTCGCGAGAGCTGTGTCCGTCGAGCAAGTTTTGGCGATAGCGGTAAACGCGTTTGCGTTGTTCGTCCATCACTTCGTCGTACTCGAGCAGGCTCTTTCGAATTTCGAAGTTGCGTTCTTCGACCTTCTTCTGAGCCGCGGCGATTCGGCGAGTGACGAGGGATGATTCGATGGCTTCGCCTTCTTTCATGCCCATGCGTTCCATCATGCTTTTGACGAAGTCGCCAGCAAAGATCCGCATCAAGTCGTCTTCGAGAGACAGGAAGAATCGGCTGCCGCCGGGGTCGCCTTGACGACCGCAACGACCACGAAGCTGCAAGTCAATTCGGCGTGATTCGTGTCGCTCGGTGCCGAGCACATACAGGCCGCCGATTTCGCGAACGATCTTGCCTTCGGCACTCATGTTTTCGCGTTCGTCGATTTCGTCGACGAGAGCTTTCCACTCGGCGTCCGGCACTTCCAAACGCGTTGGGTATTTGTGTTGCAGTTGTGCCCAGGCAAGCGTTTCGGGGTTACCGCCCAGGATAATGTCGGTACCACGACCGGCCATGTTGGTTGCGATTGTGACCGCGCCGATACGACCGGCTTGCGAAACGATGTCCGCTTCTCGGCCGTGTTGCTTCGCGTTCAAAACGTCGTGCTTGATGCCACGGCGTTCCAAAAGCGCGGACAAACGTTCGCTCTTTTCGATGCTGACCGTACCGACCAAAACCGGACGACCAGCACGCTCAATCGCAACGATCTTTTCGCGAGAGAAGGATTCGGTTTGCTTCTCGCCTTTGGGCAGCAATTCAACGGCTGAATCGGTTTCGGATTTGATGTTGCCCCAAATCTCGGTGCCGTCTTTCAGAACCAGCACGTCCCATTTGTGGGTGCGTTCGACGTCGTCAGCGATCGCTTTGAACTTGTCCTTTTCGGTCAAGTAAATCAAATCGGGATGCTCGATCCGTTGTAATCCGCGGTGCGTTGGAATGGCGACCACGTCGAGTTTGTAGATCTTCCAGAATTCGTCCGCTTCTGTCATCGCCGTACCGGTCATCCCGGACAGCTTCTTGTACATCTTGAAGATGTTCTGCAGCGAAGCGGTGGCGAACGTTTGTGTTTCTTGCTTGATCGGCACGCCTTCTTTGGCTTCGACGGCTTGGTGCAAACCATCGCTCCACTGACGCCCGTCCATCAGACGACCGGTGAACTCGTCGACGATGACAACCTGTTTGTCTTTGACGACGTAGTTGACGTCCAACTTGTACAGGTAGTGAGCCTTCAACGCGTTGTCGATCAGGTGCGGCCATTCCATGTTGCCCGCGGTGTAGAAGCTTTCGACCCCGGCCAATTCTTCCGCAGCACGGACGCCTTCATCGGTCAACGTGACGTTGTGTTGTTTTTCGTCGACGGTGAAGTGCTCTTCCTTCTTCAGTTGTCGAGCGACGCGGTCGGCTTCGCCATAACGTCCCAAATCCAAGTCGGCGGGTCCGCTGATGATCAGCGGCGTCCGAGCTTCATCGATCAGAATATTGTCAACTTCGTCAATGATGGCGTAGTTCAGCGGGCCTTGGCATTGTTGCACTTCGCTGGGGAAACGGTCGTCGCCCTTGGCCGCGGGACGCATGTTGTCGCGCAGGTAATCGAAACCGAATTCGTTGTTTGTTCCGTAGGTGATGTCGCACTGGTAAGCAGCTTGTTTTTCGCTGGTCGACATGCCGGACTGGATCGCGTCGACGGTCAGGCCGAGGTTCATGTAAAGCGGCGCCATCCACTCCATGTCACGACGGGCCAAGTAATCGTTGACCGTGATGACGTGAACGCCTTTAGCTTCTAGAGCGTTCAGGTAGGCGGGCAAAGTCGCGACCAGGGTTTTACCTTCCCCGGTGACCATTTCGCCGATCGCGCCCGAGTGCAGCACCATGCCCCCGATCAACTGAACGTCATAGTGACGCATTCCGAGGAATCGCTTGCCGCCTTCGCGACAGACGGCGAATGCCTCTTCCATGAGGTCGTCAAGCGTTTCGCCTTCGCGGAGTCGCTTGCGGAATAGTGTGGATTGATCGCGAAGTTCTTCGTCGGACATCGCCGCGAACTTCGGTTCCATCGCCGTGATTCGGTCGGCGGATTCCTGCAGTTTCGCGACTTGTCGGGCATTGGCGGAGCCAAACACGCTGGTGGCCAGGCTGCCAACACGTTCGAACGTGCTACCGAAGACGAGGCCAAGGAGGTCCCAAAGACGTTCCAGGATGGACATAAAAGATCAAATCAGTGCGATTGGGGGTGTGAAAGCGTGCGGCTTGCGTAAACCATGCCAACTTCCAACGTTACGGGTTCAGGGAAATTGGGTCAACTGCGATCGGATCTCGTTCGCGTTGGCTACTACGGACCCAATTGCCCGACGGGTCCGGGGGCGAAGAATCCTGGTCGCCGGCAAAGTTTTCGTGCAGAGGCTGGATCTCTCGGAGCAGCTGTTCGGCCAGCGTTTCCATGGCGAAGCGTTCGCTGGCGTGGTGTCCGACCAAAGCCATCGTTAATCCCGTGTTTTCCGCCTCCAAACACGTGTGCAGCGTGGCTTCGCCGGTCAACAAAACGTCACATCCTTTTCGGCGGGCGGCACCGACGAACGAGCCTCCACTGCCGCAGCCGATGGCAACACGCCGGATTGAGCGGTCGAAATCGCCCACCAAGCGGGGCCGCGTGGAGCCGCATGATTTTGAAGCAAAGCTCAAAAACTCTCGCGCCGTCATCGGCTCAGAAAGCTCGCCGTAGCGGCCCGAACCGACCGTTGAGTCCTCCAGCGACGGAGTCAGGGGCTTGATCGAGGTCAGATCGAGACGGTTTGCCCACTGTTCATTGATACCCAAACGAGCTGAATCGTAGGCGGTGTGGGCGCTGTAAACCGCGATTCCGGCTCGACACAGATGCCAAACCATCGCTGAGGCGGCTGAATCGGTCGTGATCCGAGCCATCGGTTTGAATGGCAACGGGTGATGGGCGACGATCAAATTCGCCGCCAACTCGGTCGCTTCTTCGACAACCGCCGGAGTGATTGTCAAACAGGTCAGGATCCGGTGAGCTTCCGCCGCGCGGTCTCCCAACAACAGACCAACGTTGTCCCATTCTTCCGCCAGCTTCAACGGAGCAATGGCGGAGAGAGATTGGCAAATGGATTCGATGGTGGGAGACACAGGATTCGCGACCGTTTGGAGGAAAGGTGCTCGGGGGAACACACTTTACGGACGACGAATCATTGTGGGAACAACGAATCCGGGCTTGAGAGGGCACGCGTTTGGAACCGACGTGCCTCTCACTTCAGAAATTATGCCGAATCAGAATCCGCTGAATGGATCGTCATCGCCCGCAGGAGCAAACGGGTCGGAGTCACCAGCGGGCGCGAATGGATCAGCCGGTGTGTCGCCAGCGTCGAACGGGCTGGCACCACCATCGGCGGGAGCAGCGGACGCGTCGGCAGGGGCAGCTTCGGTGGCCAACGGATTGTCCATCGCACCTTCGAAAGCATCGTTGGATTCGACCACAGCGTCTTCAGTAGCCAAATCGTCCGCGAATGGGTTGTCGTCCGAAGCGGGAGCCGGTGGAGGAGTGGCTCCACGTTGCATTGCCGGAGCTCGCGAAGGAGCGGAAGGTTGGCCCTGAGCGGCGGGTCGGCCTTGAGCGGAAAGCTCATTCGAGCGAATTTGAGAGCGGGCGGCGCCGGTCGCAAGTGCTTGCAAGCGAGCCTTTTCGCGAATGAGTTCGAGTTTCAGACGCTGCGAGCCTTGAATGCGAGAGAGTGCGCGACCGATCGATCGCGAATCTCCACCGCGGGCTTCCAGCTCGGCACCGGTTTGCCAGTCGCCTTCGGCGTAACCCATTCCGCTGGCGTTGGCGGCCAGACCGCGGAAGTAATACGCCCGCGGGTCGCGGATGTTGTTATCGATCGCCATCGAAAGCAATTCGTAAGCCTGGCTGTAGTTTCCAGCGTTGTAGGCGTGAACACCGCGACCGTAGATTTCTGCCAAAACAGCAGATTGAGCGGTGGCGGTATTGGTCTGAGTGGCGGTCAAAAAGCCAATCGCCAAAGCGAAAAGGAGAAGTGGCGAGGCAAAGCGAATCTTCATCGCGACGGGGACCCTGTACGAAAGGCGGATAGATCAACAACAGTCCGTTGCAGCTTAATTGTCTGGCCCGGGGGAATCAAACAAAACGTTGACGCGTCTGACTCAATGTGGAGATGTCGCCACCAATTGTTAGGGGTGAAAGCCCCGTGCGGTCGTCCCAGGTTGCTACAATTCGGAATGCGAATTTTTTTGGACCGGTTCTCTCGTTCACACGAAGTCCTAACGATGCGAATCCAAAATCCCACCTGTCGACCTCTGAAAATGTTGTTTTGCTCCCTGGTGGGGAGCGTGCTGGTCGTCCCGTTGGCGGGTGGCGTTGGGCTCGGTGGGGGATCGTTGGTTGGCAACACGGCGATGGCCGATAGCGAATGGCTTCGCATGGTCCCCGTTGTTGATGAGGACGAAATCGCTGAACTGATCGAGGGTTTGGGATCACAAAGTTACGCGACTCGTGTGCGTTGTCGTCAACGATTGTCGAGAATCGGTTTAGCCGCTTTTGACGCGCTGCGACTAGCCCGTGACCATCCCGACTACGAAATTGCGATTGTGGCTCGCAAGTTGACCAGCGGTGTCGAGGTGCCTTGGGCGGTGAGTACGGACTCGCCAATCGTTCAAGAGATTCTCAACGAATATGGTTCCCGTTCCGTCCTGGCTCGCCGGCAGCGCATCGGACGATTGGCGGCGCTTCCAACGATGGAGGCTTTCCCGGCGCTGGTGCGTTTGACTCGTTATGAAGCCGAACCCGCGCTCAGCCGTTTTGCTGCGATGGCTTTGTTGGCACAACCCGTTCGGGCGACGAAAGAGTTGCGTTCCGAATGGAGCACCCCGGATGCAGACGACGCTTCTGGCTCGCGCAACGATTGGTTGGGGCTGAGTACCCACGATCGATCGTTGATGGTGATGCACTTGCAACAAGTCTTTGCCAAAGACACTGAGTTCAGCGGTCAGTGGATGCTCCAGTACGCAAGCGAGTTGGAATCAGGACGCTTTGAACCCGAAGGCTGGACCGAGCTGATCGAAGCGATGGAATCCAGTTGGGACATCGATGACGGTGCGTCGGAACAAGACGTCGCTCGAGGTGGGATTGCCCCCGGAGCGACGATCAGTGGCGACGAGATTTTTCGACTGACTTGGTTGAATGCGGAAAGAGCTCGCGTGTTGGGGCAGACGGACGACGCCTCACAATTTTTCACGCGGCACATCGATGTCATTCCGCCACGCACGCGAGAGTTGACCGATGCGGCGTTGTGGGCGATCGATCACCGATTGTTCGATGTCATCACAGCGGCTCATGCAAAGCATCAATCGTTGTTTGAGAAGTCACCCTCGTTGATGTACGCATCCGCCGAGGCGTTGTTGGAATCGGGGCAACCGGAATTGGCTGCCGAACGAACCGAACAGGCGTTGGCGTTGAATCCGGTGGTCAATTCAGAAGACCCGGAAGAACCACAGTTGCATCCTGTCTTGCTTGAAAGTCACGCCGAAGCTCATTTGCGCATCGCGGCGGATTTGATTGATCGTGGTTTGTCGGATTGGGCTGAGGCTGAGTACCGCAAACTGATCGATGAATTGCCTTTGCACAACGTGGAGTCCGCGATAGCTCGTCGGGAGTTGGCTGAGCACCTCGCGGAGTTGCAGCAGCCCGCTGAGGTGGTCGCTCTGTTGCAACCTCTCGTGGATCGGATGGAGAAAGATGACGACTTTCGCCACAAGTTGACGGCTCACGATTTTCAGTATCAGTCGCTTCGCAGTCACTTGGATTTTCAGGCCGGACTGGTTTTAGCGAACAAAGATGATCAAGCCGCCGCCAGCGAACGAATGCAAAACGCGTTCTCAATGAACCCAGAGAACATCGATATTTTGATCGCGATGTATCGCTTGGATTGGAATGAGGAATGGAAAGCCGATGTGGTCGGCCAGATTGAATCGGTGTTGGCTGAAATCGACGAAGACATCGAAGAGACACGACAAACGTTTCGTGAAACCGGCAATGGTCGTCCGGGACGCCAAACCGCGATTCGCGAAATGCTGTTGGCGAACTTCTACAACCAATACGCTTGGTTGGTGAGCAACACCGAAGGCGACTTTGAAAAAGCTCTCAAACGCAGTGTCGAGTCGTTGGAGATGAGTCCCGGCAGTGACGCATTGTTGGATACCTGCGGTCGTTGCTATTACGCGGTTGGGAATTTGCCCGCCGCGATTGTGACTCAGCGAAAGGCGGTCGAGTTGACTCCGAACTCTCCTCCGCTCCGGCGTCAGTTGAAGATGTTCGAGAATGCGTGGTTGGATGCGAACCCGGACATGACGCTGAAGGAGCTTCCCGAGGTCGAACTTCCGATCACAAAAGCGTCGCCTCAGGAGCTGACCGACCGGCAACGTCGACTCGGTGTGATGCCTCCGGATGGACCGCTGAGTTTTTTGGACAATTGAGCGACGTTGGCTCAAGTTTGTCCACTTCTTCGTAGCGAATCGCTGACGCCGTCGAGTGAATCCGCTCGCAACCAAGTGATTCGCTGACGAACACGATCCGGTGATTCGATTGACCGGCGTTGAGCTCTCTCGCGTGGCAACCGGTCATGCAGCGTTGATGAGGTTTTCTAGCCGCATTGGCGTGTGTTTTTTGAGAATTTGTCTTCAACCAAATCTTCAATTTTCGGCCGAATGTGAAGTTTGGCAAACCTTGCGGCGCGGTCTTTCACTGATCAAGCGACCTTGCGGCGATGTCCGATGGTAACCCTCGTACCGGTCACTCCGCTTGCTTCCGTTTTGTCGGATCAGGCGAGTGACATCATAGGGGCAACGCTCTGTTTTTGGCGGCGTGTTGTTCCGGTTGTTTCAATGACTTCCGCTTGATTGCGTGAGTGCGGGGATTGCATGCGTTGGTTTTTAAAACATTCGCCTACACGTCACGGCGTGTCGGCGCATCGTTCCCCATCCATGGGTGTGTTGCTGTCGATGGGGTTGCTGGCGGGATTGACCGTTGGTACCGGCGGCGATGAATCGGTGCGAGCCGATGATTTGCAGAGCGTAACGGCGACCAGCTTCCGCAGCAGCGAAGCCAGTATGCGTGACACTCGATCGACCGGTCGGTCATCGCGTTCGTTGCGTGAAACGCCCACGGTGACCGCGATTCGTCGTGCGTCACCATCGGTGGTGAACTTGCACGGTCAAAAGACCATCCGAACCACCGCGGCCAGCATGGCGGGTGGAGCACCGGATTCGTTCCGTCAGGTCAACGGGATGGGCACGGGGGTCGTCATCGATCCTCGCGGCTATGTGATCACGAACTACCACGTGGTCGAAGACGTCAACGAACTCAACGTGACGTTGCACAACGGCGAAGCCACCCGAGCGGACTTGATCGCATCGGATCCACAGAGCGATTTGGCGTTGGTGAAATTGCGTGGCCAAGGCCCGTTCCCGACCATCCCTCGTGGACACAGCGACGATTTGATGATCGGTGAAACGGTCATCGCCATCGGCAACGCGTTTGGTTATGTCCACACCAGCACCGAAGGCATCATCAGTGCTCTGCACCGTGATGTGCCGGTCAATGAGACTCAACAGTATCGCGATCTGATTCAAACCAGTGCCGGCATCAATCCCGGAAACTCCGGCGGTCCGTTGTTGAACATCGACGGCGAAATGATCGGCGTCAACGTTGCCGTTCGCGTTGGTGCCCAACAGATCGCGTTTGCGATTCCAATCGATCAAGTTCTCGAAACTGTCACCGAGATGATCAACCGCCACAACAATCGCCGCATGGTGATTGGGATGGACGGAGCCGCGGTTTCGCGTGGTGGCGTGCAAGTCACCCGGTTGTCCGAAGGCGGTTCGGCTCATCAAGCCGGTTTGCAGGCGGGTGATCGCTTGGTGCGAATCAATCAACAAAACATTGCTGATCCACTGAACTACGAATTGTCCGTGTTGGAACTCGGCCCAGGCGATCCAATGCAAGTGGAATTTGAACGCGACGGCGAGTTTTTTCAAACGCAATTGGCGACCGCGGTGTCATCGCAAGAGTTCGGTGACCCAGCCGCGGCACTCGCTTGGCAAGTCGTGGGAGTGTCGGTTCGACCGGCGGGCGAGTCGTTTGTTAGACGCATGAATTCGCGACTGCGAACCAACTACCGCGGTGGTTTGATTGTCACCGATGTTCGAGCCGGTTCCGCTGCCAGCGAACAAGGCATCACGGCTGGCGATGTTCTGCTGGGCATCCATGTTTGGCAAACCGCTGGACTGGAAGACTTGGCCGAGATCCTCGACCAACCCAACATTCGACGCGGTTCCAAGGCCAAGTTCTACCTCGTTCGGAAGGATCAGACTCTGTATGGCCATCTTCAATTAGCTTCTCAAGGAAACCAACTGACGCGACGCTAGTAGGTGAGAAGGAACGATTGGCAACACGACGACGCCGTTTGGCGGTCGGTTCTGGTTGCCTACGGGAACCATGGCACTCGCCAAGAAGTTCTCTGTCAATCGTCGACGTTTTCAAACCCACGAAAACGTGTCTTCGTCACCCAAGTCACTCATAGGTTTTCAGATTCACCGATCGATTCGTCCTGGGACGAACGAGTCGGATGCATCTCCCGCAGATGCATCGGGCTCGTTCGTCGACCCAGCCGGGACGTGATCGATCGTCCATTCGCCGAGTGGGCGGACGCAGTTGACACCCGCATGTCAATTGCGTCCGTTCGCCCGCGAAACTTTTCCGACTGATCCAACCATTCATCTGACCGAATCCACGATGGAGTCGAAATTGGCACCTGCGACGCTTGGTTATTTCACGATCGTTCAACAAGAACGCACCGGATGGACCGGAGGACTGCTCGTTCTCAACGGAGGCGGACGTCCCTTGGAATTCCAATGCACGTTGCCGCTGCGTCCATCGAAGGCTCACGAAATCTTGTTTGGCAACACGCTGCGTCAGCATTTGATTTGCGACGTCATCGGACCCACGCTTCTAAAGAAGTGTCGCACGCCGATCTCGATGTTGATGTGTGAGCAAACGGAGTCGCTGCGAATGGCGGACGCCAGTTGCACGATTGGTTTTGTTGCCACGCCAGAAAACGATGGCAAAGCCTACGTTGCTCGTGAACCCGATGGGCACTGTTCGTTGAAGGTTTGCGGCGCATCGGTGCTGGTCGCGATGGAGCAAATGGAAGCGGCCGAACAAGTCGCTGAGCAGATGGGTGACTTCCCCGATGTGATTGAACCGTTCGAACGGATTCGTGAGGCGATCCGAGAGGCTCAATCCCAAATCGCGAGGGCGGCGTAGTGTGGTTCCGAAAATCGTCACCGGTTTCTGCTGATCCACTCTCGCCATCGAGTTCAACGCCTTCGTCCGCGACTCCCAGTCATCTCTCGGCCGATGTGGCGCAGTCGAACGTGGTGTTGCCCACGCAACCACAATCGGCGGCTTCGCCTCAACGACCCGCGATGACGTGCGAGGTCGATGAGATCAACAGTTGGGACGCGGCGTCCGCTTTCGAATTGGAAACGAGCGAGTGGAAATTGCCGGCGCTGCAACCGATGCGGGTGCCGATCAAGCTGCCGCCGCTGGTCGCGAAAACGACGGGATTCCTGTTCCCTGAATCAGCGTCTTGGATTCCCAAGCCAACCGAGAAACCCACCGATGCGGTTGCCGGTTCGATCGGTCCCGAAGGATCAGACGAAGCCGAGCCCAAACAAGGAACCAAGAAGCGTCGCAAGTCGATCGGCAAACGTTCGCGAATCAAGCCGCCAAACGACATCGTGAAGTTGCAAGACCGGTTGTACTACTTGTTGCAACCGCCGCTGGATTTGTTGGTAGGCAGCGGGCAATTGAACTTCCCGTTTGAACCGTTTCCGTATCAGCTCGATGGGATCGCATTCCTGTTTCCTCGCTATGCATGTGTGCTGGCCGATGAGATGGGGCTGGGCAAAACCATGCAAGCGATCAGCACGATGCGGATGCTGTTGTGCAGCGGTGAACTTCGCAGCGTTCTACTGGTCTGCCCCAAGCCGTTGGTCAGCAACTGGCTTCGCGAATTCAGTGTTTGGGCACCAGAGATTCCCGTTGTGGCGATTGAAGGCAACGCGGCCAAACGAGAGTTCCAGTGGCGTGAACCCAACGTGCCGGTCAAGATTGCCAACTACGAATTGTTGATGCGTGACAAGGACATCGTGCTCGAGGGCGGCCTGCACTTTGACTTGGTGGCACTCGACGAAGCCCAGCGGATCAAGAACAGCAACAACACAACCAGCGAGATCATTCGTGCGATTCCACGAACCAGATCATGGGCGTTGACCGGAACGCCGGTTGAAAACTCGCCGGATGATTTGGTCGGCATCTTCGATTTTCTCTCGCCCGGTTACCTGCAAACCGGGATGCCCATGTCACAGATGGCTGGCATGGCGGGGGACTACATCTTGCGACGCACCAAGGACATGGTGCTCGATGATATGCCACCCAAACTGTATCGCGATGCGGATGTGGATCTGACGCCCGAGCAATGGGCTCGCTACGAAACCGCTGAGAAGGAAGGCGTGATTCACCTGGAGGAGTTGGAGGAATCGTTGACGGTCCAGCACGTGTTTGAATTGGTGTTGCGACTCAAACAGATTTGCAACTTCGATCCCGTGACCAATTCGAGCGCCAAACTGCAGCGACTCGAAGCTGACATGGAAGAGGTCGCGGCCAGCGGTCAGAAGGCGATCCTCTTCAGCCAGTGGACGAAGACGATCGACAAGATGCGACCGACGCTGGAACGGTTTGGTCCGTTGGAATACCACGGCAAGATCCCGCACAAGAAACGCGAAGGCGTGATTGAACAGTTCAAGAACGATCCCAACAGTCACATCATTTTGATGAGCTATGGTGCCGGCAGCGTCGGATTGAATTTGCAGTTTTGTCGGTACGTGTTCTTGTTCGATCGATGGTGGAATCCCGCGATCGAGGATCAAGCAATCAACCGAGCTCACCGAATCGGCGCGGCCGGCAGCGTGACCGTTTCGCGAATGATGGCGGTCAACACGATCGAGCAACGCATCGCGGCGGTGCTGGATCAAAAACGTGAAATGTTTGACATGCTGTTCGCAGATCAACGCGATGCATCAAAGAACGCGGCCGGCGACGGACCGGCGAAGTCAGGGCCGTTGTCTCAAGCCGGTGGCCTGTCACGCGACGAGATCTTTGGGTTGTTCGACTTGCGAGCCCCCGGCGGCAAAAAGGTGGCCTGAGTTCGGGTCTGCTCTGGGAGGCGTGTTGAAGCGATCGTGGCTGGATTCGTGTTTTGAGAGGCGAAGTTGTCCGGTGGTTTTCGCTTCGCTCGACCACCGGCTACCGTCTGTGACCACTTCGTGGTCCAGGCTGCCAGCCTGGATCCGAAACGGAATCGCACGAGCACGAGCACGAGCACGAGCACGAGCTAGAAGCTAGAAGCTAGAAGCTAGAAGCCTTGGTCCGGCCTGCTTTCAGTGCAGCAGCTTTGCCCAGTTTGACAGGTGGTTTCTCATCACCCGAAAGACGTTGGAAACTTTTTCGGTCGACGGCTTCATTTCTAAGTGGTGAACGGATGGGTACTTCCGTCATTGGCCATCGGCGCAAGCTGCCAAATCGCGTGCCTTCTCGGAAAAAAGGCCTTTTCGTGATGCGGGTTATCGCAATGGTTCGCGGCAACGGAATTTCGCCGGTGCCCCACAGGATGTGACTCGTACTTGGACCATGGATTGGCTCCGCCGGCTCCTTTTCTTCAGGAGTGTTGAATGTCTCGATTGATTGAAGCGTCCCGTCTGCCGGAACTGAATTCGTTGGCCGAACTCGTGCAAGGCTTTGCGCCTCGACTGTTTGTGCCTCACTTGCCCGCATTGATTGCGATCGGTGGTATCACCTTTGGCTCGATGTTGGTCACGCCAAACAAATCGCATGCGGCCAATGGCAGAGGCGTTCAGGTGACAACGATCCCGACGGGATCTGGTTGCACCAATTGCGGTCAGAACCGCAACATGGTGACTCGTTCGCCGGTTGCCAGCCAAACGGTTTCGGTGGGAACTCCGGTGCAGCACGGCCGAGTGATTCATGAGGGGCCTGTCGTCCACAGCACCCCGGTGGTTCACGAAGGCCAAGTGGTTCACAGCGGCCAAGTGATTCACAATGGCCAATTTGCTCACTCGGGCCAAGTCGTCCACTCAGGGCAAGTCGTCCACTCGGGCGGAGTTGTTCACTCAGGCCGAGTCGTTCACCAAGCGAGTAAGCCTTCAGTGGCGCCGGTCTCGCATTCGGTTGCAAGCTCGCATCGCGGTGGCGGAGCGGTTTCGAATGTCTTGACGACTTTGAACGCACAACGGTCTCGACAGGGACTACGTGGTCTTGCGTATGATCCGCAATTGCAAGCGGTCGCGGAACGGCGTGCTCAGTTGATGGCGTCGACGGGTTTGAAAACTCATCCGTCAGGATCGTTTGCCCCCGGACGCTATGAGGGCGTCGGATGGAGCAGTTCCCACACGCCCGCCGGAGTTTCGGCTTGTTACACCAGCGACCCCAACATGCGAGTGGCAGGAGCGGCGATGGCTCGCGGTCGCGATGGCGTCTACTTCTGCGTCGTGTATCGCTGATTCCCGTGATGGTGATGGCCGTCGCTCTGGCTGGGTCGGCGGTTGTGCCATCGGGTTCGATAGGATGTCTGGCGCGGTGCAGTGGGCAAATACCGCTGACCGCGCCGCAGATCACGCCGGCGACCAGCGTCGAAATGACGCCCGATCAAGCTCGCCAATCAGTTCAGTGGTTGGCGGATCAACTTCTCAAACATGTCCCCGATGGCTTTGACGGCGATGATGATTGGGGCAAGACAAAATCGTTGTGGGCGGGCGTGAAAGTCCGCCGCGAAGGTTGGAAGCTGAAAACCAACCGACGCCGCAAAGAGGTTCGGCATGGACGTTGGGTCCGCTATGACGTCACGTTGCCGGAGCTCACCGAGCTCCAACGCCCCATCTCAACAGCCGAATCAACACATCACCCTCCCTCTGGGAGGGTCGAGCAAAGCGAGGGGAGGGCCGAGCATGACCTCCGCGCGCCCGCCAACCCTGGACGGTTTTCCGCATTGGCATGGCCATCCACCCTGCCCCTCGGCGCGTCGGGGGCGCTGGCCCAATCTCCGCTTACGATTCGTTCCGTTGTTCCCTCAACAACGCCGGCCGGCAATCCAGGTTGGCTCGTCGATGCCGTTGTGCGAACGCCCGCGAAATTTCACATTCGGCTGGAACGTTGGAACCTGGGTGTGCAGGCTTTTAGCATCAGCGTCGATGGCACGATGGACGTGAACCTAGACTGCCAGTTTGTGATGGGCATGTCCGCCGACTACAGCGAAGTGCCTCCCGCGATTCAGTTGGATGTGAACGTCGAGCAAGCCAACATGCGGATGGATCGATTCAACGTCGAACGAATCAGCAAGCTGGGCGGTGACGCGGCGGAAGAACTGGGCAACTTAGCGGAGGACACGTTGATTCGGTTGTGGCTCAAGAAAGAGAACACTCGATTGGCCGATCGTTTGAACGACGCGATCGCGAAACATCAATCCGACCTACGGTGGTCGATGATGCAATGGTTGGGACAATGGCACTCGGCGTCGTTGCCATCAGATGATGCGGACAGCACCACCCGCTGACCATCTCTGACTCTTCTGCAAGCGTGGTCTGATTCCGGGCCTCGATTGAATTCCCCAGCCGATCACCAAGATCCGCCCATGAACTTTCTCTGCCACGCCATTCCATACTTGGATGATCCGGTGATGGCGGTCTCGACAGGCATTCCAGACTTCTTGTCCGTGATCGATCGCAAGATCCGAGCTCGCGGACGATTGGCGGCTCCATTCATCGACGATGCCGATCCGGTGCTTCGGCAAGTCGCTCGCGGTGTGTTGGCTCACGTCGACGATGACCAGTGGTTTCATGGGGGCGAGACGTTTGCGCGGATGAACCTTGAGTTCGCCGTTCAGCTGCGTGATCTGCTGCCCGGCGATGCGGGGTTTCGGCCCAGTTTTGTGGGACACATTTTGATTGAGATGTTGCTGGATTCGAATGTGATTGAGGACCAGCCCGAGATCGGCGAGCGGTATTACGCAATGTTTGATGAGGTGCCCCAGGACGAAATTGCGGCGTCGGTTCAGCGAATCACCGGCAAATCGACGGACAAGATCCCCGCGACGCTGCAGCGGTTCGCTTCCACCCGGTTCTTGTACGATTACTTGGCCGACGACACACTGCTGATGCGGCTGAACCAGGTCATGGCCCGAGTCGGGTTGGTGGCATTGCCCGATGCCGTTCGCGATTGGTTGCCAAAAGCACGCCAAGAGGTGCGACTTCAGCACGCACGTCTGCTCGCCCCCGGAGGTCGTCCGATGGCCTATCCTGAGCTGACTCGGGCTTCCTCAGGCAAGCCCGCAGACACGAACACCCGTTGAAATTCCCCTTTCGAGAACTCTGTAGAGAAGAACATTATGAAGTACGGCATGAACCTGCTGTTGTGGTCCGGCGAAGTCACCGAGGAAATGTTGCCCGTTTGCGAGCAGCTCAAAGGAATCGGATACGACAGCGTCGAATTGCCAATGTTCAATCTCGATCTGGACTACGCCAAGATCGGCAAGCGTCTCGATGAGATCGGATTGGGACGAACCGCCGTCACGATTCGCGGCGAAGAAGACAACCCCATCTCTTGCGATCCCGCGGTGCGAGCCAAGGGCGTCGAGCTGAATAAGAAGACGTTGGATTGCTGTGCCGCAGCCGGCGTCGAGATCTTGGTCGGCCCTTATCACTCGGCGATCGGATTGTTCAGCGGTGCTGGACCCACCGAAGATGAGTGGAAGTGGGGCGTTGAATCCATGCGAGCAACCGCCGAATACGCCGAGACCGTTGGCGTGAAATTGGGCGTCGAAGCTCTGAACCGTTTTGAGTGCTACCTGCTGAACTGCCACGGCGACTCGGCCCGATTTGCTCGCGAGGTGGATCATCCATCTTGTGGCATCATGTACGACACTTTCCACAGCAACATCGAAGAGAAATCGATCACCGACGCGATCCAGGCCGGCGGTGACAAGCTGTTCCACATTCACATCAGCGAGAACGACCGTAGCACACCGGGCAAAGGCGGCGTGAACTGGAAAGAGAACTTCGACGCGATCGTGCAATCGGGCTACGACGGTTACCTGACCATCGAAGCGTTCGGGTTGGCTCTGCCGGAAATCGCCGCCGCAACCAAGATTTGGCGGAAGATGTTCTCCGACGAGCTGACACTCGCCAAAGAGGGCCTCGAGTTCATGAAAGCGGAATTGGCCGCACGGAACGCCTGATCTGAAATCAGCTGATTTCGGGCCTTCCCGATTCGCGGAGGGCCCGAAATAGACTGCCTAAACGGTAAACAACACCGGTTTCGGTCGATCTCCCCTGACCGGCCGCCTTCCGCGCCAGATCAGAGAAATATCTACGAAACCACCCAGGCGGGGGTGTGGTGCCGGATTTCGCGTGGCTACATTGTTCCCACGTGTATCGCACCAGGCTCGCCGGGGGGTCCCCGATCAATTGGCGAGAGATCACGTGCGTGAGACTGGAAATCACCGATCTTTGAAAGTTGGATGTCTCCCAGATGTGCTTGCTTGCTGTTCAGTACCGTTTGGTTCCCGAAAGTCCTATCCTCGTTGCGGCCAACCGCGAAGAGTATGTGGACCGCCCGAGCCAAACGCCGTCCATTCAATCCGGTAAACCACGCGTGTTGTGTGGAATCGACCAAAAGGCCGGTGGAACGTGGTTGGGGGTAAACCAAAACGGTTTGTTTGTTGGTTTAACCAATCGTGCCACCGCGACGCCTTTGTTCGGACAACGGTCTCGTGGCCAACTGGCGATGGATTTATTGCGTTGCACCTCTTCACGTCGTGCACTCGAAAAAGCCCACGCTGAGTTCGCTAAAAATCGCTACGAAGGTTGCAATATCATCTTGGCCGACGCCAAAGCTGGTTTTGCAATTCACGCCGATGAACGTCAAGAAGTCGTCGAGTTGCAAGAAGGCCTGAACATCATCGGCGCTCGCAACTTGAACGACCCAGACGACGGACGCGTTCAGTTGGCTCGCCGCCTGTTAACCCTTCAGACGCTGGACTCGCCGGTCAAGTTCCTGGCGGTCGCCAGCAAAGTGTTTGCACGTTCGCCGGTCGGCCAAGGTCGACCAAGCATGGTCATTCGCAACGGTGACTACGCGACCGTCAGCAGCACGCTGATCGCGTTGGGCGTCAAACCACGCGATGCGATCTATCAGTTCAGCAGCGGTGCACCGGATGAGAGCAAGTACGAAGACTACTCGCCGATGTTGCGAGACATCCTCAGCCGCGGTCTGCGGGAAGCTCGCACCAAAGCCAAAGTCGGCTCCTGATCTTTGATCGAGCCAGCTTCGGCTGAAATATCGAAATCACATCACGCCAATGCAGCAAGTCATCCTTGCCGGGTTGGCGTTTTTGATGCGCCGGTTGCCACTGCCGACTGACGCAAAGAATTTCTCGTGCACGGTAATTTGGCTGCGCTCGCGAAAGTTTCGGTCAAAAATGGAAAAAGAAAAGTTTTTGTGTGACTTTTCTTCGGTGGAATCTCTCGCCCGCGCATCTTCCGTCTTCCACCGATCTTCACGGAATGAGGGCTAAGATAAAGCGTCATTGGGCGATTTGCGCATTTTCTTCGTCCCAAGCGAATACCGCGCCACATTTTGACGACGCTCGGTCACCCCCCAATTCGAGTTTGACTTCTCCCCTGCGATCCTCCACCATCAGTCTCGATGTCGTGGAAAGGCGCCTTGGGCATCTGTAGCGAAGGCAGGAGGACCATTGGTGGTTCAGGCCTGTCGGCAGCGGGCGTCTCTGTTCTCTCTGTTTCGATTGGTAGGGACGATGAAACTGGCTTCTTTGTTTGGAAAGTCTCTCTTGGCTCTCTTGTTGGTCGGCGTTTGGGCGGGTTGCGAAGCCGAGTCGACAGTGATCCCCGAGGATGAAGACGAATTCGCCGCCTACGACGCTGCAATGGCGGGAGCAGAAGCGGAAGCCGCTGAGAACGCCGACGAGGTGGCTCCCTGACCGATCGTCGAAACAGGATTGTTCCGTTGAGCTCACGGGTTCGTGATTCTCGGGGCGATTCACGCTGACATCTTTCAGCTTGAAATTTCTGGCTGAAAGCGATCGCTGATCTCAGTCGTCGCCATCAGCGATCTTCATTCTCTCATCTCGTTTTTGGATTCGGTGAAATGTTGATTCACAAACGCGGACACCTGTTTCCGCCACATCAGAAAGGCAAACAAAGCGTCTTGTTCAGCGGGTTCACGCTGGTGGAGTTGCTGGTCGTGATCGCCATCATTGGCGTCTTGGTCGGGCTTTTGTTGCCGGCCGTGCAGGCAGCTCGCGAAGCCGCTCGGCGAATGAGTTGCAGCAATAATTTCAAGCAAATTGGCTTGGGCGTTCACAACTATCACTCGGCCTACAACCAGTTTCCGATGCATGGCACGGGAGCGACGAACGAAACGAATGATTCGTGGTCCTTGGCCGACGATCACGGTACCGCTCCGGCTCCGCCTGTTGGATTCAGCCGGCACATGCTCAGCTACTTGGTCGGCATACTGCCGTTCATTGAGCAGCAAGGCATGTGGGAACACATCGCGAATCCGCTGACCGACGAAGCCAATCGGACTTGGCCTGCAATGGGGCCAGCTCCCTATGCGGTTCGCTACTTGCCTTGGCGAACGGATGTGCCAACCTATCGGTGCCCCAGCGACCCAGGCCGTGGGCTGCCAACTGTCGGGCGAACGAACTACGCCGCTTGCACCGGCGACGCGACCAGCCGAACTCAAATCGGCGTTTCGCGGTTCAACGGTGGACAAGGCCGTTGGCGGTACCAAGATGAAAACTGGTTGATTCGGCAGTGCCGCGCCAACCTGCGCGGTGCCTTTGTTCCTCGTGGGAGCACTCGATTCCGCGACATTCTGGACGGGACCTCGAACACAATCATGTGCGGCGAGATTGTGACAGACTTGGGCGACCGAGACATTCGCTCCGCCGCTTCGCTCAACAACGGTGGTCATGGCGGTCAGTGGGGCAACGGCATCATGGGCAATCCCAAGACTTGCGAAGACAATGCTCTGATCGATCCCGCTCGTCCGAATTTCTGGTTGGCCGGCACGACGGTCAGCGGTGGTGCGACGACACGCGGCGGACGGTGGGCGGACTTTCGTCCGCTCTACTCGCAATTCCTGTGCATCCTTCCTCCCAACAGCGAAGTCTGCCTGGGCGGAAATCACGGCACCGAAGGCATCACGACCGCCAGCAGTCGACACCAAGGCGGGGTGCATGTGCTGATGGCCGATGGTGCGGTGAAGTTCATCACCGACTCAATCGAAGCCGGAAACAGCCGGGCGGAAACGATTTGGCATCGCAACGCGTCGCAGGAAAGCAGCAACCCACCGGGGTCGGCCAGCCCGTACGGATTGTGGGGTTCCTTGGGAACTCGTGCCGCACGCGAGGTGATTGACGAAGAGTTCTGACTCTTGGTCTTAGTCCCGACGCAACTTTGCGTTTTCTTTGAAACAACAACGCCCGGTGTATCGTCTGATATGCCGGGCGTTTCTCATGTTTCGCCGATTTGGCACGCTTTTACTGTGCGAAATTGTCATTTGCCGAGCTACAACGTTCCGCTTATTGTGGTTGGGACTGCACCCTTCGCTGGTGTCACGGCGTTCGGCGATGCCATTGGGAAGACGACACTCTGTTGTTGAGCCCACCGGCGGTCGACGGTTCTGAACGCGATTCACCAGTGCAATCGTTCATTGACTTGCTGCAAGACTTTGCTGACTGAGAGCGAAGTTGCCTTTCCTTTGTTTGTCTGCTCATGACACAACGTTTTTATCTCTTCTGTTTTGCTGCCACTTGGCTTGGAACCGGTTTCGGGACTTGGTCGTCCGCGTCTGCCGTCGACTTTGCCGATGACATTCAGCCGATCTTGAACGAACACTGCGTGGCCTGTCATGGCGGTGTCAAGCAAGCCGCCGACCTGTCGTTCATTCATCGCGACAGTGCGTTGGCGGTGATCGAACCCGGCGACGTCGATGGTTCCTACATGATCGATCGGATTTTGTCGGATGACGAATCGGAGATCATGCCGCCACCCGAACACGGTGCGCCGCTGACCGAAGAAAAGATCGCTCTGCTGAAGACTTGGATTGAAGAAGGTGCCAAGTGGAAACAATCATGGGGCTATGAACCTCCGGTTGCCCCCGGCGTTCCTGACGTCGCCAACCCGGACGCTTGCCGTCAATCCATTGATCGCTTCGTTCGCAGCACGCTTGAAGGACAAGGCATCCAGCCTGCCAAGGATGCTCCACCGCATCAATGGCTCAGGCGTGTCACGTTGGACCTGACCGGTGTGCCACCGACGCTGGCCGAAGTCGAAAGCTTCCACGCGGCCGCGAAAGAACGTGGTGATGCGGCGTACGCAGAGAAGGTCGACGAACTGCTGCAGGCATCTGGCTATGGCGAACGCTGGGCCTCGGTTTGGCTGGATCAGATTCGTTACGCCGATAGTCGCGGTCTGGGACTCGACGGTCGTCGCAACGCCTGGAAGTATCGCGACTGGGTGGTCGATTCGATCAACAACGACATGCCTTTTGATGAGTTCACGATCAAGCAAATCGCTGGTGACTTGTTGCCGGATCCTTCGATCAACGATCGCTTGGCCACCACCGCCAGTCGTTTGACGCAGACCAACGAAGAAGGCGGAACGGACGACGAAGAGTTTCGCATCAACGCGGTGATGGACCGAGTCAGCACGGTTTGGCAAACTTGGCAAGGCATCACGTTCGGGTGCGTTCAATGTCACAGTCACCCGTACGACCCCATCGAACACGAAGAGTTCTATGAGTTCATGGCGTTCTTCAACAACTCGGTCGACTGCGACTTGAGCGGCGAAGAACCGTTGTTGTCCGTGCCGCTGGACAATGAAGACGAAGAGCGTGCGTCGCAGCTCGACCGGCGAATTCGTTCGCTCAAGGAATCGATTTGGCATCAAGAGTTTGAAGCGGTCAGCGATGACGAGTTGGATTGGAAACACATCGATTCCATGACCGCCTCGGCTACCAAGCAAACCAAAGTCGACGTCGAGGAACGCAACGGGCGGACGGAGTTCTACACGATCGACACGTTGTCCAACGGCACGACCGTCTCGCTGGAATGTGAGATGCCTGAGTCGGCCGACAAGCTCACGGCGATTCGTTTGGCGCTGCTGCCTCGCAATCCTGAAACCGCACTGGCGGATTCCGAATGGGGATTTGTGTTGTCGCATTTGAATGCGGTCTTGATCGGCGGCGAAGAGGACGAGACACAGATTGAATTTTCTCACGTCATCGCGGACGAACCCGAACCGCTAAAGCACGCTCGGTCGAGCATGGACTCGAAGAACAGCGACGGTTTCGCTGCCTTCACTCGTATTCATCACGCTCGTGTGGCAGTCTTCTTGCTGAAGGAACCGGTCGAAGTCCCAGAAGGAGCCAAGCTCAAACTCGACATGAGTTGTCGCCAACAAGCCTTGGGTGCGTTCCCGTTGGTCGTTCGGCGTGGCAGCGTCGATGTCTGCTCGGACGAAAAAGCATTGCTCGCATGGACGGACAAGGATCTCAAGGCACAGCGTGATGAACTGTCTGAGCTTTCAGGCAAGCGTCGCAAAATTCCTTCGGTCCGCATCCCAATCATGATGGAACGCCCCGAGCATTTGGCTCGCCCCAGCCATGTGTTCATTCGCGGCTTGTTCCTGACAAAGGACCAACAAGTCCAACCGGACGTTCCGAATTCGATGCCGCCGATTGATGGCGAAGGCCCGTTCAACAGAATGGATCTGGCCAAGTGGTTGGTGGATCCGAGCAACCCGCTGACAGCTCGTGTGACAGTCAACCGAATCTGGGCTCGTTTGTTCGGGATCGGTTTGGTGCCGACCGAAGAGGACTTTGGGTCCAGTGGTGAGCGGCCGACGCACCCCGAGTTGCTCGATCATCTGGCTCTCAAATTTCAGAACGAATACGACTGGAGTTGGAAGCAACTGATCCGGTCAATCGTGTTGTCGAGCACCTACCGGCAAGACGCGGTCATCGATCCCGATTCGGACTTGGTCGATCCACAGAACCGATGGTTGGCTCGCGGGCCTCGTTTCCGCATGCCCGCCGAAATGGTTCGTGATCAAGCCCTGTTCGTGTCCGGATTGCTTTCGCCGGAAGTCCATGGTGCTCCCGTGCATCCCCCGATTCCCGATGGCGTTTGGAAACCGTTCCAAGGCGGCGACAAATGGAGCACGCCGGATGTCGGCAACCCAGATCGCTACCGTCGTTCGATTTACACCTACACCAAACGCAGTATCCCGTACCCCATGTTCGCCGCGTTCGACGCTCCTTCGCGTGAATTCTGCACGCCACGGCGGCTACGTTCCAACACGCCACTGCAAGCCCTGACGACACTCAACGACGTCACATTTGTGGAGTGCATGCAAGCACTGGCCGAGAAGGTCAAGGCAATGGACGGGTCGTTGGAAGAACGTTTGGAGAAAGGATTCCAGTTGGTGACTTCGCGGTCGCCAACCTCCGCTGAACAGAAGATCCTGGTGGCTCTGTACGAGCAGGCCAAGCAACAGTCCGAACAAGAGCAAGACGCCTACGAAGCCGTCGCGTCTGCGTTGTTGAACCTCGACGAAATCATGAGCAAATAAGATGAATCGCGAATCGATCTCTCAAGAACTTTTTCGTCAGTCGTTGTTGCAAACCAGTCGCCGGCAATTCCTGACCGAATCCGCCGCTGGTCTCGGAGCCATTTACTTGGCGACTCAGCAAGCGGGCGGGAACCGTGCCCATGCGAATGCATCGCTGCAACATGGTTTTGATCCCCAGCACGACGCCACCAATCCGCTCAGCCCACTGACGCCGCCTCAACCGGCCAAGGTCAAGCGGGTGATCTACCTGCACATGGTCGGTGCACCCAGCCAACTGGAACTGTTCGACTACAAGCCGGATCTCAAAAAGCTCGACGGCAAGGAGTGCCCGCAGTCGTTCTTGGAAGGCAAACGCTTCGCGTTCATCAACGGCACGCCTCGCATGCTGGGGCCCCAGTATGACTTTCAGCAACACGGTGAATCCGGTGCATGGGTGTCCGAGTTGATGCCCAACTTGGCCAAGCAAGTCGACGATTTGTGCTTCTTGAAAACGGTCAAGACGGACCAGTTCAACCACGGGCCGGCTCAGTTGATGGTGCATACCGGAGCCGCTCCGATGGGATCGCCGTCGATCGGTTCCTGGGTCACGTACGGTTTGGGCAGCGAGAACGAAGACCTGCCTGGCTTCATCGTACTGTTGTCCGGCGGTCGGTTGCCTCGTGTGGGCAAGGCTCTATGGGGATCAGGCTTTTTGCCGTCGGTCTACCAAGGAGTGCAGTGCCGATCCAAAGGCGATCCGGTTTTGAACGTCGCCAACCCCGAAGGCGTTTCTCGACAAGAACGGCGTCAGGTGCTGGATGCTTTGGCGGCACTCAATCAAGAGTCGTTGCAGCAATACGGCGATCCTGAAACGGTCACCCGGATCGCTCAGTATGAGATGGCCTATCGAATGCAGGTGGCTGCTCCCGAAGCGATGGATCTGTCGCAGGAAACAGCCGAAACGCTTGAGAACTACGGCGCCGAGCCTGGCAAAGAATCCTTTGCCAACAACTGCTTGCTCGCACGGCGTTTGGTCGAAGAGGGCGTCCGCTTTGTGCAGTTGTTCGATTGGGGCTGGGACACGCACGGGTCCAACCGCGGCGAATCGCTCGAGCACGGACTGCCGGACAAGTGCAAGCAAACGGACAAGCCCATCGCGGCGTTGCTGGCTGATTTGAAACAGCGTGGGATGTTGGAAGACACGCTGGTCGTGTGGGGCGGCGAGTTCGGACGCACACCGATGCGAGAGAACCGAGGTGGAGCAACAATGGCATTCCACGGCCGCGACCACAGCCCCGAGGCGTTCACAATGTGGATGGCTGGCGGCGGCGTCAAACCTGGGTTCACCTATGGCGAGACCGATGCGGTCGGCTACACGGCCGCGACCGAGTCCGTGCACCTGCGAGACTTCCACGCCACCCTGCTGCACCTGCTCGGCTTCAACCACGAGACGATGGTCTACCCCTTCAAAGGCCTCAACCAACGCCTCACCGGAGTCAAACAAAGCCGAGTCGTCGAAGAGATTTTGACGTAGACGGCGTAGGTCGGCTCATCGCAACCCGCCGCGTCAGCAAGGAGGTGCTCAAAGTCATAACCCGCCGCGTCAGCAAGGCCACCTATCTCGCCCAGTAGCTGCTCGATCCTTGCTCACGCTGCGGGTTATGGCTGTGCGATGTTGTGTGAATCGACGCATTCGTCACAACCCGCAGCGTAAGCAAGGCTACCCACGACCTTTTACAATGGAATCTTCGAGCAAGCGGTTCCGCCCCGCGTTGAAGACGCCGATCATAACCCGCCGCGCAGTAAGGAGGTGCTCAAAGTCATAACCCGCCGCGTTAGCAAGGCCACACGCAATATCCACAATGAAATCTTCGACGAGGCGGTTCCACGACGCAAACTTCTCTGCCATCGCCCACCTATCGAGCGAGGCCGATCGTGCCCGACGACCCAGTTGCATTCTTCCTCACATGGCCCACCTACGGCACATGGCTCCCAGGCGATGGTCGCGGCTGGGTTCTGTACCAGCGGGGCTGGAAGTTGCCAGATCCTGCAAGGCAGATGGAGGCCTCCGCAAGAATGAACGAAGACGCGTGTCTCTTGTCGGTTGCTGAGCGAGACTTGGTCGAGCGACAAGTTGCGGAGACGTGTCGAGTCCGCAGGTGGGAGCTGCATGCTAGCTCCTGCCAGTCCAATCATCTGCATGTTGTTCTCTCTGCACCGAGTGTTGATCCAAAACGAGTTCGGGCTGACTTGAAAGCATGGTGCACACGGCGTTTGAACGAAGGCTCTCGCCGAGAACGCAAGCGATGGTGGGCTGATCGCGGAAGTCAGCGTTATGTCTGGGACGAGGATGGATTGGAGCGCGTGATAACGTACGTATTGGTAGCTCAGGATCGCAAGGACCGGGACCTCGATGGAAGATGACGAGCTCAATCGCTGGAATTTGACCGCCTCGTTGCGTCAGGCTGTGCCATCAGTCACAACCCGCGGCGTTAGCAAGGCCATGCATTCGTCCTGCGTCCTCTGCCACAACCCGCCGCGTGAGCAAGTCTGTCGTCTCGTCTTCTAGTTGGTTGATCCTTGCTTACGCGGCGGGTTGTGACTGGACGGCCTTGCTTACGCGGCGGGTTATGACTTTCATGCGGTGGCAGGATGGAGGCATCAGTTTTCTCGCCGGCTACATCTCACAGCCGGAACAACATCAGATCCGCAGCCAGCGTCACCGGCATCGCCGTGGCGGTCTGCACGCGAGCGTTCTGCGAGAACCGCACGCCACGATAGGTCATCGCCATCGCATCGGCGATCGCTTCGCTGTCCAAGTCAACCTGTTCTTGCCACACGCGGTGTTCAACCAGCTTCAATCCGGCAACCGCCATCTCGTCGACGACCTTCTCCCAACGACTTCGTCGCTGCCCTGATTGCTGCACGTGCTCGCGAAGCTCGATCAAGTCCTCTTCGCCGGGAACGGCAACAATCAGCATTCCATCTTCCGTCAGCACCCGAGCAATCTCGGTAACGGGCCGACGCCCGAACAACGACAGCACACAGGACACGCTGCCATCTGCCACCGGCAGTGAACGGTCCGCGTTGGCCCAAACCCAAGTCGCTTCCGGCCACCCGCGAGCGGCCAGCTTGATCGCTTTCTTTGACAGATCGATCCCGCAGTAACTGCCCGGTGAATCGCCAAACAAAGCCGGCCCAAAGGTGCCTTCGCCGCACCCTAAGTCGATCGTTCTTGAGTTGCTCGATTCATTCCGAGCCGCGACCCAAGGCCGCAAGGCCTCGATCAATCCACTGGCATACCCACGCTGTAACCAACGATGGCGAGCCAGCACCGCAGCGTCCGCATCGCCCGGTTGTTTGGACTTGCGATCCTGCGGCTGGGACAAGCTGTAATAGCCCTCGCGAGCCCGATCGAAGTGATGCCGCTTCTCACAACGCAGCCCGCCCTCCACCGGCGACAAAGCCAACCCGCAATTCCGAACCGTGCAACGCAATTCAAACAAACCAAAACCTTCTCATTCATCCAAACCTGTTGATCCCAATCCCCTACCTGCACAATCCCACCCGTCATAACCCGCCGTGTCAGCAAGGCCACTCACCCGTAACCGGATTCGCCAGAATTCGGACTCATACAAATTCCCGGCACATCGGCCATGCACCAATGTAGGCCATGTCTCACATGGCACCCAGCCGATGCTTCACCAGAAGCGAGGCGTCCAGCAATCCCCAGTCTCTGCCCACGACATTTCGTTTGCCACAGACAGCGCAGATCTCACCAAGATGACGCAGCGAACTTACCTCACTGCCCTGCAAGTCCGCCCATCACAACCCGCCGCATCTGCAGAGCCACTCGTCCCAACCCGCCGCGTCAGCAAGGCCACTGCAACATCCCGCGTAGCCTCACTCACGTTTTGTGTGATGACTGGCGGCGGCCGGATTCTCCCGCTTGGCTTCCTCTCGTCACAACCCGCCGCGTCAGCAAGGTCACCGCAACATCCCGCGTAGCCTCACTCACGTTTCGGGTTATGACTGGCGGCGGCCGGATTCTCTCGTTTGGCTTCCTCTCGTCCCAACCCGCCGCGTAAGCAAGGCCCAGCAACTGCAACATCCCATGTAGCCTCACTCACGTTTCGGGTTATGACTGGCGGTGGCCGGATTCTCTCGCTTGGCTTCCTCTCGTCCCAACCCGCCGCGTTAGCAAGGCCGCATCCCTCACACATCAAACAACTCGTATTCAACCTCTTTCAAGATCCCAGGTTGAGGAACCGGGTACGATCCATCCGCATTCGCGATCACGGGGGCGGGACCGTCGACGGTCAACTCCGCCACGCCGGGTGCGAACTCATGCGGGCAATTGGCCATCTGGTCCAGCGTGATCTCTTGGCCCGTGTGAGCTGCCATCCGACCCATGCTGGTCACCAAGCTCGCTTGTACGCCGCGTGGCACCTCGTTGTAGGGCTTGTTGTGGATGATCGCGTCGACCAAGTCCGTCCATTCCAGACGGTACGGATTCTTTTCCGGTTGCGGGTACGCCCAAGCCACCTCGCGGCGACTTTGGTTTTGGCCTTCAAAGATCCGGACCTTGCCCGGCGTGTGACCGGACGTGCTCACGATCGCTGACCCTTTGCTGCCATGCACCGTGCTCGACATGTCGTTGCGACAACCCTTCATGCAACGGCCGTCAAAGAACAGCTTGCTGCCGTCGGGATAGGTGTACTCCACCGCGTAGGTGTCAAAGTTTTGGTCGATCCAATCGCCGCGGTAGTGACGACCACCGAGAGCCTGAGCCTTGACCGGCCAAGCGTTCTTCATCCAAGACGTTTCGTCGATTTGGTGGATATAGAAATCGCTGAAGCAACCACCGCTGGCCCACAGGAAGCTATGAAAATTCTTGATCTGCCACAGCGTTTCTGGCATGTCGTCCGAGCGACGTTTGGTGAACGCCGATGCGATCGGGCCATGCATACGGTAAGCACGCATCATGATGATGTCGCCGATCTGGCCGTCTTGAATACGCTTGAACAACTCTTGTCGTCCGCGGCAGTGACGAACCATCAAACCCACGCCGCACTTCAGATTCTTCTCATCGGCCTTGGCGGAAAGTTCCAGCATCCGTTTGGACGAAGGCCCGTCGGCAGTCAGCGGTTTCTCCATGAACACGTTCAGGCCCTTGTCGATCGCGTACTGGAAGTGCACCCATCGAAACGCCAGCGGAGTCGCCAGGATCACAATGTCACCCGGTTCGAGCGTATCCATCGCATGCTTGTAAGCATCGAAGCCAACGAACTGCCGTTCCTCAGGTACATCGACTTTCTCCGGCGCATCGATGTGTTCATTGGAAAGAGCCTTCACACTGCGAGCCACGTTCTCCGGAAACACATCCGCCACCGCGACGACTTTCAGCTTCGCGTTGTCCACATGCAACGCATCATTCGCCGCCCCCGTCCCACGACCACCCGCCCCAACCAAAGCCACCTGAATCACATCCGGAGTCTCCTGCCCATGCACCGCGCGAGCATTGAGTGTCGCCCCCGCCGCAACACCGCCAGCCAAGGTCGCTGATTTCAGAAAGCCACGACGACCAAGCGTGTCCCCATCGTTAGCGGAACGGTGCAAGCCGTCCGGTGCCGAGCAGTCGGGCTTCACATCCTGGCATTCAGATCCATCAACAGCATTCACATCACGATTCATCAGGTCAGCTCCAAGGGTGGGATGTTGGGGAGGGAGTCTCGGAAAGTGTCTCCGGGGCCACGCATTCTATCTGAACCCAAGCCGGCTTGTGTCTTGCGCCCCTGCTCCGTTTCACGTTTGAATCTTCCTATCCCAACCCGCCGCGTCAGCAAGGTCACTACAACATCCTGCGCAGCCTCACTGACGTTTCGGGTTATGACTGGCAGTGAGTCTCACGTACGCCCCCTCAAACTGTCCCAACCCGCCGCGTTAGCAAGGCCACTCACCCGTAGCCGCATCCGCCAGAATTCGGAGCCACTTGCATTCTCGTTTCATTGTTCATGCAGCTTGGCAGGTGCTTTTGTAGGCCATGTCTCACATGGCACTCAGCCGATGCTTCGAATGAAGCGAGGCGTCCAGCAAGCCTCGCTTTCTGTCAACTGAATCGCGTTTGCCGCAGATTGCACCGAATTTACAGAGAAGAGATGTCGTTCTACAGGCAGCTCCCCAGTCACAACCCGCCGCGTCAGCAAGGCCACTGCAACATCCTGCGTAGCCTCACTAACGTTTCGGGTTATGACTGGCCGTGAGTCTCACGTACGCCCCCTCAAGCTGTCCCAACCCGCCGCGTCAGCAAGGCCGGTTCACCCGTAGCCGCATCCGCCAGAATTCGGTCCTCACGCTGCGATCAACGCACAACGAGCCACCCCCGAGAGCAGCGTTCTCAATGGCGTGCAAGCCCCCGTTGCCAGCGGGTGGTTGGCAAGGTTTCCGATAGCCATCCTCCATCGCTGAGACGTCTGAGTCAACGCCAGGCTTCGCTCGGATGCGAGGTCGTACCACCCTGTCCGACTGGCCCTGCGGTGAAGTCGCGATGGCCGGTTTTTCCGGTGGATGCAGCCTGAATGGGGATGGGTCATTGCATTCTTGGGCGGTCCCCCGGAGACGAAGAATACGTCTTCTCGGGGGATAAGCCTGATAGCGGTGCTTGGTATCAAGAAGATGAGACGCTCGAATCACCGTAGGGAATGAAATACCACTCGTCCGGTTGGGTGGTTTGTTTCCAAGTGGAAGTTCAGTGAATGAACGTCTGTACGCTCAACCACTGGATTTGTACTCAGGGAAAATAAATTTTTCCAACGCGTTCAGGCATTTGTTCCCCAGAAAACGTTTTGTAACGAGTATTTCCCGGTGGTTGCGATCCGGCATGCAATGGCGTGGGCCCGGAACTTTTTTCCATTCGAGGGGGGTTCTTCAAGTTTTAATCGATCGAATGCTTGTTTACCCTAAAACCCCCAGTTAGGATCTCTCCTCACACTCGAACTGGTACCCCTTCCATGGGGTGCGCGTAGATCGTTTTTCCAGTGATTGGAAGGGGGGTCTGAGTTCGGGCGGATTGATTTGAGGCCGCTTTTGGGCGGCGACTACCTTCACCCTCGATACCAGCGCTCCCAACGATGCACCAACGGTAGCGTTGAGCAATGACACCGGTTCAAGTGACAGTGACTCGATCACCAGTGATGGGTCGCTGAGTGTTATAGGAACCGAGTCAGGTACAACGGCTCAATACTCGGTTGATGGG
>TARA_R110002073_G_scaffold336506_1_pt1 | contig 34871 bp, 34 predicted proteins | sample TARA_R110002073 | Tara Oceans TARA_R110002073 (sample SAMEA4397174) | marine metagenome | biome: Polar Biome; feature: [DCM] deep chlorophyll maximum layer (ENVO:01000326); material: water (ENVO:00002006), including particulate matter (ENVO:01000060) such as... | depth 40 m | reverse complement strand
ATAAAAGTTAATTGTTCATTAAAAGAATAAAATGTACTGTCGTAAACATTGTTATCAATTCCATTTTGGTTTAAATATGCAGATACATATAAAAGACCTAATGGAGGATAAGGTTTCATTATCTTTTGTTCTTTTTCATCTTCAAAAAGATAATATGCATGTGTTAGAACAATACTCATGAGCTTATTTTTTCTAATTCAATATAGTAATGATCAGCATATTTTGAGAAAAATCTTCCGCTAAAAAGAATATCTAAATAGGTGAAAAACGAAAGAACGCTTTTTTTTCCTACTATTGAATGTTCTAAATAGGATGGAGGAACCCATAACCCAATTGGTTTTAACTTTTTTTGCTTAAAAGAAGTTGCCTTTATTCTAATATCTTTTGGATTGTAATACCATGTTTTTACGAGTATGCCTTCAACATTTGCTAATTGAAACGATTTTGTTTTTCTTCGGAATGCTTTTTTGAGGTTTCCTTTCAGCGAAAAATAAAACTGTTCCCACAGAGTATTTTTAGGCATCACTACCAGAACCATCTTACCATGATCGGAAAGAATTTTTGGGGCAATTTTCAGAAAATTATGTAGCTCCTCAGGTGAAAGACAATTGAGTCCTCCAAAATTTGAAAAAATAAGATCAAATTTTTGATCAAAAGTATTTGGAGAGAGTTCATTAATATCTAATTGTTCAAAAGAAATATTAGAATCTGGGTTTTTTAGTTTTGCAACGGAAACCATTTCTTTTGAAATATCAGTAGCAGTAATTTTATGATTATAATTCACCATGAATTTGGCATCTTCTCCAGTACCACTGTTAATTTCTAATACGTTAATGTGTTTAGTCTTAGATAAGATTTTGCTTAAATGATGATGAACAAAAGATCTTTGCGTTTTCCCAATTTTAGAGTAGGTAAACACTGAATCATAGTTCGATGCCGCTATGTCAAAATCATGATTCATTGAATTGCTGCATTTTTTTAAGAGTTATTTTATCTAATATAGAAGTTGGAGCATAATAGAAATACAATAGAATTGTTCTCAACTTGTCCAAAGAAAAAAGAGAAGGTTTCTTTATAATAGATTTGAGAAACAATTTTGCTTGACTCTTTCTAAATTCTTTATGTGTATATCGATGAAGCTTTTTGTAAAATTTAGAATTAAATGTTCCTTCGAACATCATCGCAAGGTCATCGGAATCAGACCAATTTGCTTTCGCTATTAAATCATCCTTTACTTTTTCATAAAACTTAGTTCCTGGTAATGGGTAGGAGACGGAAACGCCCATATTATCTGGCACTAATTCTTTAATCATTCCAATTGTTTTGTCAATATCCTCTTTGGTTTCAGTTAAATAACCAAACTGGATAAAGAAGGCAATTCGTATTGATTTTTCTTTAAGTAGTTTGGTGGCAGTATAAATTTGATCTACTGTAGTTCCTTTATCCATAGCATCCAAAATTCGTTGCGAACCGCTTTCTGCTCCAATCCAAGCCTCCTCTAATCCGCTTTCTGCTAAGGCGTCTATGGTGTCTTCTTTTAATAATAAATCGGCTCTACTTTGTATGTAATAACGGATTTTCAAGTCACGTTTTTTAAGTTCAGTATTGAAATTCTGAACCCAACTAGGTTTTAAACCAAAAATGTCATCACACATCCAAAAACGTTGTACATCATAGTTTTCCGAAAGAAACTGAATTTGCTTTGTGATAAATTCTGGAGAGTGAGAGTTATATCGATTTCCATAAATGGGTTTTGCACACCAATTACATTTATATGGACATCCTCTTGTTGTTGCAATGTTTAGTGTAAATTCAGACTTACCTTGTTCCCATACTTTTTTATAAGCATCAATATCTACTAAGTCCCAAGCAGGCATTGGTAACTCATCTAAATCTCTAAGAACTGTTCTAGAGTTGTTTTTTATAGTTTCTGTATCGTTTCGATAAACAATTCCTTTTACATCGGATAAGTTTCCATTGTTAGTTTTTGCTTCAATAACTTCTTTTAAGGTAATTTCACCTTCGCCTTTTATGACTACATCCGCTCCCTTGTCTAAATATTTTTCATAATGGTCGGTAGAATCGGAACTAGAACAAATTACAAAGCAGTTAAGAGACTTTGCAACTTTAATCATCTCAAAAGCGGCCTCTCTCATATTTGTTAAACACATTTTAGTGAGATAGTTGAAGCCATCATCATACATAATAAAGAAAGAGGCTTTCTGTTTTTCTAAAAAAGGTTTCAATCCATTTGTAGAGTCAAGAAGATTGGTATCAAAAAGAGATACTTGATAGTTGTTTTCTCTTAAATATGATGCAGCATAAATTGTTCCTAAAGGCGGGAAAGGAGTTTTATTTTTCCATTGCTTTGGATCAAATTTGTAGAAATAAGAATGAGAAAAAACAACCTTATGCATGTTCTTCAGGGATGTGGATTCCATATTTTTCTAAACAGCTTTTGTATTGTAAGTTTAACTTTTTAATGACTTTATCTTGAAAATTCTCTGGATGGTGTTTTGAAATTTCTTTCTTAGATTTATAAGGACTATTGATTTTTGTCTTGTATCGATTCTTCCATCTTTTGGTAATATGCTTCATGCATAAATAATTGATTGAACGGCCAATGAAATTATTTAAAAGAAATTCAAAAACCTGACTATACCTTGTTTTTATGATCGGATATGTTTTCTCAAGATTGTCAAGTAATTTGTAGTTCGGAAAATAATTAGTAACCCACAGATTTTTTTGATAAAATTCTTTAAAAATCGGTTTGCCATAGAGCGGAATTACTGTGATAATTTCTGTGGCTGTAAACCTATTTTTTTCTTCAATCTCTAAAGTTTCAGTACTTACAAAATAATTGACACAAAACTCTTTGTATGAATTGCGAAGAAACATTCTTTTATAAAAAGCAATTAATGTTCTCGTAAGCCAAACTCTTTTTGCTTTTGTAATAACAAAGAAATCGAAATCACTTTGCGCATCGTAATATCCTTTAGATAAAGATCCAGAAATGCCAATCCCTTCTACAAATGGAAATTTAGAAATAAAAGAAGCCATTTTTTTTGCTCTAGGCATTACTGCATTTGCATTCTTATTTCCATTAACCCTTTTTGCAATATGGGTAAGGTCTTTTTTATATAATAAAAAATCATCTACTTTCTTAATGACTCCACATTGAATTAAAGTGTCCACTTCTTCTCGTAAACTATTTTTAGTAGCTGTTTTAGAAAACTGGAATATCTCTTCTTCGGTCAAAGGATGGTCAAACAGCGAAAAATAAATAAGGGGTTTTAAAATATTCATCTATTGTTTTATCTGCCTAAAAATAATGATTTCATTTGACAGAAGCCTTAAATAATAACGCAAAGAGGAAAAAACCCATGTGAAAGGGAAAAAGTAGAGGTGAATAAATACACCAGTTTTTGATTTTAAAAAGAGTAAATCCAAAGATTCTTTTTATCATTGTTAGAGTTAAGTCTATGAAGCACCCCTATCCTTTTCGTAATGGTATTTTTCTTGTTGAATTTTTTAGCTTTTTGACACGTGGTTTAGATGCAGTTTTAGGGTATCTTTTTAATCGTTCACTTTTCACACATTCAAGTGTTCTCAAAAAAAAATTATCGAGACAGCAGAAAATGATTCTTTTAGAGAAAGTTAATTTCTATCAAAAACTAGAAGGTAGATATCAGGATCATTTCGAGCATCGTTTGGCTATTTTTATTAGAACTTATAGTTTTATAGGAAGAGATGGTCATGAAATTAATGCTGAAACCAAAATTTTAATAGGTTCTTCTTATGTGATGCTAACATTTGGAAAGCGAAAATTTATTACGAATGTATTTGACAAAATAATAGTTTATCCAGATGTTTTTTTATCTACAGTTAGTAAGAAAAAGCATAAAGGAGAGTTCAATCCGAAATATAAAGTAGTTGTCTTTTCTTGGAAGCATTTTTTAGAAGGAAATGCAATAAAAGATGATAATTTGAATCTTGGAATTCATGAGTTTACGCATATTATTCATGTAAAATCTTTACAAAGAAGAGATGTTAGTTCTTTAGTTTTTAGAAGAGGTTATGAACGATTAATAAATTATCTTCAAGATAATGAACACCTAAGAAAACAGCTTATCGCGTCTAATTATTTCAGGAAGTATGCGTTTCAGAATCAATATGAATTTATAGCTGTACTAATTGAAAATTTTATTGAAACTCCTCAAGAATTTAAAGCTCAATTCCCTAAGATTTACAGAAGGATTAAAACAATGCTAAATTTTAATTTTCTACATTATTAATCTAACATTTTAGGTTTCTTTATTTCAATTTCAACTTTAATTCTTTTACTTCAGCTTCAAGTTTTGCTACATATTGTTGTTGGGGTAAAAAAGCTTCCTGTATTTCATGAGTAGTATACCGAGGCATAATGTGTTGTGGACAATTCCAATCATAGGCTTCAATATGAAATACCATCATACGCTCTGGTTTAAACTTATAGTCTCTTAAATTAAGAAGATCATACAATTCTTGATTATCTTTTAATTCTACAACTTCTGCTTTTGCAAAAATTTTCAAACGTGTTCTAGTTGGATAATCAATCATAATAAGCGATACATTATTGTTTGTAGTTATATTGCCTACTGATACATATTGTTTATTTCCTGTAAAGTCGATAAATCCAATACGTTTTGAATCGATTACTTTTAGAAATCCTTTAGGTCCTCCGCGATGTTGTATGTATGGAAATTCTTTTACACCAATAGAGGCTAAATAAAAACTATCACGGTTTTTAATGAATGAAATTTCATTGTCAGTTAACCCATCTACAACGCTGAATTTTTCCATCCGCTCATATCCACTTCGACTTCCGTGTTTTTCTTGTAATTTTTTTACAGAGTTCGTAAATGCTATTTCTGCAAAATTTTTAGCCATGATATTTTTATTTTAATTAAATGCTATTGCATTTTCCAATTGATTGTTTCCCTAGTTTCTAGTTTTATATGCAAATTTCAACTGATAAATGAAGAAAAGTGTTGTCATATGACAACACTTTCACTGCCTGCATTATTTTATTTTATTTCTTTTTAAGAATTTCAGAATGTAGTTAGCAATTTCATCACCTTTTTCTTCTAAGGCAAAATGACCTGTGTCTAATAAATGAAATTCTAAATTTTTCAAATCTCTTTTATATGGATAGGCTCCTTCAGCCGGAAAAATGTAATCGTTCTTTCCCCAAACAATTAGCGTAGGAGGTTGGTACTCTCTAAAGTACTTTTGCCACTTAGGATACAAAGGAACATTGGTTCTGTAATCATAAAACATAGCCAATTGAATTTCATTGTTCTCCTCTCTAGTTAAATGTTGTAAATCTAAGTTCCAGTTATCTGGACTAATTTTTAAGGTGTCTTGTACACCATGAGTATATTGCCATTTTAAGCCTGCAGGTGAATGAAATCCTTCTAAAGGTTTTCCATTTTCAAGTTTGTAATCATTCCAATATTTTTTAATAGGGTTCCAGAAATCACGTAACCCCTCATCGTAAGCATTTCCGTTTTGGATAATTAAAGATTCTACTCTTTCTGGATATTTTGAAGCAATTCGAAAGCCTATTGGTGCACCATAGTCCATTAAATAGATGCTGTACTTTTTGATGTCAAGTGTATGCAAAAGACCATCAACGATATTTGACATATTGTCAAAAGTATAATCGAAATCTTTCATTTTAGGTTGATCACTTCTTCCAAAACCAGGGTAATCAGGAGCAATTACATGATAACGTACTGACAAGTCTGTTATTAAATTACGAAACATATGAGAAGATGTTGGATACCCATGTAATAATAGAATGGTAGGTTTGTTTACATCTCCGGCTTCTCGATAAAAAATGTTAATACCGTTTATTTTTACGGTTTTGTGTAATGTTTCTGTAGTAGTCTTATAACTAGTTTCAGTAAGGTCAGTTTTTGGAGTTGTAAAAGAATACGCTCCGAAGGATACTAATGCTAATAGCACAGCTCCAATTGTCGATTTAATCATTTTTGTGTTCATAATTGTTTAATTTATAATTGTTACTATTTGTTTAGTACAGACAAGTCTGTTTGATTTTAATTAAAAAAATTAAGAAAGTAATTTAATAGTGGCTCTCTTTGCTGTTTCAATAGGCCATAAGTGACTTTGTATTTGGGTTGTAATTAATGCTCCTTCTAAAAGGATAATTATTTCATCACCTAATTCTTTAGATTCTTCAATTGAATGTTTCTTATCGTCAATTAGAAGATTTTGAACCCACTCTCTTAGTAAGTTTTTATGCAAAAGAACCTGATCTTTAATCTTATTTTGATCTTCAGGTAGGTCAGTATAGATATTTTGCCATCCACAGCCTCTGTATTGAACCTTACTTAACCAAGCATGGACATAATCAAAACTTGCAATAATCTTTTCTTCACCAGTTTTCTTAGATTTCACATAATTTAAGAGATCCCCCATCCACTCACTATACAACCCTTTCAAATATGCTACGGCAACATCTTCTTTAGATCTAAAATGTCTATACATACTATCTTTAGAAACATTTGCCTCCTTCAATATTTTATTAATTCCAGTTTGATTATAACCTTCAAAATAAAATAAATGAGAAGCTGCTTCTATAATACGTTCTTTAACATTTTGTCTTTTCATACTGCAAATGTATATGAATACTTTACAAAACAGACAAGTCGGTACGTTTTTAACATTTATTTAACATTTTTAAAACTAATTTGATCAATTTTTCTAGGAAATCGAGTTTAAAAAAATCAAATATATCAAATCTAAATTGCAGAATAACAATATAAGTTACAATCAATATTTCTTTTGTAAAATGATAAAAATCATTTTCTTTTCATTCTTTTCTGTGGAAATTTGATATAGAATTTAAAACGAAAACCATGAAAAAAAGAATGTTAGTTTCCACAATAATGACTAAAGATTTAATTACTGTAAACCATACAGATAATTTAACAACTGCAGAAAAATTATTTAAAGATCATACTATTAGGCACATACCAGTTGTTAATGGTAAAAAGATTATTGGAATGCTTAGTTATACAGATTTATTGCGAATAAGTTATGCAGATGCAGTCTATGAAGATGAAACAGAAATTGATACAATGGTGTATAATATGTTCACAATAGAGCAAGTAATGGCGAAAACTTTGGTAAAAGTATCACCAAAAACAACCATAAAGGAAGTTGCTGAGATTTTGTCTAAAGAAGAGTTTCATGCTTTACCTATTGTTGAAAATGATGAGTTGGTTGGTATTGTTACTACTACAGATTTAATTGATTATCTGTTAGAACAATATTAGTATAGTTGGTTTTGAGGCTTCTTATTTAAGAAGCCTCTTTTTATTTCCCACTTCAATAAGTATTATCAAAACAAACAATAATTACAATATTTTTTTTAGCTGTTTTATTTTCTCTTTTGAAATAGAAACGTTGTATTTGTTGGTAAGACTTTCTAAATAGCAGATTCCTCTTATTCTATTTATTTTTTTTAAATAGTCAATGTTTATAATATAAGATCTATGAATTTTAACAAAATTGGATTCAGGTAATAATGATTCAATCTCTCCAATCCCTTTGCTAACAACAACTGTATTTCCATCATCCATAAAGAATTCTGTATAGGATTGCCCTTTCACAGTTCCTAAGTATACAATTGAAGATGGCTTAATAATTTCAAATCCTTCAGTTGTATTAAAAATAAGCTTCTGTTTTACCTCATTAAACCTTTCATAGCTTTCTTTTAAATCTATTTGATTTATGTTTTTTAGGTATCGATTAATGGTGTCTTGTAGTTCAGCCCTATCTATTGGCTTTAGCAGATAATCAAATGCAGCGTACTTAAATGCTTTATTCATGTAATTATCATAAGCCGTAGTAAAAATAACCTTAGGGTTTAATGATAGATTTTGAATTACCTCTATAATTTCAAAAGACAATCGACCATATAAATTTATGTCGAGAAAAATTAAATCAGGTTTGTTTAGTGTAATTATTGCAATTCCGTTTTCAATATCATTTGCTGTAGCTATAATTTCAATTTGCTGATGATTTTTCAAAAGATTTGTCATTAAATGCATATCTTCTTTTTCATCTTCTATGATCACTGCTTTTATACTTTTACTAGACATTACTTTAGATTAAAATCAATAATTACTTTGGTGCCTTTTTCTTCTTTTTTATATAAATCAATCAACGTTACATTAATTCTTGTAGAGGAATTCTCATTATGCATTTGATAAATTTCATTCATTATTTTTATACCTGAACGAGTTCCTTCTCTTGCATTCTTTTTAGCTTCTGTTATTCCAACCCCATTATCTTGAATTACAATCTCAATACCATTTTTCTTGGCTAGAATATCAATAGTAAGAAGACCCCCTTTCCTTAAAGGTTCTAAGCCGTGCTTTATAGCATTCTCTACATACGTTTGTACAACCATTTGAGGGACTTCAAGATCCATATTTACACTAGAATCAATGTTAATTGTATAATCAAAACGTTCAGAAAACCGAATCTTTTGAATCTCTAAATAATTTTTAACAAAATCTAATTCGTCTTGTAAATTCTTATACGCTTTCTGATTATCCACTAAAGCTCTCCTCATCAATTGAGATAATTTTACAACAAAGTCATAAGCTTTGTCTTTATTCTCTTTATAAATAACAGAACCTGTAGCAGAAGCAGCATTAAATAATAAGTGTGGGTATAATTGAGATTGTACAGCTTTCATTTGTAAAGTATTTAATCTCTCGGAGAATTCTATTTTTCGTTTTCTTTGGTGGTAAAAAAAAGTAATTGTTAGATAAATGACCACAATGATTAATACCAAGCATATAATTTGAAACCAAAGAGTTTTCCAATATGCAGACCTTATTTCAAAAGAACTGATAATTGTTTCTTTGGTCCATATGTTATTATTACTACTAGCTTTTAATTCAAAAGTATAATTTCCAGGATCTAAATTTGTGTAGGTTACTTGACGATCTTTAGTTGCATTAACCCATTCGTTGCTAAACCCTATTAATCGATACTGATACTTTACTTCTTTTGGAGCGGTGTGGGATATACCTACATAATCAATACGAATATTATTTCTGGTATGATGAAGCTTTTCAACACTGTTTAGTTTTGTCCAATTTATATTATCATTCGAAGATTCTAAGTTGGTTATATATGTCTTTGGGGCTTTTGTGTTTTTTTTTAAATCTTTTGGATCAAACATCACAACATTGGTGTTTGTAGGTATCCAAATTCTATTCTTACTATCTTTAAACATGGCATTTTGACCAACTTCCTCTCCTAAAAAACCATGAGAACTAGAATAATAAGTAACAAAATTTTCAGCATTAATTACCTTAGGGAATGAAGCTTTAACCTTATTATAAATTTGGTAAAACTCTTCTAAATCGAGCATTCCAATACCTCTTAGCCCACCGTAAGTAATTTGGTTATCACTTGTTCCTATAACTGACCCAATCATATATTTTAACTCAGGGTGTTGTATGCTTATCATGTTATGGTAATCATAAAAATAGAAATTGTTCTTAGTACCAATCCAAAGATTTCCTCGAGTATCAGCATAGATACTTAGCCCACTGTTAATGTTTTCATTTTTGTATATTATATCACCAGATTTGTTAATCTTTCCAAATGATTTTTTGGTGATGAACCAGAGTTCTCCTTTTTTGTTTTTTACAATTTTAAGAACAACCTCTTCTTTCCCTTTGACAAAGTTTTTGTTATGCAAATATTGACCAAGCTTGTTTTTAACAAAGAGCCCTTTATAGCTTCCGAAGTATTGGTTAGAACTAGTTGTATCTTCATAAATAGACAGTACAGCTTCTTTTTCTGGTAAATCAAGATTTGAAAATGAGTTTTCATCATAGACAACTACGCCACTATTAGTTGTAAAGTAATTATGTCCATTTTGAGTTTGTATACCACCCATAAAAAAAGCAGTGTTTGAGAACTTTTCTGGGTGTTTTTTAATAATGCCCCGTTTGAGGTAGTATAGGTAATTACTACTATAAGATGCAAACCAAATATTTTGACTACGATCTTCCTGAACTGACCATACATAACCTGGCATATTCTCTTTTTCAGAATAATTATGAAATGGCACAATCTTAAACAGCCCTGTTTCTGAAGCAACCCAAATATTTCCTTCATTATCTTGTAAAAGATCATTGATTTGATCAAAATAGTTTGATGTTTTTAAAAGTTTGTTATGTATAAGGATATTTACAGGCATTCTGGGAGAATACTTAGAAGTCGAAAAAATAATAGTACTATCATTTAAACGCTTAATGATATCAACTCTTTTATCAAGTTGAAATAAAGGCAATGTGTCTTTTTGAGTGAGCTTATAGATGTTAGTTTCTTTACTTTTTGATTTAATAGCTAATTGATCATGATGTCTTAAGATAAATCTATGATCATCAACTAGACGTTCAGTTTTTAGAGTATCACCTTTATAACTAAACACTTTTGTTTTAGCAAGACTTGTTTCAGAAAAAATAATTTTCTTCTCTTTGTCATCAAAACTTAAGCCTTTTATATTACCGCTTTTAGAAGTATATTTTGTTTCATAAATTCCATTTGAAAACTTAATTAATCGTTTATTAAAATACCCTTCAATAATCCAAATAGTATTTTTACTTCTAGGATCTATCAGTACATGGTCGTCTTTAAAAAGAAACTCTTTTTTTGTAGGATACAGTGTAATATCATCTCCTTTTAAGGAAGATAACCCGTCTTGGGTTAGAATCCAGATGATTCCATTTTTGCCTTCTTTAATGTCAATAATACGATTGTCAGAGAGTCCACCGTCGATAAAATAGTTTTTAAATGCAATTCCATCATACTTACTTAAACCCCATTTTGTTCCAATCCAGATGTATCCTTTATGATCTTGAATAATTTTCATGCACTGCATTTGAGGCAAGCCATCTTTTACAGTATATTGAATATAGTTTGTTTGACTAAATAGATGTAAACTACTGAAGATAAATAATACGAGTAAATACTTTTTTATCAAATTTTAAATTTATGTGGAATGCATAATTAACAAATCTTCCCCGACGCAAAACATCGAGGAGTACTTTGAATTAAAAATACTACTAATTATTATAACCTAGATTGTAATTCTGAAATGAGGTCTTTATATTTTCTAAGAATTCGATCCCATTCACTGTAGTATTCGTCTTTTTTAACACTTGCTCCACTGAAAGGGGCAATTTCACTCACCAATTTTATTTTATATTTCAAAGGAGATGAGTTAGATTCTTTTAAAATTACTCTAGTTCTAATTGTTGATTGCTTAAAGCTTTTAATTGACCAAGAAGTTCTCATATAACCGGTATCTCTATCTGTAATTTCAATAACATCAAAGTATCCTGTGATTATCTGACTTAACAATTTCCATGCGACTTTGTCTTCTTTTTTTGTTTCAATTTCTACATCAACATTAGCTAAATCTGTTTGTACAGAAGAATCATAAGCCTCATCTTTCTTTAATTCAACATGATAAGTCTTAGGAGGTCTAGGAGCATTTTTTTTGTTGCAAAAAACTACTTTAAAGTTTAAAAACCCTGTCTTTTTTACAACAACTGTCACACAACTTCTTCTTAAAATGACAACTTCTACTTCTCCAGTTCCCATTAACTTTCCATTAATGAATACCTCAGCATCAGGTTCAGAAGTACTTAGCAATACTTTCTTTTTTAACAAACCATCATCGCTATTAGCTGCCAATGAAGTTGTAAAAGTTGCAAGTAATAGGAAGATGAATGTGCTTATAGTTTTTAGTTTTCTCATTTTTATATATTTTAAAGGTAAAATTGTTAGTATTGAATTTTGGTAGAATATTTAATCTAGGGTGGCTGATAGATTTGCTACTTTCGTTAAGGAAAGATCAATCGTTTTTATGAGTACAGTGCCTCCGCTTCCACCTAAATCTGTGCATTTGTCACAACTTATTCGCAAAGTGATGGAGCCAGATTTGTATGGTGTATTAACCCCTAAGAAAACCCTATCTCCTTTGGTGAAATCATTGCTTAATGCTGTCCAGAAACTGCCAGCATCGATATCTTTAAATAAGGTATTTCCATTTTCGTCATAATAACTTATAGAAGTCTTAGCTCCTGAACCAGAACTTGGGCTTCCAGTAACTGTATTTTGTACTAAAAGACTAACACTTCTTTGTTTGCTTAATTCTTCATCTAGTATATCACAACCATAAAAAAAGAAGGCTGTAATAACAAGGATAGATATGTGCTTTTTCATTTTTAATAGTATAATGATGGATGTTCAAAAGTAACTTTGAAGTGTGTAGGATAAAAAGAAAAGGCAATTGATTGCCTGAAACTAGTAATTTTCAAGATGAAGTAGCTTGTATAAGCTGTAGGAGGCGTTGTTTTTTAAAACTGAGAGGCTTTTTTTAGATAAATATGCTTTTAAAATTCTCTTAAGTATTAATTTAAGTCTAAAATCTTTCTTTTATCTCTAGGTTGGTATTATTTTTGCATTTCATTTTTTGTAAAAATCGACGTCATGAAAAATAAGGGTTTCTCGAAAACATTGAGTATTGTGTTTTTGTTTGTTCTTTTAGTAGCATTGCCAATTAAGGCTCAAAAATCAAAAGCAAGAGCTCAATTTATATCATTAAAAAGAAATAATGCTTCCTTTAAAGGAGATAAAAATGGATTTGATTTTGAAAAAGTCAAATTCAAATATCAATTTATAACTTGTAATAATACGCTGATGCTGGGAGTTGTTTATGATAAAGATGCTGTTTTTACGCAATATTGGAAAAATGGCAAACCTTATAAGAGAAATGATGTTAAAGTTGCACAATGGGCCAAACCAGAGGATATAAGAATTAATGATGTTAGCGCAGATTTATTTTTCGGGAATACTAAATTAGGGAAGGTGAAATTAACAGCTATACCTGAGCGTTATTCAGGTTGTTCAGGGAAGGTGTATGAGGTACTGAAATTAGTAGGTTTAAACGATTCTGGCTCTGTGTTTATGGCAAATATTGATAAGCTAAATTTAGCGAATTTGAAAGTCTTAAAAGCAAGTGTTAATCAAGATTTATAGTATTGGTCTTTCCTTTTTTTTGTTCAAATAAGCTCGCACAATTCTTTGTATATCTCTGTTGTCTTTTTGCGGTTGGATATAAAAAAGATATTCATCAGGGTTTTGTAAATTGATGTCTTTGTCTATATATCCAAACCCTTGATAAATTCCATTGAGAATTAAAACGAAACCAATTTCATTTTCGGTCCTTCCTTTTTCTTTCAAAACTAGATCTTCAGCTTGCAAACCTAAAGAGGCGATTGCATCTTTTACTCTTTCATTATACGAATGAACTTCTTCTTGTCCAGAACAAATTCCTTTGCATTTTTTTATCTGATAATGAAAGCAAGCATTCACATTGGTTTGCAAATGACAGTATTTAGGACATAGTTCAAACTCCTCACAAATCTTTTCCAAGACAACTCTACATTCTGTGATTGAATAGAATTTCATAATAGCATTTGGAACTAATTTTAATCTGTTATAAGCTAAATGAATGATTCCTTTTTGATCTTCATATGAGAACAAACCTACTGCCTCATTGGCTCTTTTTTGAGCTCTATTAAATTTAGGATATATGTGTTTAATGTCTGCCGATTCTTTTAAAAGAGCTAACAGTTCACTTCCTGTTTCTTCAAAAGTGATGTTTGAAGTTTCTAGGCACATGGTAACTTCTTTTTGCTTCTTATCGTAAAAATGACTAATGACTCGCTGCTTTATATTATTAGCTTTTCCAACATAGATCACTTCTTTTTGTAAATTTTTGAAGTAATAAACCCCAGGAGTTTCAGCTAAGCTATCTACGACCTCCTTGTCTAGCAATGGAGGTAAAGTAGCCTGCCTAGATTTAGGATTTAAAAAACTATTGATCGTAAAATTATCATCTCTTTGAATTAATCTCCGAAACAATTCAACTGTTGCTTCAGCATCTCCTTTGGCTCGATGCCTTCCGTTGATTTCAATTCTTTCTGAACTACAAATATTTCCTAAGCTGTAGGATTTTAAACCAGGAATAATCTTTCTAGAAAGGCGAACGGTACATAGTTTTTTTCTTTTAAAATCGAAACCTAAACTCTTAAACTCATTTTGAATGATGTTGTAGTCAAAGTTGACATTATGAGCTACAAAAATGGTGTCTCTGGTAATCTCTTCCACCTTTTTTGCAAGCTCATAAAATTTAGGAGCTGTTCTTACCATGGCGTCGGTGATGCCGGTAAGATTTGTTATAAATGGAGGAATTGTGGTCTCTGGATTTACTAATGAAGAGAACTCATTAACTACTTTTTTACCATCAAAAATAAAAATTGATATTTCGGTAATTTTCTGACCTTTATATCCGTTTCCTGTGGTTTCTATATCTACTACTGAATACAATAGCTAAGATTGATTTTTTTTGTCTTTACGTATTCCTATATAGACAACAACCGCTCCTGTAAAAAGCATCAATACACCATAAAGAGCAGAGACAATGGCAAAAGATGAATTTTGAAGCAACACTATAGCTACAGTAATTCCAAGAGTTCCGTTTTGTACCCCTGATTCGATAGCGATAGACAAGGATCTTTTACTAGTTACTTTTAAGATTCTTGCTGAATAATATCCAACGATCATTACAATAATATTTAAAGAAATAATCACAGCACCTGCCTCTTTAAAAGAAGCGGCTAAGCTTTCTTTTTCTTTTAAAATAATTCCAATAATGACTAAGATTAATAGAAGAGCAGAAGCAATACGGACTGGCTTACCCATTTTTAAAGCAAAAGATTCTTTGTATTTTCTAATGATCATTCCCAAAGAAACTGGAATAATGATAATCATAAGAATTTGTATAAAGGTTTGAACGATGTCCAACTTAATGATGTTGCTTTGATCTAAAAATTGTTCTAGAGAAAAATTAACAATAAAAGGAATGGTAAGAATTGTTATTAAACTACTAAAAGCTGTTAATGTAACCGATAGCGCAGCATCTGCCTTAGCTAAATGAGAGATTAAATTGGAAGTCGCTCCACCTGGGCAAGCAGCTAAAATCATAACTCCAACAGCAATTTCAGGCTGTAAAGGAAATATCGAAGCTAATGTAAAAGCGATTACTGGTAAAAGAATAAGTTGATTTACCAGTCCAATAATAATAGCTTTAGGCTGGGTGAAAATTCGTTTGAAATCGTCAGCAACTAAGGAAAGTCCCATTCCTAACATAATTATTGCTAAAGAAACGGCGAGAATAATTGCTGTAGTCTGATCCATGATTTAGATGTTAATTCGTAATAGCTTTTAAATTTTTAATCGTTTCTGTTGGATTATCACTCTTGAAAACAAAACTTCCAGCAACCAAAACATCTGCGCCAGCTTCAACTAACGCATTCGCATTTTGATCTGTAACTCCACCATCAATTTCTATTTGACAATTAGAATCTGAAAACTCAATTAAATGTTTTAATTGAGTTACTTTTTTATAGGTGTTTTCTATAAAAGACTGTCCACCAAAACCAGGGTTTACGCTCATAATACAAACCAAATCTAAGTCGGCAATAACATCTTCTAATACAGCAACAGGTGTATGTGGGTTCAATGCTACCCCAGCTTTCATCCCAGCTGCTTTAATGGCTTGTATGGTTCTGTGTAAATGAGTACAGGCTTCGTAATGAACGGTTAAGATATTTGCCCCTAAATCTGCAAATGTTTGGATATATCTATCCGGATCTACAATCATTAAATGAACATCAACAGTTTTTGTAGCATGCTTAGAAATTGCTTTTAAAACAGGCATTCCAAAAGAGATATTAGGCACAAAAACGCCATCCATAATGTCAATATGAAACCAATCAGCCTCACTTGCATTAACCATTTCTATATCACGTTGAAGGTTGGCAAAATCTGCCGCTAAAATTGAAGGTGCAATTAATTTACTCATTTAGTTTGTGTTGTAATTTGTTTGAAGTAAAAATAAGTATATAAAAAAGAAAACTCCCGAAGAATTTTCGAGAGTTTTTCATGTTTTATTGACAATGATTTTAATATTAGGCATGATACCTAAAAACAACCTAAGATTGTTATCCAAGGTAAGTCATCAAAATTTTACTTCTAGAAGTATGCTTTAAACGACGAATCGCTTTTTCTTTAATTTGACGAACACGCTCACGAGTTAAATCGAAAGTTTCACCAATTTCTTCTAAAGTCATTGGTTGATGTTCACCTAAACCAAAATATAATTTTACCACATCTGCTTCACGAGGAGTTAGAGTTTCTAAAGCTCTGTTAATCTCAATACGTAAAGATTCGTGTAATAATGTTTTGTCTGGATTTGGAGATTCTCCCGAATTTAATACATCGTATAAATTAGAATCTTCCCCTTCAATTAATGGAGCATCCATAGATACATGACGTCCAGAGTTTTTCATAGACTCTTTTACATCATTTACTGTCATGTCTAATTTCTTAGCAATCTCTTCAGCACTTGGAGGGCGCTCGTTTTCTTGCTCTAAGAAAGCATACATTTTATTGATCTTATTAATAGATCCAATTTTATTTAATGGCAAACGAACGATACGAGATTGCTCCGCCAAAGCTTGTAAGATAGATTGACGAATCCACCATACAGCATAAGATATAAATTTAAAACCTCTAGTTTCATCAAAACGTTTTGCTGCTTTGATTAAACCTAAGTTCCCTTCATTAATTAAATCAGGTAATGTTAATCCTTGATTTTGATATTGTTTAGCAACAGATACAACGAAACGTAAATTTGCTTTTGTTAATTTTTCTAAAGCACTTTGATCACCTGCTTTAATTCGCTGAGCTAATTCTACCTCTTCATCAGCGGTAATTAAATCTACTTTCCCAATTTCTTGTAAGTACTTGTCTAACGATGCAGTTTCTCTGTTGGTAACCTGCTTTGTAATTTTAAGTTGTCTCATTTAATTTCTATGAAGATTATAAGGATTAATACTGTCGTTACAATTCATTATACGGAAGGTTCAACATAAATGTTACAAAAAGGAATAATAAAAGGCAAAAAAAATAGTTTACTTACTGTGATTTAGGTCTTTATTATTATATTTGTACTATTAACATATGTTAATAATTTGAGAATTTGAATCGAATTGATAGAGGTTGGGGGACATCTATCGTTCATGTGAAGTTAAATTCACAAAAAAGCCACTTATCTGATAAGTGGCTTTTTCTATTATAATAATGATTATTAATATTTTATAATGTATTTTCATGTGACTTATTATAGATGTTTGTGTCATAAATAAGATGAGAAAGTTTAGATAGCAATTGAAAACTAAAGAAGTAAAGAATTTAACGGATATAGAACTAGTTTCTAGAATCGTGCAAACAAATGACACACATTTGTTTGCAGTTCTTTATGATAGATATGTTTCTGTTGTTTATAATAAATGTTTTGGCTTTGCTAAAAGCAAAGAGGAAGCAGAAGATTTAACGCACGATATTTTTATCAGGTTATTTATTAAGCTAAGAACATTTAAAGGAACGTCGAAATTCTCAACATGGTTGTATTCTTTTACGTATAATTTTTGTGTGAATTATGTGCAAAGAGATATGCATAAGAAGAAAGAGAAAGTTACAGTTGTAACAGATATAGTTAAGGATGATGTTTCTGATGATGAAATAGATGATGCTACATTGTTTGCTCTTAAATCAGATCAATTAGCGAAAGCAATGCAAATGATTGATCCGAATGATAAAATGATTTTACTAATGAAATATCAAGATGATATGTCTATTAAAGAAATATCAACGATGTTAGATTTAGGTGAAAGTGCGATTAAAATGAGGCTTAAAAGAGCGAAGGAAAAAGTAGTTCAAATTTGTAAAGGATTCTAAGTATGGAAAATCCGTTTAAGAAAATATTACATCACGAAGAAGTACCTAAGGTGCTTAAGAAAAAAGTGATTAATGACATTGCTAAAATAAAGCTAGCTATTGACGTGGCTGATTTATTTGTGGTGAAATATCCTAATACAATTGGAGATCTGCTTAATGGAGGTGGATCAAAAGATAAAGACTAATTAATAAAATAGATACTAATTTAAATTTTACATCATGAGTACATTACTACAATTAAAGATAGACATTGTGGCTCCTTTTAAAAGAATATTAGAAGACGTTATAGAATCTTTACCAAAGGTTCTTGGTTTTATTGGCTTTGTTATCGTTTCATGGCTTTTCATAAAAATATTCCTTTGGTTGGTTAGGAAAGCATTAAGCAAAACCAAAATAGATGAATGGTCTAAGAAATTAAACGAGACTGAAATATTTGGAAATACAACGATTAATATTGTTTTAACCAATGTCATTTTAGGAGTATTAAAGTGGTTTTTAATCCTTGTTTTTGTCATGGCTGGATCTGGTATTTTTGGACTCGATGTAGTTTCTGATGGAATCAGCAGTTTCTTTGCTTATTTACCTAAACTATTAACGGCATTAGCAATTTTTGTTGCAGGAGTTTATTTAGGAACTATTGCTAAGAAAGCAATCAACGGAATGTTTAAATCGTTAGAAATCTCTGGAGGGAATGTAGTTGGTAATATTGCTTTTTACTTGATTGTTGTTTTCTTATCTATTACAGCATTTGATCAAGCAGGTATAGATACTAGTATTATTAAAAGTAACTTAACATTGGTTATTGGATCTGTTCTTTTAGCTTTTTCAGTTGCTTTTGGATTAGGATCAAGAGATATTATAAAGAGACTATTATTTGGTTATTACTCTCGTAGAAATTTACAAATTGGACAACGAATTAAAATCAATAATATAGAAGGAGTTGTAGAGTCTATAGATAATATATGTATGGTTCTTGTTACTTCTGAAGAAAAAATAGTCTACCCTATAAAAGATATTGTAGACAATCAAATTAAGATTTTAAAATAATTTTCTTTTAGAATGTGACCTACAGAAAAAAGATGTGTCATAAGTATAACATCAATAATGAAAATCATGTGTAAAGAAATGACACCCGAAGATTTAGAGCAAAGAATTGAATCAAATAAAATTAAAATTCAATTTTTTAATAACCTCTTTGTTGTATTAGGAGCGTTCTTTGTTATTGTTAGTTTTTTAGCATTCTACACCGGTAGTGTTATTCAGATAGGGAAATTGTACAATATGATATTTGTATTATTATTAATGCTAACAATGATTTTCATGCTAGTAGTTCATAAAAGAATTAACAAAAAGAAGAAGGAAAATAAGAAGTTTGATTATAAAATATATTCACTTCTAAAAATGGAAAAATAATAGTCATTGGGGGATGCTATTATTTTTAAGTAAGCTTAATGCTTAAAAAAAAGGTCGCTATTTATAGCGACCTTTTAATTTTATAAATATGTTTTTTGTTAGAAAAGCCCGTTAATTTGAGAATCAATTCGGTCAATTACATAACCTAGATCTTCTTGATTGTCTACAAAATCTAAATTATCTACATCAATAATGAGTAATTTTCCTTTTTTGTAAGTAGAAATCCACGCTTCATAACGCTCATTTAATCTGCTTAGGTAATCAATGCTAATTGAGTTTTCATATTCTCTTCCTCTTTTATGAATTTGTCCAACCAGAGTAGAAATGTCTGCTCTTAGATAGATTAATAAATCTGGAGGAGTCACTAGTTTTTCCATCAATTCAAAAAGAGATCCATAATTACCAAAATCTCTATTTGTCATTAAACCCATTGCATGTAGGTTTGGTGCAAAAATATGAGCATCTTCATAGATGGTTCTATCTTGTATAATGTTTTTACCAGATTTTCGTAATTCCAAAATTTGACGAAAGCGGCTGTTTAAGAAATATACCTGTAGGTTGAATGACCAACGTTCCATTTCACCATAAAAATCATCTAGATAAGGATTCTCATCTACAGATTCATAATGCGGTTTCCAATTGTAATGTCTTGCTAAAAGTCTAGTTAAAGTGGTCTTTCCGGCACCAATGTTACCGGCAATGGCTACATGCATAATTTAAGAATTCTAAAGTTTAATAGGGCTTTAAAGGTAATCAAAATTTAGAATTCAAGGCTATTAAATTGTGAGTTTGTAACCAAACCCACGAACATTAATAATTTGGATATTTTTATCCTTTACAAGCTTCTTACGAAGTTTGCTGATAAAAACGTCCATGCTTCTTGCATTAAAAAAATCATCATCTCCCCATAATTTTTTTAAGATAAAAGTTCGATCGAGAATCTCGTTTTTCTTCTCATATAGATGAAATAATAACTCAGACTCTCTGTGAGTTAACGGAATGAGCTCATCGGTAATTTGTAGGATCTGTTTTGTGTAATTAAAAGTATAATCTCCGATATTAATTTTATCATTATCCTTTTTAAGTTTTACTCTGTCTAACAAACCATGAATTCTAACGATTAATTCTTCCATGGAGAAGGGTTTCTTAAGATAGTCATTTCCCCCGTGTTGAAATCCTTCAATAACATCTTTGGTTTGAGACTTAGCGGTTAAAAAAATAATCGGAATTAAATTATTTTCTTCTCGAATTTCTTTTGCTAATGTGAATCCATCTTTTTTTGGCATCATAACATCCAAAACTAAAATGTCTGGATTTTCGCTTTTATAATAAGAGTAGGCTTCTTCTCCATCATTGGCTAGAAAAACTTGAAAACCTCTAGTTTCTAGACTTTCTTTTACAATCATACCTAAACTAGGTTCATCTTCTGCTAAAAGAACTTTAATAGAATCACTCATTAGGAAGACTTATTTTAAAGATGGTATTTTGATTATTAGAGAGAATGGAAACTGTTCCTTCATGTTTCTCCACAATTTTTTTGGTATAGTACAATCCAATCCCAAAACCTTTTACATCATGTTTGTTTCCTTTCGGAATTCTATAAAATTTCTCAAAGATCTTTTCTTGCTGATTTTTTTCAATACCACTTCCATTATCGGCTACAGAAATTTCAGTATGATTGAGAACTGAATTGACATTTACCTCAATACGATCACCTCCATACTTTATAGCATTATCAATTAAATTTGAGATCGAATTTTCAAAATGAAACAAATCTATTTTTACCAATTTGGATTCTATATTTGAAGAAAAAACAACTTCTTTATCAGTGAGCATTTGATGTTTTTGTGTAATTCTAGTAATTAAATCAACGAGATCAATATCTTCTTTTTTAAGAATTAGGTTTTCAGAATCTAATGTGGCAGTTTCCAATAGTTTCTCTACCATTAAATGCAATTTTTTTAATTGCAAAGAAGACATCGATAAATACTTTTGGGTTTTTTCTTTATTATCAAGAACATTAAAGTTTGCAATGGCTTCAATTGCGGTAGAAACAGTTGCAATAGGTGTTTTAAATTCGTGCGTAATATTGCTGATTAAATCATTTTTTATTTCAGCCAATTCTTTCTGTTTGTTTATGATTTTGAGTAAATAAAACAGGCTAGTAATAACTGACAATGATAAAAGTAAAGAGAGTAAGATTCCTGTAGAACTTTTTTTAAGTGCTGAGATAGTTGGATCTGAATGATATACTTTTAATTTTTGAGTTGGACTTAAATAGGTAGTTTTTGCATTTATATAGGTAGCTAAAACTTTGGTAGAATCGTTCTTAGTTGTCTGAATTAAAGAATCTTTATCATAATAATGAAAATAGAAAGTGCTTTGAATTCCTTTTTGCTCTAATTGCTGGCTGAATATAGAATCTAGTACCGTAAAATCAATATCATTATTTGTTAGAGCAATATAAACTGATCGTAGTCCTTTCATTAATCGTAGACTATCAGGCAACTTCCTGCCAATACTTATGCTAAAAGGAGCTAGTCGATTTTTTTCAAAAACAAGATTAGAATCTTTTGATTTGGTTAACGATTTATTTTTTTGAATTAATGAATCTAAGAACTTAGGGAGTGCCTTAAATTCTCTATAACCTTCGCCCCTAACAGAAACTGAAGTGACATTGTACATAAGATTGTTAATGCTGTCTGTTTCGTATATCTCTCTTCTAATAATAGTGTCATTAGAATTTATTGAAATACTATTTAAAGAGTCTTTAGATACAAAAGAAAAAAATTCACTTTTAGATAAGTTACTATAGTATTCTTCAATCGCATTGTCTAAGCTAATTTGAATTTCATTGCGAACTCTTTTCTTATTCTCTTGATAATTCTTATAATTCCAATAGAATTGAACCGCAACTGTTAGTACTATAGTTGCAGAGATTAAATACAATATCCAATTATATTTCTTTGTATTCATACCTCAAAAGTAAGTAGTTAAGTTAAGATAAAATAATCGCTTAACACACGTTAACACTCATTAACCAACAAAAGGTATTTAAACTTTCATATTTGTATCATTCAAACATTAAAAAACAATTAAAGATGAAAGTCAAAATTTTTAGCTTACTATTATTTTTATGTATGTCAATTACAGCACAAGAGTTTAGTGGCAAAGCAATTTACAAAACCAGTAGAAAATCTAACATGACGTTTGGTGATAACCAGAACGGTATGACAGATGAAATGAAAGAGCAATTAAAGCAAAGAATGTCTAAAATGAATCAAAAGACATACATTCTTAATTTTAATAAATCTGAATCTACCTATAAACAAGATGTTGGACTGGCAGCTCCAAAAAAACCACAAGCAACAGGAGGAGTGATGGTATTTTCTTTTGGAGGTAGAGGAAGTTCAGGAATTCTCTATAAAAACATAAAAGAAAATAGGGTAGCAGACAAAACTGAAATTCAAGGAAAGGTTTTTTTAGTTAAAGATAAGCTTGTTAAATATGAATGGAAAATGACAGGCGAAACCAAAAATATTGGGAATTACACATGTTACAAAGCCGTGTATGAAAAAGAAGTTAAGAGAACTAATTTGACAATGAGTGTAGGGTTGGGAGAGAAGGATGATTCTAAGGAAGAAGAAAAAACTGAGAAAATGGTTGTCACAGCATGGTATACTCCAGATGTGCCTATTAGTAACGGCCCTGGAAATTATGGAGGCTTACCTGGTCTAATCTTAGAAATAAATGATGGTGAGCAAACAATAGTTTGTACTGAAATTATCTTAAACCCGTCTAAAAAAATTGAGATTGAAGAGCCTGAAAAAGGGAAAGTGGTTGACAGAAAAAAGTTTGGAGAGATTCAGAAGAAAAAGGCAAAAGAAATGATGGATAAAATGAGAGGTAGAGATGGTATTAATATCAATGGACTTCAGATTAAAACAGGAGGTTAAAAAATTAATCAAAAGCATTGTTGTTTAGTTTTTTTTAATAAAGATTAAACTTTTAGGTTTTTTTTAAGTCTTACACTAAAGAACATAGCGTATTTTTACAAAAAATCTAAAACCAAGAATGATGAAACAATTGATTACAGGACTATTACTAATCTTTTCTTTGACTTTATTTGCTCAAAAAGGATTCCAAGGAAAAGCAGTTTATATGTCCAAAACTACTGTTGATATGAGTGCTTTTGGAGGACAGCAAATGTCTGAACAAAGAAAGAAACAAATCATGGATAGAATGAAAAACTTTCTAGAAAAGACATATACTTTAAACTTCAATCAATCTGCTTCAGATTTTAAAGAAGATGCAAAGTTAGATGCTCCTGGTGGAGGAAATGGAAGAGGTTTTAGTTTTGGTGGATCAGCAGGAGGAGCTATATATAAAGACTCAAAAGAAGGAAAGATGATTGAGTCGGCTGAATTCTTTGGGAAGCGATTTTTAATTACAGAGAAAATGGAGCAACCTAAGTGGGAGCTTGGTTCAGAAACTAAGAAGATTGGTAACTATACAGTCTATAAGGCAACCATGATAAAAGTAAACAATGATATAGATTTTTCTAGTTTTCGAAGAAGAGGAAGAAACGAAGAAAAGAAAGATTCTACCAAAACAGAAGAAAAAGATAAGGTTAGAACGCAAGTCATAACTGCTTGGTATACTCCAGAAATACCTGTAAGCACTGGGCCAGACGATTATTGGGGTTTGCCAGGATTAATTTTAGAGATTAACGCTGGAAGAACAACCATGTTATGTACAGAAATTGTAATCAACCCTACAGAAAAAGTAGAAATAAAAGCTCCTTCTAAAGGAGATAAAGTAACAAGGAAAAAATACAATGCCATCGTTAAAAAGAAAACCGAAGAAATGCGAGAACGTTTTGGAGGAAGAGGTCGTGGTGGTAACCGAAGAGGATAGGTAGGAAGATTCTAAAAAAATAACAACATTACACAATGAAAAAAATATTAGTATTAGCCATTTTAATGGTTACAGGAATTTCTAGTGCCCAAGTAAAACTCACAGGAGTTGTTAAAGATAGTATTGGAGACCCATTGGAAATGGCAAATGTCATCGCTATAGACACAGTTACAAAAGGAATGGCGTCTTATGGTTTTACTGATGCTAAAGGAAATTATAAACTAAGTCTAAAAAAGAATACAGTTTACAAAATTAGGATTAGTTATATAGGGATGAAAGCCAATGAGTTTATTGTAGCTACAAAAGAAGTAGATGTTGTAAAGAATGTTGCGCTTGCCTATGATAATACATTGGACGAAATTAATATTGTTTCAAAAATGCCAGTAACTGTCAAAGGAGATACCATTATCTACAACGCAGATTCATTTAAAAATGGCTCAGAACGGAAGCTTGAAGATGTACTAAAAAAACTCCCCGGAGTGGAAATTAATGATGCTGGAGAGATAGAAGTTGAAGGGAAAGTAGTGGAAAAAGTGATGGTTGATGGAAAAGAATTTTTCAGTGGAGACACTAAACTTGCTACCAAAAACATTCCATCAAATGCTGTTGATAAAATTCAAGTCTTAAGAAACTATGGAGATGTAAGCCAACTAAGCGGAGTACAAAATAATCAAGATAGGGTTGCTTTAAACATCAAATTAAAAAAAGGGAAAGAGAACTTTTGGTTTGGAGACATTACTGCTGGAATAGGTGATGCGCCAAATGAAAGCTTGTACCTGTTTCAACCAAAATTATTCTATTATACTCCAAAGTATACAATTAACATTATTGGAGACTTAAACAACCTTGGAGATGTTGTTTTAAATAGAAATGACCTTAGAAATTTTGGTGGAGGTTTTAGAAGTCAAAGTCCATCTAACGGAACAAATATTAATTTAGGAACTGCAGGGATTGGATCTATATCCGCAAATGCTAGAAGTGCTAATCGTATCGAAACAAAATTATCAGCTTTAAACTTTAGTTATTCCCCTAATAAAAAGCTAGACTTAAGTGGTTTTCTGATTTTTTCTAACAACATTGTCGGGCAACAAAATAATAGATTTTTAGATTATGTAGATCCAGCTACTCCAGATGATTTTACACAAAGCATCACAAATCAAACAACAAATACAGGGTTGTTTAGTTTTAAAACTATCTACAAAAAGAATTTGAACAATCAAATGAATTACAATGTTACTGGTCGTTTTTCAAATGATCGTAGAACGGATGCTGTGAACTCTCTAGTATTAAGTGATATTGCTGAAAGTGAGAAAACAACACCTTATAATATCAGTCAAAATTTGAGTTATTTCTATACAGCAAATGAGAACAATATTTTTGCTTTAGAAGTAAAACATTTATTGCAAGATGAAGATCCTTTTTATGCAGCATCTTTAGAAAATGATCCTTTGAATAACAATCCAAATGATTTAGCAGCTTTAGAAGGTTTAGAGGACGGTTTTGATGATGCAGCTGAAAGCTTAGGATTAGATAGGAGTAACCTGTTTTATAATCTTAATCAGAATAGACGTGTAAAGTCAAATCAAGTAGACGCTAAATTAGATTACTACCATATTTTAAATACAAAGAGTAACTTGAATTTTGTCGCAGGAACTATTTTAAGCAAACAAAATTATGATTCTCGATTTTTTCAAGTATTGGATAATGGTACCGAGTTAAACCCTACTCCAACCATACCAGGAGTGACTGATCCACAGATAACGAATGATACAGAATATACATTTACAGATATATATGCTGGATTGAGATACAGACTAAAAGCAGGAATATTTACATTTACTCCAGGATTTACAGCACACTCGTATGTGTCAAAAAACACACAATTTGGGACTGAATTTTTTGAAGACAACTTCACGAAATTTTTACCTGAATTTAATGTGATTGCTCAATTTAAAAGAAGTGAGAGCTTACAATTTAGCTATAGACAGCAAGTAAACTTTACAGATGTGAATTCAATTGCGAGAGGAATTGTAGCAAACAGTTATAATTCATTTTTTACGGGTACTGAAGACTTAACAAATGCAACTACTCATAATGCAAGTTTATTTTATCGTAGCTTTAATTTATTCAACTATACCAATGTTTTTGGAAGAATAAGTTATTCAAAAACTATTGATCAAATTAATAGCAATACTATTTTTGAGCCAGGTTCGGTTGTATCTAGTAGTACATTGCTAAATTCTCCTTTTGATAATGAAAGAGTTACAGCTTTTGGACGTCTAGGAAAGACATTCAATAAAATTAGAACTTCAATAGGAGGAAATTTCACCTATAGTAAAACATATCAATTTTTAAATTCAAGAGAGAATACGAACGAAACATACTCTCAAGGATACAATGCAAGTGTAGGGACTAACTTTAGAAAAGCACCAAATGTGAGTTTAAGATATCAATTAACTCTTGCAGATCAGAGTAATAGTGCTAGAGCAACAGATTTCAAATCAACAACACATGCTCCTTCTATTAGTTTTGATGCATATATATGGAACTCATTAACTGTAAAATCTGATTTTTCATTCAATGAAGCAAAACAAAATGGAGTAATCCAGAATAGATTTAAAATATGGAATGCAACCTTAGCCTATAGAAAAAATAGAGATGCTAAATGGGAATATGAAATAGAGGGTAGTAACTTACTAGGAACAGATTCTCGTACAGCAGTTAACAATGGAGGGACTATTTCTTCTTCTGTGAGTGAAACATTTATTTTACCAAGATTTATAACCTTTAGAATGAGGTATAGTCTTTAAGAATTGTATAAAATTATTTGAATATAAAGCCTCTCTTTTATGGGAGGCTTTTTTATTGAGCAGTTTCAAAATGAATGATATATTTGTAAAATGAAAATATTTGATGTCGCTATAATTGGAAGTGGTCCTGCGGGAGCTTCAGCAGCTTTAAAATTAGCAGAAGCAGGAATCTCAACGGTAATTATAGAAAAAGAAACTTTACCCAGATATAAAACTTGTGGTGGAGGTTTTGCCTTTAGAGGAAGAAAAGAAATGCCATTTGATGTTAGTGAAGTGGTAGAAAAAGAGTTTTTTAGAATTGATGCATACTTTGAGAAGTTGGGATTACATTTTACTTCAGAAAGAGAAGAGCCTATTATTAGTATGGTCATGCGAGACGATTTTGATAATTTTTTAGTTGAAAAAGCGAAAGATGCTGGAATTACGCTACTTGAAAATCATAAATTAAAGGATATTACTTTTGGAGACGAATTAATTTTACACACTTCTCAAGGAGATATAAAGACAAAGTTTGTTATTGCAGCAGATGGCGTTTTAAGCCCAACAGCTAGAATAGCTGGTTGGGAAGAAACACGATTGTTGATTCCTGCATTAGAATACGAGGTAGAGGTACATCCTGAAGATTTCGAGAGATTGTCAAAAAGTGTTCGCTTAGATTTTGACGCTATTCCAATGGGTTATGGATGGTGTTTCCCTAAGAAAAATCATTTATCAATCGGACTTGCTTCTTTTAGAAGAGTGAAAGTTGATTTCAAACAGCTGTATAGAGATTATATGATAAATACCTTAGGAATTACTGAAGTGATTAAGGAAGATATGCATGGTTTTCAAATTCCAGTAACACCAAGAACAGATGGCTGTGTTAGAAAGAATGTATTTTTAGTAGGGGACGCAGCTGGTTTTGCAGATCCTTTAACAGCAGAAGGAATCTCAAACGCTATTTTTTCTGGAATTATGGCAGCAGAAGCCATGATTGAAAGTCAATTAAATCAGGAAGCAGCAGCAAAAATATACGACGATAAACTCAATGCAACCTTAATACCTGAGTTGAAAGTTGGAGTACGCCTTTCAAAAATGTTCTATGACAATGAAACCGTTCGAAACTTTTTAATGAAAAAATTCGGAGATCGAATTAATGAAGGAATGACCCAGATTTTAATGGGTGAGCGGACCTATCCTACAGATATCATAAAGCGAGTTAGAAAAAAACTAGGAAAAGCAATCTTTTCTTAATTAGCAGTCATTAAAAATGAGTGTAGCTACATCCAAAACATTTTTTCCAGCATTCTTAAAAACGTTAGGAGTTTTATTTCTGTACATTTTTATAGGCTTATTTATAGATAGTAAATATGTAGTCAGTTCTTTTCAAGAATCTCAATGGATTGCGAATGTTTTGATGATTGTTATTTTCTCCATTGTGCTCTGGAGAGTGCCTCCCAGAATTAGGGAGTTAATGATCTATGCAGTAATCATTGGTTATGTAGGCGAGTATTTATTTTCTGTTGTATTAGGAATGTATACCTATCGATTAGAAAATGTGCCGCATTATATTCCCATGGGACATGCATTGGTATACATCGGAGTTCTCTATTTTGTGAAAACAGCTTATGCAAAGCTCAATAGAAGCTTGTTAGAGAAAGTATTCACAGGAATCATCATTGTTTACGCAGCAGCCTTCTTAGCCTTTAAAAATGATGTATTTGGAGCAGTTCTTACCGTCTTTACACTTTGGATTCTAAGAAACAAACCAAGAGAACGTTTGTTTTATTTAACCATGTATTTGGCGATTGTTTTTTTAGAAATTACAGGAACTAGTTATGAGTGTTGGAAATGGCCAAGTATGGCTTGGGATTACTTTGTATTCTTGCCAAGTGCAAATCCGCCAAGTGGAATCAGTTTCTTTTATTTTGGGTTGGATTTAGGTTGCTTGTGGCTCTATAAACAAAGGCATAAATTGGCTTGGAAGCGCATGAAAGTAATTCGTTCTTTAAAAGTAAAAACCTAGTTATTCATTATTCCAAAGTTGATTCCATAACGCTGGATTCGATTTTAAATATCGAGGTTTAGAGATCTCTTTCTGCCATTTTTCTGAAATGAAATCATTTGCTTGAATCCTAGAATCTACATGTTTAAATAATGGGTTTACTATCCACATAGGTTGTTCCGACCAATTGACATTGATGTAAGAAAAAGCTTTGATAACATCCTTGTTGTCATTTAAAGTTTTGATAAATGGAACAAACCAACTCTCCCAAGTTCTTTTAGCAACTTTAGGATCGGTTAATTTTGTATTGAAGAACAAACCTCCATTTTCATTCACTGGTGTAGCCTCTGCAATAAATACGGGTTTTTTATGCTTCCTAGCAAAGGTGAGCATTTCTGTATCTGGACTTCCAAAATACGAGTAGCCGCACCAATCCACCAAATCATCTCCGGGATACCATTCTTCTAAAGTTTTCTGATTGCTTCCTGTTCCTTTTGATTGCCAGACAAGAGCAACATTTTGAACTTCCATTTCTTCAAAAACATCATGAATCCGTTTCCATGCTTTGAGATACTGTTTTTTCTTGTAGTGATTCCAATCCCAGCCATCAAACTCATATCCAATTCTTAAAAAAACAGGCCTTTTACCTAAGTTTTTTATCCATGAACCTAGCTCTTTAATTAAATCATCATGTTTTCCATTGGCTACCTTTTTTTCATGATTGACAAGCGATAAGCCGATAGCAATCATGCTGTGTTTAAACTTGGGTGTATCAACATAGATTTGAGCACCACTATCTCCCGCACCCCAATTGGCAATGGTTTTTATTCCATCGTTTCCTTTGTTGTAATGTCCAAAAGATTCATCACCAGGGGAAAAGTTGGTATATGTGGTAATACCAGCAGGCATATCAAAGAAATCACAATACCCTTCTGTATAATTTTTAAGTCCCCCAACAGCACCTAAGTCTTGCCCGATGAAGAAAAGGACTTTGCCGTCTTTGGGTTCAAATTTGGCCTTTGTCGTTTGTTTTTTTAGTGTAATGCTTGACTTTGCCATTCTAACAGGTGAATTACTTGATACTAATAGAAATAGTACGATAATAAGATTGTAAGATTTCATTTTTTTAGCCTAAGTTCGGAAATAAAGATAAACAAAAAACCCACTGCAATTGAAACTGTTTTTTGTGACGAAAAACAGTTATTATAAACTAATATGGGTTGATTCGTTTAAAGGTATTTAATTCATTGGTAGGGTCAAAACGTAAGCCAAATTTACCAACTTTGAATTTGAGTAAGATAGTATCTCTTTTATCATAGTTCAATGTGTCATTTGCTTCGAAATATATTCTTCGACTATCAAAATTTTTAAGATCCCTCAAGCCTATTACTGTTCCCTTTACACTATCTTTTTTAACTGAAACAACTTTAAATTGATATGATTTAATATCAACTATTTTTTGTCTGTTTAAAGGAAGTATAGTAGAAGAGTATGCTTTTTGAAAATAATAAAATGTTAAAACTCCCACTATAGTATATAAGAATATTCCATAAAGATAAGCCAAGGTACTTGATTTTTTAAGTTGCCATATTATAGCAATAATCAAGATAATAATTTCTATGGTTAGAATATTATAAAAAGCTTTTTCTTCAAAAGCTTCAATGTCTGCGGATAAATAATGCTTTTTTTGAATATTATCTAACCATATTTGATGAACAATAAGGAAAGTGAAAACTAACAGTAATAGAATATTAGAAATAATAAAGTTTCTAACTTTAGAAATATGCTTTTTCATAGCTAATAAAAGGACTTATCTTGATTCTAAAGATAATGAGATTTAAGGAAACAAAAAACCACTGCAATTGCAGTGGTTTTTTTACTAAATATATTGTGTAGAATTACAGTTGAAAAGCTTCTCCTACTTTGTCAACATAATCTAATTTTTCCCATGTAAACGTTTCTACTTCTTGAGAAACTGTTTCTCCCATTGGATTGCTAAACGTTACCGTTTTCACTTCAGGAGTTCTTCCCATGTGCCCATAAGCAGCAGTTTCAGAATAGATAGGTGTTCTTAATTTTAAACGTTGCTCAATAAAATAAGGGCGCATATCAAAGATAGATTCTACTATTTTGCTAATTTCTCCGTCAGTCATATCTACTGTTGAAGTTCCGTAAGTCTCTACATTTATGCTTGTAGGTTTTGCAACACCAATAGCATATGATACTTGAACCAAAACTTCTTTACACAATCCAGCAGCAACTAAGTTTTTAGCGATGTGACGTGTTGCGTAGGCTCCAGATCTATCTACTTTAGAAGGATCCTTTCCTGAAAAAGCACCACCACCGTGTGCACCTTTACCACCATAAGTGTCAACAATAATCTTACGACCGGTTAATCCAGTATCACCATGAGGCCCACCAATTACAAAAGTCCCAGTTGGATTAATGTGATAGGTAATATCATCAGTAAATAATTTCTGAATGTTTGCAGGTAATTTAGCAACAACTCTAGGAATTAAAATAGTAACGATATCTGATTTAATTTTAGTCAACATTACGTCATCACTTTGATCAAAATCATCGTGCTGAGTAGAAACTACAATCGCATCAATTCTTTGAGGCACATTATCATCAGAGTATTCAATAGTTACTTGAGATTTAGCATCTGGGCGCAAATAAGTAATGTCCTTATTTTCTCTTCTTAATTCAGCCAATTCAATTAACAAACGATGAGACAATTCTAAAGCCAAAGGCATGTAGTTTTCTGTTTCATCAGTAGCATAGCCAAACATCATTCCTTGATCTCCAGCACCTTGCTCTTCTTTAGAAGCTCTTTCAACTCCCTGATTAATATCAGGAGATTGTTCATGAATAGCCGAAAATACTCCACAAGAGTTTCCATCAAACATGTATTCACTTTTTGTATATCCAATTTTGTTGATTACATCTCTAGCGATCTTTTGTACATCTAAATAAGTAGTTGATTTTACTTCACCAGCCAAGACTACTTGACCAGTAGTTACCAATGTTTCACAAGCAACTTTAGAATCAGCATCAAAAGCTAAGAAGTTATCAATCAAAGCATCAGAAATTTGATCTGAAACTTTATCAGGGTGTCCTTCAGAAACGCTTTCTGAAGTAAATAAATATGACATATATAAATCTTTTAAAAATTATAAATGAGGAAATTGATTTGATTGGTCGGCTAAAGTAGTAGTGTATTACTGCTTTAGCATTTTTATTTACACTGAACTTGTTTAAGTATCTCTTTAAGAGATACGTTATTCAGAATAAAGAGGTTGCAATCAGTCAAATTTTTCCTCAAAACTGTCGACAAAATTACCACTTAAATCTGAATAGAAAAACTCTTCATTGGAAAATTCATAAAAAAGGATTGCTTTTTTTGTAGAAATGAAAAAAGTGCCCCTTAAAATAGGCTTTTAGAAAAAAAAGACATTAAAAATTAGGTTTTTAATTTTTTCTAACTGAATATTTGCGTTGTAAAAGTTCAATAACTTATTGAAATGTTATCAAGAAAGGCAGAGGGATTAGACCCTGTGAAGCCTTAGCAACCCTTTAGCAATAAAGAAGGTGCTAAATTCTACTTAATACTGGATTGATTCAGTACCAAAGATAGATAACCAAAACAAATGTACTTCCGTGCATTTGTATATATTCTTTTTAACATTTTTCTATTAGGTACGTTTTTTTAAACGCATTTTGACTTTTGGTTTAATCTCAAAATGATTCACAATACGCAGTATTGAGTTTCTTTTGAAAATGTCATTCTCGCGAATGCGGGAATCTAAATTAATTCAAAAATTAGAAAAATGAGTACACAAAAATTCTCAACAAATGCATTACATGCAGGACATGATGTAACGCAAACAAGTGGAGCTAGAGCAGTTCCTATTTATCAAACAACGTCGTACGTTTTTAATGATTCAGATCATGCGGCGAATCTATTTTCATTAAAAGAGCTAGGCTTTATTTACACTCGGTTAAATAATCCTACGAATCAGATTTTACAAGAACGATTAGCGACCATAGAAGGTGGTGTTGGTGCGGTAGTATTTGCCTCTGGGACAGCCGCTATTTCAACAGGTTTACTAACATTATTAAAAGCAGGAGATCATATTGTTGCTTCAAGTAGTTTGTATGGAGGGACCTACAATTTACTAAGTGTCACATTGCCAAGACTAGGCATTACTACTACTTTCGTAGATGCTTCAAATCCGGATGGTTTTGCTGAGGCAGTTCAAGAAAATACAAGAGCATTTTTTGTGGAATCTTTAGGAAATCCAAAATTAGATGTATTAGACCTTGAAGCGATTTCAGTGCATGCCAAAGCAGCAGAAGTTCCTTTTATCGTCGACAATACAGTTGCAACACCTGCATTATTAAATCCAATTAAGCATGGAGCTAACATTGTTATTCATTCTTTAACAAAATATATTGGAGGGCAAGGAAATTCTCTAGGTGGAGCAATTATTGACGCCGGAACTTTTGATTGGACGAATGGTAAATTTCCAGAGTTTACAGAGCCTTCAGCTGGATATCATGGTCTAGTTTATCACGATGCTTTAGGAGCTGCATCCTATACGTTTAAACTAATTTTAGAAGGACTAAGAGATTTTGGAGGAGCTTTGAGTCCAACCAATGCTTTTCAGATTATTCAAGGATTAGAAACCTTGGAGATAAGAATTCAAAAACATTCAGAGAATGCTTTAGCATTGGCAAAATGGTTGCAAGAACAAGACGAGGTTGCTTGGGTAAATTACCCTGGATTAGAATCAAGTCAGTACAAATCATTGGCAAATAAGTATTTGCCAAAAGGACAAAGTGGTATCGTAACCTTTGGCGCAAAAGGAGGATATGAAGCTGCAAAAACCATCGCAGATAATGCTAAAATATTTTCACTATTAGCCAATATTGGAGATACAAAATCATTGATCATTCACCCAGCAAGTACAACACATCAACAACTGTCTGAAAAAGATCAGGAGTCTGCTGGTGTTACCAATGATTTGATTCGATTGTCTGTTGGTTTAGAGGATGTTGATGATTTAAAGGCAGACTTGAAAGAAGCATTTACAAAAATATCTACAAAAGTTTTAGCATAATATTTTGTCAAAGGATCTACTTTTTACGGAACTCAAAGAGTTTACTACTCAGAACGGATTTCAACTTTTCAACATTCAATTAAGTTATCAATTGTTTGGACCGAAGCTAGGAACTGCTCCTGTTGTTATGGTAAATCATGCACTAACGGGCAATAGTCAAATTATTGACGACAATGGATGGTGGAAAGATTTGATAGGAATCAATAAGGCAATAGATACTCAAAAGTACACAGTGCTTGCATTTAACATACCTGGAAATGGATATGATGATGTTTTGATTGATAATTATCAAGATTTTGTAGCAAAAGATATTGCTCGGTTGTTTTTAATTGGATTAGAGCAAATTGGAATTCAACAACTGTATGCAATTATCGGAGGTTCTTTAGGGGGTGGATTGGCTTGGGAAATGGCAAGTTTGAAAAATGATATTACTCAATATTTGATTCCGATTGCATCCGATTGGAAATCGACAGATTGGTTAATTGCGAATTGCTTTATTCAAGAGCAATTTTTATTAAATTCAAGCAAACCTGTTCACGATGCGAGAATGCATGCAATGATGTGTTATCGATCTCCACAATCTTACAAAGCTAGATTCAATAGAAGCGTGAATGAAAACTTAGGAATTTTCAATATTGAAAGTTGGTTGCTCCA
>TARA_R110002073_G_scaffold6764_13_pt1 | contig 34939 bp, 35 predicted proteins | sample TARA_R110002073 | Tara Oceans TARA_R110002073 (sample SAMEA4397174) | marine metagenome | biome: Polar Biome; feature: [DCM] deep chlorophyll maximum layer (ENVO:01000326); material: water (ENVO:00002006), including particulate matter (ENVO:01000060) such as... | depth 40 m | reverse complement strand
GCCGTTGTATCTGCGGCCTGCGGATGCAGCACCTGCCCGTGATACCCCGCCCTCAATCCTGCCATGACGCCCCAGCGGCTTGCGCAAATTCACGCGGCGGCCTTTGACGATGACCGCCCCTGGACCGCCGCGGAGTTCGAGGCCCTCATGGCATTGCCGTTTGTCGCGGTCTTTACCCAACCAGACGGTTTTGCACTCACCCGCCTGATAGTCGACGAAGCCGAGCTTTTGACCATTGCCGTGGCCCCCGCGGTGCAGGGGCAAGGCACAGGGCGACGGCTTCTGACCGCCTGGCTTGACCAGCTGGTGGCGGCACAGGCACGAACCGCCTTTCTGGAAGTCGCCGCCGACAATCTTGGCGCGCTACACCTTTACACCAGCTTTGGCTTTCAGGTCAGCGCCCGACGGCGTGGCTATTATCAGCGCAAAGATGCGGCGGCTGTGGATGCTTTGGTTCTTTCTCGGGAAGTAACGCATAGTCATTTTCCGGTTTCCCCCCCTAAAGGTTGAGAAACAGGTTGACCCCACCCACCGGCTAAGCAGTATCGTACAACTTACCGGCGGGTTCCTGCACAGGCATGGCCTCGCGTCCGGGTACTGGTACTATGCCAATACCCCAACACCAATAAACCTGGGAGACATTCCATGACCCTTATGACTAAATTTCTCGGTGCTGTTGCGGCGACCGCGCTTAGTGCTGGTGCCGCCCTTGCTGAACCCGCGCTGATCTTCGACCTTGGCGGCAAGTTTGACAAATCCTTCAACGAAGCGGCCTTTGGTGGTGCCCAGCGATGGGCCAAGGAAACCGGTAACACTTTCCGCGAGATCGAATTGCAATCCGAAGCCCAGCGCGAACAGGCTTTGCGTCGTTTTGCCGAGGCGGGATCGAACCCGATCATCATGACTGGCTTTGCCTTCGGTGATGCATTGGGGCAGGTTGCCGGTGATTATCCGGATACGGATTTCGTCATCATCGACATGGTCGTTGATGCGCCCAACGTCAGGTCCGTGGTGTTCAACGAACATGAAGGGTCGTATCTTGTTGGTATGATGGCGGCGATGGCATCGAAAACCAACACTGTCGGCTTCATCGGCGGGATGGACATCCCGCTGATCCGCAAATTCGCATGTGGATATGCCCAAGGCGTGAAAGCCGCAAACCCCGATGCGACGGTAATTTCCAACATGACGGGCACGACACCCGCCGCATGGAACGATCCGGTCAAAGGGTCCGAGCTGACAAAAGCCCAGATCAGCCAAGGCGCTGACGTGGTTTACGCTGCCGCGGGGGGCACTGGCGTCGGAGTGCTGCAAACAGCGGCTGACGAAGGCATCCTTTCCATCGGGGTAGATAGCAACCAGAACTACCTGCACCCTGGCAAGGTGCTGACGTCCATGCTCAAGCGGGTTGATAACGCGGTCTATGACGCGATGTCGGACGGCCCCGGAATGGAAAAAGGGTTCAACGTCATGGGCGTCGGAAATAACGGCGTCGGCTATGCGATGGACGACAACAACAAGGACCTGGTGACCCCTGAAATGAAAGCTGCTGTCGAAGAAGCTGCGGCCAAAATCTCGGACGGCTCGCTTGAAGTACATGATTACATGGCTGACGATACCTGCCCTAGTCTGAGCTTCTAAAAGTGGGCACCCATACAACCACGGAGCGGCAGGCGACTGCCGCTCCTGCGATCGAGCTGAAGGGCATATCCAAGGCATTCGGCCCGGTGCACGCCAACAAAGACATTTCCATCCGCGTGATGCCGGGAACGATCCACGGGATCATCGGCGAAAATGGCGCAGGCAAGTCCACGCTGATGTCGATCCTGTATGGCTTTTACAAGGCCGATAAGGGCGAGATATTCATCGCTGGCAAGAAAACCGACATTCCCGATAGTCAGGCGGCAATCGCCGCAGGCATCGGCATGGTGTTCCAACACTTTAAACTGGTCGAAAACTTCACGGTTCTCGAAAATGTAATTCTGGGCGCGGAAGACGGTCGCTTGCTGAAGCCATCGCTGGCCAAAGCACGCAAAAGCCTGCTGAAGCTGGCGGATGACTATGGGCTGAAGGTCGACCCTGACGCGCTCGTTCAGGATATCGGGGTGGGCATGCAGCAGCGTGTCGAAATCCTCAAGGCTCTCTACCGTCAGGCCGACATCCTGATTCTGGACGAACCGACCGGGGTGTTGACCCCAGCCGAAGCCGATCAGCTATTTCGCATCCTGGGACGTCTGCGATCCGAAGGCAAAACCATCATCCTGATCACCCACAAGCTGCGCGAGATCATGGAAGCGACCGACACGGTTTCAGTAATGCGCCGCGGGGAAATGACCGCCACCGTCAAGACCGCCGATACATCCCCGGCTGCGCTGGCAGAGCTGATGGTGGGCCGTAAGGTGTTGCTGCGTGTCGACAAGAAGCCAGCCGCACCGGGCGATGTGATCCTGGAAATAGAAGGGCTGCGTGTCGTTGATGACAAGGGCGTTGAACGCCTGCGTGGGATCGATTTGCAGGTCCGCGCCGGAGAGATAGTGGGCGTTGCGGGCGTCGCTGGAAACGGCCAATCCGAACTGCTTGAGGTTCTGGGCGGTTATCACACGGGCAAGGGAACGGTGCGGGTAAACGGGCAATCACTGGACTTGACCGGTAAACGGTCCGATGGCCAGTCCCGGCGTAACCACGGCGTCGCACATGTGCCGGAAGATCGTCAACGTGAAGGTCTGATCATGGAGTATCAGGCTTGGGAAAATGTGGCCTTCGGATACCATAACGATCCAGCCTATCGCAGTGGTTTGCTGATGAACAATGCAGCGATCAAGGCCGATACCGCGGGAAAGATGGAACGTTTCGATGTTCGCCCGCCTAACCCCAGGCTAGCGGCAAAAAACTTTTCCGGGGGCAACCAGCAAAAGATCGTACTGGCACGCGAAATCGAACGGAATCCCGATCTGCTGTTGATCGGGCAGCCGACCCGGGGCGTTGATATCGGTGCGATCGAATTCATTCACGAACAAATTGTCGCGTTAAGAGACCAAGGCAAGGCGATCCTGCTGGTTTCGGTCGAGCTGGAAGAAATTCTAGCGCTCAGTGACCGTGTGGCCGTCATGTTTGATGGTCAGTTGATGGGTATCCGCGACGCGGACAAGACCGATGAGAAGGAACTCGGTCTGTTGATGGCGGGTATCACCGACACTGGAACGGCGCATTCAATCGACGAGATCGAACGTAATCTTGCCCTTGCGGGCGGCGATCCGCACAAGGAGCTTTGACGTGGACGTGATGCCAAAATGGGCCGAAATCGTTCTGGTCCCCCTGATCTCGTTGTTGTTCGCGGCCGGTCTGTCGGCGCTGGTCATCCTTGGCATCGGCGAAGATCCGGTGGCGGCCGTCAAGCTGATGGTCACGGGGGCGTTGGGCAGCACCTATGGCTGGGGCTACACGCTTTATTATGCCACTAACTTCATGTTCACCGGGCTGTGTGTGGCGGTCGCGTTTCACGCACGACTGTTCAATATCGGCGGCGAGGGTCAGGCCATGTTGGGCGGTCTGGGCGTCGCCCTTGCCAGCCTTTACATTCCGTGGCCGCACTGGACCCTTGCGTTGGTCGGTGCAACGACGATGGCCGCGCTCTTCGGTGCGGCTTGGGCCGCGATTCCTGCGTTCTTGCAGGCCAAACGCGGCAGCCATATCGTTATCACGACCATTATGTTCAACTTCATCGCGGCAGCGGTGCTGAACTATATCCTGGTCAACATCATGCGTCCCAAAGGCAGCATGGACCCCGCAACTGCACGTTTTCCGGATGCGACGAAACTGCCGACATTGCATGACCTGCTATCACCTATCGGAATAAACTTTTCCAAGGCGGCCCCTGCCAACATATCGCTTCTCGTGGCGGTCGCCGCATGCGTCTTTGTCTGGATCCTGATCTGGAGAACCCGTCTGGGGTATGAAATCCGCGCTTACGGTCATTCGGAATCGGCCGCCAAATACGCGGGGATCTCACCGATAAAAATCACCATGGTCACCATGATGATTTCCGGGGGGCTTGCCGGAATGATGGCGATCAACAATGTCATGGGCGAGGCTGAAAGACTGGTGCTGAATGCGACGGAAGGGGCCGGGTTCATCGGTATCGCTGTCGCCTTGATGGGACGCAGCCATCCCTTGGGCGTGTTTCTGGCCGCGATCTTGTTTGGTTTTCTATACCAAGGCGGTGCCGAACTGGCCCTGTGGACGTCGATCCCGCGCGAGTTGATCGTGGTCATCCAGGCGCTGGTCATTCTGTTTACCGGCGCGCTGGATAACATGGTGCGGATGCCATTGGAAAAGCTGTTTTCCGCGATCCACGCCGCCAGAGCACCCAAACCCGAACGCAAGCCGGTGGAGCCCGCAGAATAATGGATTTTATCACCCTTATCCAGCTTCTCGACAGCACCGTACGGCTTGCCACACCTTTGCTTCTTGCCTGCCTCGCAGGGTTATTTTCGGAACGCGCCGGTATTTTCGATATCGGACTTGACGGCAAGATGCTGGCGTCGGCGTTTTTCTCGGCCGCTATCGCATCGTTAACCGGAAATGTCTGGCTCGGGCTGCTGGCGGGCATCGCCGCGTCGCTGGCGCTAAGCGCTTTGCACGGCTTGGCATCGATCACGTTTCGCGGCAATCAATTGATTTCCGGGGTGGCAATAAATTTTCTTGCCGCCGGGCTGACTGTACTGATCGCGCAAGACTGGTTTCAACAAGGCGGGCGCACACCGTCATTGATTGGGGGTGCGCGGTTCAACCCGATCACGTTGCCCTTTGCCGATCAGGTCGAACCGATCCCCTTTATCGGGCCGCTATATGCAGAGCTGATTTCAGGCCACTCTATCCTGGTATACATCGCATTCGCAGCCGTACCGTTGACGTGGTGGGTCCTGTATCGCACCCGGTTCGGTCTGCGGTTGCGCGCGGTGGGGGAAAACCCGGCTGCGGTTGATACCGCTGGCGTTTCTGTCATTGGGCTGCGCTACGCTGCGGTACTGATTTGCGGGGTGCTGACCGGTATCGCCGGAGCTTATCTAAGCACCGCTCTGCAAGCGGGATTCATCAAGGATATGTCGGCTGGGCGCGGCTATATTGCACTGGCGGCGTTGATCTTTGCGAAATGGCGGCCCTGGTACGCGCTATGGGCAACCTTGCTGTTTGGGTTGTTCGGGGCACTTGAAACCCGTCCCGACGTCATCGAGGCGATGCTGGGCATCAAGGTCCAAGGCCAGCTCTTGGGGGCGTTGCCATATGTGATGACCGTTATCATCTTGGCCGGCTTCGTTGGCAAAGCAATCCCTCCCCGCGCCGGGGGCGAGCCCTATGTGAAAGAGCGTTAATCACCATTAGCGACGAAATTTCGGCAACGCAGCATACGCAATTGATTTTAACGATTAGATTGGGCAAATATCAGCCATGCAAATATACCTGCCCATTGCCGAAATTTCGGTCAACGCATTCCTCCTATTGGGTTTGGGCGGCATCGTAGGTATTTTATCGGGCATGTTCGGGGTCGGCGGCGGGTTTCTGATCACCCCCTTGTTGTTCTTTATCGGTATTCCGCCCGCGGTCGCCGTGGCGACAGGTGCGAACCAGATCGTCGCGTCGTCGGTTTCCGCGTTGCTGGTTCACCTCAAGCGCAAGACCGTCGACCTGAGAATGGGCAGCGTTCTGCTGGCCGGCGGCCTGGTCGGCGCGGGCGCGGGCGTGGTCATATTCAATTACCTCAAATCGTTGGGCCAGGTCGATCTGCTGGTTAACCTTTGCTATGTGATTTTTCTGGGCATCATCGGTGGGTTGATGTTGATAGAATCGATCAACGCCTTCTACAAAACCCGGTCGGGCAAACGACAGCCCCGCAAGAAACACACCTGGATTCAAAAGCTGCCGTTCAAGATGCGGTTTCGCGTTACCGGGCTTTATATCTCGGTCATTCCGCCCTTGCTGGTGGGTGCGTTTGTCGGGCTGCTGGCCGCGATCATGGGTGTCGGCGGCGGGTTTATCATGGTTCCCGCGATGATCTATCTTTTGGGCATGCCAACCAAGGTTGTGGTCGGCACGTCGTTGTTTCAGATCATCTTTGTCGCAGCCTTCACGACACTGTTGCATGCCACGACGAACTACACCGTCGATATCGTCCTTGCTATCTTGTTGTTGATCGGAGGCGTGATCGGCGCGCAATTCGGGACAACCATAGGTACCAAGCTCAAGGCGGAACAGCTTCGTATCCTGCTTGCCCTGCTCGTCTTGTTGGTTTGCGCCAAACTGGCATTGGATCTTTTATTGCAACCGTCTGAGCTTTATTCGATCGGGTTCAGTTCATGATGCGCGGGTTTGGCATAATTGCGGCCACGTTGATCGGCTTTTTTACGTCAGCACAGGCTGAGGAAAGCATCGTTTTGGGTCTTAACCAAAGCGAAGTGTCGATCTCCACCGATTTCACAGGGTCGGAAATAATCATTTTCGGGGCGGTAAAACGCGAAACGCCGATCCCAGATGGGCCCGAGCTTGAGGTGGTCGTGACGGTATCCGGACCGTCAAAACCCGTCGTAGTGCGGCGCAAGGAGAAGAAGTTCGGCATCTGGGTGAACACGGATGCCGTGGAAGTCGACCGCGCCCCCAGCTTTTATGCCGTCGCCAGCAGCGGCCCTTTGCAAGACGTTCTGAACCGTATCGAAGACCTGCGTTACAAAGTGTCGGTTCCGCGGGCAATCAGGTCAGTGGGGGCACCGATGACGATAAAGGATTCCAGCGCCTTCACCAACGCGTTGGTGCGCATCCGCACAACGGCCCACCAGTATCAACAAAATGAAAGCGGCGTGACGGTCGACCAGCAGACACTTTTTCGCGCCAACGTGCAATTGCCCGCCGCGCTGGTCGAAGGCGCGTATGACACGCGCATATTCCTGACCCGTGGCGGCGTGGTCATTTCACAGTATCAAACGCTGATCGATGTACGCAAAGTCGGGCTTGAACGGTGGTTGTACAACCTGTCAAGAAACCAACCGTTGATCTACGGTCTGCTGTCGCTCGCCATTGCCGTCGCCGCAGGTTGGTCTGCCTCTGCGGCGTTCGCGTTGCTGCGCCGCTAACCGCGGCCGATATAGGGCATCTTTGTTGCCATCACCGTCATGAACTGCACATTTGCCTCTGCTGGCATCTGCGCCATGTGCAGCACCGATGACGCCGCGTGAACCACATCCATGGTGTCCATTTGCGGATTGGCAGCTTTTAACCCTGCGACCAGTTCGCTTTCGGCGTTGCCGATATCGATTTGTCCACACGCGATATTAAACGGGCGCCCGTCCAGTGATAACGCCCGCGTAAGCCCGGTCACCGCATGTTTGCTCATCGTGTAACAGACTGATCCAGGGCGCGGGACATGGGCCGATAGCGAGCCGTTGTTGATAATCCGGCCCCCGCTCTCTTGGCGCCGCATCCGAGCGAACGCCAACCGCGCAGAAATAAACATGCCGTTGATATTGACCTGCATGACCTCGTTCCAGCCCTCCAACGACAATTTATCAATGGGGCCCGCCGGCCCAAACAGCCCCGCGTTGTTGAACAGCACGTCAAGATACCCAAAGGTATCGAAAGCAGTCTCCATCGCTGCGGGGTCAGTGACATCAGCGGGCAGTGCCACCGCGTTTTCATATTCGGCCGCCAACGCGTTGAGCCTATCAGCACGCCTGGCAACCAACCCGACGCGCCAACCATTTTTCAGAAACATTTCGGCAGTGGCGTATCCGATACCGGAACTGGCACCTGTAACGATGATGGATTTCACAGTTCATTCTCCGTTTGTACATCTAGGGTCAGAGCGGGCGCACTGACAGCCTTCAGATCATCCACACGCAACGCGCCCTGCGGCTTGGAGAGCCTGTTGCGCACCACCCAGATCAGCCTTTCCTGCGCGCGGGTGATTGCGACATAGGCCAGCCTCTTCCACAGGGGCTGGCCTGCCTCTGACCGCCCCATACGCGCCGCGGCATAGAGATCCGGCGCGAAGACCTGAACCGTGTGCCACTGACTGCCTTGCGCCTTGTGGATCGTCACCGCGGCACCATGCAGGAAGGTAGCACCCATTCGCGCGGCGAAAGGGATAAACGGTTCTTCTTCGTCAGGTTTTTCGATTTTCACGATCGACGCCGCCGAAATCTGAGGATCTTCGGCCCCCACCACGTGCAATCGACTGAAACCCGGCTTGCGCCCATTGCCCAAATATACAACCTGCGCACCTTTGATCAGACCGCGTGCCTCAAGATCAAGACGCTTTTTGCGGTGTTTCAACGGCAGTTCGATCCCGTCACATATCAACGGTTCGCCTTCCAACAGAGCGTCTTCGGGTGCCCCATGCACGGATCGAAAGGCGTTGATCAACCTGATGCGCGTCGCGTTGCGCCACACCAACACCGGCGAGCGCGCCATCAAATCCACTTCGACGCGTTGCCCCCAGACAACCCGATCATCCTGTTTTGAAGCGTCCTCGACCATCCTTTCAAACTGTTCAAAGGTCAGATCCGGGTCCGCCAACGCATGGGCCAGATCCAGAATGGGGTTGTCGTCCTGCTGACGGTGCACGCGGCTAAGGTTGAGGACGCGGTTTTTTGGCAGTTTTTCAAAGACCATCGTTCCTGACTGGCCCACAGGTGCTAGCTGCGCGGGATCTCCGAACAACAAAAGCGTCGGGAAAATTTCTTTCAGGTCTTCGAACTGCTTGTCATCCAGCATCGAACTTTCGTCGATGAAACCGATGTCCAACGGTTCTTCGCGACGTTTCCACCCCGTAATGAAATCACTGCCCCGCAGACCAGCGGCGGCCAATGCGCCGGGGATGGATTTGTTCTTGGCGTAAAAAGCGGCGGCGCGGTCCAGCGATATCTCGTTCATCCCGTCAATCACAGGTCGTTCGCCGCTTCCTGCCAACCATTCAGCGATGTTTTCATACTCGGGGTCATAAACCGGAGTATACAAGATTCGATGTATGGTGGTGGCCGGCACCCCCCTCAACCGCAGCACCGATGCAGCTTTGTTGGTTGGAGCAAGGATCGCGAGTGTTCGCTTTTCCTTGCGCTTGCGGGATTCATAGTCACCCGAAACAATTTCAACGCCCGCAGCTTCCAACGCTTTGTAAAGTTCAGCCAAGAGCATGGTCTTGCCCGAGCCGGCCTTGCCGGTGACCGCCATCACCTGATCAGCCCCCCCGGCGGGTGGCATCAACAGGCTGTCGTCCAAATCTATACCGGCATGGCGCAACATGTCGGTTATACTGTCAAAGGCGGCGGCCTGATCGTCGGAATAGGTAAGCGCGGGTATGGTCATTCTGAGACCCTAATTCAGGGGCGCGGCAGGGGCCAGATGGCACAGCCGACAATCGCACTTTGTTGCCGGCCCCGGCTTGGTTTTGCAACAGCCGTCACACACACCCAAAACGATATACCCGCGCGCCAAGCTTGTGGCGCACGGGTATCTATTGCGAATGGCCAAGTACGCCTCCGGCGCAGTCAATGGCCCTATTTTTTGGCGTGTAGCGCGTCTTCCAATGTCCGCAGCCCGGTCTTGGGGGACTGTACCAGAACGGCCATGTTGCCGGGCTTGTGTTCATTGGCCAGCATCTTCATGTGGGCATCAGGCAGATCGGCCCAGCTGAACACCTCGGACATGCACGGATCAAGACGGCGTTCGATCATCAACTTGTTCGCCGCAGAGGCTTGCTTGAGGTGGGCAAAGTGGCTGCCTTGCAACCGCTTCTGGTGCATCCACATATACCGCACGTCGAACGTCAGGTTGAAGCCCGAAGTACCGGCACAGATTACGACCATGCCACCCTTTTTACATACGAAGGTGGACACCGGGAACGTTGCCTCGCCGGGGTGTTCAAACACCATGTCGACGTTCACGCCCTTGCCTGTGATTTCCCAGATCGCGGCACCGAACTTGCGCGCCTCTTTGAACCAGGCCGCATATTCGGGCGTGTTCACGGTGGGCATCTGACCCCAGCAGTTAAAGTCCTTGCGGTTCAGAACGCCCTTGGCACCCAGATCCATCACGAAGTCACGTTTGGATTCGTCCGAGATCACGCCAATCGCATTCGCGCCGGCGGTGTTGATCAGCTGGATCGCATAGGACCCCAGACCGCCCGAGGCGCCCCAGACCAGAACGTTCTGGCCCGGTTTCAGGTCATGAGGCTCGTGACCGAACAGCATCCGGTAGGCGGTGGCCAGCGTCAGCGTGTAGCAAGCGGCCTCTTCCCATGTCAGGTGCTTGGGGCGTGGCATCAACTGCTGCGCCTGCACGTTGGTGAACTGGGCGAAAGATCCGTCTGGGGTCTCGTAGCCCCAGATACGCTGGCTGGGGGAATACATCGGATCGCCGCCGTTGCACTCTTCGTCGTCGCCGTCATCCTGGTTGCAGTGGATCACGACTTCGTCGCCGACCTTCCAGCGTTTTACCTTGTCGCCGACCGCCCAGACGATGCCGGACGCGTCAGAGCCCGCGATGTGGAAGGGTTGCTTGTGACCGTCAAACGGGCTGATGGGTTTGCCCAAAGCGGCCCAGACGCCATTATAGTTCACACCCGCTGCCATAACCAGGACCAGCACTTCGTTGCTGTCGAGCGTCGGAACATCCACGACTTCTTCCAGCATTGCCGTATTTGGCTTGCCGTGACGTTCCTTGCGAATGGTCCAAGCGTACATCTGCTTGGGGACATACCCCAAAGGCGGCATCTCACCCACCTCGTACAGATCTTTTTCAGGCGCGTCATATTGAGCGATGCTTGTGTCCAAGGCCATATCGGTCTCCATGGTCAGAATAGGTTTGTGCCGCAGTGCAGAATCGCAGCTTGTTAATTTTGAATATGACCCGAAGCGCAACAATGCAATAGTAATTACCCCTTAATTTGTAATTTTATAACTTTGCAGTTGCAGAAACTTCGACGTCTCGGGGCGCATTGTCGAAAAAATGGGCGATAGAGTTGGCGTAATACGCCAACGCAGGTCGTTCACGGGAGATAGCGATAACCCCACCCCCGCGCTGTTCGATCATTCCGCGCTGCAACAAGTGCTCTTTGGCCTTTTCGACTGCGTTTCCGAACTGTTGTTCGGGGATCGCAACGGACCGAGCCGTCGTTGCCGCCATTTCGGCTGCACAGGCCACAAGGGCAGCGTCGTCCAGCGGTGCGTCGTTTACCAGCATGATGCGTGCCAACAGCGGGACGAACAAAATTGGCATCTCTTCGGCAATCCGGCTCATCAAATCCTGGGCCAGTGCGTTCACATCAGGGTCACTGCCGTAGTCGCTCAATTTCACAGGGGTACCGAACACCACCGCCGCTTCGCCAAATCGCAGGAATCGTCCACGCAGGCGCAACCACATTTTACGCAAGATGAAGATCAGGATCACTGAAATGCGCGCCTTGAACCGTCTGGTCCCTGCGTGATGGGCAGCAATCAAGACACGGTCTTCCAATACTCTGTCGTAATTAATGGCAACCGGGACAAAAACAACATCGCGTTGCTCTACGTTTGCGTCGACCACATAGCCAAGCAACCCTAATTTCGGGGGCATCAGCTTGCCATCAAGGCTCAGCCCGCCTTCGGGGAAAATTGCCTGAGTGACGCCCCCTTCGGTGGCCATCTGCACATATCGTGCCAGAACCTTGCGATACAGCGTGCCGCGCGACTTGCGCCGAATGAAATAGGCACCCATGGATTTTATCAATCGGCTCAAGGGCCAAACCCTTGCCCATTCGCCCACAGCGTAGCTGAGCGCCGAAGCCTCGCCCGCAAGATATGTGACCAGCATATAGTCCATGTTGCTTCGATGATTCATCACAAAGATCACGGTGGCGTCGCTTGGGATGCTCTTTATCAATGCGGCGTTGTTTGCACCTGTACGCACCTCGTACAGCGCGTTGGCCAGGAACCGTGCCAGACGGATTCCGAAACTGAAATAGGCGAAAGCGCTGAAGCTCGGCACGATCTCTCGGGCATATCGGCGCGCCTGCTCAAACGCGACGTTTTCGGGGATAGCTTCCTGGCGTGCGTGATCAACGATAGCCTGGTTTATCTCTGGGTCGTAGATCAGCCTCTGGATCATGTCGTGGCGGCGGGCCAGCTTGAACGGTTCAATCGGGCGGGTCAGGCGTGTATTAAGCTGTGCAACCGCTCTTTCCAAACGCCTGCGAAAAAACCAGCGTACCGACGGCAGCAAGAAATGGCTAAGCGCCGTGACGGCTGCGAACAGCACAATCACCACAAATAGCCATAGAGGAAGCTCGATAGTCTGCGTCATACAACCACCCTTACAGGCGTGTAGGCCGCGGGCAATAACCTTGGATGCTTTTGGTTTCATAGTGCGTTTTGCAGACACACCCGATCAACCCGGGCGAGCCGTTAATGCGTTGGGGCGCGATCTGGCCTCACACGTGAACAATGATGTGGACGGCATCCGTACAACAATGCGCTACATGCCGCGATGCAGCGAATTGACAGCGCCCGATTATTTCAAGTACCAATACCACAACGCAATAATGTTTCGCACCCGATTAACGAGAGGCCGCACCATGTCACATCAGAAAAAAGACCGCCCCTGGCTGATCCGCACTTACGCAGGACACTCCACCGCCCAAGCGTCTAACGCGTTGTACCACGCAAACCTTGCAAAGGGACAGACCGGGCTTTCGGTGGCGTTCGACCTGCCGACACAAACTGGCTATGACAGCGACCATATTTTATCGCGCGGCGAAGTCGGCAAAGTCGGAGTACCTGTCGGCCATCTGGGCGACATGCGCGCATTGTTCAAGGATATCCCGCTTGAGCAGATGAACACCTCCATGACGATCAACGCCACCGCGCCGTGGCTGCTGGCGCTGTACATTGCTGTGGCCGAGGAACAGGGCGCGGATGTGTCCAAGCTGCAAGGCACCGTGCAGAACGATCTGATCAAGGAATACTTGTCGCGCGGCACCTATATCTGCCCGCCCGCCCCGTCTCTCAAGATGATCGCGGATGTGGCCGAGTATTGCTATACCAACGTGCCCAAATGGAACCCGATGAACGTCTGTTCCTACCACCTGCAAGAGGCCGGTGCCACGCCCGAGCAAGAGCTGGCCTTTGCGCTTGCCACCGCCACCGCCGTGCTGGACGCCCTGCGCCCCCGTGTGCCAGAAGAAGACTTTCCCATGCTGGTGGGGCGTATCTCTTTCTTTGTGAACGCGGGCATCCGCTTTGTGACCGAGATGTGCAAGATGCGCGCCTTTGGGGATCTGTGGGACGAAATCTGCCGTGACCGCTATGGCGTCGAAGACCCGAAATACCGTCGCTTTCGCTATGGGGTGCAGGTCAATTCGCTTGGCCTGACCGAACAGCAGCCCGAAAACAACGTATATCGTATCCTGATCGAAATGCTGGCGGTTACCTTGTCAAAGAACGCCCGCGCTCGCGCCGTACAGCTGCCCGCATGGAACGAAGCTCTCGGCCTGCCGCGTCCATGGGACCAACAGTGGTCGATGCGGATGCAGCAGATATTGGCATTCGAGACCGACCTGCTGGAATTTGATGATCTCTTTGACGGGAACCCTGCGGTCGACGCCAAAGTCGAAGCCCTGAAAGAAGGTGCCCGGGCCGAGTTGGCGAATCTCGACGGGATGGGAGGTGCGATTTCGGCGATTGACTATATGAAATCTCGGCTGGTCGAGAGCAATGCAGAGCGTCTGGGCCGGATCGAGACAGGGGAAACCGTGGTTGTGGGCGTGAACAAGTGGCAGCAAGGGGAACCGTCACCATTGATGACCGGCGATGGCGGCATCATGGTCGTCGACCCGACGGTCGAAGCTGACCAGATCAAGCAACTAAGCGCTTGGCGTGAGAGCCGTGACCAGTCGGCCGTGGATCGGGCACTGGCAGATCTGCGCGCCGCTGCGTCGGAAGGGCGCAACATAATGGAGCCATCGATTGCCGCTGCGAAGGCCGGTGTGACGACCGGCGAGTGGGCCGCGCAAATGCGTCAGGTGCACGGTGAATATCGCGGGCCGACCGGGGTCGCCGCGGGCAGGTCAAACAAGACCGAGGGACTGGATGACCTGCGCGACGCGGTGGATGCGGTAAGTTCGCGGTTAGGCAGAAGACTAAGCTTTCTGGTCGGCAAACCGGGACTGGACGGCCATTCGAATGGAGCCGAGCAGATAGCGGTACGCGCGCGTGACTGCGGCATGGATATTGCCTATGAAGGGATACGACTCACGCCATCTGAAATTGTGGCGGCAGCGGCGAATGGTGACCATCATGTCGTCGGGCTTTCCATTCTTTCCGGCTCGCACATTCCGCTTGTTGAAGATTTGATGATACAAATGCGTGAAGCCGGGCTTGGGCATATACCCGTAATTGTGGGCGGCATCATACCCGAGGAAGATGCAAAGAGGCTGCGTTCGTTCGGGGTTGCGCGCGTCTATACCCCGAAGGATTTCGAATTGAATACCATCATGCAAGATATTGTTTCCTTGGCCGATCCCGAAACAATTGCGGCCGAATAATGGCTTCTGGTACAACTGGTCTCTTTTTTTGTTCATCCATTTGGCGTATTACAGCGAAAGTCGTATGAAATAGGAATGGCCAAAATGAGTGTTGATTTAAGTAAAATGTCTCACAAAGAGCTTGAAGCGCTACAGGAAGACGTGAAATCGGCAATTAAATCCGCGTATGAACGCGATCGCGCTGAAGCCCGCAAAGCCGCTGAAAAGGCGGCAGCGGAATACGGGTTTTCTCTCGACGAAGTTTCTGGTGGCGCTCGGAAAACCAAATCATCCAAGACTGTGGCCAAATACGCCAATCCATCGGATCGCACCCAGACCTGGACCGGAAAAGGCCGCCAACCCAATTGGTTCCGCGAACTGGTAAATAACGGAACGCCCGCTGAAACCCTGGAAGTTTAAGATACCTCCCTTCAATGAAGGAATTAAGGGGGGGCCGCCCCTGGCTCTCCTTTTTAGCTTCATTCCACGGAAGAGCGAAATATGACTATCCATATCGGGGCTAATCCCGGCGACATTGCACAAACGGTTCTGATGCCAGGCGATCCGTATCGAGCGAAATGGGCCGCCCTCAATTTCCTTAATGATGCTACTTTGGTTAATGAAGTTCGCGGAATGCTGGGATATACCGGAACGTGGAATGGCAACCGGGTAACAATTCAGGGCTCAGGTATGGGGATGCCGTCCCTGTCTATTTATGCAAATGAATTGATTACCCAGTACAACGCACAAACGCTGATCCGCATTGGGTCGTGCGGGGGAATGCAGCCGCAGGTCGGCATTCGCGACATTATCATTGCAATGACAGCGTCAACGATAACCTCCCCCTCCTCTGGGATCCTGCGCGAAATAAATTTTGCACCGACCGCCGATTGGTCGTTGCTGCGTGCAGCGGTGACTGCCGCAGAGGCAAAGGGCAGTACGACCCATATAGGCGGCATCTATTCATCGGATGTTTTTTATTCAGAGCGCCCGGATCTGGACGAGCAATTGACGCGACACGGCATTCTGGGCGTGGAAATGGAAGCCGCCGAGCTTTATACGCTTGCCGCCCGCCACAAACGCCGGGCGCTTGCGATATTGACAGTGAGTGATCATTTGCAAACCGGTGAAGCCCTGCCAGCGGAAGACCGGGAAAGATCTTTCGGCGACATGGTCGAAATTGCGTTACAGGCGGCATTTCCTCAGAGTTGACGATGCCGGGTGCATCGAGGTCGGACGCTCCGCGGGGGATTTAAGACCATTTGGAACAGGGGGGGCGCTGGTTTCTCATCGGTCACATCCGTGGGAACGGTCGTAGGCACTGGGGAATGCCGGGGTCCACGTTTTCAGCGCCGCGGCCTCTGGTGCAAGGATTTCTACGAGCAGCGGATAACAGGGGGCGGCGTCCGATGAATGTTCGGTTGAACAGTCCCCCCCCGGGCAGGCGCTGAGCGCTGCGAGCAGATCGGTTTCGGCGAAAAACTCCAGGTAATCGTCAGGGCGCACTGGGCTTGCCTTCATGAAATATTGCCCGGTATCGCGTGTGAAGCCGGTACACATGAAGACGTTCAGCACATCATGTATATGCTGTTCGGCTTCATCAAGTGTCATGTCCCGGCACGCCGCGAGGGCGCGCGTCAGGTTGGAGTGACAGCAATTATGGTATGACTGCCCGGACAGCAGCCTGTGGGTATAGGGGTCACAGCGTGTACCGATAACGTCGTGGACGGAACCGCCGAATTCGTCCTTGCCATACCATTCGAGCGTGTCGTGGGTGATCGTCGCCAGGGGGCGTAGGTAGGGGAAGTTCGACCAAAGGCGATGTCCGGTCGTGACGTGTGTCCCGTGCAAGGCACGGGTTTTGCCGGAATAGAAATGCTCTGCAAGGTTATCTCGCGCCCAGATATTGAGGTCGCCGACTTGCGGGCCATCCACCGAGGTGATGCGAAAAAAATGCCCGGCAGGCACCGTGAAGCACGCGGCATCGCGGGGCTGCACCATGATCTCATCGAGTTTGCGGAGGGTTTGGCGCGCATTCAGGTAAAGCGACATATTCGGGGCAGGCAAGGTTTCTACGGGATAGCATATTACCGGTGGGCGGGTACGGCGGGCGGTAGAATCAACTGGTTCGTTCATGCGTTTTGTCCTGCTATACGTCCTGAGAACAGGCAACCGCCCAGGAATGTGCCTTCCAACGCGTTATAGCCGTGATAACCACCGCCGCCAAAGCCGCAAACCTCGCCCGCTGCGAACAACCCGCGCAGCACCGTGCCATCGGGGGCGAGAACGCGACCCTGTAAATCGGTATGGAGGCCTCCGAGGCTTTTGCGGGTCAGGATATTCAACCTGACAGCGATGAGGGGGCCGTTCCGAGCGTCCAGGATAGCGTGGGGTTTGGCGGTGCGGATCAGCTTGTCGCCGCGATACGCGCGGGCCCCCCGAATGGCGGTAATCTGGGCATCCTTGGCGAAAGGGTTGGCGAGCTGACCATCGCGCGCCGCGATCTGACGGCGCAGATGTTCAGGGTCAAGGCGATGATCGGGGGTAAGCCTATTCATCCCGGCAACCAATTGCGTCAGGTCGTCTGCCACGACAAAGTCTTCGCCCTTGTCCTTGAACATCTCCACGGCGGCTGTAGCGCCCTTGCCAAGTCGCGCCGCGAGGACTTCGCGCCAGCCTCCGTCGGTCAGGTCAGGATTTTGTTCGGAGCCCGAAAGCGCGAATTCTTTTTCGATAATCTTTTGGGTGAGGATGAACCAGCTATGGTCGCCTGTCTGCAATATGCGTTTAAGGGTCGCCAATGTGTCAAACCCGGGCATGCAAGGCGCTTCCATCCTGTCGCCTTTTGCATCCAGCCAGACCGAGGACGGACCGGGCAAAATGCGAATGCCGTGATTGGGCCAGATCGGGTTCCAGTTCTTGATACCTTCGCAGTAATGCCACATCCGGTCCTGGTTGATCAGTCCAGCCCCAGCCTGCGCGGCGATCGCATGCATCTTTCCATCGACGTAATCCGGTACGCCGGAAACCATGTGGCGGGGCGGCTGCCCGAGACGGTCGACCGGCCAGTGTTTGCGCACCAGCCCGTGGTCGGCACCGATACCGCCGGTGGTGAGGATCACCGCGTCGGCGTGATGGTGAAAACTGCCCGTGATCGCGCGGGTCGTGCTTTCGCCGCGCGGGGCGTCGGTATCTTGCAGGATATCGCCGGAAACTCCGGTCACCGCCCCGCTGGTCAGTTCCAGCGCGGTTACCCGATGCCTGAACTGTAGGCACAGCTTGCCGGATGCAGCATAGCCTTGCATCAACTTCGCAAAAGGTGCCACGACACCGGTACCGGTTCCCCATGTGATGTGGAAACGCGGGACAGAGTTGCCGTGCCCGCCAGCCATTGCCCCGCCCCGTTCGGCCCAGCCGACAATCGGGAACCAGCGCATCCCAAGATCGCGGAGCCACCCGCGCATGTCACCAGCGGACCATTCGATGAAACGTTCGGCAAAAGCGCGGGGGTTCGCATCTTCGGCACGGTCAAATTGCGCCGAACCCATCCAGTCCGTCAACGCCAGCTCGGCGCTATCGCGAATTCCCAAGCGGCGCTGTTCGGGGGTATCGACCATGAACAAACCACCCAGTGACCAATATGCCTGTCCACCAAGACTTTGCGGGCCTTCCTGATCAATCATCAGAACCCGACGCCCGCGCTGTATCGCTTCGTGTGCAGCAACCATCCCAGCCAGGCCGGCACCGACAATGATAACATCCGCCTGAAATTTCTGGGTCATCATGGATCCCCCTTCTGGTCGAAGGCTAGCCCAACCGCGAGAGGGTTGTCGAGAGATCGCAATCTACAGTGACGGTGGGGAAGCGTTGATTTTACAATCGACCGGCGGACCATTTGACGCCGTGAAGGCATCCGCACCGCACGCAGCGCAACGATAGAACCGCAAAGCCCCGTGATCGCGGTCTGCATCCCTGCGCCAACGGCAGTCACGTTTCGCGGTGCCCCGCCGCATCACGCGTGCGAGGATAATGACGATGATGACAAGGGCGACGAGTAGAAAGGGCATTGGAACGATCTGGCCCTCCCATGAGAGGAATGCAAGGAGGGCCAGTGACTTAAACGGCGCGTTCCACCATCATCTTTTTGATATTGGCGATCGCCTTGGCTGGGTTCAGTCCCTTTGGACACGTCTTGGTACAATTCATGATCGTGTGACAGCGGTACAGTTTGAAGGGGTCTTCAAGATCGTCCAGACGTTCGCCGGTCGATTCATCACGACTGTCGATGATCCACCGGTACGCGTGAAGCAAGGCGGCTGGCCCGAGGTAGCGATCGCCATTCCACCAGTAACTTGGGCACGACGTCGAACAACAGGCACACATGATGCATTCGTACAGACCGTCCAGCTTCGCCCGGTCATCGATTGACTGCTTCCATTCTTTCGCAGGTGCGGATGTCTTGGTTTCAAGCCAAGGGTGGATCGACGCGTGCTGCGCGTAGAAGTGGGTAAGGTCAGGGATCAGATCCTTGACCACTGGCATGTGCGGCAGTGGGTATATCTTGACCGCACCCTGTACCTCTTCGATGCCATAGGTACATGCCAGGGTGTTGATACCGTCGATATTCATCGCGCAGGACCCGCAGATGCCTTCGCGGCAGGAGCGACGGAAGGTCAGGGTGGGGTCGATTTCGTTTTTGATCTTGATCAACGCGTCCAGGATCATCGGGCCACAGGTGTCCATATCGACGAAATAGGTGTCTATGGCCGGGTTTTTGTTGTCATCCGGATTCCAGCGATACACCTGGAATTGCTTGATATTGGTGGTGCCGGTTGGCTTTGGCCATGTCTTGCCGGTAGTCATTCGCGAATTCTTGGGGAGCGTGAGTTGAACCATGTCGCTTCTCCTGTCTGCTGGGCAAATACCCAATTAGTTTCTATTCTGGCGCTTATCGTTTCTTGATATAAAGCGCATTACCTTCGGCTCGCATGGTTTGCCTAAAGCCGCTGTTCAATATTCTTGCACATAAATCTGAATCCCATTGATCGGCATGGCGTACTTCCACCAGCATCGCATCGGGCAGCCAGCCACCGACCTTGGCTTGGTCAAGCATCGGGTTCAGGACGACCTCTTCGGCACCTTCCACGTCGATCTTGAGCACGGTGAAATCATGATGCCGCGCGGCGTGGGTGAACGCGGACAAGGGGCGCGTGGGGACCAGTACCCCCCCCGAATTCATACGACCTGGGACAGGTATCAAAGAGGCCTGCCCATAATTGTGGCCGCGGAAATTCAATATTGCCTCGCCCTCTCGATCCGACAACGCGCAGCCTTCGATGCGAACCTTGTGGGTCAAATTATTCAACGCAATATTATGGCCCAACCTGCCGATCATGGTTGGGTTCGGTTCAAATGCAATCACCCGAGACCCATCGCCTGAGGCAAGACCGAGAGGCACGGAATACACCCCGCAGTTGGCCCCAATATCCAAAACCAGCGTGTTCTTGTCTTCCACCAATTCGACCAATGCGACCAACGACTTGATCTCGGGCGGGTGCCCGTCCAGCCAAATACATGTCTCTGTGTAGTTGTCGCGCGGATCGACCACCATCCGGATGTCGGCAAATTCGATCTCGACCGGGCCAAGCATCGCCTTGATACGGGCCCGTTCTTCCTGATCGCCATGACGAAACTGTGCACGTAAGGTGGCCATGTTCATAACCGATGCATATCCCGCCTGTTCGCCGCGCGCATGTTCCATCACATGGGGATCCCTGATGCCCCAAACGATGACCGCGAGAGGCATTGCACGGTCTCGGGGCGTGACAATACGCTTCTGATGGTGGCGACCGTTGTATCGTCGACACCGATAATTGCCGACTTCGCAAAGACCCGGACCTCGGTCGCATCGGCATTGTCAATGACACAGTTCGTAAAGGGGGTGATCAGTTCCTTGGGTACCTGAGGAAAGCGAGTGGCGATTGCCTCTGTGACAACGCCCTTGGCCCCTTCGCGCGCCATGCCGTCGACCCGTTGCGTTGCTTGTTCGCAGGCCGTCAGTGCAAGAAATATGGACATTGCAATCAGTGGTTTCATGCTGCCTGCTTTCGACCTGGTCCGGCCCTGTAGAATGTGCATCCCGTCGTCTGCCCCGAAACCATAAAGCGGTATCGCCCTCGCGGGCGATCCTGCTTCATCATCCGCAGCAATAAGGGTGCTTCAATCATTGGATCAGTACACCCGCGCCTTGGGGGCGATTTTCTTCAGATCAATCCCACCTTCATCCTGTGGGGTCAGCGGATCCAGGTGAACGCCGCGATAGCTTAGCGTTGCTTCGTTCCCGTCAAACCACGCAAGGCTGTGCTTGCGCCAGTTTTCATCATCGCGTTCCGGATAGTCTTCATGCGCATGAGCGCCTCGGCTTTCCTTGCGGGCTGCCGCAGCCGTAATGGTCGCAACGGCGTTCGGCATCAGGTTGGTTAGCTCCAGAGTCTCCATCAGATCCGAATTCCAGTACAGAGACTTGTCCGTTACCTTCAGGTCAGAAAGCTTGGCCGCGACCTCGTCCATCTTTACCTTGCCCTCGTTCAGGGTCTTGTCGGTACGGAAAACCGCCGCATCCGCTTGCATTGTCTTTTGCATTTCCAGCCGCAATTCCGCTGTCGGCGTTTGACCATTTGCGTAGCGTATCGCGTCAAACCGTTCAAAGGCCGCCGCAACCGACTTGAGGTTCGGAGCAGGAAGCGGCGTTTTGGGATCAACGACTTCCTTGGCGCGGATCGCCGCGGCGCGGCCGAACACCACCAGGTCGATCAGCGAATTTGACCCAAGCCGGTTCGCTCCATGCACCGACGCACAGCCTGCTTCGCCTACGGCCATCAATCCGGGGGCGATATTGTCCGGGTTGTCCGGTGTAGGCGACAGTACTTCACCCCAATAGTTGGTGGGGATACCGCCCATGTTATAATGCACGGTCGGCAGAACCGGGATCGGTTCCTTGGTCAGATCGACACCGGCAAAGATGCGGGCGGATTCCGAAATCCCCGGCAGGCGCAGATCAAGCGTTTCTTTGGGCAAATGGTTTAGATGCAGGTGGATGTGATCCTTGGCCGCCCCCACACCGCGCCCTTCGCGAATTTCCATTGTCATACACCGAGACACCACATCACGGCTGGCCAGGTCTTTGTAGGTGGGTGCGTACCGCTCCATAAAGCGTTCGCCTTCGGAGTTGGTCAGATACCCGCCTTCGCCACGCGCGCCTTCGGTGATCAGGCAACCGGCACCGTAAATGCCTGTGGGGTGGAACTGCACGAACTCCATGTCTTGCAACGGCAACCCGGCGCGTGCAGCCATCCCGCCCCCGTCACCGGTGCACGTATGGGCAGAAGTCGCCGAAAAATAGGCCCGGCCATAGCCGCCGGTCGCCAATACCACCATCTTGGCGTTGAACAGGTGCATCGTGCCGTCGTCGAGCTTCCAGCACAGAACGCCCTGACACACACCGTCTTCGGACATGATCAGATCAATCGCGAAATATTCGATATAGAATTCCGCGCTGTGCTTTAGCGACTGACCGTACAGTGTGTGCAAAATGGCATGGCCGGTGCGATCCGCTGCGGCGCAGGTGCGCTGCACCGGGGGGCCTTCACCGAATTCTGTAGTGTGCCCGCCGAACGGACGCTGATAGATCTTGCCCTCCTCGGTCCGGCTGAAAGGCACGCCGTAGTGCTCGAGCTCGTAAACCGCCTTGGGTGCCTCGCGAGCAAGATATTCCATCGCATCTGTATCGCCCAGCCAGTCAGACCCCTTGACCGTGTCGTACATGTGCCACTGCCAGTTATCGGGCCCCATGTTGGAAAGCGACGCGGCAATGCCGCCCTGCGCTGCGACAGTGTGGGACCGTGTCGGGAACACCTTGGTGACGCAGGCGGTTTTCAATCCCTGCTCGGCCATGCCAAGCGTCGCACGCAGGCCAGCACCACCTGCCCCCACGACTACGACATCATAGTCATGTGTTTCGTATTCATATGCGGCCATGTCTCGGTCTCCGGTATAGCGTATGCGTGGGTTAAAGTGCGATGCGGGCGATGGCGAAAACACCGATCGCCGCTGCACCGTAACTGATGCAAGTCATCAAGATGATCGCGATTTTCTGCGATATCCCATAAACGTAATCTTCGATCAGGACCTGTACGCCGTCGTTGAAATGTTTGAAGCCCACGACAAGCGTAAGTGCAGCGACGATGGCGGGGAATGGCCGGGAATAATAGGCGAGTATCTCTTCGTAGCTCCCGCCCAGTACGGCCCCGAAAGTAAAGACAAACAGCGGGATCAAAATCAGCAATGCAACCGAGCTGATCTTCATGCTCCAGAAATGTCCGGTCCCTGTCTTGGCGGAACCCATGCCGATCGCGCGTTTGTGGTCTGTCAAAAATGGCATGTCAAACCCCTCAGATAATGAATGCTGTGATGATGGTCAAAACCACCGAACCGATCAGGATAGACCAACCTAACCGCTCGGCGGTTTGCAGGTCCAACGCATGTCCGGTGTCCCATATCAAATGCCGAATGCCGGCCAGCGTGTGGTACCACAGGCCCAAGAGCGACAGGAACATGACCAGATCGCCAAACCAACTGGTGATAAATCCGTTAATGGCGTCAAACGCTTCGGCGGACGTCGCTGCGGCAAGAAACCACCACACGATCAAGAGTGCCGCGACCAGCATCGCATTGCCGGTTATTCTAGTCAGGATCGACGTCATTGATGTTAGCTGCGGGCGGTAGATCGTCAGATGCGGTGACAACGGGCGATTGCCCCGGTTCACATCAGCCATGATGGATTCCTTTTCTCGTCTTCTCGTCAAGATGCCCTATAGATAGCGGCATTTTCAGGGCTGTCACGTACAGAGGGCGGTTTTCGTGACGGTTACTTTGCATAGCGATACATTTTTCACCCAGTTTCGAGTGAATATCCCAAATTTGTGATCACGGGATTTTAAACTGTGATCACAAATGCCAAAGCGCGTCACCCGGTCCATTTGTACCAGGCAAATTGAAGCCGGTGCTTGAGAGATTTCATCAGATAGCCTTTGGCCTTCTTGCGCTTGTTTTCATCTTTCTTCTCGGTTGGATTGAAACCGATATGGCGTACATCCCCCGCCGACAGGCTCGCCAATGAAAAACCCTTGAGCTTATGAACAAAGCTGATGTCGCGTTCCGGCCCGATGTCTCCATAGGGGCCAAAGGCCTGATAGTCCGACATTCTTCGCAATCCGGGGTTGAACGAAAAGCTCCCCCAGCGGCGGTGTGATTTCGGATCGGTGCGGAAATAGCCGACGCCGTCGAGATGCTGTTCTTCGACGTCAAATATCTTGCGTGGCCATTCCTCCCGCGCCCGCAACATCACGGCGTGGATTTTAGGGAACGCATCAAGCAAAGCCCGCGATTCGGTCAAGAACAGGCTGGAGGGGAAAACCCAGTCTTCTTCGCAGTGAAAAACGTAAGGAGTCTTTACTTCGCCATAGGCCCGATCAACCGATCGTATCTGCCCCAGGTTTTGCGTATTCTGAAGAAACACATGCGACCTGTCGGCCAGCAGACGGGCGACTACATCTTTTGTTGCGGCGCAGTCCGAATCCTCGATCACCACGAATTTGTCTATGCCGGTCAGATCGCATGCCAGCATGGAAGTGAGGGTCTGTTCCAGTTCTGCGGGGCGGTTGCAGCAGGTGATGACGACGGTTGCGAAACCGCTCCGGTCGTCCTGTGCTCCTGCTGCAACCATATTCATTAGTTTAAAGAACCATCAATGCCTTTACACGCGTCGACCAGACCTTTGACAGCCTTGACGGAATTATCGAACATCGCCTGCTCTTCCTTGTTCATCGAAATCTCGACGACACGTTCGATGCCGCCGGCACCGATGACGGTTGGCACGCCAACGTAGAACCCGTTCAGCCCGTATGCGCCATCGACGTATGCAGCGCATGGCAGTACACGCTTTTGGTCCTTAAGATAGCTCTCGGCCATTTCGATAGCCGATGTCGCAGGGGCGTAAAACGCCGAGCCGGTCTTGAGAAGGCCCACGATCTCGGCACCACCGTCACGGGTACGCTGGACAATCGCATCCAGTTTTTCCTGAGTGGTCCAGCCCATCTGGACCAGATCCGGCAATGGAATGCCGGCAACCGTGGAATACCGCGTCAAGGGAACCATCGTGTCACCATGACCGCCCAGAACGAATGCGGTCACGTCTTTCATAGACACATCGAATTCGACAGCAAGGAAGTGCCGGAAGCGGGCAGAGTCCAATACGCCCGCCATGCCGCACACTTTATTATGTGGCAGGCCGGAGAATTCGCGAAGCGCCCATACCATCGCGTCCAAGGGGTTGGTTACGCAGATAACAAAGGCATCCGGCGCGTTTTGCGCAATCCCTTCCCCAACCGATTTCATGACCTTGAGGTTAATCCCCAACAAGTCATCCCGGCTCATCCCTGGCTTGCGGGCGACGCCCGCAGTCACGATGCAAACATCCGCCCCGGCGATATCGGCGTAATCATTGGCACCCGACATGGTGGCGTCGAATTTGGCCGACGGGCCAGATTCAGCAATATCTAGGGCTTTGCCTTGCGGCACACCTTCGGCGATATCGAAAAGGACAACATCGCCCAATTCCTTAAGTGCTGCGAGGTGAGCAAGTGTGCCCCCGATCTGCCCTGCGCCGATAAGTGCGATTTTAGGTCTGGCCATGTGGTAATCTCCGACAAGGTTGCGTTTGCGCAGGAGATAACGAAATGCAGCGGACCGCGCAAGTTGCGGTTCGCACTTGTCATGTAGCAGGACAAAACACGCCCAACACGATGGGGCCGTCCCATAAGGAACGGCCCCGGAGTCTGTAGCTGAAATCAGCTAACAGGACGGTAAGATGGCTTAGCCTTGGTATTCTGGCTGTGCCTTCAACGCGTCTTTGTTGCTGTCGATATAGATGCGGAAGTCGTCACCGTTGGAATTCTGCATGATTTGCAGCTCATCCCAAGTTACGGCAACAGGCTTTTCACCCAGACCAAGGAAGCCGCCAACGTTGATCACAACTTGCGATACCTGGCCGTTGTCACCCATGATCAAGCTGTCGATTTCGCCAACGGTCTCGTCGTTGGTGCCATACACATAGGCACCTTCCAGATCGTCCGCGGTCAGCTTGGCAATGCGATTCATATCAGCGTTTGCATAACCTTCGCGCTTTACAGCGGGAGGTGTCAGCATTGGACGATCGGTAACAGGCTGGTTCACGTTCGACTGGTTAGCCTGAGCGTCTTTCGCAGGTACTGTGCCGTCCGCCATTTTCATGTCAGACTTCTGGTCCATCGACGCCTTGGCGTTGTTGTCCATATTGGCGTTGTTGTTGCCCATATTGGCGTTGTTGTTGTCCATGTTGGTTTTCATGGAACCAGCATTTTCGGTCTTTGTCGTGTTGGTAAGATCGGTCGAACCGGCGGCATTGGCATTTACGTCCAATGTCTTGCGGTCAAACTCAGGTGCCTGTTCCAGCGCCGCCTTGGATGTGTTCACAACCAGGAAGCGACCGTTGGCATCGCCTTCTTGACGAACAACCTTGATGGCATCCATGCTGACGCTCACGTCACGTTCGCCCATGCCCAAGAAGCCGCCGATACCCAGAATGACAGCTTTGACCTGGCCGTCGGCACCAACAATAATATCGTTGATTTCGCCGATATCATCCCAGTTTTTTTGCCCATCGGCTGCGATGGTCGCGTTTGTGTCGATTTGGGCTTCAGAATTATATACACGCATGCCGATCAAATCAGATGCGAAGAAGTCGTTAGCGGTGGCCGCTACTGTGCCAAAGCCAGGGTTGGTGTGGGTCTCTGCAAAAGCTGCGCCAGAGAGGCTAATAAGAATCGCCGTTGTGCTCAAAAAACGTTTCATCATCGTTACTCCTATTCGGGGTCCGAGTGGCCATCACTCGGTTGTGATATCAACTACGCTCCCTGAAATACGTTCCCCGAAATTTAACTTTTTTCTTTTTTTGATTTTTCCCTTACGCCCGGATTATTCTAAATGGCGTTCAAGAGGCCGCGATCGGTAAATTCCGGTGCCGGCACCTCAGGGTTGCGGTGAAGGAACGCTCCGTCCTGGCCTCATCAGGCTTCCGAGGGGACGGGGCATAGAGCGGCAAAATAGGTTAACTCCGCTGTGTTATTAGAAAAGCCACACTGCCAAATCGGCGGCCCAGCGTGCTGGCGCGATATTATCCTTCGCCGCGACGAACGCGGTAGCGACCGCTGTCAGACCGATAAGTTGAAGCAGCTTCTGGGACTTCTGCATTGCGACGCCTTTCGATATTGTGTTCGTGACCGTCAGATAATTTTCGTGACCCTTTGATTGTCGTCGTGAGCTTGGGACGTTGATCGCGAACCGCGTAACCGGAACGCGGATCAGCCCCGTATCTTCTGGTCCGGCCCTTCCGAGGTCGCCGGAGCACCAACGTGCCTCAGAACACCAAAGTTTTTATTAACGAGGAAATTTCAGCGTATGAAAGAAGCTTCATGCTGCGGCGCGGCACGTTTGCCCTTGAGGTTTTTGTCTAAAAATGCAGACCTACACGCAACATTATTTCCTGGAGAGTCGTTCGATGTCGAAAATCACCCGTCCGCTGCGTTCCGTTCTTTACATACCCGGCTCCAAGGAACGCGCGCTGGATAAGGCGCGTGGTCTTCCCACGGATGCGATCATTTTCGATCTGGAGGATGCAGTGATCCCGGACGAAAAAACCAGCGCGCGAGACACGCTGGCACGTGCTCTGCAACAAGGTGGTTATGGCAGTCGTTTCAAGGTGGTTCGTATCAACGGACTTGATACCGAATGGGGGCGTGAGGATGCGCAGGCGGCTGCCCAGATGGATTGTGACGCCATACTGCTCCCCAAGGTCGAAAGCCCCGCCGATCTTGATACCCTCAGTGAAATCGTGGGTGACATCCCGCTCTGGGCAATGATGGAAACACCCGGTGCGATGCTTAATGCCGCCGCTATCGGGTCGCACCCTATGTTGCAGTGTATGGTCATGGGCACCAATGACCTTAACAAAGACCTGCAAACCCGGGTTCGCCCTGACCGGCTGCCGTTGATGACCGGCCTGGGGTTATGCGTGTTGGCGGCCAAGGCGAATGGCATCGCGATCATTGACGGTGTGTATAACGCCTTCAAGGATGATGAGGGCCACCGCGCCGAATGCGACCAGGGCCGTGATATGGGATTTGACGGAAAATCCCTGATTCACCCGGCGCAACTGGATGTCGCCAATGCCGCTTTCTCCCCCTCCGAGGCCGAAGCAGATTTGGCGCGGCGTCAAATCGCGGCGTTTGACGAAATGCAGGCAACAGGTCAGGGTGTGGCAGTCGTCGATGGACGTATCGTCGAGAATTTGCACGTTGCTACCGCCCGCGAGACATTGGCAAAACTGGACGCGATTGCGGCCCTTAAAACGGAGTAGCCCACATGATGGCACTTTTGATCCTCGGACTCATCCTTTGGGTCGGGGCCCATTATTTCAGACGACTGATGCCGCAGCAGCGTGCCGCCCTTGGAAAAAAGGGCAAGGGTCTTATCGCGGTTGTTATCGTTATCGCGCTGGTGATGATCATCATTGGCTATCGCGGTGCTGCGTTCATAGACGTCTGGATGCCGCCGACGTACCTTGTTCACCTCAACAACTTGCTGATGGTCCTCGCATTCTGGGTCTACGGGTCAAGTGCCGCCAAAGGTGCGAAGGCATGGCCTGCCAATAAAACCCGACACCCGCAATTGCTTGCCGTCAAGATATGGGCCTTCGCGCACTTGCTGGTAAACGGCGATCTGGCTTCGATCATTCTGTTCGGCAGCATGTTGGCCTGGGCCGTAGGTGCGGTGATCCTGATCAACCGAGCAGAGCCGCATTGGACGCCTCCGCCTCATGCAGGCAAAGCCACCTACATCCGTCTCGCGATTATAACAGTTGTGATGCTGGCGATCGTCATCGCCATTCATACGCTGCTTGGCGTGCCGCCCTTTCCCTGACCTATTAAGAGAAGTTCCATGAAACTCTACCGCTTCCTGTCCGAAGAGGACACATCCGCCTTTTGTCACAAGGTTACCGATGCACTGAACAAGGGCTGGGAACTTTACGGCACGCCCACGCAGACATGGGATGCGAAGGCAAACGTCATGCGCTGCGGTCAGGCCGTGACCAAGGAAGTCGAAGGCACCTATACGCCTGACACCAAACTGGGGGCACAATGATGGCACAGGCCAAGACCAACAAGGGCCGTTTCTTCGAGGACTATAAAGTAGGCGAGACGCTGCATCATGCTGTGCCCCGCACGGTCAAGGATGGTGAACGCGCGCTGTACCACGCGCTTTATCCCGCACGTCATGCGCTTTATTCCTCTGACCAGTTTGCCCAAAGCTGCGGCCTGCCTGCCAGCCCGTTGGACGATATGATCACCTTTCACATCGTGTTCGGGAAAACCGTGCCGGATGTATCGCTGAACGCCGTCGCCAATCTTGGCTATGCGCAGGGGCGATGGCTGGCTCCGGTCTGGCCTGGCGATACCCTGCGATCTGAATCCGAGGTGATCGGGCTCAAGCAGAACTCGAACGGTAAAACCGGGGTCGTCTATGTGCGCACCACCGGCTTTAACCAAAACGACACCAAAGTGCTGGAGTATGTCCGCTGGGTGATGGTGCGCAAACGCGATGCCGACGCCCCTGCTCCCGAAATGGTCGTGCCCGATCTGCCCAAGGCGCTGACAGTTGACGATCTGTCGATCCCCGAAACGCTCGACTTCAGCAATTATGACTTTACCCTCGCGGGCGAGGCGCATCGCTGGGACGATTATACGGTTGGCGAGATGATCGACCACGTGGATGGCGTCACCGTCGAAGAGGCGGAGCATATGATGGCCACGCGCCTGTGGCAGAACACGGCAAAGGTGCACTTTGACACCTCTGCCCGCCCGGACGGGTCGCGGCTGATCTATGGCGGGCACGTGATCTCGATGGCGCGGGCTCTGTCGTTCAACGGGCTGGCCAATGCGCAGATGATCGTGGGGCTAAACGGCGGGGCGCACGCAAACCCCTGCCTTTCCGGCGACACGATCCGTGCTTGGACAGAGGTTCTGGACAAAGCTGACACTGCCGCCCCCGGCGTCGGGGCCATCCGGCTGCGGCTGGTCGCCACCAAAGGCGGGGAGCCGTTCAAGCTGAAGGGCGAAGACGGCAAATACCTGCCCGATGTTCTGCTTGACCTCGACTATTGGGCACTGATGCCCAAATAACGGCGGGTGGCGGATTGTTTGGCAGCCACCAGGCCGCATTTCCAGCGCAGTTGTGTCACTTCAAGAGAATTTGCGAGATGCAAGCAATGACAGGCGAAAGTTTGCTTGCCTCCCCACCTCCTTCGGCATTTTGTGATCACACGACAAATTCGTGTGATCACAAATGTCACTTTTAGCTGGATAAACCTGTTTATCTTCGAAAAACTGTTACCGAGTATCAAGACTCAATCGTATAACACGATTAGACTGGAACAAAGACGGGACCGTTTTTTATGAACATCCACGAATATCAGGCGAAAGCCCTTTTGCGCAGCTTTGGTGCGCCAGTATCCGACGGTCGCGTCGTGCTGAAAGCCGAAGATGCGAAAACAGCCGCAGGAGAGATGGACGGGCCGCTTTGGGTTGTCAAAGCTCAGATCCATGCAGGGGGTCGCGGCAAGGGGTCGTTCAAGGAAGCGGACGCCGGAGACAAGGGCGGTGTACGCCTGACCAAGTCGGTTGAAGAAGCCGCCGAAGAAGCCAAGAAGATGCTGGGCCGCACATTGGTCACGCACCAGACCGGCCCCGCGGGCAAGCAAGTCAACCGCATCTACATCGAAGACGGCTCCGGTATCGAAACCGAACTTTACCTTGCATTGCTGGTTGACCGTCAGACATCGCGGATCGGTTTTGTCTGCTCGACCGAAGGCGGCATGGACATCGAGGAAGTCGCGGCATCGACCCCTGAAAAGATCGTCAGCTTTTCTGTAGACCCCGCAACGGGCTACCAGTCATTTCACGGTCGTCGCATCGCTTTCACGCTGGGCCTTGAGGGCAAGCAGGTGAAACAATGCGTTACCTTGATGGGTCAGCTTTACAAAGCGTTCATCGAAAAAGACATGGAGATGCTGGAAATCAACCCGCTGATCGTTACAGATGGTGGCGACCTCAAGGTATTGGATGCCAAGGTCAGCTTTGATGGTAACGCCATGTATCGTCATAACGATATCGCGGAGCTGCGCGACACCACAGAAGAAGACCCCAAAGAGCTCGAAGCGTCAAAATACGACCTGAACTACATCGCACTGGACGGTGAAATCGGTTGCATGGTCAATGGTGCCGGGCTCGCCATGGCGACGATGGACATCATTAAGCTTTATGGTGCGGAACCGGCCAACTTCCTTGATGTGGGGGGCGGGGCGACCAAGGAAAAGGTGACTGAAGCGTTCAAGATCATCACCTCTGATCCGCAGGTCAAGGGCATCTTGGTCAACATCTTTGGGGGCATCATGCGCTGTGACGTCATCGCCGAAGGTGTTGTCGCCGCCGTGAAGGAAGTCGGCCTCAAGGTTCCGCTGGTTGTCCGTCTTGAAGGCACCAATGTTGAAGAGGGTAAAGCCATCATCAACAACTCGGGCCTTGACGTGATTGCTGCCGACGACCTGAAAGACGGTGCGCAAAAGATCGTCAAAGCGGTCAAGGGCTAAGGGCACAGGACAAGCTGATGGAACATTCTCCTCGCACATCTCCTTTGGTGGCAGGCATCGCGCTTCTCGGCGCGGGCCTGCTGCTGTACCAGGTCAAGCCAACAGTTCTGTCCCTGCCTGCGCCTGACGGCAAATCCCGGCGAGATCGTGGCATCCGGCGCGTCGCACGCAAATCGCGTGACGGCGTGGCATCGCTGATGCCCAGCAATCTGACCGGATCTATCGGAAGGTCCCTGATAATCATGGGCCTCGGGCTTGTTACGATCCGCCTGCTTGATCGGTTCGTCAACGAAGAAGATGCCTTGTACTGATGCGGCTGATCGCACCTTTTCTCGTCAGCCTGGGGCTGTTGGTACCTGTGGTCGCGCACGGGCAGGATGCGGCGTTGGCCGCCTTCAACGCCTGGTGCTTCAAGGCCGGGCAGACAGCCGATGGTATCCGCGCTCGGATGGAGCAGGACACGGCATCACCCTTGCCGTTTGACCTGACTTTCTGGGACGTATCCATAGAGCCCACCAGCCACGATATTCCCGCCGGGGTGGAACGACGCTGCGAGGTTTCGTTCAGCGGCAATCACACCGAACAGGCGGTTCAGGCGTTACGTCGACAGATGGCTACGCCGCCCGTATTCGGCACCGTGATCCCGTTGCCCGCAACCCATAGCGCTGAACCTGGCACCGTGCTTATCGAAGGACGCGAACTGCTGCGCGGGCGCGTAGCGGTTGTTCATGTCGGCCGGCGCAATGATCAAACATTTTTGGCCGTGGATCGTCTTTTTGATGGTCTGGGACTGCCGAGGGAGGGCTAACGAGATGATTAACATATCCAAACCAGCAACCGTTGCCAAATGGAGCGTGGCAACCGCCGCTGCGCTTCTGCTTGCGGCATGCAACAACCCGCACAATGACGGCGTGCGGCACGGCGCTCAGGCCGTTCATCCTTCGGGTTCCGCCCTTTCCCTACGTTTGGCGCAGGCATCGGCGACACCTAAATAACTAATTACGCGCGCTCCGGTGCGTCAAAATTGCAAGACAGGAGGCCCACATGGCCGTACTCGTAGACGAAAATACCAAAGTGATCTGTCAGGGCCTTACCGGTTCTCAGGGCACTTTTCACACCGAACAGGCCATCGCCTACGGTACCAAAATGGTCGGCGGCGTGACACCGGGCAAGGGTGGCCAGACGCATCTGGACCTTCCCGTTTTCAATTCCGTCCACGAGGCGCGCCACGTCACCGAAGCCAATGCAACCGTGATTTACGTGCCGCCGCCCTTTGCGGCGGATTCGATCCTCGAAGCCATTGACGCCGAGATGGAGCTGATCATCTGCATCACCGAAGGTATTCCAGTCCTCGACATGATGCGCGTCAAGCGGGCGCTTGACGGATCCAAGTCCCGCTTGATCGGGCCAAACTGCCCCGGCGTGATTACGCCTGATGCCTGCAAAATCGGCATCATGCCCGGCCATATTCACCGGCGCGGTTCCTGCGGGGTTGTTTCACGTTCCGGCACACTTACCTACGAGGCTGTGAAACAGACATCCGATCTGGGCCTTGGCCAATCTACCGCTGTCGGTATCGGTGGCGATCCCATCAAAGGGACCGAACACATTGACGTGCTCGAGATGTTCCTGGCTGACCCCGAAACACATTCGATCATCATGATCGGCGAAATCGGCGGTTCCGCCGAAGAAGAAGCCGCACAGTTCCTTGCCGATGAGAAGAAGAAAGGCCGTTGGAAGCCCACAGCCGGATTCATCGCGGGCCGCACTGCTCCTCCCGGGCGTCGCATGGGCCACGCCGGCGCGATCGTGGCCGGTGGTAAAGGGGACGCCGAATCAAAGATCGAAGCCATGAAACAAGCAGGTATCGTCGTCGCTGACAGCCCCGCAACCTTGGGCGAAGCCGTTCAGGATGCCATCGACAGAGGCTAAACCATCAGGACCGGGCGGGTCTGGACCCTGCCCGGTCAACCATCGCTAACCGTCGCGCGCTCATCAGAGGTATCGCCATGACAAACCAACCGCAAAACGACCAATTCCACGATACTTCCTTTTTGGAGGGGCAAAACAGTGCATACCTGGAAGCGATGTATGCACGCTATGCCGAAGATCCTGATGCGGTCGACAGTGCATGGAAGGCGTTCTTTCAGTCGATGGATGACGACAATGCCGACGTGAAAGCACAGGCTGCCGGCCCATCGTGGGCACGTTCCGACTGGCCGCCGATGCCACAGGACGACTTAACGTCGGCATTGACAGGTCAGTGGCCCGCCCCTGCTGAGGCCAAAGCGGCCGGCGACAAGATCGTCAATAAAGCCACCTCTAAAGGTATCGAGCTTTCGGACACCCAGGTTCAGCGCGCCGTGCTTGACAGCATACGCGCATTGATGCTGATCCGAGCCTATCGTATTCGCGGCCACCTTGCCGCCGACCTCGACCCGCTTGGCATGCGCGAAAGCGACACCCACCCGGAACTCGACCCAGCCTCTTATGGGTTCGGGCCTGCGGATATGGATCGCCCCATTTTTATCGACAACGTGTTGGGGCTTGAAATCGCAACGATGAAGGAAATCATCGGGATCGTCAAAAGCACCTACTGTGGAACCTTCGCGCTGCAATACATGCACATCTCGGATCCAGAACAATCTGCCTGGCTCAAGGAGCGGATCGAAGGCTATGGCAAGGAAATTCAGTTCACCCAAACCGGGCGCAAAGCTATTCTGAACAAACTGGTCGAGGCCGAGGGTTTCGAAAAGTTCCTGCACGTCAAATATATGGGTACCAAACGTTTTGGTCTGGACGGCGGTGAATCCCTGATTCCGGCGATGGAGCAGATCATCAAGCGCGGTGGCCAGCTTGGTATCAAGGACATCGTGATCGGCATGCCCCACCGCGGACGCCTCTCGGTTCTCGCCAACGTGATGCAAAAACCTTACCGTGCGATTTTCAACGAATTCCAGGGCGGCAGCTTCAAGCCCGAAGATGTCGATGGCTCCGGCGACGTGAAATACCACCTTGGCGCATCCTCGGATCGCGAATTCGACGGTAATACCGTGCACCTGTCCCTGACCGCGAACCCATCGCACCTTGAGGCAGTCAACCCCGTTGTTCTGGGCAAGGTTCGCGCCAAGCAAGACCAGCTGAACGACAAGCAACGCACCGCCGTGATGCCCGTGCTGCTGCACGGCGATGCAGCCTTTGCCGGGCAAGGTGTCGTTGCCGAATGTTTCGCGCTTTCGGGCCTGCGCGGCCACCGCACCGGCGGCACCATGCATATCGTGGTGAACAATCAGATCGGCTTTACCACCGCGCCGCACTTCAGCCGGTCCAGCCCCTACCCCACCGACAATGCGCTGGTGGTCGAGGCACCGATTTTCCACGTCAACGGTGATGACCCCGAAGCAGTGGTTCACGCCGCCCGCGTCGCTACCGAATTCCGCCAGAAGTTCCACAAAGACGTGGTGCTGGATCTTATTTGCTATCGTCGGTTTGGCCATAACGAAGGTGATGAGCCGATGTTCACCAACCCGGTTATGTACAAGAAGATCAAGAAGCAGAAAACAACCTTGACGCTGTACACCGACCGTCTTGTC
>TARA_R110002073_G_scaffold293075_2_pt1 | contig 34964 bp, 24 predicted proteins | sample TARA_R110002073 | Tara Oceans TARA_R110002073 (sample SAMEA4397174) | marine metagenome | biome: Polar Biome; feature: [DCM] deep chlorophyll maximum layer (ENVO:01000326); material: water (ENVO:00002006), including particulate matter (ENVO:01000060) such as... | depth 40 m | reverse complement strand
TTTTGCGGGGGCTGGCTCGCGTGCAAGCACCCTCCCACAAAAACCAATACCGATGATCTAAAGCAAGACGTTAACCCAGCCACTTCCGTGCATTAGCAAACATTCTAAACCAAGGGCCATTTTCGTAACCGTGCCATTCTTCTGGCACCCACGAGTTCTGCACCACACGGAAGACGCGCTCAGGATGCGGCATCATCACGGTGGCACGGCCATCGGCAGTGGTAAAACCGGTCACGCCGCGCGGCGAGCCGTTCGGGTTAGCGGGATACTGTTCGGTTGGATTGCCCAAGCCATCAACGTAGCGCAAAGCGACTAATTTGTTGTCGACACAATGCTGCAAGCTGTCGCTGCTCACCTCGGCATAACCTTCGCCGTGAGAAACCGCGATAGGGATCCGTGTGCCAGCCATATCGGCCAAGAAGATCGAGGTCGAGTCTTGCACTTCTACCAATGCAGTACGGGCTTCGAATTGCTCGCTCATGTTGCGCACAAAACGTGGCCAGTGCTCCGTACCCGGAATAATTTCTTTCAACGACGACAACATCTGGCAGCCGTTGCACACGCCTAGCGAGAACGCATCGTTACGCTGGAAAAATTCGGCAAACTGATCGCGCAACTCAGCGTTATACAAAATCGTTTTCGCCCAGCCTTCGCCGGCACCGAGAACATCGCCGTAGGAAAAGCCGCCGCACGCCACAAGCCCTTTAAACTGCTCGAGCGTTACGCGGCCAGAGAGCAAATCACTCATGTGCACATCGACACTGTCAAAGCCGGCGCGATCGAAGGCGGCCGCCATTTCGGTCTGACCGTTAACGCCCTGCTCGCGCAGAATCGCCATCTTCGGTCGGGCACCCGTATTGATATAGGGTGCTGCGGGATTGTCAGTCATATCAAACGTCATACGCACGTTCAGACCAGGATCACTCGCTTCCGGAATACTATTAAACTCTTGCTCTGCACAAGAAGGGTTGTCACGCAGGGCCTGAATGCGATAACTGGTTTCCGCCCACTGTTGATGCAAACTCACTCGCGGCTCTTGCAACAAAATGGCGCCGCCAAGTCGAATGCGTAACGTATCGTCGGTGTTCAGCTCACCAATGCGATGAATGCATGCGCCTAAGCCTGCTTCTGCATAAGCGGCAATCACACTGTCTGCGTCATCCGCGTTCACCTGAATCACCGCGCCGAGTTCTTCATTAAACAGTGCGGCAATGGTTTCCGGATGATCGCCGGCAATATGATCCAACACTAGATCAATACCCACGCGACCGGTGAATGCCATCTCGGCAACGGTTGTTAACAGACCACCGTCAGAGCGATCGTGATAGGCGAGCAGTTTTTCTTCGGTCAACAACGCCTGTGTCACACTGAAGAAAGACTTAATCAATTTCGGATCGTCAAGGTCTGGCGCGACATCGCCCACCATGCCAAATACTTGCGCCAAGGCTGAACCAGCAAGACGATTTTTGCCGCGACCTAAATCAATCAGCACCAAGGTCGTGTCGGCCAAGTTCTGCAACTGTGGCGTGACGGTTTTACGAATATCCGCCACGGGTGCGAAGGCAGTCACCACCAACGACAACGGTGCCGTTACCGCTTTAGGAATGCCTTTGTCGCTCCAAACGGTGCGCATCGACAAAGAGTCTTTACCGACCGGAATAGCAATGCCTAACTCAGGACATAATTCCATTCCCACAGCTTTCACCGTTTCAAACAAATTCTGGTCTTCGCCCGGATGACCTGCTGCGGCCATCCAGTTTGCCGACAAACGAATGTTTTTCATTTCGCCGATATTGCTGCAGGCAATGTTGGTAATAGACTCCGCCACCGCCATGCGACCTGACGCCGCAGCGTCGACCAATGCGATAGGGGTGCGCTCACCCATCGCCATCGCTTCACCGGTGTAGTGATTAAAGCCGCTCGCCGTCACGGCGCAATCCGCCACCGGAACCTGCCATGGACCGACAAGTTGGTCGCGATGCACCAAGCCTGTTACCGAGCGATCGCCAATGGTAATCAAGAAGGTTTTTGCGGCGACGGAGGGCAGCTGCAACACGCGATCAATCGCGTCTTTCAATTCAACGTCTGCGCCATCGAATGTCTGGCGAACAAAGTCTGCGCGATCATATTCGCGCTGCATACGCGGTGGTTTACCGAACAAAACGTTCATCGGCAGATCAACCGGCGCGTTGTCAAAATGCTCGTCGGAAACGCGCAAATGCTCTTCTTCTGTTGCTTCACCGAGAACCGCATACGGCGCTCGCTCACGGGCACACATTGCTTCAAAACGCGGCAAGTCTTGCGACGACACCGCCAGCACGTAACGCTCTTGCGCTTCGTTACACCAGATCGCAACCGGACTCATGCCCGGCTCATCGTTAGGGATGCGACGCATCTCTAATGTGGCGCCGCGGTCAGCATCGTGCACTAGCTCTGGCAACGCATTGGACAAACCACCCGCGCCAACGTCGTGAACCGAAATAATCGGATTGTTGTCGCCGAGTTCCCAGCAGCGATCGATCACTTCTTGGCAACGACGCTCAAGCTCAGGGTTGCCGCGTTGAACCGAAGCGAAATCTAATTGCTCTGAACTTTGACCGGAAGCCATCGAAGAGGCTGCGCCGCCACCCAGACCAATCAGCATGGCCGGACCGCCGAGCATAATAATTTTTGCACCGGCAGGAATCGCGCGCTTTTGTACGTGGCCGTCACGAATATTGCCAAGACCACCGGCAATCATAATCGGCTTATGGTAGCCACGCGTTTCATCGCCATTGACGCCCGGCGCATTTATTTCCAAGGTGCGGAAATAACCGGTGAGATTTGGACGACCGAATTCGTTGTTAAAAGCGGCAGCGCCCAGCGGCCCTTCAATCATAATATCGAGTGCAGAAACAATACGACCAGGCTTGCCGTATTCGCCTTCCCACGGCTGCGTCATGCCCGGAATATTTAAATTAGAAACAGAGAAGCCACTCAGACCCGCTTTCGGTTTACCACCGCGCCCCGTTGCGCCTTCGTCACGAATTTCGCCGCCGGAGCCCGTCGCCGCACCCGGGTGTGGCGCAATCGCTGTAGGGTGGTTATGGGTTTCCACTTTCATCAGCACATGGACGGGCTCATTTACAAAGCCGTAAACCTGCGATTCAGGTGATGGGAAAAAACGGTCGGCGGTAAAACCTGCAATCACGGAAGAGTTATCGCTGTACGCCGACAACACGCCTTCGGGATTATGCTTGTAGGTATTGCGGATCATGCCAAACAGCGAAATATCCTGCTCTTCGCCATCAATAGTCCAATCGGCATTAAAGATTTTATGGCGGCAATGCTCAGAGTTCGCTTGTGCAAACATCATCAACTCCGCATCGCTCGGGTTGCGGCCAAGCTGAACAAATTGATCAACAAGGTATTCAATTTCATCTTCGGCTAACGCTAAACCCAAATCGGCGTTCGCTTGCTCGAGCGCTTCACGCCCACCCATTAACACATCAATGGTGCTTAACGGCGCAGGCTGATGCTGGCCAAACAACGCACTGGCGGCTTCATAGCTGGTCAGTACGGATTCTGTCATGCGGTCGTGCAATACGGCTGTCGCTTCAGATACGGCTGCCGCGCGCAGATCACCATCTGAGTTGGCTAGCTGCACGTGGAAAGCGATCCCGCGCTCAACTCGGCGCACCTTGGTCAGGCCAGCATTGTGGCAAATATCCGTCGCCTTCGAGGACCACGGTGAAATGGTGCCCGGCCGCGGGACGACCAAGAACAACTCGCTGCTCTCGCCCTCTTCCTCATCCGCGTCTTCAACATGCGGGCCATACTGTAAAAGTCGGCTCAGCACCTGCTGCTCGGCATCGGTCAACGCCTCATACAGATCAACAAAGTGGACATAATGGCTGCTCAGGGCACCAATCGCGGGCGCACCCTCGATCAATTTTTCCTTCCGGAAAGTAGATAGGGCAGGACTACCGGGCAATATCAGCATGCGAAGCCTTCCAGCTTAAATGGGGGGTGTCTCGAGAGAGGCGCAATCATACGGGATTTATGCCGGTCTGGCAGCCCGAAAAGTACCTCTAAGGCAACTGTCTGAGCGATTTCACAGTGACTTCATAGTCGCTAAGGCACCATTACTAGTCCCAAACTGCTACACACGGCTGAAAATCGTAAAACTGAGCAAAAACAGTGGATTGTCTGACATCCGAAAGCGGATTTTCAGCACCTCGACTGATAGAGTTCGCGCCGATTACGTGACATAGTTCACGTTATATCAGTGCCACAAGGATGTCCTGCCAATATCAGGCTGGAACAGGCACAACGTTAGACCCGCATGTAAAAGAGGGTCGACGGAACGCGGAAACACCGGACTGTACGGTCCTAAACCGACAGAGGAAGCACCGGCAAATGAACGCACTGATTAAACAAACACGATACTTGCTAGCCCCAGTTGCACTGCTCGCAGTACTCGCCATGATGGTCGCTATGCGCCCTCTGCCCTCCTCTATGGAGCGAGTGCAGACGCGTGGTGAACTGATTGTCGTCTCCCGCTCCGCGGCATCCACCTGGTATGAAGATCAACACGGCCAAACAGGCCTAGAGTACGAGCTTGCCCGCGATTTTGCCGCGGAGCTTGGCGTTAAGCTCACCATGATCAATGCGTCCTCTATTACTGAAGTCTACGAACTTCTTGATGACGGCGATGCCGATATGGCTGCAGCCGGCCTCACGATCACGGCCTCACGTAGCCTTAACTTCCGCTTCTCCGGCGCTTATCAGCAAATTAACGACACCTTGGTACAACGCCAAGGTGAAGAAGCTTCGCCAACATCTATTGAAGCGTTAGCCGACCGCCGCATTGCAGTACTGGCAGGATCAGGCCAAGAAGAGTCACTCCGCCAATTGCGCGCCAAGGGCTTCGATATTGTCTATGAAAGTGTCGACGGCAGCAGCGCTGAGCGACTGCTCACACTGGTCGACGCCGGCGACGTGGATTTCGCCCTTATCGACTCAAACTCGTGGACACTGCATCGCTCACTGTTCCCTGAATTACGACGCAGCATGGACCTCGGCGAGAAATCAATCGGCTGGGCGTTTACCGGCGGCGATAGCAGCCTGCGCGTTGCCGCAGAGCGTTACCTGACGCGCAAAAAAGCGGACGGCAGCATTGCCAAACTGGAAGACCGTTACTACGGCCACCTCAATCAGTTCAACATTTACTCGGCGCGCTCATTCCTGAATCACTTGGATAGCCGCTTGCCGAAGTACTCTGAGGCCTTCCGTCAGGCCGCTGCTGAACAAGGCTTTGATTGGCGCTTAATTGCCGCCATGGGCTACCAAGAGTCCCTGTGGAATGCCGACGCGGTGTCACCGACCGGTGTACGCGGCCTGATGATGCTGACCAATAACACGGCGAGCGAAATGGGTGTGGCGGATCGTACTAACCCGCTCGAAAGCATTCGTGCAGGCGCCGCATACTTGCGCAAAATCTACGACCGCATTCCAGAGCGTATTGCAGAGCCAGACCGCACCTGGATGGCCGTTGCAGCCTACAATGTTGGCATGGGCCATGTAGAGGACGCGCGCATTCTGACGCAGAAGCAAGGCGCCAACCCAGATAGCTGGCAGGACGTTAAAAAGCGTTTACCGCTACTGCGCAATGCCAAGTTCTATAGCGGCACACGCCACGGCTATGCTCGCGGCGGCATGCAGTCGGTGATCTACGTGCGCCATATTCGCCGCTATTATGATTTACTCGTTTGGGCGAACAGCAGTGATCGCCACGGTCAATTGCTGGCGCTGGCCGACTAAAACTACGCTTATCGTCATTCCGCGCGCCTTCGTTAACGGCTAAAAGCTAACGCCGGCGCGCGGCAAAAAACGCCTTCAGCAACGCACTCGCCTCAGCCTCCATAATCCCGCCTACCACCTCCAAACGATGATTATAGAACTCAGCCTGTGGCAACTGTAATTGACTCTGACAGACCCCTGCACGCGGCTCCCGCGCGCCGTACACCAACCGTTCCACACGGGCATGCATCAAACCACCAAAACACATAGTGCACGGCTCGATGGTGACGAATAACGTTGCCCCAGATAAACGATAGTTTTGCGCACGGGCCGCAGCATCACGCAGCGCAACAATTTCCGCATGGGCGCTCGGATCATGGCTGCTAATGGGCTTGTTCCAGCCCTCGCCGATAATCTCGCCATCACGCACCACCAGTGCGCCAACCGGAACCTCTCCCTGCTCTGCCCCTCGCTGCGCCAGCATCAGCGCCTGCGCCATCCAATACTCGTATTCTTGCGTGTCCATTTCAGTTCCGTCTTACTTTGCCAATACAAGCCTGACGGCTCGGCCATCACACTGATAAACAGCGCTATGTTACACGGATCAACTCAGCGACACAGATACGCGTGCTTGCTCAAGCCGTGGGCGCACGACAAATACAAAACGCCAAACAATCGTCTGACATGTAAAGCGCAACCCTTCGCGCACCTGTGTTATAACTGCGCAAACAAAGACAACATCGCACTCCCTCAGCGGCGCTCTCCACAGAGACGCCCTCACAAAAGAAAGTGCGATGGTCCGCAAACGGGGAAGGCATGCTATGAAAGGGAAGTTCTGGACCAGTGACTGGTTTGCTGTACTGGTGATTGCCATCGCAATGGTCATCTTCAGCCGCAGCGAATTGCTGCAGGGCCTCGAAAGAACAACCTACGACATAGGTGTGCGCAGCGCCAAGCATGAACCCGGCGACCGCGTCGCGATTATCGCCATCGACGACGAAAGCATCGAGAATATTGGTCGCTGGCCCTGGCCCCGCGATATCCAAGCCGACATGATCGACAAGCTACGCCAAGCTGGCGCGAAGGTGATTGGCGTCACCAGTTTATTGTCTGAAGCACAAACTGATCCCGGCCTGAAAACAATCCGCCAACTGCAAAACTTTTACGCCAACAGCAGCCTTGCCCACAGTGCAGACGACGATATTCATAGCGCCGATCTCACTAGCCTGTCCGAACAACTGGGCAGTGCGGCATTATCACTCGACACCGACCGCCGCCTTGCCGCCAGTATTGGCCAAGCCAACAACGTTGTACTGGGCATGCAAATGAACCCTGGCGTGCCACTGGGCAACCCTGATGCCGAGCTACCGCCATATGTCAGTCAGTATCAGGTTCTCAGTGACGGCGCCGTCAGCGGCCTTCCTTTTAGCACTACCTCTGTCGTGCCCCCTATTGCCGCGTTTGGTGAACCAGCCGCCGGTATCGGCCACATTGTTACCTTGCTGGATGTTGATGGCGCGGTGCGTTTTGAGCCACTGCTGCTCAACTATTACGGCCAGCTTTACCCGTCATTATCGTTAGTGATCGCCGCGAAAAGTTTGAACCTCGGGCCCGATGACATCCAAACAACAGCCAGCGGCATTCGTCTTGGCGCTTTAAACATCGGCACTGACAGCAACCTGCTAATGAACAGCTATTTCTATAGCAAACGTGATGATCGAGAGACATTCACCGCGGATTCTTTTTACGACGTCTATACCGGCAAAATCGACCCCGCCAAATATAAAGGTCGCATCGTTCTTATTGGTGCCACCGCGTTTGGGCTGGGCTCCACATTGAAGACACCACTGCCGCGCGCCATGGAGCCGGTTAAAGTGGTCGCCCATACCGTGGCCAGTATTTTAAACGAAGACTTTTTTACCCTGCCGCCTTGGGCGAACGCACTCAAGTGGGCGCTGATATTGCTCGTGCTCGGCTACCTTATGTTCGCGCTGCCACGTCTTGGTGCAGGGCTCGGCGCGGGGCTTTCTCTCATTTTCTTGGTTGCTTTTCTCGGCGTCGAAATCATCTTGCTCGGCCAAGAAGGCCTGTGGCTACCGATGACACTGCCTGCAGTGTTCCTTTTTGTCGGCCACCTTGCGCTTACCACCAAACACTTTTTGATTACCGAGCAGGGCAAAGAAAAGTCCGACAAAGAAGGCGCCGAAAGCAACAAAATGCTTGGCCTTGCTTTCCAGCAACAAGGCCAGCTGGACATGGCGTTCGACAAATTCCGACGCGTACCGCCCTCTGACGATTTAATGGACGTGCTCTACAACCTAGCGATGGATTTTGAGCGTAAGCGGCAATTCAACAAAGCCAGCGCGGTGTATAACTATATCGCCAAGCACGACGCCAGCTTCCGTGACATCAAACAAAGAACCAAGCGCGCTAATGACGCGCAAGACACCATTATTTTTGGTGCAAAAGCGATCAGTGGTGGCCCTGGCGACACGCTCATCGGCGAAGGCGGCTTTGAGAAACCTATGCTCGGCCGCTACCAAGTTGAAAAGGAACTTGGCCGTGGCGCCATGGGTATTGTCTACCAAGGGCGTGATCCGAAAATTAACCGCGTGGTGGCGATCAAAACATTATCTCTCGCAGACGAATTTGAAGCCGAAGAGCTACAGGAAATTAAGGAGCGTTTCTTCCTTGAAGCCGAAGCGGCGGGTCGTTTAAACCACCCTGGCATCGTTACCGTGTATGACGCCGGCGAAGAACACGACCTCGCCTATATTGCGATGGAATTCTTAAGCGGCCATGATTTATTGCGCTACACCAAGCCAGACGCATTGTTGCCGGTCGAAAAAGTTTTGAACCTGATGCTGCGCGCCGCCGAAGCGCTCGACTATGCGCACACTCATACCATCGTCCATCGCGACATTAAGCCGGCGAACTTAATGTACGATCCGGAAATTGATCAGTTAAAAGTGACTGACTTTGGTATTGCCCGCGTCAGCAATTCCAGCAAAACAAAAACTGGGATGGTTGTTGGCACGCCAAGCTATATGTCGCCAGAACAGGTAACCGGTAAGCGCGTTGATGGTCGCTCCGACATCTTCTCTCTCGGCGTTATGCTCTATCAGATGCTAACCAGCGAGTTGCCGTTTCAGGCGGAAAACGCTACGCAAATCATGTACAAGATCGCCACTGAGAAGCACCCTAATATTCTCGAAACCCGCCCCGGCATTAAACGCTCTGCGCCGTGGATTTCCATTGTTCTGAACCGAGCGCTGGAAAAAGATATCGACAAGCGTTATCAGCGCGGCCAACTGATGGCTAATGACATTAAAGCGGTGCTCAAGAAAATGGCCGCCGCCAGTCAGCGGGCGAAAAGCCAACCAGCGCCTTAACGAATCATTTCACCCAGCCGAGACGGCGGCTAACCCAGCAGTCGTCTCGGCCATGACGTAGCGCGCCCAGTCGACCTTTCGCCTTTCCTTATGCACTCTGCGCTCCTTAGCGCCTCCCCTAACGCATCCCCTAACGTTAGTCATTCCGCTTCGCGTTCTTTATCATAAGCACTCGAAAACGCACACCGACTGCACATCAACAGTAGCGAGACGATATGACCAGCAATACAGTACCTCCGAGCCTTAACCGCGACCAAACGCAAATCGGCACACCGCTTTCGGCGACCGCCGTGCGTGTAATACTGCTCGGTAGTGGCGAGCTCGGTAAAGAAGTCGCCCTTGAACTGATGCGGCTGGGCTGCGAAGTCATTGCCGTCGATCGCTATAACAACGCACCGGCTATGCAGGTGGCGCACCGCAGTCATGCTATCGACATGCTCGATGGTATCGCCGTGCGGCAATTGGTCGAACTAGAGCAACCGCATTTAATTGTTCCCGAAATCGAGGCTATCGCAACGGCCGAACTATTAGCGCTCGAAAGCGAGGGCTGGAACGTTATTCCTTCTGCCCGTGCAGCACACCTCACCATGAACCGGGAAGGCATCCGCCGACTCGCTGCGGAAGAACTTCAACTCAGCACCTCACCGTATCGTTTTGCCGAAAGCCGCGCAGACTACGATCAGGCCATCGCCGACATTGGTTTCCCCTGTATTGTGAAGCCGGTGATGTCGTCGTCGGGAAAAGGCCAAAGCACGATTAAATCGGCGGACGATATCGATACAGCTTGGGAGTACGCGCAGTCCGGTGGCCGTGCCGGTCGCGGCAAAGTCATTATCGAAGGCTTTATTGATTTTGATTACGAAATTACCCTGCTAACGATACGCCATCGTGACGGCACCAGCTTTTGTGCGCCCATCGGCCATCGTCAAGAACGCGGCGATTATCGCGAATCTTGGCAACCTCAGGCGATGTCCAATATTGCGTTAGCCGAAGCGCAGCGCATTTCTGCTGCGGTCACTGAATCACTAACCGGCTACGGTATTTTCGGCGTCGAGCTGTTCGTTAAAGGCGATAACGTTTACTTCAGCGAAGTCTCGCCACGACCACACGACACTGGATTGGTCACACTGATTTCGCAAAACTTGTCTGAGTTTGCCTTGCACGCGCGCGCCATACTTGGCCTGCCTATTCCTGTCATTCACCAAATCGCACCATCGGCGTCCGTGGCTTTATTGGTCGCAGGAGATTCTGACACCATGCAATTTGGCAATCTTTCAGAAGCGCTCGCAGAACCGGACACCGATCTGCGTTTATTTGGCAAGCCGGAGGTGCGCAGCGAGCGGCGTCTCGGCGTCACGTTAGCCCACGACACCAGTATTGAGAAAGCGATTGCCAAAGCACTCCGCGTTGCCAGTAAAATCACGGTCACACTGTAACGAGGGTTAACCCCACACTCTTTCCGTTTCGGATAATACGTTCAGGGAGTTTTATTTATGGAAAACAATACTCACAGCAAAGCAATTGGCTACATCCTGTGGATCTTCGGTTTTATGGGCGCACACCGATTCTACTATGGCCGCCAAATTACCGGCACCATTTGGTTTTTCACCCTTGGTTTATTTTTTATAGGCTGGATCATTGATTTATTCTTGATCCCATCCATGGATCGTGATGCCGACCAGCGCTACACCGCAGGCCGTGCCGACTATACCGCTAGCTGGATACTGTTAACCTTCCTTGGCATTTTCGGCATTCATCGCTTTTACCTTGAGAAGTGGATCACCGGCATTATTTGGTTACTGACCGTAGGGTTCTTTGGCTTCGGGCTGCTCTACGATTTGTGGACGCTGAACGGACAGGTGTCGGAATACAATCGCACCAAGAAATAGGTTTTTTGAGCTGCGGGCACGCAGCTTAAAAAGCGATAGAGTTGAATTGCGCGAGGGGCATTGCTAAACGCCCATCGCTTTGTAAGCAAAGCCCTGAAAGAACCAGCAGCGACGCCCTTGTGGGAGACTGCCTGCAGGCGATAGGTTTTTGGTTTTGCGAATGCTTTTAAAGCAAACGTTTAAAGCTAATTCTTAACGACAAATTTTCCCGGGCCAATAAACACAATCGCCAGTGAGGTAAACAAGAAGAAGCCTTGCAGCTCAATCGCCCAACCACCGTGGGAGCTTAACGCAAAAATCTCACCGGTATGCGCAATCGCTATGGCAACCACCATATTGCCCGCCATCAGCAGTGCCGCAATACGAGACTGAAAACCGATCAGCAGCATAATGGGCGCAATCACTTCGCCGACAAAAACGCCGTATGCGAGAAAACCAGGCAGCCCCATACTTTGCAGAGAACCCGAAATCCAATCAACGCCATGCTGTAATTTCGAGATGCCATGTAACAGCATCATTAGTGCAAGGGATACGCGAAGAATTAACTTACCGAGGTCTGGCTGATTCATAAAATTATTGAGTGCTCTCATTGAGATCATCGCCTAGGTTGTTGTCAGAATTACCTTTCAATCTCTGTTTGAAAAGTCTTTAAGCCCATTCGTTACGCCGAAAACATAACGTGAACAGATCAACAGAATAGACGGCCCACCCCCATGAAGACAATCACCACGTGACACTTATGAGTGCCGTATCAGTTAACCGTCACTTGATACTGAATGGTAAAACTTCCGCCGCCAGGATCAAGGCTCCCGCCCATATCGATTTCCCACAAGATGACTTTACCACTGCCATCCGTTGTGAATGTCGGCGCGGCATAGATCGCGCCGGACCCAGGACAACCAACACTACAACTAAAGCTACCCGTATCAAGCGTAGCAAAGGGATTAACCGTATTGGACAAATGCACGCTGGTCGCAGGGCCGTCGCCGCTGTTCGTCACCATCACAAACTGCGTCACGGGGTCACCTGGGTTTGCGGTCGGGGAGCCAGTCGTCTTTACCACCGTCAGAGTAGGAGGGGCCGCGATAGAAAGATCAAGGTAGTTATTATGATTAACCCCTTCAGTGCCTTCGTTCGCCGTTGTCTCAAAGCGCCAGATGCCTTGCACAACAAACGGTGAAATATTGTAAGCGTATTCATAAATTTTGGTGCTGGCACCTGAGTCTTGAACCTGTGTCATGACGGCATCATTCACCTGCAGCGTCGGCGTCGGATCAGTGACATCAATAGTCGCGGAGGTTATATCAAAACTGCCAAAAGGATCGCTGACCGACGATCGTATATACACCGTCTGGCCCGGTAAAATCATACTGATCGGCGAGGCGCCCGGTGCTGTCGCATAATTCGCCGCGTAGGCCTGAACACTATCAACGTTAATCACCGTTTGAGCAGGCAAGTTAACCAATGAACGATTGGTCCCAGCATCGGCCGGATCTACGATAACGGCACGCTGACCGCTACCCGTGGTCGTGTTCTGGAAAAAGAGCGTAATAGCCTCGCCGGCCACCAAAGATCTGACCCCAGAGATCGGAACATTAAAGGTATACGCCGTTGAGGTTCCATCGAGCACCACTGCCGTGGATAGCGTACCGATTTCTCCCGACACCGAGCCCTCAAGAGTAAACACCAAATTGCGCGACGTGCCGGTACCTGTTTCACGCAAGTACACGGTGACCGGAATGGCGGTCGCAGCAGGGTTTAGGACAAAGCTGCTTTGTAACGCCGGTGTCATGGTCCAAGTACTGGACGCACCTTCATTAAACGTGAGTTCGGCCTGATCGGCAGGAGGCACCACGCGCGACATGGATAAATTATTGTAAAGATACAGCTGTTTATTGCCCGCTGCAGGCGGAGTATTGCTCACCGCCACACGCACCGTTTCATCCGTCACTAGGGTACGACTTGATGGGAACGTCACGGAATTGCCCGTTACGGTTACCTCTGAAACACCAACGGTAACCCCAATCGGAAACGGCGAAGAACCCGCCGTAAAGGGGAGAGAGTTGATCGTTGTGGATGCGCCGCCAGCATAGCTACCCTCAAGCCCTGAAAGATCCTGCCCTAGACTGTCTGTCCAATCGCCGCTATTGAGAGTAAAGGCTTCATCACCGTCATTCGTTAAGGTGTAACACATATAGAGGGTGTCACCGGTCAGTACGGTCAGCGTATCAATTTGGTCCGAACAGGTCGCATTGCTGCTCACCCATTGATCAAACGTTGCTGCCGCCGAAGACACGACAATACAGGCCTCATTCATCCGGCCGGTATCTTGCCCGATAGGATCCTGAAAATAGAAACTCCATACCCCTGACGGCGTTTCATCATCAATCGCGGAGAGGTTGTTAGGGGCGGCGTTATGCGGCCTATGAGTGCCGCTGTAAGCAGGACTATTAGCGCAAGCGAAATTTTCTAGCGGCGCATTGCCCGATTCATCGTCAAATAGAACATCAATATCATTGCCAGGACAACCGAAAGGCGCGCCCGTTGCCGCAGTCGTTCCTGGACGCTCAAACAGCGACACAGTCGTCCCGTCAGGGCTCGTAATAGAGGCACTTAAATCGCCGGTATAGGTGTGCGAAATATCAACATCGACATCAAGATCGGTAATAAAGCCGACGTCAGCAAAGCCATAATCAATATCAATGGTTGTTGCCGAACCATCGTTAATTGGCCAGCCCACGCCGTCGTTATCATTACACGCCGTTCTAGCCGCCCACGCAGGCGTACAAGCCATCCACAATAACAGTGTGAGTATCCCTAACCGCAAGCGCATAAGTCCCTGAATCAGTTGACGTTACGACAGTACTATCTATTGGCCTGACTACCTATCGGCCTGACTACCTATTGATAGAAGCCTGCCAAAAAGAAATCTGCTTGTAATCAAACTAGCAGGTGCGGATTACGGCCACAATAGTGTGACGACGATCACATATTAAAATTGTGATAAATGGCGCCCTGTGAGGGGCACCTCACGTCCGAAGACTATTCTGTCACGCTTAGAATCGCCATAACGTCGCCAACAGAGGCGCCATAGAGCAACCAATAATCATTAATTCAGAAGCTCGGCTTGCTTATCTCCACTCTACACCTAGAGGCGATATGGCGGCGTGAAAGCAACCTTAGTCTTTCGTAATGGCGGACCAACACACCTCAAAGGTCGTACCCTTGCCAAGCGTACTGGAAACACCAATACGCCACCCCAAACGCTGGCAAATTTGCTGGACCAAGTAAAGCCCGATTCCTTGGCCACGACTTGAGCCGCCCTGAAAGTGGCGCTCAAAAATACAATTTATCTGGCTTTCGGAGATACCACAGCCGCTATCTTCTATGCGCAAAAAACTCTTCGTCAAGACAATGCGAATAACACCTTGCTCTGTATTGCGGACGGCATTTTGAAGCAGATTTCCAATAACCGCCACGGCCATTCCTTGTGGAACAGAAATTGAAACTTGATCCAACACCATTTCCAACTCAAGATTCTTTTGCGCGATGTCAAAAGCATAACTTTCTGCAACCTCCTCAACGAGTTCATTGAACTGGCAAGGCGAGAAGGAATCCTCTCCCTTCTCGCGAGCCAGAAAAAGTAGCGATTCGGTTATTCGTTGCATTTGCAGTGCAGCGCGCTGCAAACGCTGGCGGCGTGCCTCCGTCACTGGCGAGAGATTTTCCTCTTCCATTAGCTGCAAACCACTTAACAACGTTGCTAATGGGGTACGCAGTTCGTGGCTGGCATTTTCAGTAAAATCACGCTCTCGCTCGATATACGCTTGCATTTTATCGATGAATTGCCGGAATGCTTTCGCAATCTGATTCACTTCATCGATTTTCCAATCTTCTGTGATAGCAATAGTACTCTCGCCAGGATCCAGCTTCGTCACCTGATCTGCTAGCGCCTGTACCGGCCCCACAATCGAGCGGGCCATCCATAACGCAAATAAAAATGATACGCCGTAACCAACAATAATCGTCAACCATAACGTGCGCGTCAGCTGCTCTTCCATCGCCTCAAACGCCTCTATACTGATCGTCACAAACAGCCTAGCCCCAGGCGCGTCATAACGCATTGCATGGACTCTTTCACCATTGATGCGCGTATCAAACCGAATGCCGACATCCATATGCTGAAGTTTTTCGGGTAAAGATTGCAGAGTTTCAGGCCGGCCAATATAACGATTTACATCGCTTTCTGTACGGGCTATCGGCACAAGACCTTGGGCATACGTTTCCTTCAACGCATCCATAGAATCTCGCAAATTCCGATAAGCAAGCTCATCCTCCATCTGCTCAACAATAATATTAATTGCGTAGCCATAGACCCCAGTGACCAGTGTCGTCAGAACGAGTAGCGCCACCAAAAAACGTCGGCGGATACTCGGCGGCTTACTCATCTTCCACCGCCAATCGGTAACCCATGCCATGTATGGTATGTAACAAGCTAGTCGAACTTTCCTTATCAACGGCTTGCCTCAACGCATGCACATGACCGCGTAACGCCGCATCGCTAGTGGGAGGATCATCCCCCCAAACAGCACGCTCGGCCTGCTCTCGACTTACAACCCCCGGCGAAGTAATCATCAGAATCCGTAACAGACGCAGTGCGGCAGGCGTGAGCACGATACGCCGCTCGCCTCTACGAACGATAAGGGTATGTTGGTCAAACTCGAGATCGGCCACGGATAAAACACGCGTATCCGGTTTGCTGCGACGATATAACGCTTGAACACGTGCGAGTAATTCATGCAACGAAAAGGGCTTAGTCAGATAATCGTCCGTGCCCGCGTCAAACCCTTCAAGCTTATCTTGTTCTGTGTCCCGCGCAGTTAACATCAATACTGGCGTTCGTTGATTCGCGTCGTTACGTAGTCGTCGGCACAGTGTTATGCCGTCTATTCCAGGCAGGCTCAGATCGGTCACGATGAGATCGTAGTTATTGGTACTCGCAAGATGTAAGCCAGATAGGCCATCCGCAGCGTAGTCCACAATCACACCACGGCTTTCGAGAAACTCCCCGATATTCGCCGCAAGGTCCTGATTGTCTTCCACAAGTAATAGATACATGTACTCAGCCTGCCATGGTGTCGCTTAAAAATACAACGCAAGATGCTGGCATACTAGCTGTTAGATTTTCGTTTTGGCATTGGCTAATGTGCAATACACCCAACGTAATTTGCTACGACGCCGTTGGCCACGGGCTTTGCTCGTCTCGTGCGCTCAATGAGCATACGTCAAATACAAAAATGCCCCAATAAAGGGGCACTGTTGTGACAAGCAATCAAGGCTTGCTCAGACCATTCATCTAGGCAGGCTCATTCCCATTCAATCGTCGCTGGCGGCTTCGACGAAATATCGTAGGCCACACGGGAAATATTCGGGATTTCATTAATAATCCGTCCCGAGACCTTTTCTAGGAAGTCATAAGGAAGGTGCGCCCAACGCGCCGTCATAAAATCAATCGTTTCAACCGCACGCAACGCAACAACATATTCATAGCGTCTCGCATCGCCCACCACGCCGACTGACTTAACCGGTAAAAACACCGCAAAGGCCTGACTGGTTTTATGGTACAAGCCCGCCGCATGCAGCTCTTCGATAAAGATATAGTCCGCCAGACGGAGGATGTCAGCGTATTCTTTCTTCACTTCGCCAAGGATACGCACGCCCAAACCCGGGCCTGGGAACGGGTGACGGTAGACCATGTCGTACGGCAAGCCTAGCTCAAGACCAATTTTGCGCACTTCGTCTTTGAACAGTTCACGTAAAGGCTCGACTAGCTTCAGTTTCATATTTTCTTTCAAGCCACCCACATTGTGATGAGACTTAATCACATGCGCTTTGCCCGTTTTACTGGCCGCAGATTCAATAACATCAGGGTAAATAGTGCCCTGCGCCAACCACTGGGCATCTTCAAGCTTGGCGGCTTCGTCTTCAAAAATATCAATAAAGGCATTACCGATAATTTTGCGCTTTTTCTCTGGGTCGCCCTCGCCGGCAAGACGGGACAGAAACTTATCCGCCGCATCAACGCGAATAACTTTCACGCCCATGTTCTCGGCAAACATTTCCATCACCTGATCGCCTTCGTTCTTGCGCAGCAGACCGTTATCAACAAAGACGCAAGTGAGCTGTTTGCCAATCGCGCGATGTAAAAGCGCCGCTGTCACGGAAGAGTCGACGCCGCCGGAAAGTCCAAGAATGACTTCTTCGTCACGAACCTGCTCACGAATCTGCTCAATGGCATCTTCAATAATGTTATCTGGTGTCCACAGCTTTTCGCAGCCACAAATATCGCGAACAAAACGCTCAAGCAAACGGCCACCCTGAAGGGTGTGTGTCACTTCCGGATGAAACTGCACGCCGTAAAAGCCTTTCTCATCATTGGCCATGCCGGCAACAGGGCACGAATCTGTGCTGGCGCTAACAACAAAACCTTCTGGTTGCTGGCTAACGCGATCACCGTGACTCATCCATACGTCAAGAAAATCACTGCCCGCTTCTTCGTGATCAACGATGCCATCGAATAATTTATTGGCTTCCGCTTTGGCAACGCGAGCATAACCAAATTCATGTTTCTCACCGTGAATAACCGTGCCGCCAAGCTGTTCCGCCATCGTTTGCATGCCATAGCAAATACCCAGCACCGGAACACCCAGTTCAAAGACACGCTGTGGTGCGCGCGGTGTTTCCGTAGCGGTAACTGTTTCTGGACCGCCCGAAAGAATCACACCAGCGGGATCGAATGCACGAATTTCCGCGTCATCCATATCAAACGCACGAATTTCACAGTACACGCCAATTTCACGCACGCGACGCGCAATAAGCTGAGTGTACTGAGAACCGAAATCCAGAATCAGGACTCGTTGAGCGTGAATATCTTTCATGGTGCGTTCCAGAAATTGAAAAGGGCTGGAGGCCAGCCCTTATTACTCAAATTTCGCAGGCCTGCCTCACATCAAGCAGATGAAAGAAAGGCTTACGGATAAACTACTAATCAACCAATCGGGTAGTTCGGCGCTTCTTTGGTGATCGTCACATCGTGAACGTGGGATTCTTTGACGCCCGCGCTGGTGATTTTGACAAACTGCGGCTTGCTGCGCATTTCGTCAATGTCACCACAACCGGTATACCCCATTGAAGCACGCAGACCGCCCATTAACTGATGGACGATATTCGCCATAGGGCCTTTATACGGCACTCGCCCCTCAATGCCCTCTGGGACTAATTTTTCAATACCTGCCGCTGCATCTTGGAAGTAACGATCGGAAGAGCCGGTTTTACCGGACATCGCGCCGAGCGAGCCCATGCCGCGATAGGCTTTGTAATAACCACCCTGATACAGCTCAACCTCACCAGGCGCTTCTTCGGTGCCCGCCAAGAGGGAGCCAATCATGATCGAACTGGCACCGGCGGCAATGGCTTTTGCCACATCGCCAGAGAAGCGAATACCACCGTCGGCAATCAACGGAACGTCATAAGATGCCAGCGCTTTTGCAACATCAGCGATCGCGGAAATTTGCGGCACGCCAATACCGGCAACAATACGGGTGGTGCAAATTGAGCCGGGGCCAATACCCACTTTCACGGCATCTGCACCGGCATCCGCTAGCATTCGCGCTGCATCGCCCGTCGCAATGTTGCCGCCGATAACTTGTACCTGTGGGAAGTTTTTCTTAACCCAAGCAACGCGATCAATAACACCGCGCGAATGACCATGCGCCGTATCGACAACAATCACGTCAACACCCGCTTCTGCTAACGCAGCAACACGCTCTTCGGTGCCAGCGCCAGTGCCAACCGCCGCGCCAACACGTAAGCGACCCTGATCATCTTTGCAGGCCGTGGGATAACGATTTGCTTTTTCAATATCCTTCACAGTAATCAAACCGCGCAGTTCACCGCTCTCGCTGACCACAATAATTTTTTCAATACGATGTTTATGCAGCAAGGCTTTAACTTCTTCCGCCGATGCACCTTCGCGTACCGTGACCAAGCGATCTTTGCCGGTCATGATCGCTGATACCGGCTGCTGGAATTCGGTCACAAAGCGTGTATCACGACTGGTGACAATGCCGAGCACTTCATTGCCACGGACAACCGGCACACCCGAAATGTTGTTCATATCGGTAATGCGGATCAACTCGGCAACGGTGGTGTCCGGCGAAACGGTAATGGGATCTTTCACCACGCCGCTTTCGTATTTTTTCACCATGCGAACATGGCGAGCCTGATCGGCGATCTCCATATTCTTGTGCAGAATGCCCAAGCCGCCTTCCTGCGCCATACCAATGGCGAGACGTGACTCGGTCACGGTATCCATTGCAGCTGAGACCAGTGGGATATTGAGGGCAATGCCTTTGGTGAGGCGAGTCTGCAGTGAGACATCCTTAGGCAGGACTTCCGAGTAGGCCGGAATGAGCAGAACGTCGTCAAAGGTCAGTGCTTCTTGCACAATTCTTGGCATGGGGCACCGTAGGTAACGGAAAATGAGGCGGGCAATTATAGGCGACAAGCGCCCTGCGGGTAAATGTCGGCGGCAACATTTACCGCGCAGATCCAACCACTGCCCGCAAAGCCAGCGCCTATGCTACTCTTGCCCGCCTATGAGCAACGATCTTCTCAATCCCGCCCCCGCAGAACGCGACATCTGGACCATCAGCCGCCTCAATCTTGAGGTTCAGGGGCTGCTGGAGAGTACTTTTCCGCTACTTTGGATAGAGGCGGAGATCTCCAATTTGTCCCGTCCGGCGTCCGGCCACCTGTATTTTAGCCTTAAGGACGACCGCGCCCAGGTCAGCGCGGCGATGTTTCGCGGCCGTAATCAACGCCTCCGCTTTGAACCGAAAAACGGTTTGCAGGTGCTGGTGCGCGCCCGCGTTACGCTCTACCCGCCTCGGGGCGGCTTTCAGCTCGTCGTCGAACACATGGAAGACGCCGGCGAAGGGCGCCTACGGCGTGAGTTTGAAGAGCTAAAAGCGAAACTGCAGGACGAAGGCCTGTTTACCGCGGACCGGAAACAACCGCTGCCAACACATCCCAGCCAAGTCGGCCTCATTACCTCGGCCAGCGGCGCAGCGTTACGAGATATTCTCCATGTGCTGCGTCGCCGCAGCCCACAGCTGCCCGTGCTTATTTATCCGACGCCGGTGCAAGGCAAAGAGGCGCCAGCGCAAATCCGCGCCGCGCTTGCCATGGCGGTACAACGTCGAGAGTGTGATGTGCTGGTCATGACGCGTGGCGGTGGATCACTAGAAGATTTATGGGCATTCAATGACGAAGCGCTCGCCCGTGACGTCGCCGCTTGCCCGATCCCCATTGTTTCCGCGATCGGCCATGAAATTGACTTTGCTCTCACTGACTTTGTCGCCGATGTACGCGCACCAACGCCTTCCGCTGCGGCTGAATTAATCAGCCCCGACAGCAGCGCCCTCAACACCCAGCGCAACGCACTCAAACGCCGTCTCGATACAGCCATGACACGTCAGCTGACTCAGCTGCAGGAACGCGCACGCGGGCTGAGCAAACGCTTACAGAGTCCTCAGCGACGACTCGAACGTTATAGCCAGCAACTCGATGAACTCAATGCCCGCATAACACGACATATGAATGGTCAAATGAGTTCAACGGCACAGCAACTCGTCAGCATACAAAAACGGCTCAGCGCACGTGATCCGCGCCAACTCATTAAGTTGGCGCGAGAGCGCTTACTCGGATTACAAAGACGATTGGCTCTGCCGTTACCGCGCACAAGTAAACGCACGCAAACGCGACTCGCTCAACTGGCGCAAAGACTTCATGTGGCGAGTCCACTGGCGACACTTGAGCGCGGATTCAGTATCACGCTAACAGAAGATGATCACGCCATTCGATCGATCAACGATATCCAGAACGGCGCATCGGTAAAAACACGAATCAAAGATGGAACCTTGCATTCCACTATCACTCGCATCATCCCCCACAATGAAAAGAAATAGATCAGAACAAGGTCTGCGCTACAACACTCTGGACGTTAGATAGTAACGAACCATGCCAACTAATTTCTGTCGCTGGAACGGCTTGGCCAAATAGTCATCCATTCCCGCGTGCAGGCAACGCTCTCGCTCTCCGCTTAACGCGTTCGCTGTCAACGCGATAATCGGTACGCGTGCTCGGCTTAGTTCGTTCTCACGCTCTCGCCAACGACCCACTGCAGTTAAACCGTCCATCACCGGCATTTGCACATCCATCAGCACGCAATCAAATATCTGTTCTTCAAGCGCCGCCAAAGCTTCTTCGCCGTTCACCGAGCTAACGACATCTAACCCCATCGCCCTGAGCATATGGTCTGCCACCATTCGATTAACGTCATTATCCTCTACCAACAAAACCTTTCCGACCAACTGCTCGTCAACACTGCTTTCAACCTGATGAGGTAGATCACTGAGCGGATACGTAGCAGTGCGCGCGGCCAGATTAAATGTACAAATAAACTGGGTACCCGCGCCAAGTTGACTCTCAACCTTAAGATCGCCGCCGAGTAGACGCATCAATCGGCTTACAATAGCCAAACCCAAACCCGTACCGCCGAAACGGCGAGACGTCGAACTATCAACCTGCATAAAGGCGTTAAATAGATCCGGAATTTTATCATCAGCAATACCAATACCGGTATCTTCCACTCTTATTACTAAACAAATATTGCCGTCAGAGCGATCAAGTGACGCAACGACAATGCGAATATGCCCCGACTCGGTAAATTTAATCGCATTTCCGATAAGATTTGAAAATATCTGCCGCACCCGAGTTGCATCAGACTTCACCTCAACATCTGCCAGCGCAGAAACACCTACTAGCTCTAAACTTAGCCCCTTATTTTCCGCCACATAACGAAAGCCTGAAACGCAACTTTGCAAAACGTCATCAAAGCGAAAATAGAATGACTCCAATTCTAGATGACCACTTTCCACGCGGGAGAAATCGAGAATATCGTTAATAACGTCAAGTAAATGCGCGGTCGAATCAACTGCTGCAGAGGCGTACTCTTCCTGCAATTTTTCCAAATCGGTCATTTGCAATAGCTGCAACATTCCCAGAACACCATTCATCGGCGTTCGTAACTCATGGCTCATCATCGCGAGGAAATCGCTCTTAGCCTGGCTTGCGGCCTCTGCTCTTGCTCGCGCATCACGCAACGCATCCATTGCTAACTGTTGCTCTCGTTGAGCCCTATCTTGCTCAGCGGCCAACTGATTAATATCGGATTGCAGGGTTGCTAGCTCTCCGCGCAGGTCCAAACTGCCGCGAGATTCGTATGCACCGCCGCGAATACGTTGCACTAACGACGAAAGATACTGAATGGGCTTAGAGACCCTGTCGGATAGACGACTCGCAATCCATAGCCCAAAAAACAATGCCAGTGCCGCCGGCGCTATAGACGCCATGATAATTTCCCGTTGCCGGGTCGCAATAGCTGCCACCGACAACTCAACGCTTACTTCCCCAATTTTTTGCAACGCAGCCGCGCCTCCCGTTGCTGCCTTTGTCGGTTCTGAGGCGGTTAGCAACACTGGCTGCCTGTATACCGTTGCAGTGAATCGGCGCAACTCCGGTTCGTCATTGTCCAAGCGATCTTCGTCAACGAAGAGCTCCAACAAGGTCACGCCTTCATTATCAAAATAAGAAACAGCGCGCACATCAGGACTCTGCATTGCAAAACGAGCTTGCTGTCTAAGCTCATCTTTGTTGCCCGATAGCAGACCGAACTCGGCTGACGAAGCAATATAGCGAGCGATGAAATGTCCGCGTGAGATAAGGTGCTGATCGGCATCCTGAAAACGTTGCCATGTAAGCGCCAATAGAACAGACAGCAACATAATCAGCGCCGGGACGACTGCTAACCACTGCAACTGCCTTCTAATACTTCCCGTTAGAGTCATCACTGATCTCCACCTAATTCACGTAGCGCCTCATCGTCAGGCGTTTTTATAGAGAAGGCCTCTGCGACGCTTTCATTGAATTCCACGTCAAAAGCAGGATAACGATCGCCACTCAGTTTGCGCGTACGCTGAAACTGAGTCATGACCGCCGAAAATGTTTCAATAAGGTTTTCTGAAGGAATATATGCGGCCGCTAGGCTGCCTGCGCGGACCCAGTGATCGTCCGGACCGATAATCGGCTTGCCTTGACGATACCCCGCCATCAGCAACAAACGAGCATTGTCCGCATTAAATATATTTTTATCCGGCAAGGCGATGACAACATCGACGCGCGCCAACAGCTTGGCTAAAGCGGAGGACAAGGGTTTGCTGTCACTCACCTCCTCCACCAGCAGTGATACCTGTGTTGTGTCCGCATAACGCTTTAGCAACGGTAATAGGTGCTGGGTTTCACTGGAGAGCAACACACCAACGCGCCTGGCACGCGGCAACAGAGTTTTTTGTAATGAGAATTGGACGGCCGGATCGGCGTGGGAAAAGACCGCGACACAGAGACATCCCTGCGCACGCATTGCGAGAATTTGTTGGCTGTCTACCTGAGTGGCGACGACCGGAATACCGGACTCACACGCGCTATTTAACGCGACAGGCCCCAAGGCAACAATGAGATCTGGGGACAGTGCGTCACGGTTCGCCCTATTTCCAAGCCGAGTCTGCAGTGACGTTGAAAAAATATCTTGCGCGCGTCCGCCAGGCCCATAGATCGCATAGGACAAAGGCGCCTCCGCCATCACGGCACTCGCGAATAGCAGTAACACCAGCATCAATGTCAGTCTTCCTTGCTTCATTACGCTTCCTGCGTTAAATGCTGACAAGTACACACAGTGTTACGCCGACAGATAAACCAAAGGAAATCATCACGCCGACGCAGGCACTAGAATGTTACTGCCGCAGACAACCAATAACGGGTGTCGTCACGGTAGACATTCTCTTCGAAGACCACTTCGTTGTTTGTTAAATCGTGTTGAACCAAGGCACCAATCATGACCTCTGAGTCAGAAAGTCTCGCCTTCCACGTAATCTGTCCATCTGTCCGCTCATAGCGCAATTTGTTGTAATCACTGCCTAGGTAGCGCGAGGTAGAAAACATCCAGTTATCATTAATATCCCAACGCCAAAGCAGCGACGCTGAATTACGGCTCGCCAAACGCAGCTCCGGTTTATTGTTCGCATCGGTATGACGATGTGCCCCAGTAGCCCGCAGCAAATGCCGAGCACTAACACGCCAGCTGAGCTGGACTTCTCGGCCATTGATATCCACTTCGCCGTCGTTCTCAGGGTCGAAGTTAAACGGGCTTAGGGAACCACTGACAAGATCACGCAATTCCTCATCGTAGACGCGTATATCCCACTCCACCGAACGATAGCGACCAAAGTAACCGATTTCCCGAGAACGAATTCTTTCTGGCGTTAGCTCACCGTGGGACGTTTGCACGATAAAAAACTCGACGCGGTCCTGCCCCAACAACCCCACTGGGTCCGACGCATAGGGTTCATTCACACGCGTCGGATACAGGTGAACGTCAGCAGCATCTTCGTACAGGTCCATGGAACGAATAGAGTCCGATGCCACCAGCCTTAGGCTATTGGAAGGCATAAATTCATAAATTAGCGAAGTGCGCGGGCTAAAATAACGGCCGTTTCGTTCATCTCTTTCCCAGTAACCACCAAGATTGAGGTAAAGCGGGTCCGCAAGGTGAAGTTCTAAATTTCCAAACAAACGCTGACTAACATTCTCAACGACTCCGTTGGTATAAGTCTTCGAGTACCCACGGTCATGACGTAAATTTCCGCCCACAACGAGTCGCGCATATTCGTCAATATAGATCGTATCTTGGATCTCTAAGTCATAACGCTCTTCTTGCAAGCGAAGATCGAAGTCCGCGCAAAGAGGTTCGCTCGTAGCGCCCACGAGTGCGCCGAAGCGAGCGCCAATTTCTGGTGAGCTGCCTAGTTGAGCAATGGTCGCATTGATATCCCGGCCATTCGCCTCATATAAATCGCGCATTTCTTTTGAAAATAATACCGCACCAGTAGAATCCGCGGCACCACCAGGAAGTTTCGCACAACCACCAAAGGCGAGATTATTGCTGTTGTACTGTGCGTAGGCCTGAACCTTTAATTCGTGCTTTGCTGAGAAACGGTGATTCCAAATCATCTGCGCAAATGCTTGTTCTGCGTGCTCATCAGGCGCGTCATATACTTCCAGCACTTCATAAAAATCGGAGTCTTCAGTTAACCGCTGCAGCCCGCTTTCAGACCCTCCAGCCAAAAACTCCAGCGTGTCGTCGCTACCGAGATCAAATGCACTGCGCAAATTAATATTCTTAATACGCTTCGCATCACGCATCGCGACATCGCGCATCACTAACGGATCATCGTCGTAATAGGTACCGTCATAACCATCGTCAGATTTTTCTGCGACCGTTAATCGTACGGATTTGCCGTCGCCATGAGCTGCCGTGGTAACACGCCAGTCACGGACGCCGTTATTGCCCTGCCGCGCCGCTAGTGTCGTGCCGACAACATCGTCCGGATGACGGGTAATAATATTGATCACACCTTGAAAGGCATTAGCGCCATAAGCCGCCGACGCAGGGCCACGAGTGACTTCAATACGCTCAATATCTTCAATTTCAATGGGTAAATCATTCCACAGAACCCGCGCCAGACCGGGTTTGTATTGTGAGCGGCCGTCAATCATCACCAACATACGCCGCACGTCACGAGCTTGCGTGCCGTGGTAGCTAACCGTTGGGATATTTCCGTCGACTTTCAGCGCAGCCATACCCGGCACCAACTGCATGAGCTGGTAAATCTCCCGGGCGCCACTGGCCTCAATCAGCTCTCGATCAATCACGGTCACACTGGCTGGCGCCTGAGACTGCGGCTGGCGTAATCGCGCTGGAGTCAGCACCACCGGCGCAGCATCGGACACCCGCAAGGCATCACCATCGAAAGACAGCGATTCTGCGGCCCCAGCCGACTGCGCTAGGGCCACCGCCGCCAGCAAGCCCAATAATTTTTGCACGAAGCCCCCAAGGCTCATAATTAAGTACCACAGGGTAGCAGGCAGACGTGCTAGCAGAAAGCCATCCGCTAACATCTACCACAGCAAGAGGGAGACTAAATGCCAGTATGAAAGGCGCGCAGACGCACGCCTTTAGAGGAAAGTGACCGTACTACTTACGTACATGCTTTAGAAGGCGATGACGACGCTTTAACTGACGATCGGTTAGTGGGTTTTTACGCCCAGCAAACGGATTCTCGCCATTTTTGAACTCTACTTTAAGCGGCGTGCCCTCCAGCTTCAGAGCATCACGAAAGCGGTTTTCTAAGTAGCGGCGATAGCTATCAGGCAACTGCTCGACCCGATTACCGTGAATCACGATGCGAGGCGGGTTGGTTCCGCCAAGGTGAGCATAACGCAGCTTGGCGCGATAACGGCCCGCCATTGGCGGCTGAAACGCAGCCACATGTGCTTCTAGCATTTCCGTTAGCCTGCTAGTACTGACTTTCGGGTAGGCCGAAAGCCACGCTCTCTGCACCAAACCAAACAAATCACCGACGCCTGTGCCATGTAAAGCTGAAATAAAGTGTGTTCGCGCCCACGGCACAAAATCCAGACGGCGTGTCAACTCGGTTTTAACTCGTTCTTTGTGACGACCCTCTAGGCCATCCCATTTGTTTACTGCGATCAGAAACGAACGACCAGCATCAAGCACATGCCCAAGCAAACTCAAATCTTGGTCGGTAATGCCTTCCTGGGCATCGACGACGACAATCACAACATGGGCATCGGATATCGCTTGCAGCGCTTTAATAACGGAAAACTTTTCTATCGCTTCAAAGACTTTTCCGCGACGACGAATACCGGCCGTATCAATTAACGTATAACGCTCGTCATTGCGCTCAAACGGAATGCGAATCGCATCACGAGTCGTCCCCGCCATATCAAATACCACGACACGCTCTTCGCCGAGAAGACGATTCACCAGCGTGGATTTTCCCACATTCGGCCGACCAATAATGGCAACGCGAATTGAATCGTCATCGTCCTGCTGGTCCTCATCACTGGGAACCTCCGCCAGAACTTCTTCCAACAGCTGCGTCACGCCGCGTCCGTGAGAAGCAGCAATCGCATGAATATGATTAAAGCCGAGACGATAAAAATCAGATTGAGCAACGTCTTCATCGACGCCATCTGTTTTATTGACGACCAAATGAATTTCTTTATTCAGCGCGCGTAACTCTTTGGCAATATCCTGATCAGGGCCAGTTAGCCCTGCGCGACCATCGACAAGAAATAAAACAATCGTCGCTTCCGCAATCGCCTGACGAGCCTGCTCACCCATCGACTCATCAATGCCGCCGCCATCGCTCTCGCCAATACCACCTGTATCGACGACCACAAAACTTCTATCGTTCCACTCTCCCTCACCGTACTGACGGTCACGGGTTAAACCAGAATAGTTCGCCACAAGGGCATCCCGACTACGAGTGAGTCGGTTAAACAGCGTGGACTTACCAACATTTGGACGCCCAACAAGGGCAATAACCGGTTTCAACGAAGTGACCTCAGAAGTGGGGGACGCAATCCGTGCGCAAAAATTGTTGGGACGCTATTTCAGCGCCTCAACGCTGTACGCGGCGAGCTCGCCATCTCCACTGAGAGCGTACAGAATGTCATCATAAACCAGAGGCGGCGCTGCAAAGCCATCCGGATCAAAAAAACGTTGGGCGACAATGCCGCCATCAATCACATCCAGCCAATGCAAGTAGCCGTCTGCATCACCTGTTACAACAAGCCCTTTCTGAATGGCTGTGCCGTTCAGCACGCGACCATAAAGACTGTCGTTTTTCCAAAGCGCCGATCCCGTGCGTTGGTCAATACTCCAAACCAATCCATGGTCATCCGCAATAAACAGGGCGCCGACATCGCTGCTCACTTGCTGGTAGCTGGACATGTCTTTGTCCCAGTAAGGCCGACCGCTGTCTTCTTCAAGCACCGCCACCTTGCCTTGGAACGTCACAGCAAAAACACCGCCGCCTTCAACAATGAGGTTAGCGTCGATATCGACCAAGCGATCCAACTCAGATCGCCCGGTAGGCTCCGCCACACGGCGATCCCAAACGGGAATACCTGTCGCCTCCTCAAGCACAACAACCTTGCCCGACGCATAAGCAGTATAAACTTTTCCCGACGCCACTAACGGCGACGAGGTGCCGCGCAACGTTAGAATGGGTACGGCTTCTTCGTGAATCCAAATGCTTTCGCCACTGTCCACATTTAACGCCGTAACACGACCATCAAGCGTCTGCACAATCACTTTATCTGCACTTATCGTTGGCGCGGACAACACTTCACTCGACAATCTAACGCGCCACTTTTCTTCACCTGATGTCGCATCGAGCGCCAACGCGTCACCGTCACGGGTACCGATAATTAGATAACCGTAACCCGCTGTCATGCCACCAACGCGCATTGATAAATCTTTACGCCAAATCTTCTTCCCGCTGTGCCGGTCGTAGCAATACAAACGACCACGAATATCTGCGGTATACAAAAACTGCTCTGTCGCCACCGGCTTCAGCATCAGCGATCCACGATGATTACCGAACCCCGCATCACGATGCCATAAACGATCAACATCAAAACGCTTTTCAAAAGAAGGTAACGGCGCGGGCTCAATAGCATTGGGGTTACTGCTGCAGCCGTGTAATGCACACGCGGCAACAACAGAAACAACACACAGAAGCAGACGTTTTTTCACGATGCTGGCGCCAAGTCTTGCAGCTTCATTCTTACCAACTCGCGCTGAGCCTCACCCTCTGTGCTTTCGAGTGCCGCACCGTATGCCTTGCGCGCACCTTCAATATCATCCAGGGCAAACAGAATGTCGCCTTTTAGCTCCTGCACTTGGCCTTCAAACGCTGCCGGCACATTACCCGATAAAAGCGCTTGTGCCGCGTCATATTCACCCAGCTGCACCTGTACTCGTGCCAGCCTTAATGTCGCTACCCACTTCAATGAATCTGATTCGGGATCATTCACAACTCTCTGTAAATGCGCGACGGCAGAAGCATAATCGCCAGACTCCACCGCAAGGCGCGCCAACGTCAGTGAGGCATAGTCGGCATAGGCAGAATCAGAAAAATCCGCCAATAAACGCTCGGCGCTCTGCTCCACAACCTGCTTAGCCTGCTCCGCCTGAGCGGCATCAACGCCGCGCATCGTCTCAAGACTCGTCGTCATTTCCTGATACAAGGTCGATGCTTCGTGACCCTGCTCGCCCTGATAGCCCTGCCATTGGCGCCAGCCAAGCAGCGCGGCAACAGCAACAACGATCGCAACAATGACGCCAACGCCATTTGCCGCCCACCAATTCCGGATCATCTCAACCTGTTCTTCTTCGCTGTAATCAGCCATTTACTTCTCCTGAGACAAAGTGCGCTGCCAACCAATCGGCGAGCGCCGCTTGTGCAACCTGTTGTTGTTCGATTATTCCACGCATGTCTTTCACACTAACCGTCTTCGCCGCGATTTCGTCTTCGCCGAGAATCAAGGTAAAGCGCGCGCCGCTGCGGTCAGCTTTTTTCATCTGCGCTTTCAGGCCACCGCCGCCGCAATGGCACTGAACACGAATGCCTGCAAGCGTGTCACGTAGCGACTCCGCCAACATTAACGCTGTAATTTTCTCCGCACCGTTCTCCGCAACAGACACCACGTAGATGTCCGCGGGCGTAGGGAGTTCCGGCATTTGCTGCTCTAGCAGCAAAATCAATCGCTCAATCCCCATGGCGAAACCCACCGCAGGGGTGCTGCGTCCACCGAGCTGCTCAACCAAACCATCATAACGACCACCAGCACAGACCGTGCCCTGAGCCCCCAGGTCATCGGTAATCCATTCGAAAACCGTTTTGCCGTAATAATCGAGGCCACGTACCAAAGCAGGGTTAATCTGATATTCAACGCCCGCCCGATCCAGTATCGCGCACAAACCTTCGAAGTGCTCGCGGGCATCGTCACTGAGATACTCGGTCAATAGCGGTGCGTCTTTTAACACCTCACGAGTGCCGGCATCTTTCGCATCCAGTACACGCAAGGGGTTACGTGCCAAACGACGCTTGCTGTCTTCATCCAAGCGATCTTCATGAGCCGACAAATACACAACCAATGCATCACGATATCGGGCGCGATCTTCACTGCTGCCGAGGCTATTCAGCTCCAAGCGCACACGACCACTTAGGCCTAACTCACGCCACAACCGCGCCGTCAGCAAAATGACCTCGGCATCAATATCCGGCCCATCCATACCAAACGTCTCAACGCCAATTTGATGAAACTGACGATAACGACCCGCCTGCGGACGCTCATGGCGAAACATTGGACCTAAATACCAAAGCCTCTGCACCTGATTAAACAACAAACCATGCTGTTCACAGGCACGCACACAGCTCGCCGTCCCCTCTGGACGCAACGTAAGGGAATCGCCGTTGCGGTCATCAAAGGTGTACATTTCTTTTTCGACAATATCGGTCACTTCACCGATAGAGCGCTTAAATAGCTCGGTATGCTCAACCACCGGCATACGAATTTCTTGATAGCCATAGCTGGCCAGCACGTTTTTCACGCGCGACTCAAGCCACTGCCATAAAGCACTCTGCTCCGGCAGGATGTCATTCATCCCGCGAATAGAGGCTATTTTTTTACTCAATTGAAAACTCCTGACACACGACCGAATGTAACCGTTCAACGACGCACACGCAGACAAGCTAGCTACGCACAATAACGCCCTTTTCTTTATCGTCGTGCATTCTCTTTACTTTATCGCGAACCATTTTCTCAAGTTCGTCGACCAAGTTTTCTTTCTGGATGTGATGGCTCTTTTCACCATCCACATACGACAAATTATTTGGCGTTCCACCGCTAAGACCAATATCGGCTTCCCGCGCCTCACCCGGCCCGTTCACCAAACAGCCAATCACGGCCAAATCCACGGACTCACCAATATCTTCAAGCCGCGCTTCTAATTCATTCACCGTCGCGATTACATCAAAATTCTGCCGTGAGCAACTTGGACAAGCGATAATATTGACGCCCTTCTTACGCAACAGCAGACTTTTAAGAATATCGAATCCGACCTTCACTTCTTCAACCGGATCAGCTGCCAGCGAAATTCGAATGGTGTCACCAATGCCTTCCATCAATAGCTGGCCGAGCGCAATCGCAGACTTCACTGTACCGGAACGAAACGTACCGGCTTCAGTAACCCCTAAGTGAAGGGGCTGTTCAATTTGCTGAGACAACTTACGGTAGGCTTGCAGCGTCATAAAAACATTAGATGCCTTAACACTGACTTTGAATTCTTGGAAATCATAACGATCAAGCAATTCGACATTGCGCAACGCGGATTCAACCAACGCGTCGCTGGTCGGCTCGCCATACTTGCGCTGTAACTCTTTTTCCAATGAGCCCGCATTTACACCAATGCGGATAGGCACATTATTATGACGCGCCGCTTCAATAACCTCACGGACACGATCATCGCGGCCTATATTGCCGGGATTAATACGCAAGCAATCAGCTACATCGGCAACAGCCAGCGCGATCTTGTAATCAAAATGGATGTCCGCAACAAGCGGTACTTCTACCCTTGCACGAATTTTTCGAAAGGCCTCTGCGGCCTCCATAGTCGGTACCGAAACACGAACGATATCAACGCCAGCGCCACGAGCTTTTTGTATCTGTGCGACAGTGGCATCGACATCGCAAGTCTCGGTGTTGGTCATCGTCTGCACGGAAATCGGCGCATCACCACCGACAGCAACATGACCCACCATTATCTGGCGTGTTTTACGTCGTTGAATCTTCACTTCTTGAGGCATAGACATATTAACTAGTTCACTCAGCGCGCAGCGTTAAAACACGGCCCGGCTTTGCCGTTGGCACCGATACCGAGCTGTCATTTACCGTTATCGACGATACGGCCGCAGCATTCCCAAGCGTGACACGAAATGGCGACTGCCCCCTTACGACTAATTTATTCGCAGCACTTTTCTGCCCGGTAAACACTGTCGCGCCGGTAGCGTCACTCACTTTAACCCAGCAGTCATCCGAAAAATTAACCTTTAAAACATCGGCGGAGACCGCAACGACCTCCGCCAACGGGGTTAACGCTTCTTCTTCGGCTTCTGCCTCAGCGAGCTGAAACTCTTGCTCTACGTCCTCAATCGCGCCATCAACAAGAGGCGCCTCGTCGCCCGTCGGCTCCACAACCGCCGCCGCAACTGGCTCATCATGGATGCCCACGTCTTGCGCCGAGACATCAACCGCCTCCGGGGAGAACGCAAACCAAAGCACTATTATTAACGCAACGACACTGATCCCTGCGTAGAGCAACCAAGACTGTGGTACGTGCTGCGTACTTGACTGCTCCGTGCGCTCAGGCGTATTCGCAGACACTTCCTCCGCCATCACTTGAGAAAACATGTTGGCTATATCATCGCCGGGCAAGCCGACGAGGCGGGCATAATTACGCAAGTAGCCTTTCACAAACGCAGCCTCTGGCAGGCGCTCATAGTCATCCGCCTCTAGCGCCTTCACGTAGGCCGTCGACATATGCAGCGCCTGAGCTACATCCGTAACACTCAGCCCTTTCGCATCACGCGCGTCGCTCAAGCGTTTACCAGGTAAAAGAACATGGCTCATGAGCTACTCCCACGCCATTTCTTCCACGCTTGGTATTCTGCTGATTTGGGATAGAGGTTTTTCAGTGCTAATTCATAGCTAGATGAACGATCAAGCTGCTTTAACTCTGTCGTAATCCTAATCCCAAGCCAAAGCGCTCTGGCAGGTTGCGGATTAACCGCCCGAGCATAGTTGCTATAGTAAAAATCTGCGGCTTTCAGATCGCCTTGATCGTAATGCAAGTCAGCCAGCTCAAGCGCAGGAGCAGAGCTTCCGGGATTAAGGCGTATTGCCTTATTAAAGGCATCTTTAGCCTCATCCTTCTTGTCCATCGCGACCAAAACACGGCCCTTATTTTCATAAGCTAGCGACCGGTTATCATTCGTAGCGCTTTCTGCCGCCAAAGAAAACTGCTTAATGGCACCGTCATAATCGTTTTTGCGCGCAAGAAAAGTGCCGTAATTATTGCGCGCCGCAGAAAACTTTGGGTCCGCCTTCAACGCCTTCTTATACTGTTCCTCTTCACGCTTATCATCACGCTCATAACGATACAGTAATGCCAGCGCGTTATGCGCTTCTGCACTATCTTCATCAACTTCAACAGCTTTAGTAAGGTGTCGCCGTGCATTCGCGGGCTGGTTTTGACGCATGTATTCCAAGCCGGCAGCGACATGGCTACTCGCCGCTCTCTTATTATCAACTTTCTTATCGCTAACGGTTACGCAAGCAGATAGCGACACAAAAAACGCCACCAATATTATTGTTATAGTCGAATTGCGCATACCTAATCATCACTCCCAGCGGCTCGCAGGAAAACTTCCTGTTGCCAACGTTCACTACGGCGCGTTCTATCCATGACATCGCCGACGAGTTGCCCACATGCAGCATCAATATCATCACCGCGCGTTGTCCGCACAGTGGTCATCAAACCATTACTATTAAGAAGCTTATGAAAAGCCATTATGTCTTTTTGCTTAGAGCGCTCATATCCCGCATGCGGAAATGGATTAAACGGAATTAAATTAAGCTTAACCGGAAGATCTGTCAGCAATGCCACCAACTGGCGCGCGTGCTCAAGCTGGTCGTTAACGCCACGAAGCATCACATACTCCATGGTGATACTTTTATGCTTATGCGGTATTTTTTCGCTATAGCGACGACATGCATTTAGCAGTTCACTCAAAGGATATTTCTTATTGATAGGCACAAGCTCATTACGCAATTCATCATTCGGCGCATGCAGCGAGATCGCCAGCGACACATCCATAACTTCACTGAGCTTATCAATCATCGGTACGATGCCAGACGTGCTCAAAGTAATGCGCCGTTTTGAAATGCCGTACGCCATATCTTCTTTCATCAACTTCATCGAACGCACAACGTTATCGAAGTTGAGCAAAGGCTCACCCATCCCCATCATGACCACATTGGTCACCGGATGCTGACTCAAGTTTTTTCGGGGGCCAAACGACCGACAAGCCAGCCAAACCTGACCAATGATTTCAGCGCTGCTTAAATCGCGCTGAAACCCTTGTTTGCCGGTTGAACAGAAGCTGCAGTCGAGCGCACAACCAACCTGAGACGACACGCACAGTGTGCCTCGGCGTCCGTCAGGAATAAAAACAGTCTCAACCGCTCCACCCCCATCAACTTTCAAAACCCATTTACGGGTACCGTCTCTGGAAATGTCTTGCTGCAGAACTTCAGGCGGACGGACTTCGGCGATTTCGCTCAGCTTCTCACGCAGCCCTTTGCCAATATCGGTCATTTGCTCGAAATCATCGACCTGCTGAACATAGATCCACTTGAGCATCTGATGAGCCCGAAATTTCTTTTCGCCAAGCGAAAGAAAGAAGGCTTCCATCTCCTCACGGGTCTTTCCCAACAAATTGATTTTTTCCGCCGCACTCACAGGAGCTGACCTCGATATATTAAGCAACCACTCACTACCAACATGACAAGCCGTTCCGGTTTGCTCGGCCCACCCCATCATGACAAATACAAATTCTGCAATCCTTGCTACGCATCCCGACCACTTTATCGCTCCGGGCTACGTCTTCCATTCTGGTAGGCCAGCCACGCTGCCGCCACCTTTAATCGCTTCGCCTACTTCCTCGCTACTGCCCCGATACTACTCGTCAGCAGCGCCGCTTCAACTGTCGCCCATAGAGTTGCCTCTTAG
>TARA_R110002073_G_scaffold334071_1_pt1 | contig 35052 bp, 28 predicted proteins | sample TARA_R110002073 | Tara Oceans TARA_R110002073 (sample SAMEA4397174) | marine metagenome | biome: Polar Biome; feature: [DCM] deep chlorophyll maximum layer (ENVO:01000326); material: water (ENVO:00002006), including particulate matter (ENVO:01000060) such as... | depth 40 m | reverse complement strand
CCCCCGGAAATCTCACTGAACGCTCGCTTTCCGACCCCTCCCGCTGCGCGGGCGGGGTTTTCAAGGCGTTACAGGCACAGCATTTTAAAACTGCACGACCTCGAAATGATCGGTGGGATGCCTGAAGGCCAACGGCCTTCTTCCACCTAGTCAGGGGCATCGTCCCTGAGATAGAGAATCAACGGCAAACGGTTTGGCGAATCCCGACCCACCGTAGCCGGATTCGCCAAGAATTCGGACCTGCACGAAAATCGAATCCTGGAAACCTCAGCTCCACTCATCAGCGCGAGCCCGGAAGACTACCGAGCCGCGACTTCGGTTGCCTTGGGTTCTTCGGCGGACTCTTCTTCCGGCTCCGGTGGCGTCTGCAACGATCGCAAGTAGTTGATCAGGTGCCACACGTCATCCTCTTCGAACTCACCATCAACGAACGTCGCCGCTGGCATCGGTGAACCTTCGATGCCTTGCGTGATTCGGATGTACAAATCGTTCGCGGTTCCACCACCGTGGAACAACCCGGTCGTGAAGTTTCGTGGCTTGGCATTGATGGGAGGCAAAGCTCCTCGAGCCAACAACGGAATCAATGCGTCGCGGTTCTCAGGTTTGATGCCGATGCCGAGCGTCCATTCCTTCGTCCAATCGTCGAAGTCGGTTGTCTGACCGTCGCCCAATCCTTTCACGCCGTGACACTTGCTGCACAGTGCAATCTTACCGACGTACAGCTCTTGCCCTCGTTTGACCGAATCAGCCAACGCCTCGGCTTGCTCGCCGTTTTGGAAAGCGACGAATTCCTCGTAGTTGTCCGCCACCGGCAGATCGGCCGGCGGTTCGGGAACTTCCACGACCATGTCGGGAGCAGCCAACCAAGCGTCCGCGATTTCCAATGCGTAATCTTCGGCGATTTCCCAACCTTCATCGAACAGCTCCTTCTCTTCTTCGTCGGTGGAGTTCCTGTGAGCGGGATTGATGATCCGATCACCGCCCTCCAAGTCCAACTCGAAGATTGCATCGTCGATCAGAGTTCGTTCCAACTCACCTCGCCAAGAAAGATAGATCACGTAGTCGGTCAAGGCTTCGGTTTGTTGATCGATCACCTCTTCATTGACCGCGTCAATTTCGTCGTCGCTGAGCGTATCGATCGCTTTGCCGATGTGAGCTTCGACTTGCTCGTCGGTCAGTTTTGGCAGGGCGACCATGGCGGTGCCTTGGATGCCGTTTTTAATCAGCGTCGCCAAGTCTTCTCGCGTGGGTTTCTCACCACGTTCGGTCGATTTGAATTTGAAAATCCCCTTGCGGTAGTCGCGAGGATACGGGTTCAAAATCGCGGAAGACGAACCGCGTCCATCGCCACTGATACCGTGACAAATCGCACAGTGTTTTTGATAAAGCCCGCGGCCTTCGGCGTCGGCAGGCCCTGATGCCATCATCAGGTTGTCCAGCGACACAAGCGATGCAAAGTCTTCGTCTTCCATGGCGACTTCCGGCAATTTCGGTTGCTCCGGAGTCCCAAACATCTCGGTCACGATCCAGAACGCATCTTTGGACGCTTGTTCCATTTCGATGCCTTCCTTCAACTCGTACTTCATCGAATGCACGAGATTGGGTTCGAACGTCAGCGGTTTCGGTTCGCTGCAACCGCTGATGAACACCGAACCTGCCGCGATCGTGAAGGCCCCGGCCAAAGATGAAAAGGATTTCAGGCAGCGAAGAAAGTTGGACGGCATGATCGTGTTGGCGTGAGATGAGTTGAAAGGCGACTCAGGCCAACAATTTGGCCTCTTGGGACAACGATGTCACCATTGTATGCAGTTGTTCCCGCAATTGGCAAAGCACCGGATCGGCTTCACCACGTGGTGGACGACCAACCGGAACGGGGATGGCTTCTCCGACATCGATGACGACCTTCATCGGAAGAGATTCCTTCGCCTTGCCAAAAATCGCTTCTTGGATGCGTTGAATCGTTTCCACGATGCGAGTGTCAGTGATTTTCCCCGGTGCTAAGTATTCATCGGGAAACGAAAGGAGAAACTGTGCCAGGTCCGCGCGTTCCGCGTCGCGACGAAAAGTCGCAGGGTCACGATCCGCATCATCGGTCGCAAAGTAAGTGGCGGAGACCGCGGCGCGAATTTTACGCACGCGTTCCCGCACATCCTCGCTGGGCTTCGCCTCCAAGCTATACCGTTCTTCCGCCTGCACAAGCAACTGCTCAATCAATCGATCTCGTCGAGGACTGAGTTCGCCCGACGAGGCGTGCCCGGTGAACTCGATCTCCTTGAGTGCCAAATAGGCCTGCGAGACTCGCAGCAATCGCTCGATCAGTTTCTCGATTGATCCTGCGTTCGACGCCGGTTGCCAACTCAGGGTTCGCTCGAGTTCGGCCAATTGAACGTGAGCCCACTCGTGAGCGTCTTCCAGACACAGGTACTTCAATCCAACCGGATGAATGACAACCTGCCCCTTCTCATGCTTGGCTCGTTTCTTCGCAGCGGATCGAGCGATGAACGAAACGCCGTCGAGCAACGGTTTCAGAATGTCGTTGGTTCTGTTGGTCGTGCCTTCGGGGAACAACACCAGAGGTCGTTCGCCACTGACCAAGATATCGATCGCTGTTTCCAAAGCCTTGCGATCGTTGCCTTCGCGAAAAACGCTGAAGGCACCCATTCGCCGCAAGGCAAACTGCTCAAACTTGTTCGTGTTGAACAAATGCCAAGACGCCATCGCGTACAGATGCGTGCGGACCTGACGAGCCAACCACCCCAGCACGATTGGATCGGCGTAGCGGCAGTGGTTGGGCGCGAGGATGATCCCGTGACCGGCATTCAACGATTCGGCGAACCGTTCAGCATTGCGACACTCGCCACTAAGAACAGCCTCCTTCGTCCGAAGGTGCCAATCGATCAAGCGAAAGCTTTGAATCGCGGTGGGCCAAAGATTTCCGCGATAGGGCGGGACAAATTCGTAGGGCCGATCAAGAACTACAGTCAAGACGTCACTTTCGCGAGAAAATATCCCAGTGCCAATGCGGCGACGAATAGCGAAGTCACCACGGTGCCCAACAAGACCGGATCGATGCCCTTGCTCCGGTTGTCAGCGATTTGCGTGCGAGTATCTGAAGGCTTGCCGCGATCGATGCCCGAACCGACCCCACGTCGACTTCCTGAACTGGGTGCCCTCGCCGTTGGTCCCTTGTACCCGGACTCGACTTCCAGATCGAGGAAACTTCCCTCCAACATATCGGCGGGTGTTCCCATTGAACCAACCTTCACCAATCGACCGCTTTCGCTGGCCGCTTGGTTCTGCTCTCGGATGAGCTTCGAACGACTGCTCGCCAGCGTGTCGTCGTTTTTGTTCGTCAGAGTGTCCTGATTGGACTGCGTGACCATCGATCCGGAGCTACTGTCGAAATCCATCGAAGACAAACTGCTGTCTTCGTCCGGACCTTCGCCCAGTCCGACTCGAACCGCTTCGCCCTTAGGTACCGCGGCAGCAAACTTTTCCAAAACCTCGGCCACGTCGGTGGCGTTTTGGTAGCGATAGCGAGGATCCTTTTGGATCATCTTCACCACGATGCCTTCGAGTTCGCCGGGGCATTCCGATCGCAGTTCTCGAATCGCTTTTGGCATTTCGTTTTGGTGTTTCGCGATTCGCTGGGCGAGCGTGCCTTCGGCAAACGGCGGACGACCGGTCAACAAGAAATACAACGTGCAACCAAGACCGTAGATGTCGACTCGGTGGTCGACCGTGTGACTGTTCAGAGCTTGCTCGGGTGCCAAGTAGTCGGCCGTGCCGAGAACGTTTTCGTTGTTGGCGACGGTCAATGATTCGTCGTCACCCGTTTTCGAAACCAACGCCAATCCCATGTCCAGCAACCGAACCCGGCCATCGCTGTCGATCAACAAGTTGGCAGGTTTCACATCTCGGTGCACCACGCCGCGATTGTGAGCGTGTGCCAATCCGCGAGCGGCTTGAGAGATGAGTTCGGCGGCGGTTGAAAAATCCAGCGGTCCGTCTCGCCGGACCAACACCTGCAAATCCACCCCGTCGACGTACTCCATCACGATGTAGTGAACGTCGCCGTCATTGTCGATGTCGTGCGCCAACACAATGTTCGGGTGGTTCAGCGATGCGATCGCTTTCGCTTCCAGTTTGAAGCGAGCCAGATAAGAGGCATCGTTGACGCGTTTCTTCGGCAGCACCTTGATCGCGCGTTTGTCGCCCAAGCCGATGTGCTCGGCCAAATAGACACTGCTCATCCCGCCCGAACCGATGTGACCGAGCAATTTGTATTTGCCCAGGAAGAAACCCTTGTACTTCCCGGTGAACAACTTCTCGATGTGCCAATCCGTCAGCAGGCCGGCTTTCTTGTAGGCCAACGCCAGCTTCTTCGAACTGACCGGCAGATTCCCTTCGCACTTCTCTCGGACTTTTTTCAGGAACCGTTCCTGCGTGGCTTCGTCGACCAAGTTGCTACGTGCAACCATCTCGACAAATCGTTCCGATGTGATCGAAGCCATGGCGTGTGGAAAGAAATCCCGCTAGAAGACAAGTCCGTTGCTGAACATCTCGGTGGAAGAGACGCCTTTCAAAGGAAGTGAGCGACGCGGCGAAGGTATCCCCGCGCGATCGCCCGCTCAATCAAGTTTAACCAAAACTTCGCGTTCGACAGAACGAAAATGCTGGATTGCCGAACGCCAAGGGCGGAATTGTAAACGAATCCGACATCGCTGAGTGGTCGCACCCGTGGCCGTTTCCTGACTCCGTCGAATCATTTTTCATGCCCAACTCGTCGAAGACTCCGCTTCGCCCACTCACAACTTCCGACTCGTCGATCCGCACGCTCGGCGTGATGGCCAAAGTCGCGATCGAAGGCAGGGTCAAAACACGCCTCGGCAACACCATTGGTTTCGACAAATCAGCCCAAATTCACCAGCGATTCCTCGATCATCTGTTCAAGGTGTTCCAAGATTGGGGCGATAAGCGGCACTGGGTCGTCTCCCCCATCGAATCCATTTCTCCGACGACACCCAAACCAACCTCCGATTGGCAAATCATTGACCAAGGTGGAGGAAATTTGGGCGATCGCATGCGGCGATGGTTCGCCAACCACGCTTGCAACCGCCCTGCCCTGCCCCGCAGCCATGCGATTCTGATCGGCGCCGATTGCCCTCTGCTGAGTCCCGCAGAAATGGATCATGCCGATCGACTCTTTCGCGATTGCGACCTGGTACTGGGGCCTGCTGCGGATGGTGGCTACTACCTGATCGGACTATCTGTGCCTGCCAATTCGCCGAACGAAAACAATCCCCCGAACCGGGTCACGCCTCCGTCCCGCACGATTTTGGACGCCCTTTGGAACGACATACCCTGGAGCACGGACGAAGTTTTCGAACGTACGGTGGCCGCGGCGGAATCGATTGGTCTGCGGATCGGCAGGCTTCCGATGCGTTCAGATGTCGACACAGAAGATGATCTGACTGCCCTCCTTCATCAAATCGAACATCCAGCCGACAATACGGAGGTGTCCTCCGATCACATTGAACTCGCTCGAGACATTCGCCGCATCCTATCTCAACCAATGATCTGAATTGTCCGCCCCTCCATCTTCCACCAGCGACCACGTTAGCCAGCCTCACCAAGAGTCCACCGGCACGCTGGTTGTGGGCGGGGGAGCAATCGGACTTTCCATCGCTTGGGAATTGGTTCGCCGAGGCGAAAAGGTAACGGTGATTGACCGCGGACCGATCGCCCACGGAACGTCTTGGGCGGCGGCCGGGATCCTACCGCCCGCCAACTTTGATCGAGCGACCGACCCGATCGATCGCCTTCGCGGATTCAGTCACACGCTGTGGCCTTTGTGGTGCAAACAGCTTTTGGATCAAACCGGCATCGACCCCGGACTGATTCGGTGCGGCGGCTTTTATTTGGCCGAAACGGTTGGAGAGGCGTCCGCCCTGACTGGCATGATGTCGTACTGGGACGACCTCGCCGTGGAATGCCAACGCATCGAATTGACGGAGTTGCTTTGTCGGCAACCTCGACTGACAGAATGGTCGCAAACCAATCCTTGGATTCAGTCGCATCCAGACAGCGCCGCTTGGTGGACCCCCGATGAATATCAAATCCGCCCGTCTCGATTGCTGACGGCTCTGGCCACAGCGTGTCAAAGCCAAGGTGTGCAGCTCCTGCCGCATACGACGATCCTCGAACTTTCATCCGACAGCTCCGGTTGCACCGCGAGGACTTTGACTCGGGATGCGGTTGAGCACTCCTTGCGCAGCGAGCGGACGATCCTTTGCGGGGGCGCGGCAATCGGCAGCATTTGCCCCGAGATCCGATTGGAATCTTCCGTCATTCCAATTCGCGGTCAAATTCTGTTGCTGCACAGCGACACGTTCACCGACCCAATCGTTCTCAACGTTGGCAACCGTTACTTGGTTGCTCGCGGCGATGGAAACGTCTTGGTCGGATCTTGCGAAGAAGAAGTCGGCTTCGAACAAGGCACCACCGACGATGTCATTCAAGGCCTCCGAAGCTTTGCAAATCGTGTTTGCCCAGAACTGAAATCGGCAACAGTCGCGTCGCAGTGGTCAGGCCACCGCCCAATGACATTCGATGGGTTCCCGATGATCGGACGAGTGCCCGATCAAAGAAACCTGTTCGTCGCCGGTGGTCACTACCGCAGCGGAATCCATTTGGCTTCCGGAACCGCTGTTGCGATGGCCGATGTCATCGAAGGAAAACAATCGTTCATGGAACTGTCTGACTTCTCGGTCGGCAAACAGCAAACCGCTTTACGCTGATCTGTTTCGCACTGAGTCGGTCGGCTCACTCAAAACAACGATTGCGAACCGTTGCACCGCCGGAAAGGTTTTGAACTTCAAATCCGTTCTGACGCAAAATCCGAGCGGCGATGTGCCCGCGAACACCAACGGCACAACTGACAACAGTGGGCTTCGCACGATCCAGTTCACCTAGTCGCTCTCGTAGCTCATCGACCGGAATGTGAATCGCCCCCAATGATTCGCGAAGGGGAGCCTTCTTAATCTCGCCCGCCCCGCGAACGTCGACGATCTGAACCTCGTCCAACGACGCGTCGGAATCGCGAAACGACTCGACTTCGTCCAGTGCATTGCACGCGGCAAACGCGGCCATGTGAACCGGATCCTTGGCCGAACCAAATGGCGGTGCGTAAGCCAGATCCAATCCAGCCAGATCGCGAACTGTGCCACCAAAGTGCATTGCGGTAGCGATCACATCGATGCGTTTGTCGATGCCTTCGCCGCCAACGCACTGAGCTCCCAGAACCTTGCCGGTGCCAGGTTCGAAGGTCAGCTTCAGCGTCATCACCTCCGCACCGGGGAAGTACCCCGCGTGATGCTTCGCGACGATTGTCACGCTGGTAGCATCCTTTCCAAACCGCTTCGCAGACGCTCTCGTCAAACCAGTCATGCCAACCGAAACGTCGAACACTCGTACGACACTGGTTCCCCAAACGGGAGTCGCAGCAGCCGAATGCCCTGTTACGGCATGCTCACCCGCCAAACGGCCTGATCGGTTGGCCGGGCCAGCCAACGGAACTCGCATAGGCGTTCCCGTCGGACCCTACACGGGCTCGGATGCATCGCCGACCGCGTAGATATCGGAATCGCTGGTGCGTGAAAACTCGTCGATGGAGATTCCGCCCGTGTTTCCAATCTCCAAACCAGCTTCCGTTGCCAACCCCGAATTGGGCCGAACACCGATCCCCAAAATCACCAAGTCAGTCGACAATTCTGTACCGTCGCTCAATCGAACCGATGTCGCCAAATCACCATCCAGCTGGATGGATTCCAACCCGACACCTAAGTAAACTCCAACATTGTTTCGGCGCAGTGAATCATCGATCGGGCGAGCCATTTCGTGATCGAGCAATGGCAGGACTTGGTCACGCAGTTCAACCAGATCGACCGCCACGCCGCGACGTCGCAATTGCTCGACCATTTCCAATCCAATGTAACCGGCACCGACCACCACCGCTCGGCGAACCAATCCGGAGTCCACGCGGGCCTTGATCCGGTCCATGTCGACCAAGTTGCGCAAGGTCAGCACATTACTGGCATCGACGCCCGGCAGATCGGGAACAATTGGTGAAGCTCCCGGTGCCAAAATCAGCTTGTCGTATGACTGCTCATACGTTTTGTCTTGTTCCGAGGTCGCACCATGCCGAACGACGGTCACACATCGCTTGTCACGATCGATTGAAACAACCTCCTCCCGAGTTCTCACATCCAACCGAAACCGTCGCCGAAGAAAATCAGCCGAAGCCACCACCAAGGCGTCACGATTTTCGATCTCTTCCCCGATGTGGTAGGGCAGACCACAATTGGCAAAGGAAACATCCTCGTCCTTTTCGAACAGAATGATCTCGGCTTGTTCGTTCATACGCCGGGCACGAGTGGCCGCCGAAGCACCTCCCGCGACACCGCCGACGATGACCAAGCGAACGGGTGCATTGTGTTCCACCGACATTTGACTTTCCTTTCCAGTCGTTACCTCGTAACATCACGACACATAAATATCGATTCCCCCTCTTCAGTGCAACTGCTCCTTCGCAATGGCCTCTTCAAAACCTCGCACCAGCAAACGTGCTCCGGAAGAACCCACCAAACCGACCGGCGACGTGCAATCGTTCTCCGAGGCTGCGGAGTGCTTGAAAACGCTGGCCCACCCGGTTCGGCTGCGGATTGTTCAATTGCTTTTGCACAGTCGGTACACGGTCGGAGAAATCGCCGCGGATTGCGAAATCGCGGATAACCTGGCCTCCGAGCACCTGCGTTTGCTGCAGCGGTGCGGTTTTCTGGACAGCGAACGAGAAGGACGCCGGGTTTACTACCAGGTGGTCGAGCCACATCTGACCCAATTGATGGCGTGCATCGAATCGAGATTTTTGCCGGGCGAATGACTCCGGACCAATAACCTCGCGAGGAATCCCGCGCGACAACTGGGGCGTGACCGCTTGAGGCATCTGGGAGAATGATTGACGATACAGGCCGAACTCAATGGAGTTCCTTCGCGTCCATCACACCTCGTCGCAGAAAGATTGCCTGCTATGTCCATCGCTTCTCCCGCCACGCACCCTGTTTTGATCGCTGGAACTTGGCGTGAAGCCAACGCTGAGTCCACTTTCCAGGCCACCGACCCCAACCGCAACGAAAAACTCGACGCCGCATTTCCCGTCAGCAGCTGGAAAGATTGCGACGAAGCACTCGACGCTGCCGTGGAAGCCGCCACTGAACTTCGCAAACTCGGCCCGGCCAAAATCGCCGACTTCATGGAAGCGTACGCGGACAAGATCGATGCCGCGAAAGATCAATTGGTCGAAACCGCCTTTGCAGAAACCGGATTGGCTCGTTCACCACGTTTGGCCGATGTCGAGTTGCCTCGAACCAGCAATCAATTGCGTGCGGCTGCCAAAGCATGCCGGACCGGCAACTGGGCCATGCCAACCATCGACACTCAAACGGGCATCCGTTCTTGCCTGGGACCACTGGGACCTGTGTGCGTGTTCGGCCCCAACAATTTCCCGTTCGCATTCGGCAGCGTTTCCGGTGGCGACTTCGCCGCGGCCATCGCAGCCGGCAACCCGGTGATCGGCAAAGCCAACAGCTCACACCCTGACACCACTCGACTGTTCGCCGAACTGGCACTCGAAGCCCTCACCGAGACCGGTCTGCCCACCGCAACCGTGCAGTTGATTTACCGAACCAGCCACGCGGATGGTGAGAAACTGGTTTCCGATCCGCGCGTCGGAGCAACCGGCTACACAGGCAGTCGCGGCGCCGGACTGACACTGAAAGCCGCCGCAGACAAAGCTGGGAAGCCAATCTACTTGGAACTGTCCAGCGTCAATCCCGTGGTCATCACTCCCGCCGCATTGGAAGAACGCGGCGATGCGATCGTTGATGAATTCATCACCAGTGTCCTGATGGGAACCGGACAATTCTGCACGAATCCCGGCATGGTGATGCTCGTCAAATGCGAAGCGACCGACAAGTTCATCGCCGCGGTGAAGGAACGCTTCACTGCCGCACCGGCCGGAACGTTGTTGTCTCCCGCCGTAGCATCTTCGCTCGGCAAAAGCATCGAACAATTGGTTGGATTTGGTGCCGAACTGCTCGCCGGCGGTGGCGAAGCTGAGTCAGACCGATGTGCGATGGCCAACACATTGCTCAAAACCAGTGGCACTGACTTCCTCAGCAATCCAGAAGGTTTCCAAACCGAAGCCTTCGGAAATGCATCCTTGATCGTGGTGGCCGACAATCTGGATCAACTCTGTGAATCCATCCGTCATTTGGAAGGCAACCTGACCGGCTGCGTCTACACTTCGACCAACGGCAACGACGAAGACGCGTACTCACAAATTGCGTTTGAGTTGGAACCCAAAGTGGGCCGAATGCTGAATGACAAAATGCCAACCGGAGTCGCCGTGAGTGCCGCGATGAACCACGGTGGTCCTTATCCCGCGACCGGCCACCCCGGCTTCACCGCGGTTGGAGTACCCGGATCGTTAATCCGTTTTGGCAAGCTGACCAGTTTCGACAACGTCCGAGAATCTCGCCTTCCCGCTTTGCTGCAATCGACTCCACCAACCACTGACACATGGCGTCTGGTGGATGGAGAATGGACAAAAGACGCGATTTCTTAACAAAGAGAGCGAATTGCCTGGGCTGATTCTCGAGATTTCTCAAAAAAACCTCAAAAGAGTCAGTGCTCAAGAACCCGCCCTTCGATCTCGTTTCCGGAAACATGCTGACAGTTGAGATTGTCAGCATCGATCTATTCCATCGATTTTAGCGATGGGGGCCTCAACCCCATCGCGTTTGATATTTGGCGCCCTGAAAAAAGTGCCTATGGTCATTGCAGTGGCTGAGTAAGAGAACGGCGGAGCATTCAAACTCTTGCCGGCCATTTGGTTTATCACCTTATAGGACCAAATGATGACTGCACGACTTGGCCTCGTGGGCAAATGGATGACCGCCGGCCTGCTTCTATCGGCACTAACCGGATGCGGCGCCCCCCAACCAAAGATCCTTCCACTTGCATCCACGGATGAGGAGCAAGCCTCCATCGAAGCAACCATGGGACGAGCCAACACAGCGGTGACTCAGTTGCCAGGTGAATGTGACTTCAAATGAACACAACATCACCCCAAAGCTTTTCATTGCCCGTTGGCCAAACCTCTCAAGGTGTCATCATGTTCGCTTCCGCTCCAGTGACTGAGCACGCACATTCGCGACGCTCCTCAAAACGCGTCAACCGACACGCATTCTCGTTGGTCGAACTGGTTGTCGTGATTGCAATCCTCGCCGCCTTGGCCGGATTGCTGCTGCCAGCCGTCCAGGCTGCTCGTGAAGCAACCCGGCGGATGAACTGCAACAACAACTTCAAAATGCTGGGGTTGGCACTTCACAACTACCACGCCGCCTACAACAACTTTCCTTATAGCCGGATCGTCAACGACACGAATTGGCGTGGCTATGGTCCGGTCGTCGGCTTGCTTCCGTTCATGGAACAACAAGCCGCTTGGGAGATGATCTCTCATCCTCATACCAGCGAAAGCGGCAACCAATACGTCGCATTCGGTGGTTTCCCGTGGACGGCAGACTACACGCCCAACCGCATTCAAATTCCCACACTTCGTTGCCCTTCCGACCCAGCGGAAAACAAAACGATCGGTCGTTTGAACTATGGATTCTGCTACGGCGACGCGGCTCGCTACATTTCCTTCTATTGGTTTCATCCCGACCAAAATCGTTCCGACCCCGCCTACAACTGGTTGGGTGATGAGGCCGTCGATCGTGGCATGTTCACTTGGAATAAAAGAAAGAGATTCCGTGACTGCAAGGACGGGACCAGCCAAACGATGCTGATGGGCGAGATGGCAACCTTCCTGGACGACCGCTCGATCATTGGCACTGCCGCGGTGTTCGACGACCGACAATTTCAAACCGATCTTCAACAGTGTGCAAGCACTTATGATCCTGAACGTCCTCAGTTCTATAAGTCTGACCAAGAACTGATCGGCTTTGGCAATTTCACCGGTCAATCCAACCGTGGACGTTGGTGGACGGATCCGATCGCGTGCAACACCGCGGTCAACACGATCTTTGCCCCCAATAGTGTCAGTTGCACCTATAGCACCGGACCAGGCTCGGATTGGTACGGTGGCGTCTACAGCGTCACCAGCCGCCACCCGGGCGGAGCTCACATTCTGATGACTGATGGCTCCATCAAATTTGTGACCGACTCGATTGATTCGGCAACCAAAGGTGTGGACTCCAACACAACGGTCACCCGCTACGCCCCCGGTCCCGTTCACCCAGCCGGCTCAGAAAGCCCCTTCGGTGTCTGGGGAGCCTTGGGCACGTCCAGCTCCCAAGAGATGAGAGCCAACGAAGTCGAACTCTGAACGACGGAGCGGCCGATCCGGCGGTCGCCCAGCAATTCTTTCAGCACAAAAATCAAGCGAACCCGAAGCGTTTCCCCCCTCGCGGTCTCTAGTGGGGAATCCTTTGGCCTAGATTGGTCGGTCCCGACCATGGCCAGTCTGGTCCTTCGCTTGCTTTTTCCCCGCGGTTTCCATGATGGAAGTGCTGTTTTTCATTGCGATCGGGTGGCTGATCATCACCATGGTCGGGCATCTGACCTGGGTCGTGGCCGCAACGATTTTTCGGCTGTTCTTCAATCCCAAATCGCTCTACCCGCCGGCCCCTCCACCTCAGACCAAGCCGGACGACTGGTCAAGATCAACGTCCCAGCGTCCTGAGGGATCTCAAACCCACGGAAGCTCGAACAGCACCGACGAGCCACCCTCCGCAGCAAACGACCTGGCTGCATTTTCGCGAATGCTGGATGCGCTGACCGCCACCGACCAAGTCGATCCCCAGACCGCCGACCGATTGAAAGCGTCCGCCCAGAATTTGGCAACGAAGCCAGAAGCGCTGGCACCCGAGCCAATTGCTGAACCGACGTTGCCCGCCGCGGAGACACCTCAAACCGCAATCGCGCCCGCCGCTCTCGCCGAAACACAACCAACCGACGTCGTCCCGCCCATTGCTGAGCCAGTCTTTGCGGAACCCGTCGTCGCAGAAGCGGTCACCGCCGAAGTCGTCTACGATCCTCCGGTCCCAAGCACGCCCAAGCGAGCTTTGTCGGAAGTCATCACTTCGTTCCTGGCACGCAACAACATTCGTTGGGGCGAACTGGTCGCTGGATTGCTGGTGGTGGTCTGCTCGATCGGTTTGGTCGTCAGCCTTTGGAACACCCTCACGTCCGCTCACCGAGTCGTGCCGTCGTTGATTTTCATGTCGGCCGACGCGGCAATTTTCGCGGCAGGTCTGTACACAGTTCGGCGATGGAAACTGCGGCACACCAGCCGCGCGGTTTTGATCATTGCGACGCTGCTGGTTCCTCTGTGCGTGCTGGCGGGAATGGCCGCGGCAGGCGCGGGACTGGATTCAGTCACGCTCTCCGACCCCGCGACACTGGGCACGATCGTGGCTGGATTGACCGGTTGCGGCTGGCTGCTGCTTCAATCGTCTCGCAGCTTGGTGGGTCGCGCCGATGCGTTGCCGATGACGGCCAGCGTCATCGCACCGACGCTGGCATTGCCGTTGCTTCCCACCGCCGCACGCCTGCTTGGTTCCAACGCTGGGTTTGCGGTTTTGGTTCCCGCGATCTGTGTCGCCGCAGCGATACTTTGGCCGCAACGTCAACGACGCACACGCCTGAATTCGCGTGAACAGACTGATTCAGTTGGCGGCCGAAGGCATTGGAAGAACCGCTGGCTGTCGCTCGGCATCGCCGCCTCGTCGATGGCCAGCGTCCTTGTCTACGCCGCGTTTTTGTTCAGCAACTTGGAGGACCAATTCGCAGTGCAGACGGCTTGGATTCAAATCGCGATCGCATCGATTCCGTTTTGGATCGCGATTGCGTCGAGTTGCCACAACGACTCGACCAAGCTTCGCCATCAAACAGATTTGCCGTCGAGCAAACGTAGCTGGATGGCGAATTCGAATTTGATCGCGACAGTTCTAACGCTGCTTTCGATGGGAGTCGTTTTGGCGATCCTGCCCGCGTCGCTTCGCAGGTTGGATTGGATGTGGATGCATGCGATCGTGGCCGCGGCGTCATGGCTCGCGGCCAGCATCGCACTGCGGCAACCGTCTCGCGTTGTCGGTGCGACCTTGCCGCTGGGGATCGCCGCGATGCTGTCATCTCCCGTTTGGATGGGCGATGCGACCTGGGGCGACCTGCCGCTGTGGCGATTGATCTTGGGTGGCGAACCGATGGTCACGTCGCTTGGCATTGCCGCGTTGCTCGGTGGAGTCGGCTTTGCCCTGAGCCAAATCGCGAAAGACAAATCTTGGGCTCGCGAATTGTTCGCGTCGAGCTGGTTCGCCGGATGTGTGTGGGGCGGAGTCGCATTCGTCCAAGCACTGGTGCTCAGCTTTGCCCCGGCAACTTGGCTGGGACAGGTGCCACCGATGGTGGTCGATGTGGTGCTCGGTGTTTCGGCACTCGGATGCATCCTCGGATCCTTCAAAGAATCGCGAGCTTCGTTGGCAACACCGGTGATATTGGTTGCGTTCTGGACTTCCGTGCTGGGACTGCTGACCTGGACGGACGGTCAGCCTCACGCCGATTTCACTCTGACGCCTTGGATCGGACTGGCGGTCACGGTGTCTTTGATGGTTGCCGCCGCTCTTGCGAAAGTCTTGCTTCACCGTCAATCAAACTCCGGCGAACAATCCAACCCTCTCGAACGATTCAGCTCGCTATCGCAAACTGCTGAGCAGTCGATGCGACGTCACGCTTCGTCGGCGGGAGTGATGGCGTGCTTGTCAGCGGCCGCCTTAGGTTTGGTCGCTTTGTTTTCGCTCTCACCCAGTGGCCTCGAACCGCCCGGGTGGTGGTCCGCCAGCGGTCAACTTTGGCTGCTGGTCGCGTCGCTATTCGGTGTCGCGATTTTGTTGCGAGCACGCGGTTGGCTACAAACCTCGATGGGCCTGTCAGCGATCACGGTCGCGACCACGCTCACCGCTTTCTTGGGCGTGACGGTTTGGCATTCGGAGTCTTGGCTGGGCGGGATTGCGACGTGGTGGGTCGCGGCAATTTTCGCGTCGACTTCGGCGTTGTGGATGCTCGTCCGAACCACCATGCCACTGCGAACATGGTTCCCAATCAACAAACTTCAAACAGCTCATCTGAACTGGGCCCAAATGCCAGACGGCCTGTTCGCGATGTTGGCAACGGGCACCATCGTCTTCACGGTTGCTCGCCAGTACGCCGCGATCGTGGCCGGACCCTTGGAAGGGATCGCCCAGTGGTCCACCAACGACTGGATCGCTGCCGCCGACTTCGCTTGGTTCGAATCAGCCGCGTGCTTGGGATTGGTCGCCGGCACCTCGGCACTGTTCGTTCTTTCGCGAAGCCACACTGAAGACTCGCACTGGTCAAAAAACGGCTGGCAAGATTGGTTCTTGGGCTTGCTCGGTGCAGCCAGTTTGTATCTGGCGAGCCAACTTGGATTGGCATGGACCGGCACCGCTGCATCCTGCTTGGTCGTCACAACAACGCTTGCCTGTGCGTTCTTGTTCGCGTGGAAGTTCCGTTCCCGATTCGCGACTCAGCCATGGTTCGCCTTCCTGTCACCGAGCCCATCGGAACGACTTGCCATCCACTCGATGATCGCGGGATTGGTGGCCGCGGGGTCATTGGTTTTGCTCGGGACGGACTGGCTGGCACCGCTGTCGAACAACCAATCCCTGGATCGATTCAGCACCCTCGCGGTGACGGCATGGTGGATCATCGCCTCGGTCGGATTGCTGTGGTCCAAAGCGGACTCTGCTCGTGAAGCAAAATCCAACGCACTGCTTTCCAGCGTCTTGCTACCCGCGGCGGTAGGCATTGCCACCCCGGCGATCGCGACGCGAGTTCCTTTCGTGAACCAGCCCTTGGTGTGGGTGCAGATGTCGGTGTTTGGGTCGCTCGCCTGGTGGCTGCTCCAGCCGTTGATCAGCAAGACGTCGGGCTCACCTGACAACACCTCGTCACGCTTCACGGCAGGAGCCCACCTTTCGCGGGCTTGGATCCTGGTCGTTGGCTTGGTGTGCAGCGTTGTCGCTGGCTCCATCGCCTATTCGTCAACGGGAACGATGCTGCAGTCTCCGTTCTCATTGTGGACGTTGCCCATCGGCGGGTTGGTTTCGCTGATCGCCGTCGCCGTGGCGATGCGATGCTATGTCACTCCGGCTCGCGATGCATGGCCTTTCGCGATCAGTCTGTTGTCCGGACACGCGACGGTTCTGGTTGTTTGGATGCAGTGGATTCATCCGGATTCGGCGCTGACCATGCTGGGCAGCATCTGGCTCGCCGCCTCGATCGGCTCGGCAGTGGTGCACTGGATACGAAACATCCCGCTGCACGCCTGGCACATGACACTGCTGACATTCGCGTTGGCTTGGGTCGGCTTGTTTGACACCGACACCGCACCCTGGGCTCTGTCGTCGCTCGCCGTCGCCGGCCTTTCAGTCGCGGGGATTTCATGCACTCGGTTCGGGCGAACGATCTCAAGCAGCGACCACCCCGAAACCAGTGACGAACCGGAAACCGACACCACCCAACCACGACGTTCCACTTGGCAAACGATTGGTTCGGTCAATTCTCTTGCCGGATGGAACTGGCGATTTGTCTTGCCACGATTGCTGGGATGGACAACCGTTGGAGTCGGCGGGTTCTTGCTTTGGAACACCGCTTTGGATCCGATCGTTGCGGTGTCCAAGTTTGACCCGACCTCGATTTGGCTGGCCTGGATGGCCCTGTGGGTGATCGTTTGGCGAAGCGTCAGAAGCGATCGCTCGGCTCCACTGGCCGACATCGAAACCGCTTGTGCGATGATTCCCATCGCCGCGCTGGGTTGGATGGAGTCACACCTGGCACTTCCCCGCTCTGCCTTTGCCGGTTCCGGTTGGATTGGCGTGACCAGCGGCACGTTGACATTGGCTTCGCTTGGATTGGTCGCCGCGTCGGCTTGGCTGCGTCCGAGTGGGCGAACGGTTTGGTTTGTCAGCCTCGTGCTTTCGTGCATCGGGGCCAGCGAAGTCGCTTTGTGGATCGGATCGCAGGCCGGACTGACAACCAACCAAGGTTTCGCGGTGACTCACTTGGTCGTGTCGGCCGTTTTGGTGGCCTGGACGTTTGGTTCATCGCTGCTTGGAAAAGCTCGCCTGCAATTGGCGGGCTCGCTCGAACAAGTGACGCTGATTTGGGTTGGCCTCAGTTCATTGCTGGTATGCTGGTTGGTCGTGAATCACATCGACGAACCGTGGCCGCGTGTTTGCATCCTTGCCACCGGTGCGCTCGCGTGGGTGTTCTTCGAATTGTCGGAACGAAACCTCGCCAACAATCCCACCACCACTGCCAGACGCCGTCACATCACCGTCGGCATCGTGCTTTGGTCGGTCGCGTTGATGGCGGTGCTGACCGGATTGCCACTGAAGCACCCTGCCCTGATCGCGGTGATGCGATTGTTGGTGGCAAATGTTTTGATGGTCGCGGTGCTGCTGCTGGCGATTCCCAAACTACTCAAGGGTCCGTTCCTGGATCGTTGGAAGGAAGCACTGACGCGTGGCGGGCTGATCTCAGGCGTCGTCGCCATTGGTTCGCTGGTCGTGATGCTGGCGTTGGAAACTGCGGTTCGCAAACCGGTGATCGGTATTCCTGGCATCAGAATGCCTGTCGTGATCGCAGTTGCAATCACGCTGGGCGGACTGGCCGCGATGGCAGGTGTCTTGGCGGTTTTGACTGGCCCCAATTCGCGACTGCCAAACGCGATCCGAAACGTGCAGCTCACCGACTCGCAGCGGAAATGGTTGCTGTACATCGCTCAAGGAGTTGCCGCGACGACTTGGTTGCACTTGTTCCTCTGCCGAACCGGAATCGCTTTCTTAGGACTGCGACAAGTTTGGCCATACGTTGTGATGGTGATCGCGTTTGCCAGCGTTGGCTTGACTCAGTGGGCGATACGCCGGGGCGATAAAGTGCTGGCCGATGTGATGCGTCGCACCTCCATGTTCTTGCCGATGATTCCCGTGGTCGGGTTCTGGCTGAGCGGCTCGTACGCGGTGGTGACGCAATCGGAAGCTTGGTCGTGGACGTTTTTCCGAGGCACGACTTCCTACCAAGGTTTGCTGCTGGTCGGTGCGATCTACTACGGGATGATGTCGCTGCTGTGGAAGAACGGTCTGCCGCGAATTGCGACGGTGGTGCTGGCCAATGCCGCGCTGTGGGTGACGCTGACCCAGGTTCCCGGTTGGGACTTCATCACGCACCCGCAAGCCTGGCTGATTCCGCCAGCGGTTTGTGTGCTGTTGATCGCTCACTTGCAACGCGATCGTTTGGACCCGGCCATGGGATCGGCGATTCGTTACGCGTGCACCTTGATGATCTACCTCAGCAGCACGGCTGACATGCTGCTGTCAGAAATTGGCCGCTCGCTGTGGGGACCAGTGATTCTGGTGCTGCTTGCGTTGGCCGGGATGGCACTCGGCGTCGTTCTGCGAGCCAAACCGTTCCTTTACCTGGGCACCATCTTTGTGTTCCTCGGTGTGACCAGCATGGTCTGGCATTCGACTCAAGCGATCGATGCCGTTTGGCCGTGGTGGGCGTTTGGAATCACGACCGGCCTGCTTCTGCTGACCGGGCTGGCGATGATCGAGAAGCACCGCCCGCGGCTGAACCAATGGGCGAACCAACTGGCGAGCTGGGAAAGTTAGTCCAATCAGGCAAAACAGGTCTCTCGTCGCGGGAGCCAAGTTCGCTAGACTGAGCGGCGAACTTGGATCAAACACGGAGGATCACCCATGGCAAAATCGGAACAACAGAAGCAAAAGAAGCTGGCCAAACTGAAGGCCAAAGAGCAACGCAAGAAGAAACAACTCGCTCGCCAGCAACAAATGATGGCGTCGATGGCGGGCAAAATGCGAGCCGCCGCCACCGGATCGATCAAGGACTGCATGATCAGTCCCGAACTGCTGGCCCCCAACCCAACCCGCCCCGCGATCGGGCACGTGATGCTATCGCGAACAGCCCCCGGAGGCCAAATTGCCGCGGCGTTCTTCCTGGTGGACCTGGGCTGCATGGGCGTCAAAGACGTGGCTGGGAACTACCGCACGCAGACCGAATACAGCGACGTGATCACGGACATGCAGTCGCGTCAGATGCTGCAACCTTGCGAGCCCGAGTTCGCTCGCGGGGTGGTGGAAGCTGCGATCGCGTATGCCGAATCATGCGGCCTGCAACCGCACCCCGATTACAGCAAGTACGCGCCGTTGTGGCACCACATCGAACCCGCCTCGGTAGGAGACACAATCTCCTTTGGCATGAACGGGAAACCGACCTACATCGCGGGCCCGTACGACGACATGGGCCGACAAACGCAAATCTACAACCGCATGCTCGAGACCCTCGGCGAAGGCAATTTCGAATTCGCGATGGCCACGGCGGGCGCCCAGAACTTCGATGACTTCGAACTGGATGAAGAGATCGAACTCGATGAAGAGAGCTCGATCGTACGGCTCGATTCGGCAGAGTGAATCTCTGATCTCGTCGACGTAATCAAACCGAGCCTGACATCCGCTGCTTGATCGATTCACAGGCGATTCACCTGGTTTGCATCATCATGCAAACCAGTCCATCGCATCGAACCATCAGCGATTCAACACGTGCCAACCCGACTCTTGATGCTGGGTTGTCTTTGGCTTGACGGGCTGAGGAGCTCGAGGTGCCGCATGGACCGGAGCCGCGGCAGGTCGACGAGTTTCAACGCGTGATGGACGCTCTTGAGTCGGTTGGCGGACGGGCTGACGAACAGGTTGATAGTCGCCAACAGGTTCTGACAACGCAGCCGTTTCAGGCATCGAAGGCCGACGCTCGGTCAACGAAGCTTCGCGAACTTTGTACCCCCACTGAACCGGGCCTTCGTCTTCCAACGAAGAATCCATTCGCGATTGAGCTTGCTCGTAGGCTCCACCACCAGTGCGTGGCGGTGGCGGCAAAGCGGGCAACAAATCAGGTGCTCGCAATTGCCCCGTTTCCGAAGTCGACGGTGGCGACAACGATGGGATGGAACGAACCGGCGCGGTGCTCGGACGAGCAACTGGAGCGGCGGGTTGCACCCCTCGGTCATCGAATGCATGACGGTAACCTTCCGGTGCCGGGATCGGACGCACGCGAGGTGCGGCGGATGGATCCGCGGCAGCGTTTCCGGACGTCAATCGACGCAGATCTTCGCGATCTCGAAGAACCTCTTGTCGGCTTCGGCTGAGGTAGTCATCCAAAGAATTCTGCTCGCTCTTTTCGGTCTCGTCCTGCACTTCTGGCTCAGGCTGATAACGATAACTTTCGTAGGCATCGTTGGGATAGTTGTCTTCGGCCTGGCTTGGCTCTTCCGCCTGACGGTTGTTCTGAGCGGGTGGCTCAATGCTGTAACGATACTGCGTCGCCGGAGGTTGATCCGATGGCGAAGGTTGTGACTCCGATGGGGCCTCGCTGGCATAAGGCGAACCCGTTAGCGGAGAAAGCGTTTGTTGCTGGGCATCGAATGGTTGCAAGTTCGATGGAGTCGAAGCTGGCGGTGCCATCGGTTGCAGGTCGCTCGTTTGTGCGACTCCGCCGTAACCGCCTGAATCGATTGAGCTGGGGATCGAAGAAGCGGAGGGATTGCCGCTCCAGCTTGGTTGTGCCGCATACGAATCGATCGGTGCCGATTGCGTGTACGGCGAAGCAGCATATGGCGACGCACCATAGGGACTGGTGACTGGAGCGACCGATGTTGCAACGCCGCACGAATCGACCGTGTTCATGCACGGATCAATCGTCGTGGATGGCACCATCGCGGGCTGCGATGCCAAACCTTGAAAGGTTGTGTACGGCGTTCGCTGCAACTGCTGAACGGTCGACTCACAAGCACGTTGGACGGTGACGGTCGTTCCGGTGACTGGGTCCAGTGTCGTGGCGGGCCGGTAGTAAGTGATCGGCGCGGTGTAATACGAACTGCGGTAACCGGTGCCGAGCAACGAATTGAAGAACCGAGACAAACCGCTTCGAATCGGAGTCCGGTAACCGGTTGTCGGTGGATAGCCGGTTGCTGGTCGGTAGGCCGTGACGGGCTGGACACCTGCGACATTCGTCGTGTAGCTGCTGTTTGGATAAACGTTGCCCGTTCCGAAGTATGGACTTCCGGTCGAAACGGCACCACGATAACCGGCGACAACTGGCGAGCTCGTGGTCGGCATCCCCGTGTACACCGAAGGGTTGTCCAGCGGAACGGCTCCGTAGGCAGGTCGCTGCAAGGAGTAAGGCTGAGACGGCGCGTAGATGCTGGAAGGATTCAGCGGCAACACCGACGAGTTCGGTGCAGCGGTCATCAAGGGTGTGTAACCCGCGGTGTAGCCCGGATAGTTGGCGGCATAACCAGGAGGCGGCGCAACCGCGGGAGCCCCCGTGGTGATCCCGGGAGTGGTCGTGATCGTTGTGACAGGCGCACCCACGACCGGTGTGTATCCGGCGACGTAAGCTGGTTGCTTGCCGTACAGCCAATCCGTCAAACAACACGCGTTGACAGAGGGCGCGGCAAACGAGCCCACGACCTGGCTCAGGACGACAAACGGGAGGACATATCGGCGATGACACCAACGCATCGGCACAACCAATCAGGTTTGAATCATTTTGGGCGGGACGGACTGAAGCCACCGCAGATTGCGGACCGGAAACAGCCACGAACACAACTCTTCGAACACCACGCAACGACGCGCAGTTGCCACAAGTGAAGGTTTTGAAAGCCAAAAGGTCAATGATTCTTGAGGGGCAGTTATTCGCTTGGTAAGCATTTCGGGCCGTCAGCTGCCGGTCGAAACGATTGCAACGGTTGGAAAAGATCCTGACCGGACACGTGGAGATTTCACGCTCTCAGAAAGCCCCCTGCCACGTTGGCAACCAAGGCTGGTCGATCGAGCCAAACGACGATCGGCCGACAAACACACAAATCGCGTAACTCTTTTCGCAATTGCCACTTGCAACAAAAAACAAGCTCGCGGTACGGCGATTGCTACCTGCGAGCCCCAACGAACGCGTTCATGCCCGAATGGCCGAACTGGATCCATCGACTCAGTTCCTCATCGTGCGGCACACGTGCCGAACACGTTCGCTCGACCCGAACACATTCCCCCGTCTCTTTCCCTCTTGGCATCGAATCCGTGGCCGCCCCGGGCTCGCACCTTTGCGAACCGCCCATCCACTGCGAGCCTCTCGGATCCAAACCACCTCAGGAGAACTACATCGTGGCAAAGCAGATCGTTTTCGACGATGACGCACGCGGCCCATTGCTTGCCGGAGTCAGCAAGCTGGCCCGTGCCGTCCGCAGCACACTTGGCCCTCGCGGCCGCAACGCCGTTCTGGACAAAGGATGGGGTTCGCCCAAAGTCACTAAAGACGGCGTGACCGTCGCCGAAGACATCGAACTGGACGATCCATTCGAAAACCTCGGCGCTCAATTGGTCAAAGAAGCCGCCAGCAAGACCAATGACGTCGCCGGCGACGGAACAACCACCGCCACCGTGCTCAGCGAAGCCATCTTCCGCGAAGGCCTGAAAATGGTCGCGACCGGAGCCGACCCAATGGCATTGTCGCGTGGCATTCAAAAAGCCGTCGACACCGCGACCGCTCAAATCGCCAAAATGGCGACCCCGATCAACGAGAAGAGCAAGAGCGACATCAAGCAAGTTGCCACGATCGCTGGCAACAACGACCCACAAATCGGTGACGTCCTCGCAGACGCCTTCACCAAGGTCGGCAAGAACGGCGTGATCACCGTCGAAGAAGGCCGCAGCAACGAGACTTACGTCGACGTTGTCGAAGGCATGCAATTCGATCGCGGATTCCTGTCGCCTCACTTCGTCACCAACCAAGACGAAGTCACGGTCGAACTGGATGACTGTTACATCCTGTTGTTCGAAGAAAAGATCAGCAACAACAAGAAGATGATTCCGTTGCTGGAAGCCATCAGCAAAGCCAAGAAGCCATTGCTGATCATCGCCGAAGACACCGAAGGCGAAGCTCTCGCCACTTTGGTCGTCAACAAGATGCGTGGCATCCTGTCGGCTTGTGCTGTGAAGGCCCCCGGTTACGGCGATCGCCGCAAAGCCATCTTGGGCGACATCGCTGCCCTGACCGGCGGCAAGGCGATCTTCAAAGATCTCGGCATCGACCTGGAAAGCGTCAAGGTTTCCGACCTCGGTCGTGCCAAACAAATTCGCATCACCAGCGAAGCGACCACCATCGTCGGTGGTGCTGGCAAGAAAGCTGACATCGAAGGCCGTGTCGCTCAAATCCGTCGTGAAATCGAAGCGACCGACAGCGACTACGACCGCGAAAAGCTGCAAGAGCGTTTGGCGAAACTGGCCGGCGGTGTGGCTCAAATCAACGTCGGTGCTGCAACCGAAACCGAGATGAAGGAACGCAAAGCCCTCATCGACGACGCTCGTGCCGCGACCCAAGCTGCACTCGAAGAAGGCATTGTCCCCGGTGGCGGAACCGCATTGCTGCGTTGCCGTGCTGCTGTTGAAAAACTGGAAAAAGCAACCGAAGGCGATCAAAAGCTCGGCGTGCGAATCATCCGCAACGTGCTCGACCAGCCAATGCGTGCGATCGCCAACAACGCTGGCTTGGACGGAGCCGTGGTTGTTAACCGCGTGCTTCAAATGAAGGGCAAAACCGAAGGTTACGACGCCAACGCTGACAAGTACTGCGACCTCGTCGCTGCCGGCATCGTCGACCCTGCCAAAGTGGTTCGCACCTCGCTGACCAACGCAGCTTCGGTCGCCGCTTTGTTGTTGACCACCGAATCTTTGGTCACCGAAATCCCCGTCGAAGAAGAACCAGCCGGTGGCGATCATCACGATCACGGCATGGGTGGCGGAATGCCAGACATGGGCGGCATGGGAATGGGTGGCATGGGCGGAATGGGAGGCATGGGAGGCATGGGTGGCATGGGCGGCATGATGTAAGCCGCTGCCCGCGACCCTCTTTCAATCCTTTTCCCACACCCACATCAAACTCAACTTTCAACTCACAGGAATTAACTCATGGCCACTGCTAAAAAAATCAACCTGCGTCCTCTCGATGACCGCGTCGTGGTTCAACCCAGCGAAGCCGAAGAAACCACCGCTGGCGGCATCGTGCTCCCCGACTCAGCAAAAGAAAAGCCACAACGCGGCACCGTCGTCGCTGTTGGACCTGGCAAGTTGCTCGATAGCGGCAACCGCGGTGAACTCAGCGTTTCGGTCGGCGACGTCGTGATCTACGGCAAGTACGGCGGAAGCGAAATCGAAGTCGACGGACACGAAATGAAGATCCTTCGCGAAAGCGACATTTTGGCCAAGATCGGCTGATCCGGTTCGTTCTTTCACCCCAAAACATCTACGAGGAATTCAGTCGTGGCAAAACAATTGCTTTTTGACGATCACGCTCGGGCCCGCATGTTGGCCGGCGTGGAAAAACTGGCCAAGGCCGTCGCAACGACGATGGGTCCTACAGGCCGGAATGTGATCATCGATAAATCCTTCGGTGGTCCAACCGTGACCAAAGACGGTGTGACCGTCGCCAAGGAAATCGAACTCGAAGACCGCTTCGAGAACATGGGTGCCAAACTGGTCATCGAAGTCGCTCAAAAGACCAGCGACTTGGCCGGCGATGGAACCACCACCGCAACCGTGCTCGCTCGTGCCATCTTCAAAGAAGGTCTGCGAAACATCGTTGCCGGTAGCAACCCAACCGCGATTCGTCGCGGGATCGAAAAGGCTGTCGAAGCCGCTTGCGATCAACTGGTTGAAATGGGACGCCCCGTCAGCGGCAAACAAGAAGTCGCTCACGTCGGTGCAATCTCGGCCAACAACGACAACGTGATCGGCGAATTGCTCGCTGACGCATTGGAACGAGTCGGCAAAGACGGCGTCATCACCGTCGAAGAAGGCAAGAGCCGCAACACCGAAGTCGAATACGTCGACGGGATGCAGTTCGACAAGGGCTACGTTTCGCCTTACTTCATCACCGATTCCGGATCGATGGAAGCGAGCCTCGAAGACGCACTCGTGTTGCTGTACGAAAAGAAGGTCAGCAACATTCGCGACCTCGTGCCATTGCTCGAGAAGACCGCTCAAACCGGTCAACCATTGCTGATCATCGCCGAAGACGTCGACGCGGAAGCATTGACGTTGTTGGTGGTCAACAAGCTGCGTGGCACGCTCAACGTGTGTGCCGTCAAGGCTCCTGGCTTCGGCGATCGCCGCAAAGCCATGTTGGGCGACATCGCAACGTTGACCGGCGGAACGCTGATCAGCGAAGACCTCGGCATGCAGCTCGAAAACGTCACCTTGGAACACCTCGGTCGCGCGAAGAAGGTCACCGTCGACAAGTCGAACACGACCATCGTCGAAGGTGCCGGCAAACGCGAAGACATCGACAAGCGTGTCGCTCAAATCCGCGCTCAAATCGAGCAAACGGACAGCGATTACGACAAGGAAAAGTTCCAAGAGCGTTTGGCCAAACTGGCCGGCGGTGTGGCTGTCATCAGCGTCGGTGCCGAAACCGAAGCTGAAATGAAGCAAACCAAGGCTCGCTTGGAAGACGCTTTGCACGCAACTCGTGCTGCAGTCGAAGAAGGCATTCTGCCCGGTGGTGGCGTGGCTTTGGTTCACTGCCGCGAAGCGGTTGAAGCTGCCAAGAAGAAGGCCAAAGGCGACGAGAAAATCGGCGTTGACATTGTCTTGGGTGCCTTGGACGCTCCCATGCGTCAAATCGCCGACAACGGCGGCATCGACGGCAGTGTTGTGGTCGACGAAGTCCTGCAAAAGAACGACCCCAAAATCGGTTTCAACGCTCACACGGGCGAATACACCGACATGGTCAAAGCTGGCGTCATCGATCCCGTCAAAGTGGTTCGCACCGCATTGACCAACGCTGCCAGCATCGCAGGCTTGTTGCTCACGACCGAAGCCTTGGTCACGAACTTCGAGCAAGAAGACAAAGACAAACGTCCGGTCGAAGGCATGGTCAGCTAATCGCTGAACCAAACTTCGCACGACATATTTTTAATGGGCCGTTCGCCTTCGGTGAGCGGCCCGTTTTCATGACCCTCCAAGCGTCCGTCCGCCATGTCCCAATCGGACCGGTGAAACAAATGACGCCGAGGCGATCACTGACCACGAACACTTTTCTGTTTGATTTCTCATGGCCACCAAAACCTGCTACTACGAAGTGCTGAAGGTCGAACGAACGGCCACGAAGCAGCAGGTCGATCGCGCGTATCGCAAGCTTGCTATCAAGTACCATCCCGATAGCAATCGCGACGACGAATCCGCGACGGCGAAATTCAAAGAAGCAACCGAAGCCTACGAAGTCCTCAGCGATGCAAACAAACGAGCTCGCTATGACCAATACGGTCATGCCGGGGTCGAGGGCGCGACACAACAATACGGTGACGTCGAAGACATTTTCGAAGCATTCGGCGATCTGTTCGGCGGTGGATTTGGAGACTTCTTTGGCGGAGGCTCCCGTCGTGGCGGCGGACGACGTCGCGTTCGACGCGGTGCCGATGTTCGCTGCGATGTCACGCTCACACTCGAAGAAGCCGCTCGCGGATGCCACAAGGACATCGTGTTCCGTCGCCGCGTTTCCTGCGACACCTGTGACGGCAGCGGTGCCGCCGCGGGCAGCGAACCGGTCACCTGCACCATGTGCGGCGGGCAGGGACAAGTCATCCAGTCAGCGGGCATCCTGCGCGTCCAAACGACTTGCCCAACCTGCAAAGGTGCTGGCAAACAAATCGGCGAACCATGCGGCAAATGCCGCGGCACTGGAACGCAAAACGAAAAAGCCGAGATGAACGTCGAAATCCCCGCCGGGGTCGACGATGGCATGCGAGTCCGCTTGCAGGGCGAAGGTGAACCCAGCCCCGACGGTGGACCAAACGGCGACTGCTACTGCTTCATCTCCGTCAAAGAACACGACCTGTTCAAACGTGAAGGCCAGCATCTGATTTTGCAGATGCCAATCTCGTATGCCCAAGCCGCACTCGGCGCAACGATCAACGTGCCGACTCTTGATGGACCACACGAACTGACCGTTCCTGCCGGCACCCAAACCGGACACGTCTTCACCGTTCGCGGGCAAGGCATCGTTGATCCTCGCAGCGGACGCACCGGCGATCTGTTGGTTCAGATTTTCATCGAAGTCCCCAAAAAGCTCAGCGACAAACAACAAAAACTGCTTCGCGAACTCGCCGAACTCGATCACGATTCGGTGCTTCCCGAACGCACCTCGTTTCTCGACAAACTTCGTCACTTTTTTGACCCCGAACCGGAAGAAGCCAGCACCGGCTCGACCGACACGGAGAAAGACTCATGAACGAACAACCCAACGAAGAACTTCAATCCGAAGACGAACAACTCGACCCGCAAGAAACGGTTTCCTTTGAAGGCGAAGCCGCAGCCAGCGACGAAGCGTTCGCGGAAGCCGGCGAAGAAACTCGCGACGAAGAGATGACGCGTCTGCGTGGTGAAGTCGAAGAGGCGAGCAAACGCGTTTTGCAAGCACAAGCCGAAGCGGAGAACTTTCGCAAACGACTGCGCCGCGACACCGAAGCGCAATTGAAATTCGCGGGCATGCCGCTGGTCACCGACATCCTGCAAGTCCGTGACAACTTGCTGCGTGCAATCGATGCGGCAACCACCGCCGGTGAAGGCGAATCGACGGCCGGATTGGTCGAAGGTGTGTCGATGGTTCGCAAACAACTCGACGACGTGCTGGCCAAACACGCGATCAAAGAGATTCCCGCCGAAGGCGAACTGTTCGACCCGAACTTCCACGAAGCCATCTCGCAGATGCCTCATCCCGAGATCGCATCGGGCATGGTCGCTCATGTCGCAACACCTGGTTTCCAAATGCACGACCGCGTTGTGCGTCCCGCTCAAGTCGTCGTCAGCACCGGCGATGGTTCGGAATGATTGCCGGTTGCCTGAACCGATCCTGACACCGCCTTTGTTTTTCACCTTCTCCCTTTTTCTTTCAATCCTTTCCTATGCCGACTTACGATTATTTGTGTGAAGCTTGTGGTCACGAGTTGGAAGTGTTCCAAGGCATCAACGACGAAGTGCTGAAGAAGTGCCCGGAATGCAAAAAGAACAAACTGCAACGTCAGTTTGGAACCGGCGCTGCGATCGTCTTCAAAGGCAGCGGCTTCTACCAAACCGACTACCGCAGCGAGAGCTACAAAAAAGGGCAAAACGCCGACAAACCCAAGTCGGAACCCAAGAGCGACAGCAAAGCCAAGAAGTCCACGCCAAAGTCCAAGGACTGAGCCGCTCTTTCCGCCATCCAAGGGCGTGCATCAACCGACCACGATTGGTTGGGAGCACGGCCGGTTGAATTTGGCCTCCGTGCCATCAAACAGCGCTCCTACGTCGCTTGAGAACCTGCTACGATTGCCAGCATGGATGTTCTGTGTTTGCAATCAGGAAGCAGCGGTAACTGTGTCTTCGTTGACACAGGCTCGGAGTGCGTGCTCTTTGACGCGGGAATCAGTTTCCGCAAGGTGCAAACTCGACTGAACGAAGCCGGGCGTGACGCATCGGAAATCGACGCCATCGTGATCTCGCACGATCACCGCGACCACATCGGATGTTTGGGCGTCCTGAATCGCAAACTCAACGTGCCGATTCACATCAGCCGCCGAACCTTGCGATCGACCGAGCGTCGTATCCCACTCGGTCCTGTGCATGACATCCAGCACTTCGTCCCGGGCGAATCGTTCACGATCGGCGAAACCGCGATTGAGACGATGCCCACGCCGCACGACGGTGTCGATGGAGCCGCCTTCACGCTGGACAACGGCTGCTCTCGGTTTGGATTGTGGACGGATCTGGGATGCGTCTTCGATGACATGCTCGCCAGCGTCAACACACTCGATGCCTTGTTCATCGAAAGCAACTACGACGAAAACATGTTGGCCAATTCGGGCTACCCTGAATTTCTTCGCGACCGAATTTCCGGCCCCCGCGGACACATCTCCAATCGCGAAGCCGCCGAAGTGATCTCTCTCGCCGGCCACGACCTGCAGTGGGCCTGCTTGGCCCACCTGTCCGATGAGAACAACTGCCCCGACCTCGCCCTGCGAACCCACCGCGAATGCCTGGGCGATCGGCTGCAGCTGATCTGTGCCGACCGCCATCTCGCGACGCAACCACTTCGGGTCTCTCCCGTGAAGAACCGAAAACTCACACAGCAAATGTTCTTCTGAAGCGGTGTGTGCATCCGCCACTCAAATACTCGGGTGGGACGGCGACACGATGGACCTGTAAGCCAGCCCAAAGTCGATGCCTGTCCGCCGACCAGCGTGACTCCCCCGAATCGATGCATTAGGGCGAACAAGCTTCCATCCGCCTCCGTCATTCCGCCGTGAATTTGACGCAGCAAGTCAATTGAGTCAGAGTCATCGCTTCTTCATTTTCACTTCTTGCTGCATTTGAGCGATCCCATGACCGTCAGCATCTTCAATGACGTCATCGGCCCAGTGATGCGTGGCCCCAGCAGTTCACACTGCGCCGCGGCTCTGCGAATTGGACGCCTGGCCCGCGACCTGGTGGGCGGCGACCTGCAACATGTGCTGATTCAGTTCGACGAATCGGGATCCCTTCCCGCGACCCACACCAGCCAAGGTTCCGACATGGGCTTGTTCGGCGGGTTGCTCGGCTGGGAAGCCCACGACGAACGCTTGCCAAACTCGCGCCAGCATCTGATCGACAATGCCATCGCATTCGAATTTGAATACGGCAACTATGGCGACGCTCACCCGAACACCTATCGCCTGACCGTTTGCGGCGAACAAGAATCCCACACGCTGATTGCGATCTCCACCGGCGGCGGCATGATCGAAGTCACCTCGATCGACGACTTTGATGTCTCCATGGATGGTGGCTTTGACGAGACCCTTGTTCGCCTAGCAGAACCCGCCTCGAACGAATCCATCCAAACCTTGGATTGCGAATCGCTCGCGAAAGAACTGCTGGCAGATCATGTCCATGTCCGGACATCCGATCAAAACGTGATGCTACAGATCCAATCAAGCCAACGCCTGGAATTCGCGACGCTGCAACGATCGCTTCCTTGGGAAAGTCCTGAGCCGATTGTTCGCCTGGCACCCGTGCTGCCGATACGCTCGCGTCCCAACGCTGAGATTCCCTTCCAAGATTGCAACACACTGACATCGCAAGCTGACGTCGACTCCAAACCACTTTGGAAGTGGGCGGTTGAATATGAAATGCAGCGAGGCGGACTGACCGAGCGAGAAGTTTTGGACCGCATGATCGAAATCGTTCAAATCGCTCGCACCAGCATTGAGTCCGGTTTGAACGGAACCGAGTATGCCGACCGAGTACTCGGGTACCAGTCCGGCGGCTTCCGAGACAAGCTGCAGTCGGGACAATTGCTCGATGCAGGTGCCCTGAACCAAATCGTGCTCTACACCACCGCGATGATGGAAGTGAAAAGCTCGATGGGCGTGATCATCGCCGCCCCCACCGCGGGAGCCTGCGCGGCACTGCCTGCGACTTGTTTGGCGATGGGTGAATCGCTGTCGCTGTCCGACGAAGAAATCGCGAAAGCATTTCTGGCGGCTGGTTTGATCGGCGTGTTCATCGCAACCGCTTGGAGCTTTGCTGCCGAAGTCGGTGGATGCCAAGCCGAAGGCGGATCGGCCGCGGCCATGTCCGCAGCAGCCTTGGTCACGATGGCGGGCGGAACGACCACGCAAGCGACCGGCGCCGCATCGATGGCCCTGCAAAACATGCTGGGCTTGATTTGCGACCCCGTTGCCAACCGTGTTGAAGTCCCTTGCTTGGGCAAAAACGTGATCGCGGCCAGCAACGCGATCTCATGTGCCAACATGTGCTTGGCCGGATTTGATCCCGTCATTCCGCTGGACGAAACCATCGACGCGGCTCGTCGAGTTTCCGAACGCATGCCCCGCGAACACCGCTGCACGGCGCTCGGCGGTTTGGCGACCACGCCGACATCGCTGCAAATCGAAAAACGATTGCAACAATGCAGCAGCGGGTGTGGATGCAGTGCGGCTCAGCCGGTGGCACTGAATACCAAGGCCACCGTCTCGACTTGAGCGGCGCGAACGCCCGAACGGCCAACCCAAAGCGGCGCCGTCCAGACAAGCAAGCGAAGACAATTCGTTACGGGACGTCCACCGGTTCATTGCCGGCTCGCGTCAGGAGCTTTCTGAAGAGCTGAGCGTCGATGTTCTCGGAGATGAACTTCACCGCGCCGTCTGCCATTCCGACATGGAACCCGCCCGCCCGAGCATGCCCCAATCCGTTCAACGGGTCGTTCAGGTCGATGACCAGGTCTTTTGGTTGAGTCCAAAAGACCGCTTCGTCTGCGTCTGCTTCCAACACAAGGACCGAATTGGAAAGGCCGTCCAAGAAGTCGCGAAACTTTGTCGTCTGCATTGGCCTGATACCAATCTCTTCGCCAACCACGGCCTGATAAATCGTATGGCCAGGCTCCACGTTCAGCCCGATTGATTCATAGACCTCGGGAATTTGCTGGGCGACTTGCAGATTGTGTTCGCTGTCCCATGGTTCATCCAAACGAAACTGCTCATAGAGCTCCATCTCATCGAGAAATGGAAGCAACTTCACTCGCCAGCTCAACAAAGGGTTGCCCTCATCGTCAGCGATCGCTGAAAGCGGTAGTTGCTGGTATGCGGCATGGTGGTTGTGAATCCCCAGCATGATTTGCTTGATGTTGTTGGATGACTGCACCCGGCGAGCGGCTTGGCGGCCCGCTTGAACAGCCGGCAACAAAAGCCCGACCAATACTCCGGTCGACGCGATGCTCAATTCCGATTCCGCTTGAATGGTGACGTCACGTTCGACCCTCAGCGGCTGAAAGGACTCCATCACCATGGCGGAGATCCGAGCCGCATAAGACTGCACCGCATCCCGCATCGCGGGCGACACATCCGATTGTTCGAGGTTTTGTTGGATCGAAGTCATTGCCAGAGTTTGAGCTTCGATCAACGAATCCTGCAGAATCCCTTCGATCTGTTCAGCGGCGGACTCATCGATGCCGACCAGAGTCAAATCCAACGAAATCGCATCTCCTTTCAGATCCAAATGCAAGAGGATCGCGTCGGTCAGCCCGGGAAGCTGCCCAAGAGGTTGAAGCTGGTGAGGCAATTGCGCCGCGGCATTCATTGCAAAGCCACTGACGATTGGGCGGATCGTTTTCATTTCCACCACCGCCGAGATCCTGTCGCGTTTCGGCAGAGACGCCAAACGAATTGGCAAAGGACCACGCTCTGACTCGTCAACCTTGGCTTGAGCGGCGGCAGTATCGATCAGCCAATCCGGCGACCCGACATACCAAATTTCGCCTTCCTCACCGTCGCCAAATTTCGCGGCCGATTCCAATCGACTCAGCACCATCGGAACGGGCCCATTCACTCGTACAGCCGTGTGATCGCCGATCTTGATCGGGCGTGGATCCAGGTCCAATGCTTCTTTCAAGACTTTCCCGTCGACCTTTCCAGTGAGTTGGACCACGGCAGCGAACAATGGCTGACCGGTTTCGAACGACAATCCAAACGTTGCTTGAATTTCTCGGATGTCGTTCGGATCGATCCCAATGGTTTCCTTTGCCTGCACACGGAGGATTTCCGTGGGATACAACCGAAACATATCGTTGTCCCACCAATGCGATGGTGACAAAGCCAAGAAGCCAATCGAGTCATCATGGACGTAGCGACCGCCAATGACGCTTGGCGGTTCCGACGGCGTCAGCAAATCCTTCGCCCCGCCTAGCGGAATCAGCTGATCCTGTGCAAGGACGTTATGTCCGCCGCTCAGCGTCAGCACCCCAACCAATGCGAAAGCGATAACGACGGAGCGATAACCGCCCAAACCAAACTGCCAAAGCGTTCTGTTGCAGCCTGCCCAGTTTGATGAACAAGGCCTTTGAGTTTTGGACGAACAACGGGCGGATTGAGGAGTGTCCCACATCACAGCGAATCTCCGGGTGAAAATCATAGCGGTTTCGACAGCAGTTTCATAAAGGTTTCATTGGCTAGCCTATCGAATTGCGGCGTCCGCTGTGTGGCTCGGAACAGCCTAAAAGCTCAGTGTTTTTGGAGTTTCATCGGATTCTCATTTTTGGACAGCGTCCTGAATGAGTTGATTCGCGAGACATCGATTACTGACGCCGGACCTATAAAAGTCGGCCTCGATCTTTGCGGCGGCACCGCTTGGGCGGTTATAGTATCCCGCTGGCTTGTACAAAGTTCACGACAGGAAATTCAGATGTCGCAATCGGTGGTGTCCAACAACTCATCCGCTTCCTCGGTGACCGAACCATCGCTGAGCGATGACGACGTCCAAGCAGTCGACCGACTCGGACGATTGACGCAGCAACTCCGAGACGAGCTGGCTCGCGTCATCGTTGGCCAACGTGAAACCGTCGATTTGTTGTTGGTGTGCTTGTTTGCACGGCGACACGCTTTGCTGATGGGTGTTCCTGGGCTGGCCAAGACTCTGTTGGTCAGCAAGCTCGCCGAAACGATGTCGCTCAAGTTCAATCGCATCCAGTTCACACCGGACTTGATGCCCATGGACATCACCGGCACAGACATCCTGCAAGACAACGGCGACGGTCGTCGTGAGTTCCAGTTCGCTCATGGACCAGTGTTCGCAAACATCGTGTTGGCCGACGAAATCAACCGAGCACCACCCAAGACCCAGGCCGCGATGCTGGAAGCGATGCAGGAACAGCGCATCACCGTTGTCGGCAAAGGCTTTGACCTGCCGCCACCGTTCATGGTGCTCGCAACGCAAAACCCAGTTGAACAAGAAGGCACGTACCCGTTGCCGGAAGCCCAACTTGATCGCTTCATGGCGTTGATCGAATTGGACTACCCGTCCGAAGAAGAAGAGATCGCGATCGCTCGCACAACGACGGGCGGAAAGTTGCCTGAACTTCAACACTTGATGACGGCAGAGAACATCATCGCCAATCAAGACCTCGTCCGCCGCATCCCGGTGCCAGATCACATCTACACGGAAGCCGCCCAATTGGTCCGCAAGACTCGACCGGCCGGCGGAACCGCTCCGTCATGGTTGCTGCCGTTGGTGTCCTGGGGTGCTGGCCCACGAGCGGTTCAAGATTTGATCTTGGGTGCCAAGTCACGAGCCGCACTGGAAGGTTCCTACATGGTCCGCACCGAAGACATTCGATCCGTGGCACTGCCCGTGCTGACACACCGACTGATCACCACCTTCGCCGCCCAAGCCGAAGGCATGACCGCCCGAGACATCGTCGCAAGGTTGTTGGAAGAGGAGTGAGAGTCACTAGCTACTAGCTGTTAGCTGTTAGCAAAGGAGCGTCAGCGACGCGTCGTCCCCTCTCCACCGGCTTCCGGGGGAGAGGGCAAGGGTGAGGGGGCACGGATCAACAGGAATCGATGACAACTTTCAGAGTCAACCAACCATGCCAATCCGCCAACCACCTCAACTAACACAAAACGCTCGCGAGCTCCGCACCAACCAAACGAAAGCCGAATCACTCGTCTGGACACTCCTCCGCAACCGTCGACTCAACGGGCACAAATTTCGACGGCAGTTCCCCATCCCACCTTTCATCGCTGACTTCGCCTGTGTCGAGAAACGGTTGATCGTTGAACTCGATGGCGACTACCACGAACATCAAGAGCAACAAGACATGAGCCGAACAGCTCAATTGAATCGCGAAGGATGGACCGTTTTGCGATTTTGCAACGCGCATGTCCTTGAGAACACCGAAGCGGTTGGTGTGGCGATATTGCGGGCGTTGGGAGAGGAATGGCGAGGTGGTGAATGATGTTTGTTGAATATGCCCCCTCACCCTAGCCCTCTCCCC
>TARA_R110002073_G_scaffold128999_5_pt1 | contig 35078 bp, 32 predicted proteins | sample TARA_R110002073 | Tara Oceans TARA_R110002073 (sample SAMEA4397174) | marine metagenome | biome: Polar Biome; feature: [DCM] deep chlorophyll maximum layer (ENVO:01000326); material: water (ENVO:00002006), including particulate matter (ENVO:01000060) such as... | depth 40 m | reverse complement strand
AACTTCCGTTGGCGAGCCGATATTGGTCTTGAAATTCCTGTTTGGAAGTTCTTAAACTTTAAAGTCAACTATTTACGTACGTATGAAAGTATTGTTATTACGTCTCAACAACAAGAAGATGAATTCTTAACTTTTGGTTTTACTTTGAAGAGTTATTAATTAAGAAAACTCAACGACCTCTTGATTCTTCAAAATATCTTCAAATGTTTCTCTTTTTCTGATCAAGTAATCGTTTCCTTCATACAACATTACTTCTGCAGGACGGTAACGAGAGTTATAGTTCGAAGCCATAGAGAAGCAATACGCACCAGCATTGTGGAAACATAAAATATCATCTTCAGAGATTTCAGAGATTCTTCTGTTGGTTCCAAAAGTATCCGTTTCACAGATATACCCTACAACAGAGTAGTAACGATCTCTGCCTTCTGGATTAGAAATATTTGTGATACCATGATAAGAATCATACATCATTGGCCGCACTAAGTGATTAAAGCCACTGTCTATTTGTGCAAAAACAGTAGAGGTCGTTTGCTTTACTACATTTACTTTTGCCAAGAAAGAACCTGATTCTGAAACCAAGAATTTTCCTGGCTCAAACATCAATGTAATATCTCTTCCAAAATCTTTGCAAAATTGATTAAAGCGTTCAGATAATTGAACTCCTAATTGCTCAATGTCCGTAGAAATGTCGCCTTCTTTATAAGGCACTTTAAATCCACTTCCAAAATCGATAAAATCAATATCTTTAAATTGTTTAGCAACATCAAATAAGATTTCTGTAGCTCGTAAAAAAGTATCAATATCCAAAATATCTGATCCTGTGTGCATATGAATCCCATTGATATGCATTCCTGTATTCTCAACCACACGTTGAATGTGAGGTACTTGGTGAATTGAAATACCAAACTTAGAATCAATATGACCTACAGAAATTTTACTATTTCCACCTGCCATAATATGCGGATTGATACGTATGCAAACAGGAATCTCAGGATGCTTTTGTCCGAACAATTCTAAAATAGAAAGATTATCAATGTTAATTTGAACTCCCGTTTTAGCAACTTGTTCAATTTCTTCTAAAGAAACCCCATTAGGCGTGTAAATAATTTTTTCTGGAGCTAAACCTGCTTCCAGGCCCAATTGCACTTCTTGAATGGAAACAGTATCCAAACCAGATCCTAATTGTTTAAAGTATTTAAGGATGTTGATATTTGACAATGCTTTTACAGCATAGTTAATTTGCACTTGATGAACACTTGAAAAAGCGTCAGTGATTCTTTTGTATTGTGAAGCAATCTTTTGTGTATCATATACATACAAAGGACTGCCATGTTTTTTTGCTAATTGAAGTAAAATTTCTCTATCCATTCTATCGTTTTTCAACAGCGAAAATAGAAAAATAATGAGTTAAAAAATCAAAATGTTTAAAATATAACATATTGTTGTTTTTTGTAACTCAAGTCAACAATTCAGATTGTAAAGAATTAGATGTTTGCAAACAATATTGGTTTTATAAATTACTAACAATTAAGCGTAGAAAACTAGAATTCATATAGTGAAAACTCTGTTGATAACTAATGCCATAGGACATTTTGATTTTTAATGAGAAATCCTATTTTAGCACTACTTCAAAACTGCAGAACGATTTTATGGCTCAAGAAACTAAGTACACAGAAGATAATATACGCTCACTCGACTGGAAAGAGCACATCAGAATGCGACCTGGTATGTATATTGGGAAGCTGGGTGATGGTTCTTCAGCAGATGATGGTATCTATATTCTTGTCAAAGAAGTTTTAGACAATTCTATTGATGAGTATGTGATGGGAGCTGGAAAAACCATTGAAATTTCTATACAAGGAAACAAAGTAAATGTAAGAGATTACGGACGTGGAATTCCCTTAGGAAAAGTAGTGGATGTAGTTTCCAAAATGAATACAGGTGGGAAGTACGATTCAAAAGCATTTAAAAAATCTGTAGGATTAAACGGAGTCGGAACCAAAGCAGTGAATGCGTTATCCTCTTTTTTCCGAGTAGAATCCAACAGAGATAATAAATCTGCTTCGGCTGAATTTGAGCAAGGAAACCTAATCAATCATGAATTATTAGATGAATCTTCAAGGAGAAAGGGAACCAAAGTTTCTTTTATTCCTGATGAAGTAATCTTCAAAAAATACAAATTCAGAAATGAGTATGTAGCAAAAATGTTGAAGAACTATGTCTACCTGAACCCAGGGTTGACCATCATGTTCAACGGAGAGAAGTATTTCTCTGAAAATGGATTAAAAGACTTATTAGAAGACAACAACAATCAAGATGATATGTTGTATCCTATCATTCATTTGAAGGGAGACGATATAGAAGTTGCTATTACACATAGCAAAACACAATACTCAGAAGAATACCATTCGTTTGTAAACGGACAGCATACCACACAAGGAGGAACGCATCAAGCGGCTTTTAGAGAAGCTTTGGTAAAAACCATCCGTGAGTTCTACGGAAAGAACTTTGAAGCCTCAGATGTCCGTAAATCCATTATTTCGGCAATTGCAATCAAGGTAATGGAACCTGTTTTTGAAAGTCAGACCAAAACCAAACTTGGATCTACAGAAATGGGAGGAGGGTTGCCAACGGTAAGAACCTACATCAATGATTTTCTAAAAACACAATTAGATAATTACCTGCATAAAAATACTGTTGTTGCAGATAGCATTCAGAAAAAGATTTTACAAGCAGAGAAAGAACGAAAAGAACTTTCAGGAATTCGTAAACTCGCTAGAGATCGAGCAAAGAAAGCTAGTTTGCACAATAAGAAGTTGCGAGATTGTAGAATCCACTTAGGAGATACCAAGAAAGAAGCACATTTAGAAACGACCTTGTTTATCACAGAGGGAGATTCAGCTTCTGGGTCAATCACCAAATCGAGAAATGTAAACACACAGGCAGTGTTTAGTTTAAAAGGAAAACCTTTGAACTCTTACGGACTGTCTAAGAAAATTGTTTACGAGAATGAAGAATTCAATTTACTGCAAGCAGCATTAAACATTGAAGACGGTTTGGGGGATTTGCGATATAACAATATTGTAATAGCAACGGATGCCGATGTGGATGGGATGCATATTCGTTTGCTGTTAATTACGTTCTTCTTACAATTCTTCCCAGAGTTGATCAAAGAGGGGCATTTGTATATTTTGGAAACTCCATTGTTTCGAGTTCGAAATAAGAAGGAAACATTTTATTGTTATTCGCCTGAAGAGAAGAGAGCAGCCATTGAAAAACTAAAAGGAAAACCTGAGATTACACGATTTAAAGGATTGGGTGAGATTTCACCAAACGAATTTGTTCATTTTATAGGGGATGACATTCGTTTAGATCCTGTAATGTTAGATAAAGAAATGTCGATAGAGCAGATGTTGCAATTCTACATGGGAAAAAACACACCCGATAGACAGAAATTTATTATTGAAAATCTAAAAGTTGAATTAGATATCGTAGAGGAAGAATAAACATGAGTGAAGAAATCAACGAGCACGAAGAACACGAAGAGGAATTAGAGAATTCAGTTGAGAATACTGAAACCATTACCCGAATTACAGGAATGTATAAGGAATGGTTTTTAGATTATGCTTCGTACGTAATTTTAGAAAGAGCTGTTCCTGGTATTAACGATGGACTCAAGCCTGTGCAGCGTCGTATCATGCATTCAATGAAAGATTTGGATGATGGACGTTACAATAAGGTGGCCAACATCGTAGGACACACCATGCAATATCACCCGCACGGTGATGCATCTATTGCGGATGCCATGGTACAAATCGGACAAAAAGAACTGTTAATAGACATGCAAGGAAACTGGGGAAACATTCTCACAGGTGACCGTGCAGCTGCATCTCGTTATATTGAAGCACGTTTGTCTAAGTTTGCGTTAGATGTAGTATTTAATCCAAAAACTACAGAATGGCAAGCTTCTTACGACGGTCGTAAAAAGGAACCTGTAAATCTTCCTGTAAAGTTTCCTTTGTTATTGGCACAAGGAGCAGAGGGGATTGCAGTTGGATTGTCAACAAAGATTCTTCCTCATAATTTTATTGAATTGATTGATGCTTCCGTTAAATACTTAAAAGGAAGAAGTTTTACAATTGTTCCTGATTTCTTAACTGGAGGAATCGCAGACTTTACCAATTACAATGATGGAAAACGAGGAGGGAAAGTTCGTGTGAGAGCGAGAATTTCTCAACTCGATAAGAAAACCTTAGTCATTAATGAAATTCCATTCGGAACAACAACAACTTCATTGATAGACAGTATTGTGAAGGCAAATGAAAAAGGGAAGATTAAAATCAAAAAAATTGAAGACAATACAGCAGCCAATGTAGAGATCTTGGTGCATTTACCGCCAAATATTTCTCCTGATAAAACCATTGATGCTTTGTATGCTTTTACCAACTGTGAAAACTCTATTTCTCCGTTGTGTTGCATTATTGATGATAACAAGCCGCGGTTTATTGGAGTAACAGAAATGTTGAAGACATCTACAGATTATACAGTTCACTTGTTAAAAAGAGAATTGGAAATCCAGCTGCATGAGTTAGAAGAACAATGGCATTTTGCTTCTTTAGAGCGTATTTTTATAGAGAATAGAATCTATCGAGATATTGAAGAAGAAGAGACATGGAAAGGCGTGATTTCTGCTATTGATAAAGGGTTGCAACCACATATCAAGCATTTAAAAAGAGCGATTACTGAAGAAGATATTGTTCGATTAACAGAAATCAGAATTAAGAAGATTTCTAAATTTGATATTGACAAAGCAAAACAATTCATAGAAGGATTGGAAGATAAGATAGCTGAAGTAAAAACTCATTTATCTAACTTAATAGCATATGCAATCGATTATTTTAAGCGATTGAAAACTACCTACGGTAAAGGAAAAGAACGTAAAACCGAGATCAGAACTTTTGATGATATTGTTGCGACCAAGGTTGTCATAAGAAACACCAAACTCTATGTAAACAAAGAGGAAGGATTTGTGGGAACTTCTTTGCGTAAAGATGAGTACGTGACCGATTGTGCAGATATTGATGATGTAATCGTCTTTAGAAAAGATGGTAAAATGATGATTACCAAAGTGGCTTCTAAAACTTTTGTAGGGAAAGACATCATTCATATTGCGATCTTTAAAAAGAAGGATACACGTACAGTATACAACATGATGTATCGCGATGGCAAAAGTGGACCAAGCTATATGAAACGCTTTCCAGTAACGGGAGTGACACGTGATAAGGAATATGATTTAACTACAGGTAAGTCTAATTCATTAGTACATTATTTTACTGCAAATCCCAATGGAGAAGCAGAAGTTGTTACCATTCTTTTACGTGCGGTAGCAAACATTAAGAAATTAAAATGGGACATAGATTTCTCTGACCTAGCCGTAAAAGGTCGAGGAGTTAGAGGAAATACCATTACAAAAAATGCGATTCGGAAAGTTGAATTTAAATCGGCAGGTGTGTCCACATTAAAACCTCGTAAAATTTGGTTTGATGACGCTGTACAGCGTTTAAATGTTGATGGAAGAGGAGAAATGCTTGGAGAGTTTAGAGCTGAAGATAAACTCTTAATCGCAAATCAGTCAGGGAAAATAAAGGCAGTAACACCTAACTTGCAAATGCATTTTGAAGACGACATGATTGTCTTAGAGAAATGGAAGCCTAAAAAACCAATTTCTGCTATTTACTTTGACGGAGATAAAGAGCGCTATTATGTGAAGCGTTTTCTCATTGAATCTATTGACAAAGAAGAGGTATTTATCTCAGAGCACCCAAAGTCGCAATTAGAAATCATAGCTACCGATTATAGACCCGTAGCCGAAGTGCAATTTTCGAAACGCTCTTTAGATAACAGTGAAGTTAATTTTGAAGAATTTATTGCTGTTAAAGGGATTAAAGCTCAAGGAAATCAGTTGACTACAGATAAGATTAAGCAAGTAAATCTATTAGAGTCATTGCCTTTTGAAGAACCTGAAGAACCTTCTATTGAAGAGGTTGAGGTTGTTGATGAAGAAGAGATTAGTAATGAAACGGTGCCCGTTGAACCTAAAAAAACTGTAGAAGTAATATTGGAGGTTGAACCGAAAGAAGAACCTGTTAAGAAGCCGACACCTAAAAAGTCATCGAAGGAAGATGAAGACTTGAATACTGAAGAAGATGGACAGATAACGTTATTCTAAATCATTTGTCATTCTTAGCCTGACTGGGAATCTAATTGAAGGCAAAGAAAAACAGCTTCTCGTTTTATGAGAATGAGAGTTCTACTTCATTTTCTCAAAGAATGTTAACGTATAATCAGGTAGTAATTTCGGATTGGTAATTTTAATCAAATCTTTTAAGACCAAATCTGGTCGGGTTGGACCTAATTCAAAGTAAATAACACCGCCTGTTGCGCCAGTTTTTGTAGAAGGAGTATAAATTCGATTGTTTTGAAAAGCCGCAAAGTCTGCATAATGCTTGTTTGCACTTAGCATTTGCTGTTTAGAAGCAAAATATCCAGGAGCAATCCAAAATTCAGCACTCTGCCCTTTATCAAAAACACTTTCAAAGCTTAGTTTTAAGCTTCCTTTTCCTTTAGAGTCTTCCCATAAATAATCTAGGTTAGCATCATAGAGGTATTGAGCTACATAACTTTCACCTGCGGGTAAATTCCATACATCATTACCCATAATAGCTCCAGAAAGTACTGTCGGTTTGTTTTTTACTTTTTTAGCAATCTCTCTTGCTGCTAAATAGTCTGATTCAATTTTATTAAAAATGCTATCAGCTTTTTGCTCTTTATTGAAAAGAACACCAAAGAATTTAATCCATTCTGCCCTTCCTAAAGGAGTTTCTTCTAGCCAATCACCATTAATGATCACCGGAATACCATTCTGTTCTACTAAATTATAGGCTTTATTCGTTTTGGTCATAGAAAAACCAATAACCAAATCGGGCTGTAGTTCAAATAAAGCTTCGGTATTTAAAGCAAACTCTTTTCCTAATTCTCGCACAAGACCACTGTCAACTCGCTTTCTTGTTTTTTCTGAAGAAATATACTTGGTGTTTTGAAATCCAACCAAGCTATTTTCAACACCTAGCAATTCTAACATTGGAATGTGAGTTGTGGAGGTAACTACAATTTTTTGAATAGGTGTCTGTATTTTTTTAGCACCCTTTTCATCAACATTATTGCTGTTGGAAACAAAGTATTCAAATGTTTCTTTTGAATCGGGATACGGATTGTTTACGGTAATTTTTGAGTAAGATTTAAAATACTGAATATCAAAACCTTTAGCATACCTTATATCATCTTTTACTTCAATTTTTGAATTGCTGTCTTTTTTTGCATTTTTTGGATCACATGAAGTGAAAATAAATGTGAAAACTAAGAGAGATAAAAGAAAGTGCTGTTTGGTTTTCATCTGAAATATTTGAATGCCACAAGATTACAAAAATGTTTTAAAATAGGCTTTGAGAAATAAAAATATTATACATTTGCCTCGATTTTTGGTTTTGCTATCAGAAGCATTTGATAGCGAATTAAAAGGGAATTCGGTGAGAATCCGAGACTGTTCCCGCAACTGTAAGTATATCCTGAACCAGATTCAGGATCTCATTAAAAAATGAGTAGTTATGCTTCAAACCACTGGTGACTATCAAATAAGATTTGATACAAGCTGGGAAGGTTCATAACATAATACGAGTCAGGAGACCTGCCCTAAATCACGAGTAGAAAACTTTCGGGATAAAGGTTCGTGTACTATACTGGCTGTATTTTTAGCAATTTGTACAAAAATTTTACCTGATTTATTTGTAAAAATTAAATCATTAAAAATGAAAAAGCAATGTGTAATCATTGGTGCTTTGGCTTTTGGGCTATCTAGCACACAACTCTTTTCGCAAGAAAAAACTAAGAAAAGAGAGCAATTAGACGAAGTCGTCGTCTCTGCAACCAAGTTTAAATTAAAAAAAGAAAACACGGGTAAAGTAATTTACAAGATCTCTCAAAAAGACATTCAACGTAATGCAGGGAAGTCTATTATTGAGTTGTTAAACAACCTTCCTGGTGTAGAAATTAGAGGAGCAAACTCTAATCCTGGCGAACCAAGAAGCACCTACATTAGAGGTGCTAGAAGTAGACAAGTGTTAGTGTTGATTGATGGAGTGCCTGTTTCTGATCCAACGGGAATTGAGCAATCGTACGATTTACGTTTGTTATCGCTCAATCAAATTGAGTCGGTTGAAGTCTTAAAAGGAGCCTCGAGTACTTTGTACGGAACAGGAGCAGGAGCCGGGGTGATCAATATTATTTTAAAGAAAGCCTCTAAAAATGCCGTTTCTGGAACCTATGAAGCGAGTTTAGGAAGCAATGCAACAGCAAATGGTAGTGATTCAGGATTGAATGATAAGAATCAGAACGTTTCTATTTCTGGTACTTCAGACAAAATCAACTATAACTTGTATTTCAACATGTCTGGAGTTAATGGAATGTCGTCTGCAAAGAGTAATACTGCCACTGAGTTTGAAGAAGATTTTTACAATAGTAGAAACGGATTTCTGAAATTAGGATACACAGTTACGAAGCACTTCAGCATAGAAACTTTTTTAAATTATGATGATTTCGATTATAGTTATGATGCTGGAGCTTATAATGATAATGACATCAATATTGGTGATCAAAAGCAAGTGAGATTTGGAGTAAAGCCACGACTTACCTATAAAAAAGGGGAAGTGTATGCCATTGCATCGCTCAACAGTTTAGATCGTTCTATTGATAACTTTAACTCATTTTCAGGAGGAATCAATCAATTCATTTATGATGGAACAAGTTTAAACATAGATGTGGTTAATAAATATGAGTTCTCTAAAGCTTTTCAATTAATTACAGGAATTAACTATCAGAATCATGAGAATGAAACGACTTCAGATTTTGGAAACATCGATTCAGATTTAGCGAACTTCAATGTGGTAGATCCTTACATTTCTGCTGTATACATCACTGATTTTGGTTTAAGTATCAATGCAGGAACTCGATTGAATATTCACAGTAATTATGGGAATCATTTTATTTATGATGCAAATATGGCCTATGGTGTCATTGCTTCTGAAACTGCAAATGTGAAATTAATTACTTCGTATAGCTCTGCATTTATAGCTCCGAGTTTATATCAATTGTTTTCTCAATATGGGAATGTTGATTTAGCTCCAGAAACCAATACTACTTTCGAATTTGGTTTTGAAAGTTGGATCGGAGAAAAATTGCAGGTTAATGCTATCTATTTCAATAGAACAGAAGTAGACAAGGTTATCTTTCAAAATCTATCAGTAGCACCTTGGGGTGTGTATGCGAATGCGACAGAAGATGTGAAAGTAAGTGGAGTAGAAGCAGACATTACCTATGCGTTTTCTGACAATGTAAAAGTCAATTTAGGCTATACAATGGTAGATAAGGACAGTGATTTAGATTATATTCCAAAGAATAAATTAAATGCTAGTATCGAAACAAACCCATTTAAAAATGCATCTCTATCTGCAGTGTATAGAAACGTAGGGGAAAGAACCCGATTTGATACTTATGGAAGCTTTGGCCCTGCAGGGGTTGATGTCATCTTACCAAGTTATAGCGTTCTTGATATCAACGCGAATTACAATATTATGGAAGGGAGAGTGACGTTTTTTGGTTCGGTAACGAATCTATTCAACGAAGACTACGAGGAAACTTTAGGTTTCAACACTCGTGGTAGAAACTTTAAACTAGGACTTCGTCTTCAGTTTTAAGTTCCCCAGGAGCATTTATTAAATGCAAAAGAAAAGCGCTGCATGTGCTGAACTAGTTTCAGCAACACAGCGCTTTTTATTTTTTTATTCAAGGATTACTTCTTGATTTCCAGAAACTAAGCTTACATGGCAGCAATCTGCTGCTACAACGTAGTTTTCATTCACAACTTCAACACCATTAACAAACCCTTTAAATTGAAGAATTAGTTCTTGGTTTTTCCCAATACCGCTATCATTTACTATTGGATATTGTCCTTGTTGTTGTGCGAGTAGAAATGTAGAAGAAGAGAGTGGTATGGTTACATCAGATTGGTTCTGCAAATTGATGACTTCAATACGGTCTAAAGCAACGGGGTTTTGACCTTGATTTGTTATAGAGACAGTAATTGTTACAAATTGTTCAGTACATAATACTGTAGAGCAATCGTCTTCTTCGTTGTCATCACATGAAATAAAAGCGACTGAAAATATAAATAAGGCTATTGTAATTACTTTAGAGAAGTGTTTCATGTTTTAATGCTTTATTAGAAGATGAAGAAAACCAGATTTGGTTGCGTCTAAAAAGAGATTAGTAATAACAATTAAATCATCTTCTTTACCTCATTTTTTAAAAAAGCAACAGCAGTATCTGTTGGTGGTGTTTTTTTAGCGTAGTCTAGCAATACATTCTCACGGAAATCACTGGCTGAACTTGAAGTGCTTGCAACCTGTTTCAATTTGTTGATGACTGCAGATTTTGACGCAATAATTACATTCCAACATTCGTCAGTTATATAGAGTTGTTGCACCATATTATGATCGTATTCTTGTTCTAAACTTGCTAAAAGAAGTTGTAAATAGTCTTCAGTAGTGTCTCCAATAGGTTTTATGCGCACTAATAATTTAATAGGATTGATACGCTCACAAAACAATAACATTCGCTCATAGGCTTGCAATTTTATAGGTAAAGCTTCTTTTTTCTTTTGAGCAAGCAACTCTAGCTTCTTTTCGTTTGTATCCTGATTTCTAAGACTAGACATTACAAAGTAAGCAACAGCTCCAGTAACCAACGCAGGAATGGCATAACCAATACCTTCTAAAATTTTATCTTCCATACTTCAAAAATATTGGTTTTGATTTGTTTTTTCAATAGAAAAGAAGGATAAAATTAAAAGAATTCTTTTTGTTTACCCATAACCCATAACCCATAACCCATAACCCATAACCCATAACCCATAACCCATAACCCATAACCCATAACCCAATTTACAACTCGTCCTTTAAAAACGACACTTGGGTAAAAACCTTTGTGTTTAACAGGGTGCTTTAACGAGATTTGAACCATAATTAAACGAAACATGATACAAGTAACCAATTTATCTAAGTCTTTTGCAAATACCAAAGCAGTAGATGATGTCAATTTTGAAATTAAGAAAGGAGAGATTTTTGGACTCTTAGGTCCAAATGGAGCAGGGAAGTCGACCATTTTAAATATGATGAGTACCATTTTAAAAATCGATAGTGGTGCAATTAGTATCGATGGGTTGGATGTAAAACCAAATTCAAAAGAAAGCAAGCAATTAATAGGTGTAGTGCCTCAAGAGATTTCTTTGTACGAAGAACTTTCGGCCTATGAGAACTTACTTTTCTGGGGAAATTTATATGGACTTCCTTCAAAAGAATTAAAAGAGAGAATTAACAGCACTCTAGAATTGATTGGTTTGTCTGATAGAAAGAAAGACCTGATTAAAACCTATTCAGGTGGAATGAAGCGTAGAATTAACATTGCTGCTGCCTTGTTGCACAATCCTAAGATTTTATTGATGGATGAGCCTACAGTAGGAATTGACCCTCAAAGTAGAAACCGAATTTTTGAAGTGGTGGAAACCTTAAACAAACAAGGGATGACCATTGTGTATACCACGCACTATATGGAAGAAGTAGAGCGTTTGTGTAATCGCATTGCAATCATTGACTCAGGAAAGGTTATTGCACAAGGTACACGAAGAGAACTGCAAGAATTGGTAAACGTCAAAGAAAATGTACAATTGAAATTCGATTTTCTTTCAGAAGATCAAGTCGTAAAACTTCGAGAATTACTTTCCTATCCAATGATTCAAAAAGAAAAGACATTAATTATAGAAAGCACCATCAAAGAGTTGTCCGGCATTATTGCAGCTTGTAACCAACTAGGGTTAACAATCAATGATATTCAATTACAAAAAGTGAATTTAGAAACCATTTTTCTATCACTCACAGGAAAACAATTAAGAGACTAAATATAAAAAATGTCAGTTCGAGCCTTTCGACTACGCTCAAGACAGGCTCCGTCGAGATACAAGCAAAAATACTTCTCGATACATCCTGAAACAAGTTCAGGACACTCGAAGTGATAAGACAAGAAAACAACAACCAACAAACATCAAAAGCCATGATACTAAAAATACTAAAGAAAGACTTAAAAGTTGACTTTGCAGACAAGAGAGGAATCCTACTGACTCTTTTATTACCGATTATTTTAATCACCCTTTTTGCCTTCTCTTTTGGAGGTGTAGGAAGAAAGAAAAGTGCTCCAAGACCCAATGCTTTGTTGGTGGTTGACAAAGATTCTAGTAAGATCTCACAAGATTTCATTACTAAATTGAATGCATTGCCAACCTTACGAACGATTGCTGTTGCTGAAGAAAAAGGATTGGATTTGGTAAAAAAAGGAACCAATACAGCGGTTTTAATTTTTGATAAAGGTTTTGGTGAGGCTGTTTCAAACGAAGCTCGTTTGCCATTAGAATTTCAATACGACGCAGCACAGATAGTACAAACACAAATGATGTTGGCGGTAGTAAAAGGCAATTTGGCCAGAAGCTTTGGGAAAGAAGAAATGGCAAATGCAGTGCATGTAAAAATGACTTCTGTAATGAAAGAAACAACCAACAAACCCAACCCAGGTTTGGTGCAAGCCGTAGGAGGAACTGCCGTAATGATGTTACTCTTTAGTGTTGCTGCCATTGGTGGTGGAATGTTAGATGAAAAAGAATCAGGGACGTTAAAACGATTGTTAATCTCACCGATTAAACCCATTCATATTTTATTAGGCAAAATGGGAGCTGCTATGGTAGTTTCTGTAGTGCAACTAACGTTTATGTTTGTCTTTTCTTGGTTGGCTTTTGGACTACCTATTTTTATGGACATCACCTCACTAATATTACTAATACTGTGCATTTCATTTGCAGTGTCTAGCTTTGGAGTGTTCTTGGTGTCTACGGTAAAAACACGTCAGCAATTGAATGGAATGAGTACCATTATTATCATTCTCATGTCGGCTATAGGAGGGAGTATGATTCCTATTTCTATGATGCCAGCTTTTATGCAAGACATGGCAATCTTTAGCGTGAACTACTGGGGGATCCAAGGTTTCTTTGATATCTTCTGGAGACAATTACCACTACTAGAAATTGTGCCTAAAATGTTAATTTTACTAGCCATTGGTCTAGGAATGACCTTGGTTTCAGTACAATTGTTTAAACGAAATATTGTGAGGTTGGAGTAGGGTGCTTTTAACGATGTTGTACGTAGTTATTTTTCACAATTTAATTCTTTAATCATTTTATTAGTCATATCAGAACCATATTTCTCTTTAATTCCAAGTGATTTTGCTTTTTGCAAATCAAAACAAGCTAGTTTAGGTTTGTTAGCTTCTCGGTATGCGACTGCTCTATTTAAATATGTGGCAGGTTCTAAAGGGTTTATTTCTATGACTTTGTTAAAATCAGAAAGTGCTTTTTCTATTCTGCCTGAATGAGTATAAATCAATCCACGATTTAAAAGTGCTGGTAAATAATTAGAGTCAATTTTAATACAATTTGTGAAATCAGATTCAGCATTTTGAGTTTCGCCGAGTTGATCATATGCAACACCTCTATTTAGATAAATTTGAATCATTTCCCCATAAGCCTTTTCTGCTTTGTTGAACTGGATTATAGATTTCTTGAATTTTCTGTCTAGCCTTAGTATAATTGCATTTTGTAAAATAGGATATTTTTTTCTGTCAAAATCGCCAACAATTGGTTTGTGAGTGGAGATATATTCAATCTTTCTATCACCATTTGTTTTTAAGTTGTTTTTTTCTCTACAGCTTGATAGAAAAATTAAAACTAAAATTATGTAAGTTTTGAATTTCATTGGTTGGTTGTAATTGCTTACAGTTAATAATGTAAAATGCTTTTTTACAAAGTGTTAACTTTATTGTTTTAATAATCTTCATCCAACATTTTTTCAAACCTCCAAGCAGCAACTTTTCTAATTCTCATCATTCTGTCAGCTATTTCAGAATTGTATGAGCATCTAGATTTGTCAAAACCGATCCAGTTTGGAAAATGTTTTTTGGCCATATTAAATATTTTTTTGTCAAAATTTTTAGAACGCATTACTCCGACATCATTATCTGAACCCACAACTAATTTCATTCTATGATGAATAACATATTTAAATGCATCTGTCAAACGATGATTCCTAACATCCCACAATCCTTCATCTTCCCAAATAAAAGCTCCTGAAAAGCCTTCATGCTCCATTCTTGGGTTAATGATTTTTGATTCGGTAGGCAATTGCTCCTTATTTCTTATAAACGTTATCCAAATCCATGTTTTAAGAACAAAATTCTTTATCATCAAAGATGCTGTTAATTACGTTTTTTAATAGGAAGAAGCTTTAATACATAGGCTAAGCCAATTGCACAGACAACACCTGAAATTGTATGAATTATATTGTTTTCAGTTAAAAAGTAAGCAGCAATTCCAATTGCTCCAATACCTATTCCAATAATCTGTGCTTTATTCATTTTCTATTTTCTGTCGGTTTCAAATATTTTTCTAATTTCAGGGTCAATTTTCAGCCAATTATTTTTATCCTTTTTTGTCCAAATTTCCGTTTTATTAAAAAAACTTCCTGTTGGCCAAATCAATCCAGCTCCAATTGCTTTTGAGTATAATTTATGACTTTCATTAAGAGTTAATTTTGAGAAAGCAAAATATTTCCATTTAACAATTTTATAACTCCACCAAAACCAACCAATAAATACAGCAATAAAAACAGTTATCATTACAATAAAATCAACTTTTTCAGATTTCAAAATATTCATAGCAAACCAATTCGCTATAAATCCGCAAATAATAACAAAAGAAACTAAAGGCCCATAAACTATAATTAATCCTTTGATTATAAGCTTTGTTAAATTCATTTCTATTAGTTTGGTAATTTATTTTAAATCATTAATTTTCGGTTAGGCACAGGCGTCAACAATTCAGAGTAGGTTCGGAGTTAATCAAATCCGCCATAATACCGGTCATAGATTGTTGTCAATCGTTATTTTTTAATAGTGAATCCAAATGGTGCTTTCAGTTTTCCAGAGTCATACATATTAATATATATTGAAACTGTATCTTTTGAATTTTCCCAAGTTACACGATAATTATCTAACATTACACTGCCAAATCCAAATGGGTCATTATTACTCTTAACAGGACAACAACTCCCTGCTCTTATATATGAAATTTTTTCACCATTTGGTCCAGCTAATGCATTCAAAAACCTTCTTTCATTTCTTGGCCCTTCTGAATTTTTAGCTCCTCCGACCTCAACTGGATTTTTTGGTGATAAGCCGTAAGTTTTATCAGTAGATATTTCCGTGATCAAAAATGCATTATTGTCATGTAGAATCTGTGGTTCATTTTTCGAAATTTGTTTGGTAGAAGAGCATCCCCAAAGTGATAGTAAGATTACGAGTGTTAGTATTTGTTTTTTCATTTTAAGTTTTTTTTAATTATTTCTAAAGGTCTTGTGTATGATTTCGTTGCGTGTCCCAATATCTAATATACAGGCTATTGTGTATAGTTTACTTCTAACTCCTTATATCCTGAAACATGTGATAGGACTGCTTTCCATATTCCATTTCGCTTAATGAGAATATTACTTGACTGATAAATACTTTCTTTGTTATTATTAATGATGTGGCCAGTTCCAGCAATGATTGCGGTTCCATTTTCAAGGATTTCCAATCTTTTTATTTCATAACGAAAAGAATCATGGCTCATTGCAATTTTCTTAATTCGATCAAGCTGTTTTGCCTTATTAGACCACTCACCATCATTGGTTACCATTTGAAAATCGTCTCCCAAAATTCGATCAAGTAAGATAGTATCTTGTTCTCTATATGCTTTAGGCCACTCAACCTCTTTTAAATAACGAAGTTTTTCTTTTTCAATACTTATTGTAGATGTAGCATCATTACCTGAGGGAGCATCTTTAGTACATGAAAAAGTAAGTAGTGCAAATAGAAGTAGAGTTATATATTTCATTTTTTTAAGTTATATTAAGTTACGTTATTATTCTGTTCAAATCCTTTATTAGATGTTCTTTTATTCCCAATTCCAAACATTCAGTATCTCCTCTAAAAGTCAATTCAGGCACATAAGGAATTTTCAAATATTTTGATTTTAGTTTTTTCTCAATCACAATTGCTTTTTCTCCGTCTTTAATTTTTTTCTCGAACAAAGTTTCATAAGTGTATGGAATTTCTCCTCTAATAACTCTGCCTTTTACTCCGCTTACAGTTACTCCAAACTTCAGAAATCGTTCTCCATTTCCAAAAAGTTCAATTAAGTAAATGTATTTAGATTTGTCAACCCATTTGCTTTTATGAAATCCACTTTTTCCGCTTTTGTCACATTTTGGACAGCCTCTTTTATCTGCATAATGTGCTCGAGGTCTTAATAGAAATTCTCCGTGTTTTTCACAGATAATAATTACTTTCGTTTCCGTTGTTGTATAGACTATTTTGGAATAATCATATTTTTCTCCGTGAACATCAATCGCTCTTTCTAAAAAATCTGTTTTGGTTGTTCTTTGCGACATAGTTGGTTTAGCTTGCGGGTAACGAGTTTGTGTATGGTTTCGTTGCGTGTGTTTAGGTGAAAGTTAGCAAATAAATCACAGATAGAAAGTTCACAAGGACTTTATTAAGTGAGCTCTAACTAGCAATGAATTATACACGTTGTTGGTAATAGTTTTATTTATTTTTAATCCGGTTCACCTGGATAAGTCCCTTTATTGAGTGTTAAAGACATTATCCTTTTATCATTCTTATACTCAGCTATTATTTTTAAAGGTAAGATTTCATTAGTATAGATTCTAAATTTTGCTATCCATCTCTTCCGTTTTTGCTTGAAGAATACTTTTTTTGCAACACCTTTTTCAAGGTAACTACAATAAAGAATAGCGTTATTTAATTTAATTCTATTTCTAAGATGCTTACCATTCATATCTTCCTGAACTATAGATACCCGAATTATATACTTGTGAATATTATCATTTCTTGTGCTTACTCTTTCTACACTATATGACCAATAATATTTCGCATTTGGTATTATTTTGAGTGATTCAGGGATATCTATTTCTTGAGCAATTGACGCTGAAGTAACAAAAAATAATCCTATAAAATATTTAATCAAATTATTCATTTAATTTTCTCTTAGCACAGTGTCATAACAATTGTTACCAACTACTTATATAATTACATTTTATATGATTACCTCTCACTATTTAGGGGATAATAACACTTTTCATTCATTTTATCGAATCCTAAATTCAACAAAACAATATGTACTGTTTTATAGGTTATTAAAATTTACAACAGCGCCAATTGGTAATACATAGCATTTTAATGATAATGTTACATTGGGGACGTAACGTATTGGCTTCTTCAAATATAGCAAAAAGATTTAAAGATGCGGTATTAAATATTTGAATGGCAGGGTAGAGAAGTGGAAGGAATCTCTTACAACAAATAAAGCCTGTTATAGTAACAGGCTTTATTTAATAGAATTAGTAAAAAAGTAATCGATTAGATTACGTTAACATTTACTGCGTTTAATCCTTTATCGCTTTGCTCTACGTCGTAGCTTACTTTGTCTCCTTCGTTGATATCATCGGTTAATGCGCTTTGATGAACAAAAACGTCTTTTGTTCCATCATCTGGAGTTATAAAACCGAATCCTTTTGAACTGTTGAAAAATTTTACTGTACCGTTACTCATGATTTAAATATTTTATGAAATACAAATGTAGGCTTTTATCGCTACGTCTATGATGTGCTGATTTGTAGTTAGTTAGGAGTATTTTAGAAAGAATGCAATTAAAAGTTACTAAGCTCGGTGTTAAGGGGGTTATTCACCAAGCTTTTGTAACTTTAAAACCCTTAGGGGGACTAGTTTAGGGGGTTGTCGGGTTTATTTCTTTATTCCAGAGTTCTTTGTATTGATCTATCCATGTAAAAGCAGATTTAAGCATCTTGGGCTTAATCTCGCATAAGCGTTCTCTTCCTTTTGTATTGATGTTTATAATACCGCACTCATGTAATATTTTCAAATGTTTGGAGATGGCTGGTCGGCTAATCTCATAATTACTCGCTACACTATTTATGTTCATCGACTCCTTCGATAAGAGCTTTATAATATCTCTTCGAACTGGGTCTGCAATTGCTTGATAAACATCTCTTCTCATAAATTATGTAACTGTTCGGTTACAAATATATATGTAATCATTCGGTTACACAAGTTTTTTCACAAAAAAAAATGCAGAAAGGAGGGGGAATCCTGTCTGCATAGGTGTTTGTGATGCTAATTAATAAACCGAAGCCTACTAAAAATGCTGTGAATTAGTTCTTTAAGTCCGTTTTTAGATGATTCTAATCTTAAAATATTGATCTGAGAGGATCAATAATGCAATAAAAAGAGTGGCAATCAAATAGGTGACTATTTGAAACTTCTTGGGAATATGATATTGTTTAGAAATTTTGAACACCAAATAAAATAAGAATACACTTACTAAAATGGGGATGGTGTACAATCCAATTCCGAAGTATTCACTAATTCTTCCTTCATCATTTGGACTGCTTGGATTTACGGCATTCATAATACTCGCCAAAAGACGCATATAAAAACCGACAAATAACAAGAGGTATAAGCTTTTGCTCCAATTCTTTTTTAGCAATAAAAAAACAATCACCACTTGTATCATTGTAATGATTGGTCCAGCGGCAGATACCAACTGTCTATGCCAACCACGAACTTCCTGTCCTTTTACAAAATTGGTAGAGTTTAATCTCATGGTACTTTCATAGCCTAAGAGTTCTGCCATTGCCCAATGAGCAAATTCATGGATGATCCAGGTACCGAATACTGCTAGAAGGGCAGTAATAATGTATTTGAATGTGATGTTTGTGTCTTTCATTTGTTGGTTGGTTATATGATTAAGACGACAAGGAGAAGAGATTGGTTACTTTTTGGTGTAAAATTGTCAATAACTTTACTTGTCGCTCTCCGTTCTGAATGGTATTTTTGAAGCTTACGAAATGATCCATTGGCAAACTACTTAGATTCCTTAAACCCAGCCCAAAAAGAAGCTGTTTTACAGAAAGACGGACCTATGATTATCATCGCAGGTGCTGGCTCTGGAAAGACACGCGTACTAACATACAGGATTGCACATTTGATGCAACAGAATGTAGATGCGTTTAATATTTTATCGCTCACGTTTACCAATAAGGCTGCTCGTGAGATGAAAAATCGTATTGCAGCAGTGGTAGGAGCTAGTGAAGCTAAGAATTTATGGATGGGAACCTTTCACTCGGTATTCGCTAGGATTTTACGTTCTGAAGCTGATAAGCTAGGGTATCCTTCTAATTTTACCATCTACGACACGCAAGATTCTGTTCGTTCCATTACTGCCATTATCAAAGAAATGGGATTGGACAAAGAACGATACAAACCAAAACAAATCTTAAATCGGATTTCATCTTTTAAAAATAGCTTGATTACTGTTAGAGCATACTTCAATAACTCGGATTTACAAGAGGCGGATTTAATGGCAAGTAGACCGAAAGTAGGGGACATTTATAAAGAATATGTAGATCGCTGTTTTAAATCTGGCGCAATGGATTTTGATGATCTCTTATTAAGAACCAATGAACTGTTAGCTCGTTTTCCTGAAGTCTTGGCTAAATACCAAGACCGCTTCCGATATATTATGGTAGATGAGTATCAAGATACAAACCACTCTCAGTATATTATTGTAAAAGCTTTGGCAGATCGTTTTCAGAACATCTGTGTGGTAGGAGACGACTCTCAGAGTATTTATAGTTTCCGTGGTGCTAACATTCAAAACATCTTAAGTTTTCAGAAAGATTATCCAGATACAAAAATGTTTAAGCTAGAGCAGAATTATCGTTCTACTAAAAACATAGTGAATGCTGCCAATTCTGTCATAGAAAAAAACAAAACCAAATTAGACAAAGAAGTTTGGACATCTAACGATGTGGGTGAGAGAATTAAAGTAATTAGTAGTTTCTCAGATAGCTTAGAAGCAAAAAATATAATAAATTCAATTTTTGATAATAAGAATAATTTTCAGTTAAACTTGAAATCTTTTTTAATCTTATATAGAACTAATTCTCAATCTAGAGCAATGGAGGAGGAATTACGGAAAAAAGGATTATTGTATAAGATTTTTGGTGGAATTTCATTTTTTCAACGAAAAGAAATAAAAGATTTACTATCATATTTACGGATATTAATCAATCCAAATGATGAAGAAGCGTTGAAGCGAATCATCAATTATCCAGCAAGAGGAATTGGTGCTACGACGATTGATAAATTAACCATTGCAGCGAATCATTATAAGAAATCAATTTTTGAGGTGTTAAAACACTTGGATAAAATTGATTTAAAACTCAATTCAGGAACCAAAACCAAATTACAGAACTTTACAAACATGGTATTGCGTTTTCAGATTGATGCGCAAAAAATGAATGCCTTTGAAATCACTGAGTTAATTATAAAGGAAACAAAGATTGTAAAAGATTTACAAAAAGAAGGAACACCAGAAGGTATCAATAAGGTAGAAAACGTACAAGAACTGTTAAACGGAGTTAAAGAATTTATTACTAGTAAAATTGAGACGGGAGCAGATGCTTCGTTAACATCATATTTAGAGGATGTAGCATTATCGACTGATTTCGATTCGGTTAAAAATGAGAACGAAGATTATGTTTCTTTGATGAGTGTTCATCAAGCAAAAGGACTAGAATATGAGTATGTTTATGTTGCAGGATTGGAAGAGAATTTATTTCCTTCAGCAATGAGTATGAGTACACGTTCTGAACTAGAAGAAGAGCGGCGTTTGTTTTATGTGGCGTTGACCAGAGCAGAAAAAGTAGCTTATTTAAGCTATGCTCTTACGCGTTATCGTTGGGGAAAATTAATCGATTGTGAACCGAGTCGATTTATAGAAGAAATAGATGAAAAATTCTTAGAATATATAACGCCTAAAAGGTTAGAACCAGCCATGAATCGTTTTGTAGATCAAGATATTTTTGGAGATGCGCCCAAGAGAATTCGTTTTCAAAAGCCTATTCAGCGTAAAAGAATTGAAAAACAAGAAGAAAAGAAAATTGCATTTACACCGCCTAAAAATTTAAAGAAAGTTTCACAGACACCTTCTAAAACAAATCTCTTTGATGACAAGATAGTGGTTGGGAATATTATTGAACACAATAGGTTTGGTAGAGGAGAAGTTTTAAGCTTAGAAGGAGCAGGAGCCAATAAAAAGGCAGAAATTAAGTTTGGTACTGTAGGGAAAAAGAAACTATTACTTCAGTTTGCAAAGCTGAAAATTATTGGATAAAATAGGCTATTTCGTGCCAAATAATATGTATTTTGCAACGCATTTGAAACTTCATTAAGAACGATACATGATAGACTACGATTTAGAATACAACTCAGAGAGACCTTTGATGATCATCCCTGAATATGGAAGACATATTCAGAAACTGATTGATCACTGTATGTCCCTAGAATCTAAAGAAGAAAGAAATAAAATGGCAGTAGCAATTGTGGATGTGATGGGTAACCTACAGCCACATTTACGTGATGTTCCTGATTTTAAACACAAGTTATGGGATCAATTGTACATCATGTCTGATTTTAAATTGGATGCTGATTCTCCTTATGAAATACCTTCAAAAGAAGAATTACAAGAGAAACCAGAATCATTACCTTATCCAAAATCTGCAAATAAATATCGTTTTTACGGAAACAATATTCAGATTATGATTGATACTGCATTGACTTGGGATGACGGTGAGATGAAAGATGCATTGATCTATACGGTAGCAAATCACATGAAAAAATGTTTCTTAAACTGGAACAAGGATACTGTAGAGGATGATGTGATTTTTCAACACTTATATGAATTGTCTCATGGGAAATTCGATTTAAGAAATTCAGAAGAAATATTGTCTGAATCGAAAAACTTATTGAGAAGTAGAAAAAGTCAAGGTCAGAATCAAAGTCAGAATCATAAAGGAAAGAATCAACACCACAAAAACAGAAAAAGATAAATGGCTTCTTTTAAAATAGAAGGCGGTCACAAATTACGTGGCTCTATTACTCCGCAGGGTGCAAAAAATGAAGCGTTGCAAATTTTATGCGCTGTATTACTAACTCCAGGGAAAGTAACCATCCATAATATTCCGAATATTATTGATGTCAATAAACTTATTTTCATCTTAGGAGAATTAGGAGTAAAGATTGAAAAGCATTCACCAAATAGTTATACCTTTCAAGCAGATGAACTCAATTTAGGGTATCTAGAATCTGCTGAATTTAAAAGAGATGGAAGCTCGTTAAGAGGTTCTATTATGATTGTAGGTCCTTTATTAGCTCGTTTTGGAAAAGGATACATTCCTAGACCAGGAGGAGATAAAATTGGTCGTAGACGTTTAGATACTCACTTTGAAGGATTTATTCGTTTAGGAGCAAAATTCCGTTACAATAGAGAAGAGTATTTCTATGGAGTAGAAGCAGAAGACGGATTGACAGGAACAGACATGTTGCTAGATGAAGCTTCAGTAACAGGAACAGCAAATATTATTATGGCTGCAGTATTGGCAAAAGGAACCACTACCATTTACAATGCGGCATGCGAACCATACATTCAACAATTGTCGAAGATGCTTAACAGCATGGGTGCGAAAATACGTGGGGTAGGCTCTAACTTATTGACCATTGATGGAGTAGAAACAATGACAGGTTGTACGCATAGAGTATTGCCTGACATGATTGAAATAGGAAGTTGGATTGGAGTGGCAGCAATGACACAATCTGAACTGACAATTAAAGATGTTAGTTGGGAAAATTTAGGTCAGATTCCGAATGTATTTAGAAAACTAGGAATTAAACTTGAAAAGAGAGGTGATGATATTTACATTCCTGAGCAAGACTCCTATGAAATTCAAAATTATATCGACGGATCTGTATTGACAGTTGCCGATGCTCCTTGGCCAGGGTTTACACCTGACTTATTGAGTATTGTTTTGGTGATAGCTACACAGGCGAAAGGAACTGTATTGATTCATCAAAAGATGTTTGAGAGTCGTTTGTTCTTTGTTGATAAGCTGATTGATATGGGAGCCAAAGTAATCCTTTCGGATCCACATAGAGCTGTTGTTATAGGACACAATCGTCAATCGCAATTGAAAGCAACTAAAATGACATCACCAGACATTAGAGCTGGAATTTCATTATTAATAGCGGCACTTTCTGCCAAAGGAACCAGCATTATTAATAATATTGAGCAAATTGATAGAGGGTATGAAGATATCGAGAATCGTTTGCGCTCTATAGGTGCTAAGATTGAAAGAATAGAGGATTGATGCTGAACTTGTTTCAGGATCTTTTAAAAAATTATAAATAGTGTCAATTTGACACTATTTTTTTATTGGCAAAATTATTGAATATAAATTGTTCACAATTTAACGATTAGAAAAAATGAGTAAAGAAGAAAAGATACACGAAGAAGAAATTATAAATAACGAACAGGAAGCTCAAGCAGAAGGAAATCAAGAGACGGTAAAGGAAGAGCCAACTGCAGAAGAATTAATTCAGCAAGAAAAAGATAAGTATTTACGTCTATTTGCTGAGTTTGAAAACTATAAAAAGCGTACAAATAAAGAGCGAATTGAATTGTTTAAAACAGCAAGTCAAGAACTAATGACATCTTTACTGCCAATCATGGACGATTTTGACAGAGGTTTGGTTGAAATTAAAAAAGTAAAGGATAAGGAAGTATTGAAAGGAATGCAGTTGATCAATGACAAGTTTAAAACAACACTTCAATCTAAAGGATTAACGGAGATTAATGTAAAGCAAGGAGATGTATTTGATGCTGAAATTCATGAAGCAATTACTCAAATTCCTGCACCTTCAGCGAAATTGAAAGGAAAAATTATTGATGCTGTAGAAAAAGGATACAAACTAGGAGATAAGATCATTCGCTATCCAAAAGTAGTGATAGGACAATAACAATTAACAATGAATAATTACCAGTGATCATTGATTAGTGTTAATTGACAATTGAAAGAAAATGGCAAAACAAGATTATTACGAAGTATTAGGAATTTCTAAATCGGCATCTGCTGCTGAAATTAAGAAAGCATATCGCAAGATGGCTATCAAGCACCATCCTGATAAGAATCCAGATGACAAAGGAGCTGAAGAAAAGTTTAAGGAAGCTGCAGAAGCCTATGAAGTGCTGAGTGATGACAATAAAAAGGCTCGTTATGATCAATACGGTCATGCTGCTTTTGATGGTCCACAAGGAGGCGGTGGCGGCTTTGGCGGTGGCGGAATGAACATGGATGATATCTTTAGTCAATTTGGAGATATTTTCGGTGGTGGATTCGGCGGCTTTGGAGGCGGAGGCGGACAACGTCAAGCCAGAGTTAAAGGAAGTAATATGCGAATTCGTGTAAAGCTAACTCTAGAAGAAATTGCCAAAGGAGTAGAGAAGAAAGTAAAAGTACGTCGTAAAGTTCAAGCAGACGGTGTTTCTTATAAAACCTGTGGTACATGTAATGGATCTGGTCAGCAAATGCGTGTAACAAACACAATCTTAGGTAGAATGCAAACAGCAACTACCTGTGGAACATGTCAAGGAGCTGGAGAGACAATTTCTAGCAAACCAAATGGATCAGATGCGCAAGGATTAATCGTAGAAGAAGTTACAGTGCCAATTCAGATTCCAGCTGGTGTTACTGAAGGAGTACAATTAAAAGTAGGAGGAAAAGGAAATGAAGCACCCGGTAAGAATTCTATTGCAGGTGATTTATTAGTGTTGATAGAGGAAATTCCTCATGAAACATTAAAAAGAGAAGGAACAAATGTTCACTACGATTTATATATCAATCTTTCTGAAGCTGTATTAGGAATTAGCAAAGAAATTGAAACAGTTACTGGAAAAGTAAAAATTAAGATTGACGGAGGAACACAGTCTGGAAAAATCTTACGATTGAAAGGAAAAGGATTGCCTAGCATAGAACGCTATGGTTCAGGAGATTTCCTAATACATATTAATGTATGGACGCCACAAGAATTATCTAAAGAACAACGACAGTTTTTTGAGAAAATGAAAGACGATGAAAACTTTGAACCATCACCTAAAAAGTCTGATAAATCCTTTTTTGAAAAGGTAAAAGACATGTTTTCATAAATAAGTTTATTTTTTTAAAAAAAAGTATTGTCAGTTTAAATAAAAGTTTAAATTTGTAGTGTTGTTGTGCAAACAGCAACACTTTTTCTTTTTCATAGCAATTTTTCCCACTCAATCTTTGAGTGGGTTTTTTTATGAATAAAGATTGTATTTTTGCAAAGAATAAAGCAGACCTATCTTATCGCTTTGTACTGAACTTGTTTCAGTACCTTAATAAAGATTTAAGTATTTTTAAAAGGTTTCGAATCAAGTTCGAAATAAAGAGGAAAGTCCGGACACCAAAGAGTAAGCATAGCGGATAACATCCGTCCGATGTAAATCGAGGACCAGTGCAACAGAAAGCAAGTACAGTTCGGCTGTAGTGAAACCAGGTAAACTCTATGCGGTGCAATGTCATGTACATTAGAGCTTGAGGGCTACTCGCTCGATTCTAAGGGGTAGGCAGATTGATTCTAGGAGTAATCCTAGAACTAGATAAATGATAAGACTCATTTATGAGAACAGGATCCGGCTTATTGGTCTGCTTTTTTTATTCATTTTTTGTTTTTTGAATTACGAATATGATAATTAAAGGTGTTTTAAGATCTCTTAAAATGATAAAATCATAATTATAAATCGTTTTAGTATATTATATTCATTAATTAAGGCGTTTTAGTGTTTATTTTTAAAATGTCATACAAAAGCATTAATTTTGTCCAACCAAAATATACTTAAAACATACTTCATATGGCTTTTGACATTAAGATGATTAAAGAGGTTTACAGTAGAGTTGCTGAACGAGTAGATGCTGCGAGAGAAATAACTGGCAAACCCTTAACCTTAGCTGAAAAAATATTGTATTCTCATTTATGGGATGGAAACCCTGACAAAGCATTTGTTAGAGGAAAGGATTATGTAGACTTTGCTCCAGATAGAATTGCTTTGCAAGACGCAACTGCTCAAATGGCATTGTTGCAATTTATGCAAGCAGGGAAGAGTAAAGTTGCAGTTCCAACAACAACACACTGTGATCACTTAATTCAAGCAAAAGAAGGAGCAACAACAGATTTAAAGAATGCGAACGATGTAAGTAGTGAAGTCTTTAATTTCTTAGAATCTGTATCAAATAAATACGGTTTAGGTTTCTGGAGACCAGGAGCAGGAATTATTCATCAAGTTGTTTTAGAAAATTATGCATTCCCAGGAGGAATGATGATTGGAACTGACTCTCATACAGTAAATGCAGGAGGATTAGGAATGATTGCTATTGGTGTAGGTGGAGCTGATGCAGTTGATGTAATGGCAGGAATGGCTTGGGAATTAAAATTCCCTAAATTAATTGGAGTAAAATTGACAGGAAAACTATCTGGATGGACAGCACCGAAAGATGTGATCTTAAAAGTAGCAGAAATTTTAACTGTAAAAGGAGGAACTGGAGCTATTGTAGAATATTTTGGACCAGGTGCAACAGCAATGTCTTGTACTGGTAAAGGAACCATTTGTAATATGGGTGCAGAAATAGGAGCAACCACATCTACTTTTGGATATGATGATTCTATGGAGCGTTATTTACGTGCAACTGATAGAGCAGATATAGCCGATGCTGCAAACGAAGTAAAAGAGTACTTAACTGCAGATGCTGAAGTATATGCAAATCCAGAACAATATTTTGACCAAGTAATTGAGATTAACTTATCTGAATTAGGACCTTTATTAAATGGACCTTTTACTCCTGATTTATCTACGGAAGTAGGGAGCAGCATGACAGAAAAAGCAACAACAAATGATTGGCCTTTACAAGTTGAATGGGGATTGATTGGTTCTTGTACAAATTCATCTTATGAAGATTTATCAAGAGCATCATCGATTGCTCAACAAGCATTAGATAAAGGATTGACAATGAAAGCTGAGTTAGGAATCAATCCTGGATCAGAACAAGTAAGATATACAGCACACAGAGATGGTATTTTAGGAATCTTTGAAAAATTAGATGCTAAAATATTTACGAATGCTTGTGGACCTTGTATTGGGCAATGGGCTCGATATAATGATCCAAAAAATGCACCCAAAAACAGTATTGTGCATTCTTTCAATAGAAACTTTGCAAAGAGAGCTGATGGAAACCCTAATACACATGCGTTTGTTGCTTCGCCAGAATTAACTGCTGCAATAGCAATTGCTGGACGTTTAGACTTTAATCCTTTAACAGATTCACTAATCAATAAGAATGGTGAAGAAGTAAGATTTGACGAGCCTACTGGATGGGAATTACCTCCAAAAGGGTTTGAAGTACAAGACAACGGATACTTAGCACCTGAAGAAGATGGAAGTCATGTTCAAGTTAATGTAAAAGATGACTCTGAACGTTTACAACTATTAACAGCTTTTACTCCAATTGGAGGAGGAGTAAATGAAGCTAAACTATTAATTAAAGCTTTTGGTAAGTGTACAACAGATCATATTTCAATGGCGGGACCTTGGTTGCGTTATAGAGGTCATCTAGATAATATAGCCAACAATACTCTAATTGGAGCAGTGAATGCTTACAATAAAAAAACAAACTTTGTAAAGAATCAATTAACAGGTGAATATGGTGGAGTACCAGATGTTCAGCGAGAATACAAAAAAGCAGGAGTTGCATCGATTGTAGTTGGAGATCATAATTATGGAGAAGGTTCTTCAAGAGAGCATGCTGCAATGCAACCACGTCACTTAGGAGTCGTTGCTGTATTGGTGAAGTCATTTGCTAGAATACATGAAACGAACTTGAAAAAACAAGGAATGTTAGGATTGACTTTTGCAAATGAAAGCGACTATGATTTAATTCAAGAAGACGATACATTTAACTTCTTAGATTTAAATGAATTCACTCCTGGAAAACCATTAACTATTGAAGCTGTTCACGCAGACGGTAGTAAAGATGTTATTGTAACAAATCATACATATAATGCTGGACAAATTGAGTGGTTCAATGAAGGTTCGGCTTTAAATCTAATAAAAAAGCACAACGCTTAATTATTGATATATTTCCTATAAAAAACTCCTGAAGAAATTCAGGAGTTTTTTGGTTTACAGCCCCTCATCAAAAGCATTATATACATAGGTTGCGACTTAACTGAAGTGTTAAAGTTATCTTATAAACGGAGCTAGCTCGTAAGACTTAAAAGTTTTAGAAGACAAATTGAAAAACTAACTTTTATGAAATCCTCTATTTGGTACTTTGATGACGTGAACTTATTCAAGATACTCTGTCCACATAAATACCCAGTATATGCTGATGATCATTCTTTTGATCAGTATAAAAAAAGCGACTACATTTATTTTGAAGAAGACAACGCTAATAAGATTTATCTTATTGATTCTGGAAAAGTAAAAATAGGATATTACACAGAAGATGGAGGAGAGGTTGTAAAGGCCATTCTAACGAAGGGTGAAATTTTTGGAGAGAAAGCTATTTTAGGAATTGACAAGCGAAATGAGTTTGCTCAATCTATAGATAACAATACATCCATTTGTCCAGTATCTAAAGATACTATGTATGACTTAATGCGAGATAATGATTCGGTAAGTTTTAAAATACACAAGTTTATTGGTCTTCGTATGAAGAAATTAGAAAGAAGACTTCAATTGTTGCTTTTTAAAGATGTAAAAACAAGATTGCTAGAGTTTTTGAATGAATTATGTGAAGAGTACGGTCATGATTGTGAAAAAACAGGCGATAAAGTAATAGTACACCCTTATACTCAAAAGGATATTGCTAGCTTGTTAGGTACATCAAGACCTACATTGAACTCGGTGATGAACGACTTAAAAGAAGCTAAAGAAATCAGCTTTAACAGAAAAGAAATTCGATTTTTGAAAAAAAACCTCTTAAGTGTAAGCTAGCTTACATTTAATGATCTTAGTGACGTTTAATTTTGTCTCAGTTTAATATTTAAAACAATTAAGATGAGAAAAATTTTAACAATACTATTAATTGCAATATTTTTTGTTGCCTGTGATGATAATGATGACGTAATCACTACATCAAACCTAACACTTAATTTAAACGGATTAGAAACCTTAGGAGCAAACTTTGTTTATGAAGGTTGGATCATTGTAAACGGAAATCCAGTTTCTACTGGAACTTTCACAAGTGTAAATTTCCCACAAACATTTTCCGTAGACGCAAGTGATTTAGCAGGCGCAGCTGCTTTTGTACTTTCAATTGAGCCAGCTGTAGATCCTGATCCAGCACCAGCTCCAACAAAAATTTTAAGAGGAACGTTTTCAGGAAACAGTGCTGCTGTTTCTACAGAAATTGTAGGTGATTTTAGCACAGCTGCTGGGTCTTTTTTCTTAAGAACTCCTACGGATGAATCTGGAATGAATAATGGAAATGATGAAAATGGTGTATGGTTTGGTGTGCCAGGAGCACCTCCAACTCCAGGTTTCACACTACCAACGTTACCAGCAGGTTGGGCTTATGAAGGTTGGGTTATTGGAGATGCAGGGCCTATATCTACAGGAACCTTTACAGCTTTTAATACAAGTGATAGTGGAAATCTTTTAAGCGGGACGTTAAGTAATGCTGGACCTCCTGTACCAGGAGAGGACTTCTTTAACAATGCACCAGCAGGAGAAACATTTCCATTGGATGTTAGAGGAAGAATGGTTGTAATTTCTGTAGAACCAGTACCAGATGATTCAGCAACTCCTTTTGCACTTAAACCATTGGTAGCTACTGCAGGTCAAGCAACAGCTCCTTCTGTTCACTCTTTTGGAAGAAACTTAGGTTCATTGCCAACAGGAACAGTAACTAGATAAGAAATATTTTTTTCTTTTTGTTAGTATTATAGCGTAGTTTCGACTTAGAAACTACGCTATATCTTTTTTATGAAAATCACGAAATCTCGAAGAAACAATATAATTACTATTGGACTTATTCTTCTGTTTATTATTCCCCAGACAAGAAAGTCGATTCAAGTTGGACTTCATAAAATATATACACTTTTTAGTCCATCTATAGTTGATGAGGGTGATCGAAAAACGCTAACGAACTATCATTGGGAATTGCTTAGTAATAAGAATGAAGGGTTTAATTTAACTGAAGGTAAAGAGAAGGTTGTTTTTGTGAATTTATGGGCTACTTGGTGTCCGCCTTGTATTGCAGAAATGCCAAGCATGCATAAGTTGTACGATGACTATAAAGATAAGGTCACGTTTTTATTTGTGTCTAATGAAGAGAGCAAAAGAGTAAATGCCTTTTTTAAAAGGAAAGAATATAATTTTCCATCTTATAAACCGATGAGCGAAATTCCAGACGAATTGTTTAGCAAATCAATCCCTGCTACTTATATACTTAATAAAAAAGGGGAGATTGTTATTGATAAAAGAGGAGCTGCCAATTGGAATAGCAGTTCGGTTAGGTCACTGTTGGATACATTACTTTTAGAGTAAAAAAAATGCCCGAAGCAACAAAAGTTGCATTCAGGCACCCAACTAACCAACCGTTGTAATTATAATTACTGATTGTCTTTTATATAGTGAACTATTAAATATTTATAACAATGAGACTCTTTTTAATGAAGTCCAAATGTATAAGACTAGCGAGAAGCAAAAATGTTTCACTTTAATGAAAAACTTATTGAGTTTTAACATTTTCTTGACAAGAAATGCTCTTAAGAAAGTTCTTCTAAGACTTCTGTAAGGATAGAACACCCTTTTTTAATCTCAGCATTGGTAATGGTAAGAGGAGGAGTTATTCTAATTGCTCGTCCTTCGAATAATAAGAAAAACAAGATCAATCCTTTTTCTAAACAACGATGTATGATTTTACTTGCTAAATCTGAAGATTCAACCATAACGGCTAACATTAAACCTTTACCTCGTATTTCTTTGATTAGAGGATGTTGCAGCTGGTCTCTTATGATTTTTTCTTTTTCTAAAGATTCAGCAATAATAGTAGAATTTTTAATGGTTTGTATTGTAGCGACACCAGCGGCAGCAATTACAGGATGTCCTCCAAATGTTGTAATATGACCTAAAGTGGGATTTTCTTTTAATAACGACATCATTTCTCTTCGAGCGATAAAAGCACCTATTGGCATTCCACCTCCTAAACCTTTTCCTGCGATAATAATATCAGGTTGTATATTGTAATTTTCAAAGCCCCAAAACTCTCCAGTTCTACCAATACCGGTTTGAATTTCATCAAGAATTAACAAGGCCCCAACTTCTTTACAACGTTTGTAAACTTTCTCTAAATAATTATCAGAAGGAGTAATAAAACCTGCTCCTCCTTGTATGGTTTCTAAGATAACAGCAGCTGTTTGCTCAGTTATTTTACTAAGATCAGATTCATTGTTAAACTCAATAAATTTTGTTCCAGGAATAATAGGTCTAAAAGCTCTATTTTGCTGTTCAGCTCCAGAAACACTCATGGCTCCTTGAGTATTGCCATGGTAAGAGTTGTTAGCTGCTATAATTTCAAATCTTTTGGTAAAGCGCTTGGCTAACTTTAATGCACCTTCGCAAGCTTCTGTTCCAGAATTGGTAAGATATACACTATAAGAATCAGGAAGTGTATTTGATAAAAGCTTGCATAATTCTAATTGAGGTTTTTGTATAAACTCTCCATAGACCATTACATGTGCATAATTATCTAATTGATCTTTTATTGCTTTTGTTACTTCTGGGTGTTGATGACCTAAGCTATTTGCAGACACACCGGCAACAAAGTCAAGATACTCTTTACCGTTAGTATCATAAATATAACTTCCTTTTGCTTTTGCAATTTCAATAGCAAGTGGATAAGGGCTAGTTTGAGCTTGGTATTTTAGAAAGTCAGCGTCCATCACTGACAAATTTAAGGATTTGATTTGGTCTTTTTCTTCTTCTTTTCAGGAATAGATTTTTCTTCTTTTGGCTTCCCTTTTGATAACGGTGTGCGTATGGCGGTTTTCCCTTTTATAAAGATGTCTTCTTTAGTTAAAGGTTGTTCATCTTCTCTCCATAGAAACCCATTTAGCTTTCTGTCTTCTTCAGGAAACATGGATGGGGGATATGTCTTACCCTCAGATTGTATCATACATTTTATGGCATTCATCTCATTATTTTCCAATTGAAACTCTATATTACTACAAAATTGTTTTGTAATGGTTTCTATAACACCCAATTCATTCTTGTTGTAGTTAATAGCTTCACCACTTCCTCTTACTAAGAGTGTACGTAATTTATTGTCGATAAATTTCCCGTACATGTTTTTCCCTTTAATCTGATTAAATAAATTTGGATCTAAAGAATCTTTTTGGATAATGAATGACCGCCCTAATATCTTAAGTGAGTCTAATTTTTCTGTTTCTTTGTTAGAAAGTAGCTTAATACTGTCTCCCGTAATTTGATTTTTTCCTGACCATAGAATGGGACTGTAATACATTTTTGTAATTCCTGTATTCTGATCTGTATGAAGAGAGTCTGCTTTTCCTTGTAAATCCTCCTTAAAGATTTTTACATTCCTATATGCTCTAACAACTCTTCTTTCTTTTTTACCAGTAACCAACAGGGTGTCTCCATGAATAAAGGTAGAGTCTTGTTCAACAACTGAAATTGCAACAGCTTTTTTAAGCATAATAATAGAATCTAGTTTCTGAAAAAACTCGGCATAATTACCTTTAGCCATAAAATTTTGCGCCGTATCTATAACTTTAATGTTGTTTGTAGCTGAAGCAAAACCTCTAGGTTTATCATAATACAAACTATCTCCTTCAATAGTCCGATTGTCTAAATACAGTGTAGAATTCTTTGTGAAGTATGAAATATCTGTTTTGGTATTGTAAAATCCTTTTTCAGAATAAATTTTATTGCCATCTTCTTTATTCGTAATAGTGGTCGGCCCATAAAGATAGGCGTGACCAAAATTGGTGTAATAGTCAAGACGATCGGATTCTATTAAATTGTCAGGATTGTCTATTGTAACCCTAGTCGTTGCAGTAAATTTTTTATTTTCAAGGAAATACGTCCCATTTTTACTTTTTAACGTATTGGTTTCATCTCTAATGGTCCCATGATCTTTATAAAAAAGTTCTTGTTTTTCTCTATTAAAATATAATGTGTCGGTAGTTAATGTCATTGAAGGATCCTTCAAAATAACATTTCCCCAAGAGACCGCCTTTTTTAAATTGCCATCATAATCTACATAATCGCTAGTCTGCCTAATGGTATCTCCTTGATTAATAACAACATTTATAGACGCTTTAAAAAAGTTTTTCTTTGGATAATAATAAGCTCTTCGACAAGTTAAAATTGCTCCAGCATGAGAAATTATTACATCACCTCCTAATATAATTGCTCCAGGATATTTTTTCTCATCAGCAGTAGTTACTGAGCTATTAAGAATCTTGATTATCTTTTGTTGAGAAAACCCAACAATAGAAGTCAAAATAAATATAGCAAGCAGTATCTTTTTCAAAATTATAGTTCTGTTTAGGCTAAAATACTGAAAAGAGGATGTCAAAAGTCTTAAATTTAAGATAAAACTATCTAAGAATGGTTTGCTTTCTGTCTGGACCTACAGAGACAATCTTGATAGGGACTTCCGTTTCCTTTTCAATAAAATCAATATAATCCATTAAATTTTTAGGCAATTGATCTTTATCAGTCATTCCTGTTAAATCTTTTTGCCAACCTTTAAATTCAGTATAAATAGTAGAGACGTTTTCAGACTCAATATTATAAGGTAAGTGAGAAATCTCTTCTCCTTTGTATTTGTAAGATGTGCAAATTTTAAGTGTATCAAACCCTGACAATACATCTCCTTTCATCATCATTAATTGTGTAACGCCGTTTACTTGAATCGCATATTTTAAAGCAACTAAATCTAGCCAACCACAACGTCTTGGTCTACCCGTAGTAGCACCAAATTCATGACCAACTTTAGCCATCATTGCTCCATCTTCATCAAATAACTCAGTAGGGAAAGGGCCAGAACCAACACGGGTTGTATAGGCTTTGAATATCCCAAAAACATCTCCAATTCTATTTGGAGCCACACCTAAACCAGTACAAGCACCAGCAGCAGTTGTGTTAGAAGAAGTAACAAATGGATAGGTTCCAAAATCGATATCTAGAAGTGATCCTTGAGCTCCTTCAGCTAATATTTTTTTATTTTCCTTAATAGCATTGTTTAAAAACTCTTCGCTATCAATAAATTGTAATGTTCTTAATTTGTCAACACCTTTACAGAATTCTTCTTCAAGTTCTTTTAAATCGTATTGAATATCTACATTAAAGAAATCGAGCATTTTAATATGCTTTTCTGTTAATGCTTGGTATTTCGCTTTCCAGTTCTCTAATTCTAAATCACCAACTCTCATTCCATTTCTACCAGTCTTATCCATGTAGGTAGGACCGATACCTTTTAAGGTAGAGCCGATTTTAGCTTTCCCTTTTGAAGTTTCAGAAGCTGCGTCTAATAACCTATGTGTAGGTAAGATTAAGTGTGCTTTTCTTGAAATTAATAATTTCTCGGTATAATTAATATTGTGTACATCTAAATTCTCTAACTCTTTTTTAAAGATTACAGGATCTATAACCACACCATTTCCAACAACATTTAACGCAGTATCATGAAAAATACCAGATGGAATGGTATGCAAGACATGTTTATGTCCGTCAAAAATTAAAGTATGTCCCGCATTTGGACCTCCTTGAAAACGTGCTATGATATCATAGT
>TARA_R110002073_G_scaffold88233_1_pt1 | contig 35157 bp, 25 predicted proteins | sample TARA_R110002073 | Tara Oceans TARA_R110002073 (sample SAMEA4397174) | marine metagenome | biome: Polar Biome; feature: [DCM] deep chlorophyll maximum layer (ENVO:01000326); material: water (ENVO:00002006), including particulate matter (ENVO:01000060) such as... | depth 40 m | reverse complement strand
AGCATCAGCTTGACCATGCCGTCGATGCGCACGACCTCTTCCCAATCACTGCGTTCGCGCACGCCGTCGTCGGCCAGGAGTTCGCGGTGGGGCCGCAGGTAGAACACGACGCCGGCGCGCACGTGTTGCATGTACTCGGCGAGGCGCGGACTGGTGAAGACCTCGGGCGCCAGCTGCGAGTGCTGCGCGGCGTAGGCCAGGTTGCAGAAGGCGCGGTCGGAGACGTAGGACCCTTCCTGCTTCTCCTCGGACTCGACCTGACGTTCGAAGACCTGGGCCTGGTAGCGGCTGACCAACTCGATGTCGGTGCGCAGCGTGTCCAAGCTGGCCTCCATCTCGGCCAGGACGCTGCGTGCCACCTCGGAGATCATCGGGATGCTGTAGCGATCGCGGATCCAGCGGGCCAGGGTCGTCTTCCCGGTGGCATGGGCGCCGACGAGATAGATGCGGTGGGGACCTTCCATAGGTGCGTGCGGTGGGGCCCGGGGCAGATTCGGGCGATGGAGGGGGGACCGGGGAGGGGGAGGTGACGCCGGGCGGGCGACCCACGAAGGATACCAACGGAGGGATGGGGGTGGGGTCCAACCACTAAATGTAGGGGGTGCGGACCGAGTCCGGCGGTCGAGGGGTTGTTGCTCCCCAGCTGGGGCCAAGCTGAGCACCCGGGGCTGTGGAGAACTCACCCGACGCGTCCAAGGAGGGGCAAGATCCCAGGACGCGGCCGTAGTCTTGGGCCTATGAAGTGCTCCACGTGGTTCCTGATTCCAGCCTGCGCGCTGGCTGTGCTCACCGCGATGGTCAGCTGTGGTGCGCGTCGCTCCTCGCCGACTCGGGACGACACGCCCCTGCAGGAACGGGCGCTTCGCCCCGCCGGTTCCGTGCGGCTCGAGACGTGGCACGACGACGCGCGGCAACGGGACGTGCCCGTGCAGTTGCATCTGCCCACGACGCCCGAGCCCTGGCCCTTGATCGTGATGTCCCACGGAGCCGGGGGCAATCGGACCACCGGGGCCTACCTGGCCGAGGCCCTGGCGCATGCTGGCTACGCGGTGATTCAGGTCGAGCACCCCGGTTCCAACACGGCCGCGTTGCAGAAGGGCGGCAAGCGCTTCCGTCGCATGCGGCGCAACCTGCAGGCGATGGTCCAGGAGCCCCAGAACTGGGCGAACCGACCGCAAGACGTGTCGTTCGTCCTGGATCATCTCTTGCAGGGGTCCATGGCGACTCGATTGGACGCCGACCGCATCGGCATCTGCGGACACTCCTTCGGAGCGTTCACGACGATGGCGGTGGCGGGCATGACGATCGACATGCCCGACGCGGCCGACATGTCGTTCCGGGACCCGCGGATTCGAGCCGCGGTCGCGATGTCGCCCCAGGGCGCGGGCACGATGGGCGTGAATGCTGGCGCTTGGGAGCCGATCGCTATCCCGCTGTTGATGTTGACGGGGACCTTGGACGAAGGGCTCGGTGGTCAGGCCTGGACGTGGCGGCGGGAACCGTTCGAGGAGATGGCCGGCGGACCACGGCTGGCTCACTTCGCCCTCGCGACGTTCGAGGAAGCCGGCCACGGCTCGTTCGGTGACGGGAACGGTGGTTGGTTGGCCGGGAAGATCATGTCCGGGGCCAACGACGATCGGTTTCACGGCGCCATCATCCAGACGGTCTTGAGCTACTTCCGCGAGCAACTCGGCTCGGCCTCCGAAGTTGCTCCCAGTTGGTTCGCGGGGACCCTCGGCACGCAACCTCACTTCGCAGACCCGACGGTTCGGTGGTCGGTCCAGGGCATCTAGCCCCGGCCGCCAGATCGGAGGACTCAAGGTTCTGGGCCGGGCCCCTCACACGGCGTAGGCTCTGCGCACCGCGCGACGTCCTCCGCGCGCTCCCCATGGCCAGTGACCCCGAAACCAAAGGCATCCACAAGTACGTCGCGCGCTACCTGCGTGGCCTCGGTCGGATGGATGGCCTGCGCGTCGTCGACGTGCCCGCCGGCGCCGGGCGCACGTGCAAGATCCTGCACGAAGCGGGGGCCGAGGTCGTCGCGCTCGATCTCTTTCCCGAGATGTTGCAGGTCGATGGACTCGAAGGAACGTTCGCGGACCTCAGCGAGCCCTTGCCGGTCGAGGACGGTTGGGCCGACCTCGTGATCTGCCAAGAGGGCATCGAACATCTGAGCGACCAGCTGTCCGCGCTCGAGGAGTTCAACCGCATCCTCAAGCCGGGCGGCCGCTTGCTGATCACGACCCCGAACCTGTCCAACCTGCGCTCACGCGTTTCGTGGTTCCTGATGGAGTCCGACATGTGGCGCCGCATGCCGCCGTCCGAGGTCGACAGCATCTGGTTCAGCGAAGGCGCGTCCGATCGCCTGTATTTCGGGCACCTGTTCCTGCTGGGCGTGCATCGACTCCAGTCCTTGCTGCGCATCGCCGGATTCCGGTCCGAGGAGCGCCTTCGCACGAAGACCAGCATCACGTCGGTGTGGATGACCGTGGTCGCATGGCCGGTGCTCTGGCTCACGACGACGCTGGCTCAGTTGCGTTATCCCCGCAAGAATCGGCATATCTCGCCGGAACTGGTGACGCCAGTCTTCCAGGAGCACCGGGACCTGAACCTCAGCTTCACGACCAACGCGTGCAAGTCGATCTTCTGGGTCCAGCGCAAGGCGATGGAGGTTCCGGAGGCACGCGCACGGCTCAAGGATCTGACCCGATCCGGCCAAGGCGAGCATTGACCCATCGCTGAGGGCTATGCTGTGGGTCCGCCTTCCCCCCGGAGATCCCCATGGCCAAGAAGCCCGTATTCAAAGCACCGCCCGACAAACTCGCCCTCTACGAGAAGGTGCTCGAGGCGTTCCCTGAGGTCGAGCTGAAAGGCGCGGCGAATGCCTACACGGCGTTCAACGGGAACATGTTCAGCTTCTTGCTCGAGGATGGCCGGCTCGCCCTGCGCTTCGATGAGGGCGAGCTGGACGAGATCCTGGCCAAGTACAAGGCGGAGCCGTGCCGCATGTACGGGCGGATGATGCGCGGTTACGCCGTGCTCCCGGACGCGCAGCTCAAGAAGGTGCGCTCGACCACCAAGCTCTTCGAGCGCAGCTTCGCGTACGTCAAGACGTTGAAGGCCAAGCCGACAACGAAGAAGAAGGCGGTCGCCAAGAAGCCGCCGGTGAAGAAGGCGTTGATCCAGAAGCCCAAGGTCAAGAAGAAGGCCGTGGCGAAGCCGGTGGCGGCGAAACCTGTTGCCGTGAAGATGGCGGCAGCGAAGAAGTCCGCGGCCAAGGTGGCTCCGGCCAAGAAGGCGGCCACCAAGAAGGCTCCTGCCAAGAAAGCTGCGCCTAAGAAGGCTGCGCCCAAGAAGGCGGCGGCGAAGAAGAAGACCGCCAAGAAGGCGCCCGTCCGGCGCTGACGTCTCGAGCATGCGTCGAGGTGCGCTGTCGAAAGGCGAGGGTGGTCGCATCGGACGCGGTTCGTGCGCCGCGCAGCCTCGACCGAGCGTTGACCGAATGGCCTGACCTCGAACGCGCGATGAGCACGTCCAGGAACGGTTGCGACAGGCCATCGAGAATCGCCGGTCGTGAGGTCAGCACTTGAGCGGACGCTCCATCGAGTCCCTAGGTCCACGTCTGCTCCGCACGCATTCATGCCATGCGTGCTCGATCCGCTGATCCCGCGCTGTCCGGTTCCCGACCTGGACCCACGTCGGTCGGCCCGCGCGTCGTCACCGAGATGTTCCGCTGACTCGCGGGCGTCGGCTCGAGGGGTCGAACCACCCTGGCCCCAAGTCGTATGCTCCCAGCCCGGAGCGCGTCACGTGATCCGGTCTCGCGATGCTCTTCAACTCGTGGCAGTACATCCTGTTCTTCCCCGTGGTGGTGGCGGCGTACTTCACGTTGCCGCACCGCGCGCGTTGGGCGTGGCTGTTGGGTGCAAGCTACGTCTTCTACGCATGCTGGAAACCGGCGTACCTGATCCTGATCGTTGCGTCCACGTTGGTGGACTACGTCGTCGGGCTGCGCATGGACGGAGCCGAGTCCAAGGGGAGTCGCAAGGCTTGGCTGGGCGTCAGCCTGGCCGTGAACCTGGGCTTGCTGTTCACCTTCAAGTACCTCGGGTTCGCGAACGAGGTGCTGCGCGGACTGCTGCACAGCCTGGGCTGGACGTACGAGGTCGAAGGGTTCGACCTGTTGCTGCCCGTGGGCATCTCGTTCTACACCTTCCAGACGCTGAGCTATTCGATCGACGTGTATCGCGGCGATCGCAAGGCGGAGCGGCACCTGGGGTACTTCGCGTTGTACGTGTCGTACTTCCCGCAGCTGGTGGCCGGTCCGATCGAACGCTCGACGCGTCTGTTGCCGCAACTTTGGGCCGAGGCGAAGTGGTCGGAGTCGCGCGCCACCGAAGGCCTGCGGCTGATCGGCCTGGGGATGTTCAAGAAGGTGGTGATCGCCGACCGCCTGGCCGTGTTCGTGGACGGCGTCTACGGCGACCCCGAGGCCTATCCGGGAGGCGCGGCGCTGCTGGCGACGGTCTTCTTCGCCTTCCAGATCTACTGCGACTTCTCGGCGTATTCGGACATCGCGATCGGCTCCGCCAAGGTGCTGGGCCACGACCTGATGCGGAACTTCGACCGACCGTACTTCGCCACGTCCATCGGCGACTTCTGGTCGCGCTGGCACATCTCGTTGTCCACTTGGTTCCGCGACTACGTCTACATTCCGCTCGGCGGCAATCGCGTGCGCGAGGTCCGTTGGTTCGCCAACATCGCGATCGTGTTCGTGGTCAGCGGCCTGTGGCACGGCGCCAGTTGGTGCTTCGTGATCTGGGGGGCGTTGCACGGCACCTACTTCGCCGTCGAGCGAGTGACTCGCAAACTGCGAGGGACTTGCATGCGTGCGCTGGGCATCACGCGTTGGCCTTGGCTGCAGCATTCTCTGGCGGTGGTGACCACGTTCACGCTCGTGCTGTTCGCATGGATCTTCTTCCGCGCGCGTTCTCTGGGCGAAGCCGGGTTGGTGATCGAACGGATCGCCAGCGGTTGGGGTTTGGGCGATGGAGGTCTGAAGCGAACGCTGTCGAGCCTGGGGATGCGCGGCAGCGAGTTTGACACCAGCGTGGGGCTGATCGTCCTGTTGCTGGTGGTTCAGGCGTTGCACGGCAAGGGGTTGGCCAGCGAGTGGTTGGCTCGGCTGCGCATGCCGGTGCGGTGGGCGGCCTACGTGTTGGTGACGTTGGTCATCCTGAACTACGGCGTGACGCAAGAAGTGCCCTTCCTCTACTTCCAGTTCTAGGCGCCGCATGAATCTCGCAATCCGCATCGGCCTGCTGGCCGCGATCGTGGTGACCGTGCAGGTCCCGCTCGGCTGGCGGCGTTTGCCCCGTGAGGTGCGTGAGTTGGACGAGCGCATCGAGCGCGGCCTGGACGTCGTGCAGTTCGCGGACAGCGTGAACGCGTCGTACGCGCCGTCCGATACCGATACGCGGTCGGTGGCGCAGATGCTCGATGCGGTGCTCGAGGATCGTCACGTCGATGCCATTCACCACGCGGCCTATCAACCTGCGGTCTACCTGGCCTACCTGGAGAACCTGCGGGCGCGCGGCGTGACGCCGAAGACCGTCGTCGTCCCGATCAATCCGCACATCTTCTCGCCGAACTGGACGATGCGTCCGGACTGGCAGTTCGAACGCGAGCGTTTCGCCCTCGGTCATCCGCGCCTCGCCAGCTTCGTCGATCCGCTGATGATCTTCCGCGCCGTGTCGGCCACCGAGGCGTCGATGTCCGCGTACGTGGACGCGCCGGTGTACGAGGGTCGCCAGGTGGTGGGGCGCTTGACCTCGATGGCCGGTCCCCGTTCCGGTGATCGAGAAGGGGACCAGACGGCGCGCATCTTCACGTGTCACTACATGGCGCAGGTGCATCGTTGGATGCCGCGCGTGTCCGACCTGGAGGCCATCCTTGCGTGCGTCGAGTCGATGGGCTGCGAGCTGGTCGTCTACATCACCCCGATCGATGTCGAGGAGGGCGAGCGGCTCTTGCCGGGCCGCTTCCGGAATCAAGTGCGGGCCAATGCCGAGTTCCTCGTCCGTCACTTCGCCGGGCTGGGCGTGACGGTGCACGACTTCAGTGCGCACTGCGAGCATGCTCGTTTCTACTGGCCGGTGGCACCGGACGAGCACCTGGACGAGCAGGGGCGCGCCGCGTTGGCCGGCTGGATCGCCGACGCGATTCGCACGGCGAAACCGGTTGGCGCTGCCGGCGAATGAGAGCGTATGGTGAGCCGATGCTCCGCACCCTCTTGGCACTCACGTTGGTCCTCGCCGGCTGCTCGTCCCCGGGCATTCGGATGACCGTCCTGAACTCACCGCCCGAACCCGCAAAGCCCATGGCCCATCCTCCCGTCGCCAGCACGATCTTCTACGCCGAACTCCCCGTGACCGACATCGGCGCAGCGAAGACGTTCTTCACGGGCGTCTTCGGTTGGGAGTGGCAGGACTGGGGACCGACCTACGCGGACACGCAGAACGCGGGACTCGGCTGCGGCTTGTCGGAGGCCGCCGAAGCTCCGCCGCTGGGCGCGCTCGTCGTGCTGTGGTCCGACGACCTGGAGCAGACCGAAGCCAGCGTGATCGAACACGGCGGCAAGATCACCGTCCCGATCTTCGACTTCCCCGGCGGCCGACGCTTCCAGTTCCTGGCTCCGGGCGGAGTCGAACTGGCCGTGTGCACCGGCGCCGAGGAGTAGGTCGAACCGATCGGAGTGCACACCTCGATGGTGCAAACGGACAGGTCTGCGCCGCGCATCACATCCCCTTCGCGAGGGGGCCGTTGCGCGGCACAGACCTGTCGGTTTGGATCCACGAGGTGTGCGACCCCGCAGGCTTCGACTTGCTGACTCAGCCCTTCGTCACGGCGCGCGCCGCCTGGAAGGATTCCTTGATCCAGCTCGACAACGTCTTGCGGGATCCGGTCGCCTGCCAACGCTCGCTCGCCGCCAGGAGCGCCGCGTTCGCAACGCGCGCGACGACGTCGAGCTCCAGGTCCGAAGCCCGCTTCTTGTAGGCCTTGGCCAACGTGCCGACGAGCTCGCCGCGCTGGGCTTCCATGCGCGCGACCTGGTACGTGCGCAGGTCCGGCGTCGCTTCGATCAGCGTGGCGCGATTCCGGAACCGTTCTTGGGCTTCCGCCGAGAGCGTGTACGCGTCGGTGTACGCCGCGCACAGTCCTTTGAACGGCGACCCTTTGCCGAGATGCTTGGCGAAGGCCTTGGCGAGTTCCCCGTCCAGGTCCTCCCAGAGCACCAGCTCCTCCTTGACGCCGAAGTGGCGATAGACCGTGCTGGGGGAGATCTCCGCCTCCTCGGCGATGTCCTCGACCGTCACGGCATCGAAGCCACGATCGAGGAAGAGCGGAACCGCGACGGCCTGAACCGCGCGCATGGCGTTGATCCGATTGCGTTGTGCGAGTGACATGACCTGAAGCTAGGCATCGTGCAAGGCACGATCAAGGTGCAAGTGACCGTCACCGGAGCGCGCGCGTAACCCTTGGGGTGGCAAGGACATGGGGTTGCGGCCCCGTTCGTGAATACGACCCCTCACTCCATCCGTCGGCCAGCGAATGCCTCGGCACGGGCCTGTCCATGGATGGGAGACTTCGGTTCCGACATGAGGCCCGAATGGCGCGCCCGCCTGGATTCGAACCAGGGACCGTCGGATTGGAAGGGAGACGCGCTGGCTCCGTAAGTGGTTGGAGGCCAAAGCCTCCCGACCCGGAGCCAAGGGCGCGGAAGGTAGGCGTAAGGGATGGCACGCCCGGCAGGACTCGAACCTGCGACCTGTCGATTAGAAGTCGACTGCTCTATCCAGCTGAGCTACGGGCGCGTCCGGGGACGAGGATACCGGGTTGTCGGAGAGGGCTCTAGATCCGGCAATCTGATTGGCCGGAATCTGGAGGGTCTACAGCAATCCAGCAACATGCAGGAACGCTTCGACCGACTCGCGGAACAAGGGCTCGATCTTGTCGATGTCGTCCTTCTCGGCGATGTACCAGCGGTTGTGTGCCGAACGGTGTCCAGCATCCTTGAGCTTCGGAAGGTCCTTCTTGACGTTGCGCGGGAGGTTCCAACTCTCGCCGAGTGCTTTGTCGACGAGTTTCGTGAGCATCAAGAAGTCCCCGTTCCCGTCCTTGGCCCTGGAGTCGGTTCCTTTTGCCTCGAAGGCTTCGATGATGACCGTTTCTAGGAGTCGTCGCATCATCACAGCGCACGCGTCGTACCAGCCTCGGTCGTAGGCCCCATTGATCTGCCGTCCCACCCTGATGAGGTAGTCCCGCTTGGTTCGTTCGAGCTTCACGAGCGGAAAGACGCCGCCGTCCTCCTTTGCGCTCGAATGCCTAACGACAGTCGTCTTGAGCGCAAACTTGAGGTCGCGTGCAGCCTGCGATCTCTCTTTGGGCTTGGTCTTTGCGGAGTAGACCGACTCAATCAACTCGGCGAGAGCTGAGGCGTCGCCAAGCGTCTTCTCGTCAACCTCGCGGAACGCGTTGGTAGCGTCCGCGCGCAGGTCGGCCATCTTGTTGGCGTAGAAGTTCATTCCGCCGAGACCCTGGTTGTTCCGGCGAGCCGTCTTGGCGATCTTTACAGCCTCCTCCGACATGGCCAAGAGGCGATCAACGGGCGAAGACCCGCTTTGGGCAGAGCTGCCTTGCCGCCTGGTGCCCTTCTTCTTGCGAGTTGCCATCGCTTACCAGTTCGAATATGCATACGTGGACTTCGCGCCTGGGCCCTTTGTGGAGACCTTTTGCCGTCGGAGCTGCCGATCTTGGGTGAGAGTCTGGAGGGGTCCGCTGAGGCTTGTTTGTGGAATATGGTGTCCGCGATTGGCCAGCTCGGCCTTAACCTCGGCAATCGTCCTCTGCTTCTTGAAGTAGCCTTCCTCAATCAGCTCGACCAGTCGAGCCTTCGGGCCCTTCCCCGAACTGGACGTACCCGTCTTTGTAGCCCGCTTGGTGCTCCTCGGAGTTGACGCGCGTTTCCTCTTCTTTGGCCCGCCCGGTGCCGAGGGGGGGGGGCCTCCAATCAGCAGGTGTTCCAGGACCTTCTCGAACGCCACGCGTCGCAGCTCAGGGTCCTTCACGGACTTCACCGCGGCCTCGGCTTCCGCCACTCTGGCAGCGTAGTCGTTGGGCTCAACCGCCATTTTCTTCTCCTTGCTGCCCGGACACCATCGCTTCGACCCGGCGGATTCCCTCACGTGTGACCTTGTAACGCTTCCGCGCCTGCTGGCTCTTGCCGCTCTTTGCTACCTGCAGAACGAGTTTCGGTGTCTTGCTGGTGAGCGAACCGAGACAGTTCGTGATGTTTGCAACGCCATGTCCGAGGTGCTTCAGCTCTGTGTTCACGGGCTGGGACTCGAAGCTCTCACCTCCTTCGACCACCTGCTTCCAGTAGGCGACTACGAGGACGCGCTCCGGCTGGGTCTTGGGGTTGGCGGCATCAAACAAGTCGCCCAGGTCAGAGAACTGTGCGGGATCGTCCGGCGTCTCATCGCTCGTCATGCCTATCGATGGAGCGGGGGAGACGCGGCGTGCGGCCTGGGGTCCGCCGTACCTTGTGTTGACGTATAGAAGTACGTTTCCCCGCTGGGACTCGTCAAGTTCCTCAAGGGTCGCGATGATGGTGTTTAGAGCTTCGATCTCAGAGTCAGCCATGGTTGGTCAAGTTGGGGGTCATGCGTTCTTATAGAGACATGATGTCAAGGCGTCAAGCTGAGGATCATGAATGGGTGCATGGTTTTTTTGGGGGGGCGAGGTCACTGCGGTGGCCTCTTCGGGGTTTCGAGTGGCTCTTTGGTCATTCATGGGCGAGTCGGAAAGCGGCTGGCCACCACTTCCGGTCCCTACTTCTTCAGGGACGCGATCTTGGTCCCCATCTCCCGCTTGATCGAGTTGTAGGGGTGGTAGCGCTGCATGACGACCGACGTGAGGGCCGGTTCGGACCAAGCATCCTGCAGGTCCTTTGTCGACCACTCGCGGCTTCCGCGTAGGGCCTGGAGACCGAGGATCGTCTCGACGAGAGCCTGCTCGAACCATCCGTGAACCGAGTCACGCACAAGCTCGGGAATGCCCGGGATCTTCCCGTGCTCCTTGCGGTACAGGGAGACCCAGTGGTCGATCATGTCCCGGAACGCCCGGAAGTCGGCGTTGATCAGGAGCAGGTTCTGCTCCTCGATGTAGCGGGCGGCCTTGTCCTCGATGTCACGCGGGCCCCGGGTTCCGTCTTCTTCGCTGACCCAGCGGACGATTGGGAACAGGTCCGGTCGGGCGTTGTCCCCGGGCTGCCCGCCCTTCTTCAAGAAGGTCGAGTAGATGCCCCCGACAGCACCGCCCGACGTGCCGCGTCCGGAGGACCCCTTCCCTCCCCGGCCTCCATCACCGGACCCGCTGCGACCGCCTGCGTGAGGCGTCGCCTCGTCGATTTCAAGCTTCCCGGAGGCGGTCGGCTTGTACCGGCTCACCTTGAAGAGGTCCATGACGTTCTTCAGGCGCTCGCGGATCGACTTCCCGTGATCGTCCTCGCGCGACTTCGAGGCGATCTCTTGCATGTGCTCCTCGATCTCGGACGGGATCATGGAGCGGAACTCCGCTGCCCATTCGGACCAAGGAAGAGGAAGGGAGTTGACCAGTAGTTCAGTCCTCGCGGTGTTGGTCGTCAGCCGCCCCTCTTCGGAGTTCGGCTCGACGTAGATCACGACCTGGCGCTGCCCGAAGATCACCCCGAACTGCTGAAGCTTGGCAGAGCCCGACCGGCCGCCGGCAAGCTCGTACAACTCGTCGCGGTGAAGGGCGGCGATGTGTCCCGAGGACTCGATGTATCCCGAGTTCGACCCGAGGGCCTTCTCGTTCTTCAGGATCCACCAGTGCGCGGTGGCGCCGCGAAGCTCGACCCGACCCGAGCAGAGCTTGTGCGACTCCAGGTACGCCTCCTGGCCGGTGACCGTCCGGAGAACGTTCACGTCCGAGTTCGAGCGAGGTTGTTCCCAGCCTTGGCGGGCCTTGATCGTCACGCCCTCCGAGAATCGGTAGTACCTCGTGTTCAGGTACTTCGCGATCCAAGTCGTCGGTGCCCCCGCTTCCGGAGGCGCTTTCATCGTGTCCTGGTCCTCGGCGTTCCCGTACAGGATGATTTTCGTGCCGTGCTCGCCGATGATCTCCGGGCGAACGTCCTCGTCGATCTCCCCCCAGTGCTCGAACGTCCCATCGGGCCGGAGGATCTGGCGAAGCCCGTACTGGCCGGTCGCGGGGTCGCGCCAGAGGTGGATCATCGTTCCCTTTCCACCCTTCCAGGACAGGTAGACGAGACCGGCGTGATTGCGCGTGGCGGCCGCGATTTTGGCCCCGACCCCGTAGTTCCCGTCGCTCGATTGGATTGAGCTGGATGACGAGAGCTGGTTGATGTACCGGACCATTTCATCGCCGGTCATCCCGCACCCGTTGTCCGCGATGCAGAGCTTGAAGACCGGATGGTCGCCTAGCTCGTAGGAGGTCCAGTCGACATCCCAGACGATCTGCCCCGACTTGTCGGGCGTGCGACCGATGGCCTCGATCGAGTTCTGGGTCAGTTCCCGAAGGAACTGGAGGGGGTGGCAGTCCTCGCCCAAGCGGTCGAGAAGGAAGCCAACGTCGTCAACGGTCAGACGGAGGGTATTCTCCGCAGTCGACGTGGTCATCGTGCGTCTCCTTTTGCCCGTCAGCGGTCCGCAGACGACCTCCGAGCAACTGGGTGCTGTCCTAGCGGCGGGGCGGCAGGTGGACCGATCCAGCGACCTCCCCGACGGCAGTCGAGCGCAGTTTGTCGTGTGAGGACCCAGGCGTACACGACCGAGGGGCCCGACGCAACCCCCTTCCTGGCCTGTAGAGCGACTTCCTCGGGATCCGGAAGTCCGTCGCCGGAACTGGAGGCGGGGAATCAGTCGGAGCGCCTTCGATGGCCCTCGGATACGGAGTCAGGTAACAATAACTACGATTCCTCATTCGGTCCGGAGACTCTCGGCTGAATGAAGCAAGCGCAGACCCCGTCTCGACTTCTCGCAGCTAAGGACATCGCGTCTCACTCATGCTAGCGGTCTACTCGGAGTCTCTACCTCGGTGGTCCACCCGTGAGACCCGCAAGCCTAAGTGGCGCGCCCGCCAGGACTCGAACCTGGGACCGTCGGATTAGAAGAAGCTCCGGCGGGGCAATGCGGCTCCCGAGAAAAGGTTGATGGGTCCAACGAATACCCGGAATGGCCTGCATTCGCAAGGACATACATCCACGTGCATCGACCTACGTCGAGCTGCGCCGGAGGCGTGTATTGAGCGGAGTACCGTGTACCGGACACGCCTGCTCGGAAAGCCACAAGAGCCCACGTAGGGGAGCGTTCCAGGCTCGGTGAACAGGGGGGTGGAGTCGAGCCCTCGGGCGACACTAGAGATCGCCTAGAGCAGGCCGCCGGTAGTGGCTCAAGAAGTGCGTACGGTTGGCCTGATAGCGGGTTGGGTTCTCCCTGGCTCAACTGATAGTCGAACTCGGCGCTCTCCTTCGGGTGCAACCTCGAAGATGCCGACGAGGCTTCGGGTCGCTTCGAGTTGGCGTGGCTGTGGGTCAAACCAATGGACGCCGTTGTTCTCGACCTCGAAGTAGCGGTAGTCCCCCTCCAGGTGTTGACTCATCGCATCCGTCACACGCTCGACCAGTGACCTACCGAGCATCACGCGGTGGTTCAGGGCCTCCGGCGTTCCCACATGCTCAAGCGTGATGCAGCGGCCGTGATAGCGTTGTCGGAGACCGTCGGCCTCCTGCACGTAGTCAGGGCACTCGCGAGTGACAATCTCCGCCAGATTGCCTGGGGCTTCGAGCCACGTTTCTCCAAGCCCCAAGAAGGCTGCGACCTCGCGGCCAAGTTCGAGAGGTGCCCAGTATGGCCGCAATCGCGACCGAACGGCCTCGCAGAGCCTCGCGGGGATTGTTCCCCGAAGGGGATGTGCCAAGATGGAACTGGGGAAGCTCATGCCTTGCTGGGGACCCTCCTTGGTCACTTCTTAGGTCCAACCTCTCCCGAGTCCCCGGTGCTCTTTCCAAGCCGATCGTTCTCGACCTCTCGCACTATGTCCATGCGAAGGGCGTCTTCGGCGTGCTCGGCGGCGCGCTTGTTGTGCGGCCAACCCAGCCGCTCGGCGCAACCCGTGCAATAGCCGATGACCGAGGACAACGTGCCGAAGCCAAGGTGCCCAACGCAGAATGGGCAGATGCTTGTCTCCTGACCGAATCGACTGAACCGCCGCGCGGGATCGGCGGCTAGGTTCCTCATGGCGATGACGGTTGTCTCGGCGCAGTAGCGGGTCATCTCGTATGACCCGTCGGGGCGGCTGAACCCGTGAGCAGGCGAGTCTGGAGAACCATCAGTTGTCCTCACGGCAACCATGCCGCCATTGGGGGCATCGTCAACCCATGAGAGATGGAGTGCGAGCGAGCAAGCTGTGGCCGCACCAAGGCCCGTCCTTGAGAGCCTGTCGAGTAGACGGTGCAGCTCGCGGAAGTCAGGATTCGGAGTCATCATCGTGGCTTGCCTCCTCAGTACCCCAGGCGCTCACTGGCCAGACGGTGGAGGTCCAACAGGTATGCGCTCACGCTGAGTCCCAAGTGGCCAGCAACGTCCCGGATTCGCTCCTTCTCCTCGATGGAGACGCGAATGACGATGACCAAGTCCTTCTTCGAGGCGATGTTCTTCCCGAGGTCATCCACGTCGCTCAGGGCGTGCCGAAGAGTGGGGGACTTGGCCTTGGGTTGTGACTTCTTCGTCATGCTGCTGCCTCTTGGATACGTCGAAGGATCGTTCTCACCACCTTCGGAGACCATACCTTACGGCCACGCTTAGTCCGGATCCCCTCCTCGGTCAGCCATCTTGCGATCCAACCGGCCGACCGTCCCTGCTTCTGGTGCTTGGCGATCTTGGCGATAATCTTCGCCTCCCCGGTGTTGGGGAGCAGCCCCTGTCCGTCTGGTGAGAGGTCGAATCCGTAGGGGGCGTAGCGGGAGATTCGTCGGCCCTTCGCCCGCATGTGTCCGAGCGCGAGCTTCGTGCGCTCACTGATTTGATCGCGTTCGAACTCGGCAAGGACGGCGAGCAGCCGGAACACCATCTTTCCGCTCGCGCTGGTTGTGTCGATCTTCTCCGAGATGCTCACCAACGTGGCCCCAGCCTTGTCGAGTGTCTCGGCGATCGTGAGCGTGTCCCTTGTGGACCGTGCAAGCCGGGAGAGTGAGTAGACGACGAGGGTGCCTTTGGCTTTGCACACGCGCTTGATGGCTACCTTGAGCCCCGAGCGCTGGGTCATCCCGGAGCCGCTGATGCCAGCATCCTCATGGACGCTGAGGACCTCGTGATCGTTCAGCTCTGCCCATTGGCGAATCTTGGCATCCTGTGCGGCGAGGCTTACACCTTCCTCCGCTTGCCCACCCGTGCTCACGCGTACGTAACCGATTGCTGCCCCCATGTATATACATATCGACTATACCCCTTGGGGGGGCTTGAAGTCGAATCGCTACCGCCCAGGTGCTCGTAGATGGCCTTCAAGTGGCGTTGATGGATGGCTCGGACTAGGTGCCGCTTGCGGGCTCGAAGTGGCCCTTGCTGTGCAAGCCGACCTTCCAAGGCACACGGACGCCATGAACTCACGCGTTCACGTTGAGATCGGCAGGCCGGCTTCGATCGCGATCGGGAGATGAGGCCATGCGGCAGGGGAACCGCTGGCAGCCTTGGAGCCATGCAACAACGCCGCGTTGAGTGGTTAGCTCCTCATCGTCAGGTCAGATTGGGAGTCCCGGACTTCGATGATCGTGCAAGTGATCCCCAGTTGGGCAAACCGATGCACCGAACTGGGGTCATTCGAGATTTTCGATGCGTGACCTTGCGTGGAGTTGGCGCGTACCGCTAGGTTCACCGAGGAAGGAACCGGACACATGACCCAACCCCAGAGCCAGACCAACAAGCAGACGAGAACCTTCGTTTTCCTGTTGGTCATGCTTGCACTGGGGCTGCGTGTCCTCCATACGCCCATTCACTTGGCGCAGGAGGGACACCTAGGTGCTGGTTCACACGTGCTCATGCATGTGGGGGGTGGCGATGGCCATACTAACGTTGGCCATGATGACCACTCGCAGCATGAAGATCACGAGCACGACGAGGGTCACGCTCCGCATTCTGAGTTTGACCATGCGAATGATCTGATTGCACAGAGGACGGCCGGCCAGGAAATGGCTTCTGTTCTGTTCGTGTCGCTTCAAGATGAAGACTGGTCGTTTTCGGTTGCCGAAGTGTCATTGCCGGCACCTGAAACCGAATCCAGACCGCCAAAGCAAGGGCCGCGAAGAGCTACGCGGCCTCGGGGTCCCCCCGCAGCAGCCTGATTTGTACCCGTAGTCCGCGCCAAGCCAAGTGGCCTTGGCGTGGGACGTCGCGAGCAAGGTGACCTTAGTCACTGCGCGCGAAAGCAAATTAGTTCAGACCCGCTGCACGCGCAAATATGCGCATAGAGGACCCCTCATGTTCAAGTCTTTGGGCCAACTGCACGTTGGCCGTTCCGTCGCATTCTCAGCCATCCTTCTTCTTGCTGGCGGGTGTGCTCCCAGCTCGAGTCATCCAGCCCTAGCATCCGCGGCAGAGGAGGAAGAGCCGGAACCCGTCGCCGTTACCGTCTTCACCGAGAAGGCCCAGCTCTTCATGGAGTACCCCCGGCTTGTGCCGGGACTCGAGGCCCGGTTCCTTGCCCATGTAACGGTCTTGGCCACAGGTGAACCCGTTCGTAGTGGTCAGCTTCGTCTGGAGCTTTCTGGAGGACCGGATGGCACGAGGGTGCTCGAGGCACCACAACCTGAACGAGATGGGCTCTTCATCCCAGTGGGTACGTTCGACCTTCCAGGGGAGTATGAGGCCCGAATCGTCGTCACCAGTGACCAAGTACAGGAGACGATCACTTTGCAGCCGATCGTGGTGTACGCTGACCTGGCGAGCGCCTTCAGGGCGGCAGCAGCCGAGGCGGCAGATGACCCCGCGGACCTTGTTCCCTTCCTGCTCGAGCAGCAGTGGAAGATCGGCCTCCTCATGGAGCAGGTCGGGCGGCACTCACTGACGCGGCGTTTGCAAGTGCCCGGAGAAGTCGAGGCCCCGCCCTATGCAATGGCTGTGGTGGGGGCACCTTTGGCAGGTCGCCTCCTTCCACCAGGATCCGGCAATCTCCCGCACATCGGTGACCAGGTCGAGAAGGGCCAGGTGCTCGCGGTTCTAGAGCCCCCCCTCACGACTTCTGACTCCGCGCAGCTTGTCGCGAACGAAACCAACCAAGACATGCTCGAGATGGAGCTCTTGGTCCGCGATTTCGATGTTCGATCCAAGGCTCTTGAGATCGAACGGGACTTGCAACAGAGCATTGCCCAGCTCGAATTCGCCAGTCAAACTCTTGCCCGCATCGAGGGACTACGTATCAAGGACCTCGGAACTGAGGCGGTGCTACAGGCGGCCCGCCGCGACGTGGAGTTGGCCAAGAACGCCAACGAGGGTGCCGAGTCATTGAAGGCGTCCTTCGCTCGGGCAAAAGAGCAGCTTGACGGGCTGCAAGCGCAAAGTGCTGCAGTCCGTGCTGACTCCAGTGTGAGTGCGGCTACGCAGCACCCACTCATTGCCCCGATCTCCGGAGAGATCGTCGGTGCGGAGCACGTAGAAGGGGAATACGTCGAGAGCCAGGGCACGGTCTACCGCCTGCTCGACCTGAGCAGGGTTTGGATTACGGCGCACGTCTCAGAGTTTGACCTTGCAGGAGTCGGCGAGGCGCCTGGGGCATTGCTCAAGTTCGCTGCGTACCCGGAGCGGACGTTCGATGTCATTGGGGAAATGGATGGGCGGCTCGCTCACGTTGGTCGTGTCGTGGATCCGGAGACGCGCACTATCGCCCTGCGCTATGAGGCCGAGAATCCGGACGGCCTCTTTCGTGACGGCATGTTTGCTGAGGTGTTTCTCGAAACGGAGACCGTCGTCGAAGTCATCGCCATTCCTGAGGACGCAATCATCATGGACAACGGCAGGCCAGTTGCTTTCGTGTTGATTCACGGCGAAGCCTTCCAGAAGCGCGTGCTCGACTTGGGTGTTCGGGACGGGAAGTTGGTGGAGGTCCGAGCTGGAATCGAAGCTGGTGAGCGAGTCGTCACCGAGGGGGCCTACCTAGTCAAGCTTGCTGCGGCCTCACCCGCTTCCTTTGGCGAAGGCCACGCTCACTAAGTGGGGACAATCCAATGATCAACAATCTCATTCAGTGGGCGCTACGCAATCGCCTGGCAGTCCTTCTCGTGTCCGCCATTCTGCTTGCCCTGGGTTCGTACACGACCCTTCGGATGCCGGTCGACGTGTTTCCAGACCTGACCGCTCCAACGGTCACCGTCATTGTCGAAGGGCACGGGATGGCTCCGCAGGAGATGGAGACCCTCGTGACCTTTCCCGTGGAAACGGCAGTCAATGGGGCCGCCAATGTGCGCCGGGTCCGCTCTGCCACAGCAGTCGGGATTGCTGTCGTCTGGGTCGAGTTCGAATGGGGGACCGACATCTACCGGGCTCGGCAAACCGTCACAGAGCGGCTGGCCGCCGTTTCCGGGACTTTGCCCGAGCAGGTCGAGCCACCCGTACTCGCGCCGGTCTCCTCAATCATGGGCGAGATTCTATTCATATCGCTCACATCGGAAACCCATGACCCGCTGGAGCTTCGGACGGTAGCCAAGTCCCAGATTAGACGCAGGCTGCTTTCAGTAGCAGGAGTTTCCCAGGTCACTCCCATTGGAGGCGATGAGAAGCAATACCAGGTAGTGCTTTCGACGCAACGCATGAAGGCGTTTCAGGTCAGCATGGAGGAGGTGGCGCAGGCACTGCGCACGAGCAATGAAAACGTATCCGCGGGATTCCTGATCAGTGGGGGCGGCGAGTCGGTTCTCCGGGGCGTCGGGCGTATCAGTAGTACTGATGACATCGAAAACTCGGTCATTGCAGCCCGGAACAATCGACCGATTAGGGTTGGCGACGTAGGGGTGGTCCAGATCGGAGCAGCGATCAAGCGCGGGACAGGCTCCGCGTCCATGCGTGGCCCGAACTGGGAGCCCATTACCCAGGGCGGCGTCATCATCGCAATTCAGAAGCAGCCAGCAGCGAATACGCTGGAGCTCACCAAAGACCTTGACGGGATCCTCGATGAGATACAGAAGACGCTGCCTGCAGGGATGCTGATCAACAAGCAGCTCTTCCGGCAATCAGACTTCATCGAGCATTCCATTCACAACACCACTGCGTCCCTCATAGAGGGAGGCGTCATGGTCCTCCTGGTCGTTGTGTTGTTCTTGGCGAGCTTGCGTGCCAGCATCATTACGCTTCTCGCCATTCCGATGTCCCTCATCACGGCGGTGCTTGTGCTTCGCTTCTCGGGTGCCAGTATCAACACCATGACCCTCGGAGGCATGGCCATCGCAATTGGTGCGCTCGTCGATGACGCGATCATTGACGTGGAAAATGTCGTCCGGAGGCTTCGTGATAATCGGGCCCTTCCACCGGGGGAGCGCGAGGGCGCTATGAAGATCATCTTCGACGCCAGCGTCGAGGTGCGAACTTCGATCGTGTTTGCGACTTTTATCATCCTGCTCGTGTTCGCCCCCTTGTTCTTCTTGTCCGGAGTGGAAGGGCGCCTTCTTCGACCGCTTGGCGTGGCCTTCTGTGTGTCACTTGCAGCCTCGCTAGTGACGGCGCTGACCCTCACCCCGGCCCTTTGCTACTACCTCCTCCCGAACAGTAAGACCGTCCTTCGGGGTGGTGAACCGTGGATCGTGAAAGCACTCAAGCGGACCTACGCCCTTCCGCTGAGATGGGCCATGCGGTCACCCTGGGCCATCACTGCACCCGCCATTGTGATGCTGGTCATCGCCATCCTTGGTGTTTCGCGCATGGGCAAGAACTTTCTGCCTGAGTTCAACGAGGGGGCGTTGGTAGTCGGGCTCGTAACACTCCCCGGCACATCTCTGCAGCAAAGTGATGGTCTTGCTCACATTGTTGAGACGGCCCTCATGAAGCACCCGGAGATCAAGGCGATCGGTCGCCGTACGGGCCGGGCAGAGGAGGACGAGCACGTCCAAGGAGTGGAGGCTAGCGAGATCGACCTAACCCTTGACATGGAGGCCCCGGAGCGTCTTGGACTGCCAACGCGATCCAAAGCCGAGCTCCTCGAGGCTCTGCGAAAAGACCTTGCTGGGATACCGGGTGTCCAGGCGACGTTCGGGCAACCGATCGGGCACCGCATTGACCACATGCTGTCTGGAACGCGAGCCAATATTGCGGTCAAGATCTTCGGTGAGGACCTTTCCGTCCTCAGGTCTCTTGCAGGTCAGGTTGAGAATGTCATGGGTGAGATTCCTGGAGTCGTCGATCTGTCCGCCGAGCAGCAGGTTGAGGTTCCGCAGGTACGGGTGGAGTTCCAACGTGATGCGATGGCGCGCTACGGACTCCACGTTGCCGACACGTCCCAGGCCCTGAATGCGGCCTTCAAGGGCGGAGTCGTCAGTCAGGTCTTGGAGGGCCGGAACACCTACGATCTGACAATCAGGCTGCAGGAAAGTGCCAGAGCATCCATGAGCGAAGTCGGTGAGGTCCTTGTCGATACACCTGCAGGCTTCAAGGTTCCGATGAAGGCGCTGGCACACATTTATGAGGATCGCGGGCCGAACTTCATCACCAGGGAAGACGTGCAGCGCAAGATCGTTGTCATGTGCAACGTCGCAGGAAGGGACATGGGGGGGGTAGTGAGCGACACCCAGCAAGCGATTGAGGACGGCGTTCAGTTTCCGCCCGGCTATTACGTGGAGTACGGGGGACAATTCGAGAGTGCAACTGCCACCAACAAGAGGTTGGCACTTCTCGGTGCTCTCGTGGTCATTGGCATTGGATTCCTGCTCCATGTCATGTTTCGTTCCGTGCGAGACACCCTGCTCATCATGGCCAACCTTCCATTCGCATTGATTGGAGGTGCGGTGGGTGTGTACTTCGCGGGTGGGGTCATCTCTGTAGCGTCTATCATCGGGCTGATCTCGGTGTTTGGCATTGCCGCTAGGAACGGGATCATGCTCGTGTCGCATGTGCGGCACTTGCAGATTCATGAGGGAGTCACGGACTTTGTCGAGGCTGTCAGGCGAGGCTCTATGGAGCGGCTCGCGCCAATTCTAATGACGGCCCTTGCATCAGGGCTCGCCCTCGTGCCGCTCACCCTTCGAGGAGAGGAGCCAGGAACGGAGATCCTCACTCCAATGGCCATCGTGATTCTCTTCGGCCTGCTCTCGTCGACGCTTCTCAACATGTTGGTTGTGCCCGCTCTTTTCGTTCGATTCGGTCGGCCAGTGAACGCCGTCGGATCCGCCACAGTTCTGCCTGCCAATCTCGTGACCGAAGGAGGGAAATCATGATCCCGCTGACTCATCAAGGCACTCCTTACATCCTGCTTCTTCCCGCATTGCTTGCAGCATCCTGTGTTCAGGTGGAGCCGAGACCCGATTTTGACAAGGCCCGCGACTATGTTGAGGAAAGCACCGGGAGGTCGGAGGTCTACGACCCCTACACGCCGGTCCTCACAGAGGAAGAGCTCAGCGGAATCCTTGCCGAGGGGCTCTCTCTCGACGAAGCGCTTCGTCTCGCTCTGATCAACAACCGCGACCTGCAGGCGGAGTTTCAGGAGATCGGAGTTGCGCACGCCGACTGGGTGCAGGCTCAACTCCTGTCCAACCCCTCGCTCGAGGTGCTCCTTCGCTTTCCCACAGACGGAGGGCGGAGCATTCTAGAGGCATTTGTTGGCGTCGAGCTCCTTGAGCTCTGGCGCATCCCTCTGCGGGCGGAGGCAGCGCAGCAGAACCTCGAGTCAACGGTTCTGCGGATCGCGAGGCGTGCAGGGGCGCGCCTCGCGGACTCGCGCAAGGCCTACTACGTAGCCGTTGCTGCCGAAGAGCTGCACCGTGTAGCCGAAGAGAATGTCGGGCTTGCCACCCTGTCATTCGAGGCGGTCAAGATCCTCCACGAAGCAGGGGCGGCAGACGCCTTCGACGAGAACTTGGCGCGCGGGCCACTGCTCGCGGCTCAACTTGCTCTACGGACGGCACGGATCGAAACGGCCAACGCTAAGAGAGAACTGGCGAAGGGGCTCTCCATCGACCGACCGGTTGAGGGTCTTGTATTGATCGACCGGCTCCCAGGTCCCGCAAGAGCCGAGGTCGATCCAGAAGCTCTCGTGCAACAAGCGCTCAGTTCTCGCTTAGACCTGCGCGCGATCGCAACGGCCATCGAGGCCCTTGATACGCGCGTGCGCCTTGAGCGACGAAAGGCATGGGGCGACGTCGCTGCCGGGTCTTCTTTCGCACAGCAAGGTAGTGCGAACGGAAGCGACATCGTTGGGCCTGGGTTGAGCTTGACGCTTCCGATCTTCGATCAAAACCAGGCGCAGATCGCGAAGGCGGGATTCAGGCTCGAGCAGATGATCAAGCTTCACGAGTCTGCGCAGGTGGCGGTGGCGCAGAGTGTGCGAGCCAGCGCCGACCGTGTGAGCGCCTCTTCGAGGAACCTCGCGTTCTACAGCGAAGAGCTTCTTCCTCAGGCGGAACTTTCTCTTGCGTTGTCGCGCGAGTCCTATGCCGCAGGGCGAACGACACTTCTCGCTCTTGTTGAAGTGCAACGACAGCTTCTCGAAGCTCGTCGAGGTCACATCGCCCTGCAACTGGAAGCGGCCGCATCTTCTTCGGATCTTGAGCGAGTTGTGGGGACCCCTCTGCCGGAACTCCGCCCCCAACGATGACGCGACGTGACACCGCCATGCTGGCGGGCTACGTCCAAAGGGCACACTTGTAAGAAGGAATATGACATGCAACTCGAAGAGATCGAAGCCTGGCAACACGACCACACATTTGGCCAGGACGTGAAGCGCCCCGGCGAGAGGCGGACGCACATAGTGATCGTCCTCACCGCAGTGATGATGGTTGTGGAAGTGGTCGCAGGCATGGCGTTTGGGTCGATGGCTCTTCTTGCCGACGGCCTGCACATGGCTTCTCATGCCTGTGCTCTGACGATCAGCGCACTCGCGTATCTCTACACGCGACGCCATGCCCGAAACACGGAATTCAGTTTCGGCGCGGGAAAGATGAACGCCCTGGGCGGGTTCTCCGGAGCTGTGCTGCTGGCAGTTTTTGCCATCATGATGGGCTGGGAGAGTGTCGAGCGAATCCTGTCGCCCGTAGGAATTGCTTTCAACCAAGCCATCGCTGTTGCGGTGGTAGGCCTTGTGGTCAACGGTGCCTGTGTCGCCATCCTGGGGCATCAGCACGAGGACCACGACCATTCTCACGACCATCACCACAAGCACGACCACAATCTTAGGTCCGCGCACCTTCACGTACTTGCTGACGCCCTGACATCCCTTCTTGCGATCTTCGCGTTGTTGGCGGGGAAGTACTACGGGCTGAATTGGATGGATCCGGCGATGGGTGTCGTCGGGGCCATATTGGTCGCACGTTGGTCAGTGGGTTTGCTGCGGACCACGTCCGCCGTGCTTCTCGACAAGCAAGCTCCAGCTAGTGTCCAGGAACGTGTGCGGTCCGCTCTAGAGGCTGATGGCGACGCACGTGTGGCGGATCTTCACATCTGGGCGATTGCCCCAGGTTTATATTCCGTCGTCGCTTCTGTAGTTGCCAGCGAGCCACAACCGGCCGAGTACTACAAGCGCTTGCTCCCAAACGACCTCCACCTCGCTCACCAGACTGTAGAGGTTCACCAGTGGAGTCACGCGCACGGCGCTCGCGTTGTAGCCGAAGGGTTCCAGCCACCAAGCGCCTCGCCTCCCTAAGCCGTCGGCAGCCGGGTCCCATTCCTGCCATCTTCCGGTGCCCGGCCATCACGGGCAATGATCTGTGGCTAGTGTGTACGTACTGCGTTTGGATCGGGCTGGATCGTCCATTCAAGCTTGGTGTCTACCGTGACGGGGCAGGGGCGGCACTACACGAGGGCTGATGCCTGTGGCGCACCCCTCAAGAATCTCCTGATTGGACAGTCACTCGAGGCCGGAATCTCGTATGACATAGTCAGGCAAGGCCCCACATGTTCTCGCGTACCCGACACCTCTTCATCATCACGCTCTTCGCCGTGGCGCACCTTGCAGTGCACCCCCTGACGAACTCGGCTTCGTGCCAGAGCAAGGGTGTCAGTGCCATGAGTTGCGGTTGCTGCTCAGTTGACTCAGGATCAACGGCATGCGGCGGTTGCTGCTCTGACAGTGGGCAGGATGATAACGAGCCTGCGTCATCCGATGAGGATGGCTACGAGTCCGGCTGTCACTGCTCCGTAACCCCGCCGGTGCCTTTGCCTCAACATCCGGGCGACTCGGCGCTTGCCGAGTTGGGCTGTGGAGCTGCTCTGCAACGAGTCGATGAGAACCCTACGTTGAACAGCGTGTGGCCGTCTCTCTCGACGAGGGCTGCGAGGGCGCCGAATCCACCACCATGGGTGGTGAGCAAGACCTGTTCGGTCTTCACACAAGTCTACCGGCTCTGAGAGCGCGCTCGCTGATTGGCGAGGTGCCCTGGACGCTATCGGGACATGGATCCCGTACGAAACTGACGTGCATCGCGCCATTGGCGGGCAACGATTCTGGCAACCGTTCGGATCCCTCGTGGAGCCGTGACGAGCTGCCATTGACCGCGCTCCTCAGGCCGTGAAATGGACCTCAGATGTACACACAACCTCGGCTGCTGCCTCTCGCGGCGGCCCTACTCCTCCTCCTCGTGGGGTGTGCGAGTCGCTATGACTCGCGCTTGATCGAGAGACGAACACAGCAGTTTCAACAACGAGAACCTGCGTCGCCAGATGCAAGTGAGAGCCAGGTCGAGGACAACTCGGTCTCCGACCTCCTCCAAGCTGCTGATCTGGAGGCGTACCTTGCCTTCGGACTTCGCAACAGCGCCCACCTTCGTGCCTCCTTCGAGTCCTGGCGGGCCAGTACCGAGCGTGTCGAGCAAGCCTCGACGCTTCCCGATCCCAAGCTGTCCTTCGGTGAGTTTCTGGAGGAGGTCCAGACTCGCACAGGCCCACAGCGCAGGCGATTCGGAATCTCGCAGGCTTTCCCGTGGCCTGGAGAACTGGGCACCAAGGCGAATCTTGCGGAGCGGCAGGCAGAGGTCGCTTGGGAGCACGTCGAGCAGTCCAGGCTCTCCGTTGCGCGCCAGATCGAGGAAGCGTTCTACGAGTACGCCTACCTGGCGCACGAGCTGACGATTACCCGGGAACTCCTGCAGTTGACGCAGGGACTCGAGCCTGTGGTTCAGGGGCGTATCCGAGGTGGTGCGGGGCAAGAAGACCTACTGCGCCTCCAGGTCGAGATCGGCCGACTCGAGGACGATCTGGCCAGTGTCCAGCGCAGGCGTCCCGCGTTGTCGTCACGGCTTGCAGATGCGATGAATCTCCCGCTCGAGGTGGCTGGCTCACTGCCCCTGCCGGAACTCGAATTCCCTCATCCGGAGACCCGTTCGACGGAAGAGCTACTGGCCCTCGCGCTCGATGGCAGCCCTCGCTTGCGGGCGTTCGCGAAGCAACTGCAAGCGGCGAGCGTCGCCGAGGAGTTGGTCGACTTCAAGCGTCGACCAGACCTTGCAGCGCGCCTGGACTACATCCAGACCGGCGATGCGCTCGCGCCAGGTACACCCGGAAGTGGTGACGACCCCGTGTTCGTCGGGCTCACCCTGAGCTTGCCCGTGTGGTCCTCCAGCTATTCTGCGGCTGAGCGTGAAGCGAGGCACGTGGTTCGCGCGGCGAGGGCACGGCTCGACGACGCCCGCTCCTCGTTGAGCGCTGAGGTCACCGAGGTGTCCTACCGGGTCGATGACTCGCAACGCCGCATCCGGCTCTATCGAGAGTCCCTGATCCCGAGGGCACGAGAGTCGTTGCAGCTGACCACCGTGTCGTATCGCGCCGGCGGTGCGTCCGTACTCGACCTCCTCGACTCGGAGCGCGCGCTTCTTGAGTTCGAATTGTCACTTTGGCGCGCATGTCGTGAAGCCCTGAAGGGTGAAGCGCGGCTCAGGGAGCTCTTGGGAGGAGCGGAACGATGAAGACCACCAACAAGATCCTGATTCTGGCTGGAACGGCCGCCGTACTATTCGCCGTAGGACGCTCATCCGTCGGCTGGGGCACGACCCCTGATGCGAGCCCCCCCAAGGAGCACGTCCACGGCGAACAAGAGGAGGCCGATCCGGCACTTTGGACGTGCCCCATGCACCCCCAGATCAAGCTCCCAGACTTTGGAGCCTGTCCGATCTGTGGGATGGACCTGGTCGAGATGACCAGGGGCGGCGATGACAATCCTCGACAGCTGGTGATGTCCCCAGCGTCCAAAGCGCTGGCGCGCATCGTCACGGAACAGGTTCGCCGCAAGAACGTCACTCGCCCGGTCCGAATGGTCGGCAAGGTCGACTATGACGAGACCGCAGTTCGAACCATCTCGGCCTGGGTTGCAGGACGGATCGATCGCTTGTACGTCGACTACACCGGCGTACGTGTGAGGGAGGGCGATCACTTGGTGTGGCTCTACAGCCCGGACCTCTTGACCGCCCAGGAGGAGTTGCTCTCCGCCAAGGCGCGGGTGCAGGTCACTGCAGGCGAGTCCAGCGAGTTCCTGGCTTCCAGCAATCTGGATGCCTACACGTCGTCACGCGAGAAGCTCCTGCTCTGGGGCCTGACGGAGGAGCAGGTGCAGGAGATCGAAGACCGGGGCACGGCCAGTGACCGCGTCATGCTCACTTCGCCGAGTACTGGTGTCGTCATCGACAAGATGCTCGACGAGGGAGCCTACGTTCAGACCGGAAGCCACATCTACCGTGTCGCGGATCTGAGCCAGCTCTGGCTCCGCCTCGATGCCTACGAGCAGGACCTTGCCTGGGTACGTCATGGGCAGGGTGTCGTCGTCGAAGTGGAGGCGCTTCCTGGAGAGACCTTCGAGGGGACGATCTCGTACATCGACCCGTACATCCACGAGCACACTCGCACAGCCAAGGTCCGTGTCAACGTGGACAACTCGGACGGGCGGCTCAAGCCGGGGATGTTCGTTCGGGCCGTGGCCAATGCGCGGCTCGGCGCAGGTGGCGTCGTCCTGGACAGGCATCTAGCAGGCAAGTGGGTCAGCCCGATGCACCCCGAGGTCGTCAAGGACGAACCCGGGCAATGCGACGTATGCGGCATGGACCTCGTCCGAGCCGAGGACCTTGGGCTGGTCCCCGAGCTGCCCGCCACAACGGTGCGTCCTATCGTCGTGCCATCCACCGCAGTTCTGGTGACAGGCAAGCGTGCGGTGGTCTACATCGAAGTGCCCGGAACGGAGGAACCCACCTTCGAGGGGCGCGAAGTCGTCCTCGGTCCGAGGGCTGGTGACGAGTACCTCGTGTTCGAGGGACTCGAGGAAGGTGAGCGTGTTGTCGTTCACGGTGCTTTCCGGATTGACAGCTCGATGCAGATCCTGGCCAAGCCCAGCATGATGGGCATCGCTGCGGATCGCAGTGCCGCAAGCGGACCCGAGGCCACGTTGTTCCGCGCGTCACTCTCGCCACTCTTTGGGGCATACCTGGCCGCGCACACAGCACTTGCTGGGGACGACCATGAGTCGGCCAAGTCGGCTCTTCGAGGCATGGCGCCAGTTCTCGAGGACATCTCGGCCGCCGGGATGTCATCCGAGTTCCGGACCCTCTGGGGTGAGGAGAGCAGGTTGATCGCCGATGCGCTGCAGCGGGCAGCGAGCGACGATGACATCGATGCCCTTCGCGCTACGTTCGAGCCCATCTCCCAAGGAATGCTCTCCATCGTTCGGGCTGCGGGGCATGACGAGCAGGCCACTCTTGTGGAAGCCCATTGTCCGATGGCCTTCGATGACACTGGAGCATCCTGGCTCCAGGCCGGTCGTGATGTGCTGAATCCCTACTTCGGCGCATCCATGCTGCGCTGTGGGGATGTCAGAGAGGAGTTCAATCCCTACTCGAAGAAGCCCACTGAGAGGGACGGTGGGGGAACTGAGCACCAACACGACCACCAGGACCCAGCTGATCCTGGGAGTGTTGCTCACCCCGCGAACGACTCCCCCTTGGCGGTGGTGTTCTCGAGCTACCTCGAGGTTCAGGTGAAGCTCGCGAGTGATGATGGGGCGAGTGCGCACGAGTCGTTGAAGCGGTTGCTCGATTCCATTCTCGTGGCTACGAGTGACACGGGCTTGTCAGAGGCCACTCAGGGACATCTCCACAAGATGCACTCGGTGCTCTTGAAGCTGGAAACGAAGCCGGACATCGAGGCAGAGCGCGTGACGTTCCATGCACTCTCGAACCACGTCCTGGCCATCCAGGAAGAGGTTGGCAACCCCATGAGCCAACCGCTGCACGTCGTGCATTGCCCGATGGCGTTCGATGACACCGGGGCGGACTGGTTGCAGGCCGAAGGCCCCATCGCCAATCCCTACTTCGGTGCCTCGATGCTGCGTTGCGGATCCGTCACTCGCGAGGTCGCGAGCAAGAAGTGAGGACTGACATGGACCCGATGACACACAACCCGACGATGCTCGACCGGGCGATTCGCTTCTTCCTCGAGAACAAGCTGATCGTGGCCATGTTGACCGTGTTCTTCGTTGGCTGGGGCATCCTCGTCGCCCCGTTCGACTGGCACGTTCCCGGGGTCCCGCGAGATCCTGTTCCGGTCGATGCCATTCCCGACACGGGTGAGAACCAGCAGATCATCTTCACGGCCTGGCAGGGGCGATCCCCTCAGGACGTCGAGGACCAGGTCTCCTACCCGCTGACCGTGGCACTCCTCGGAGTCCCGGGTGTGAAGAGCATCCGCAGTTCGTCGATGTTCGGGTTCTCGTCCATCTTCGTTATCTTCGATGACGACGTGGAGTTCTACTGGTCTCGAAGCCGCCTGCTCGAGAAGCTCAACAGCCTTCCGTCCGGAACACTTCCGCCAAGTGTGCAGCCTGCGCTCGGTCCTGATGCCACTCCACTCGGGCAGGTGTTCTGGTACACGCTCGAAGGGCGCGACGAGGAAGGCCAGGCGACGGGTGGATGGGACCTGCAGGAACTTCGAACCGCGCAGGACTGGTACGTGCGCTATGCGCTGTCGAGCGTGGAGGGAGTCGCAGAGGTCGCCTCGATCGGAGGGTACGTTCAGGAGTACCAGATCGACGTCGATCCCGATGCGCTGCACGCCCATGGCGTGACCCTCAGCAACGTCTTCCAAGGCGTCAGTGCCTCCAACGTGGACGTGGGGGCGCGGACGATCGAGGTGAATCGTGCCGAGTATGTCATCCGGGGCCTCGGCTTCATCGAGAGCTTGGATGACATCGAGGACATCGTCGTCGCTTCGTCCGATAACGTCCCCATCACGATTCGGCAGATCGCAACCGTCTCACGCGGTCCCGCTATCCGTCGTGGCGCGCTCGACAAGGGGGGCGCCGAGGCTGTCGGTGGCGTGGTGGTCGTGAGGTACGGAGCCAATCCGCTGGCCGTCATCAATCGGGTCAAGGACAAGCTCGAGGAGATCGCCCCGGGGCTACCGTCCAAGGTCCTCGAGGATGGCCGCACATCGAGCCTCGCGGTTGTGCCGTTCTACGATCGATCCGGACTGATCTACGAGACGCTGGGGACCCTGAACTCCGCACTGGAACACGAGATCCTCGTCACGATTATCGTCGTGCTCGTGATGGTCGGACATCTGACCAGTGCAGCTCTCATCTCCGGACTCCTGCCGTTGGCCGTGCTGATCTGTTTCATCGCGATGAAGCACTTCGGCGTCGATGCCAATATCGTGGCGCTATCTGGTATCGCGATCGCGATCGGCACGATGGTCGACGTGGGCATCGTGCTCACCGAGAACGTCCTCAATCACGTCGCCCCGGGCCAGACCGCGAAGCAACGGCTCGAGAGCGTCTACCTAGGCGCAACGGAGGTCAGTGGCGCCGTGATGACGGCTGTCCTGACCACCGTCGTCAGCTTCCTCCCGGTCTTCACGATGGAAGGTGCGGAGGGCAAGCTCTTCAAGCCACTGGCGTACACGAAGACGTTCGCCTTGCTCGGTTCGATCGTGGTGGCCCTGGTGATCATTCCCCCGGCGGCTCACTTCCTGCTGGGTCGGGGAGCGGTCCCCGGGCAGAAGCGGCGTTGGATCAAGGCTGCTCTCTTGGTGGCTGGAGGCGTGCTGGCCTCAGCACTCACTCGTTGGTGGGTGGGAACTCCGCTCATCGTGCTGGGCCTCTGGGCCTACGTCGAGACTTCCCTGCCAGCGCGGTTGAGGACGGTCATCGTGAAGTCCTTGAGTCTCGTCGTGGCCGTCGTCGTAGGGGTCGTGCTCGCAAGACTCTGGGAGCCACTCGGCCCGGGGCGACCTATCGTGAACCTCCTGTTCACCCTGGGGCTCATCGGCGTCGTACTCGTAGCGTTCCAGGTCCTCATCTGGTGCTACGAGCCTGTACTCCGTTGGTGTCTCTCCAACAAGCTGGTGTTCCTGGTCATCCCCACGGCATTGGTGACTCTGGGTCTGTTCGTCTGGCTCGGCTTCTCGAGAGTGACCGGACCACTCGCAACGCCCCTGGCTGCCGGTGCCAACCTGGTGAGGGCGGTGCTTCCAGAGTCGGTCGCTGGACCGGACCCCGTCACCCGCGAGGATGTTCGCAAGTCGAAACCGTGGGTCACGATGACTCACACGTTCCCGGGACTGGGTAAGGAGTTCATGCCTCGCCTGGACGAGGGGTCGTTCCTGCTGATGCCGGTCACCATGGCCCACGCATCCATCGGTGAGGCATTCGATCTCTTGCAGCAGCAGGACATGTTGATCCGGGCGATTCCCGAGGTCGAGGAGGTCGTGGGCAAGATCGGTCGCGCGGACAGCGCGCTCGATCCCGCGCCGATCTCGATGGTGGAGACGGTCATCACCTACAAGCCGGAGTACAAGCTCGACGATTCGGGTGCACGAGGTCGGTATCGGTATGACGCGGAGAGCGAGCTATTCGTTCTGGACGAGAATCATGAACTCATCGAGGACGACGATGGTCGAGCCTTCCGCCAATGGCGCGATCACATCGGGAGCCCCAAGGACATCTGGGCCGAGATCGAGAAGGCCGCAACGATTCCCGGGATGACGACGGCCTCGATGCTTCAACCCATCGAGACCCGGCGCATCATGTTGCAGACGGGCATGAGAGCCACGATGGGAGTGAAGGTGTACGGCCCAGATCTGGAAACGATCGAGCAGGTCGCGATGGACTTCGAGCAGCTGCTTCGTGACGTCCCTGGCGTGCGTCCAGCAACAGTCATCGCAGATCGCGTCATCGGCAAGCCTTACCTCGAGCTCGACATCGATCGAAAGGCCATTGCCCGCTATGGACTGTCCGTGCGTGCAGTCCAGGACGTCATCGAAGTGGCCATCGGCGGTAAGAAGCTCACCACGACTGTGGAGGGCCGGGAACGCTACCCCGTGCGGGTTCGTTATCAGCGAGAGCGGCGCGACGAGATCGAACAGCTGGGCGCGATCCTGGTTCCCACTCCGACGGGTCCTCAGGTGCCACTGGGGCAACTGGCCGAGATCCGTTACACACCGGGTCCACAGAACATCAAGAGCGAGGACACGTTCCTCGTCGCGTACGTACTGTTCGACAAGCAGCCAGATCGTGCCGAGGTCGACGTCGTCGAGGAGGCCCAAGCCTACCTCGCGAGTGTCATCGAGTCGGGCGAGTACGAGCTCCCAGCGGGTGTTTCGTATCGCTTCGCGGGGAACTACGAGAACCAGCAACGCGCTGCGGCCAAGTTGCGCGTGGTCCTGCCTCTCGCACTCTTTGTCATCTTCCTCATCCTGTACCTGCAGTTCAGGTCCACCATCACCACGGGGATCGTGTTCTCGGCCGTGTTCGTCGCATGGTCGGGAGGATTCCTGATGCTGTGGCTGTACGGGCAGGACTGGTTCTTGAACACGTCGCTGTTCGGCGCTGATCTTCGTGAGCTGTTCCAGGTGCGGGCGCTGAACCTGAGCGTCGCAGTTTGGGTGGGCTTCCTGGCCCTGTTCGGGATCGCCACGGATGACGGAGTCATCATGGCGACCTACCTCAAGCAGACGTTCGAGAAGGACAAGCCGCGCGACAAGCAGGCTGTCATCGAGGCCGTCGTGAAGGCCGGCAAGCGCCGGATTCGCCCCTGCCTGATGACGACAGCAACGACAACCCTCGCGCTGATCCCAGTACTCACCTCCACAGGACGTGGAGCTGACGTGATGGTCCCCATGGCCATCCCATCCATCGGGGGCATGACCGTTGCCCTCATCACGATCTTCGTCGTGCCAACGCTGTACTGCCTCGTCGAGGAGCTGAAGCTCCGAAGTCGCGGCTCGGAAGCACTGGACCCAACTCTTGAGCCTGCTACGCAGGCGAGCACCTAGAACCCTCAAACCTCAAGTAACCCAACCATGAAACATCTACTGACTCTCCTCATCCTCGCGTGCGCTGCAACGATGGCGTTCGCATCCACGAACCGAGCACCCGAAGACGAGGCCATCAACAAGCTCTGTCCCATCGGCAACGAGGCCATCGATGGCAAGACCTTCGCTGAGTATGGCGGCCACCGAATCGGGTTCTGTTGCTCCGGTTGCGACACGAAGTTCCTGGCCTGGGACACCGACAAGAAGGACGCTTTCGTCAAGGCGTCCCTCGCCTCGCAGGAATCGGAGGCCAGCAAGGTGACAGAGAAGGCACCCGCCCCCAATGATCCCTTCACTCTTACGACGTGCCCTGTGAGCGGTGAGAAACTCGGTTCGATGGGGGAACCCATCGCGGTCGAAGCGCAGGGCTCCCAGGTGAAGCTCTGCTGCAAGGGGTGCGTGAAGACCTTCGAGGCGGACACGGCCAAGTACATGGAGATCGTCAACAATGCCATCGCTGCCCAGCAGTCGGCGTACTATCCGCTCGAGACGTGCATCGTCTCTGGGGAACCGCTCGTCGAGGACGGCAAGAACATCGCGGTGGACGTGGTCATCGGCAATCGGCTCTTTCGCACGTGTTGCGGCGGATGCGCCAAGAAGCTCAACAGGGACCCCGGCAAGTTCGTTGCCGCTCTCGATGCCGCCGTCATAGAGAGCCAGGTCAAGGACTACCCTTTCGAGACCTGCCTCATTCGGGACAAGAGCAAGCTCGGTTCGATGGGCGATCCGGTTCAACGTGTTGTAGGCAACCGCCTTGTACAGTTCTGCTGCAAGGGCTGCGTCGGCGCCTTCGACAAGGATCCCGCAGGTCACCTCGCCAAGCTCGATGCCGCATGGGCCGAACAGCGCAAGGGCAAGAAGGAATCCAAGGCCGCCGCGCCCAAAGAGCATGGAGACCACGACCACGGTAAGGGGGAGGATCGCTGATTCGAGCTGTCCTATGGGAGCGATCCAGGGCGGTGCCTGGGTCGCTCATGGACCCCATGGTTCGATATCTTGCAAGAAATCAATGGCGAGCGACTACATGAACATGATCACGAAGGACCCCGTCTGCGGAATGACCGTCACCAAGGAGTCCGCCACAGCTCACCTGGAGCATGATGGACAGTCGTACTGGTTCTGCTCGCTGAGTTGCCGAGACAAGTTCGAAGTCTCCGCTGCGACGTATGTCCAGGCTGATGGATGCTGCGGGGGAACCGATTCGAACGCTACGCACACGGATCCGGTGTGCGGAATGTCCGTGACCGATGAGGGCGCTGCCGCACATACGGAGTTCAAAGGGACCGAGTACTTCTTCTGCTCTGTGTCGTGTGAGCAGAAGTTCAATCGCGCGCCAGAGGACTACTTGGCACCCCGGAGCCCACGTCCATCTGCCGGCCTGATCGATGCGACCTACATTTGTCCGATGCATGCCGACGTGCGGCAGGTCGGACCGGGGTCCTGTCCCATCTGCGGCATGGCCTTGGAACCGGAGTCGGCGATTGCAGAGCCTGATGATTCCGAACTGCGGGACATGACGCGGCGATGCTTGATCGCGGCCGCTCTGAGCCTACCTGTCGTGATCCTCGCGATGGGGGACATGCTGTTGCCAGGATCCCCGGTCCACGATCTTGTTGGCGCCCGCGTGGGCAGCTTCCTCGAGTTCGTGTTCACCACGGTTGTGGTGGCCTTCGCTGGCTGGCCGATCCTGGTTCGGGGTGTGGACTCGATCCGAAGGCGGATGCCGAACATGTTCACACTCATCACGATCGGCGTCGGTGTGGCACACTTGCACAGTACGCTGGCCGTAATCGCTCCGGGTCTTTTTCCGGATGCCTTCCGGGACATCCATGGCAGCATCGGCCTCTATTTCGAGGCTGCAGCCGTCATCATCACTCTGGTGCTGCTCGGGCAGGTCATGGAGCTTCGAGCGAGGGCCAAGACAGGTGGTGCGATTCGTGCGCTGCTCGATCTGGCTCCCAAGACGGCGCGCCTCGTCCGAGGGGACGTAGAGATGGATGTGCCGCTCGAGTCCGTTCAGAAGAGCGACCACTTGCGAGTTCGGCCTGGAGAGACGGTGCCCGTCGACGGGATCGTCCTCGAAGGCAAGAGCAACGTCGACGAGTCGATGGTCTCGGGTGAGCCCACGCCAGTCGGTAAGGCAAAAGGTGAATCGGTCATCGGCGGCACGATCAACGGAACTGGCTCGCTCCTCATCCAAGCCACCGGCGTAGGAGAGGAGACTCTGCTCGCGCGCATCGTGCAAATGGTGGCCAGCGCTCAACGCAGTCGTGCCCCCGTGCAGGACCTCGTGGATCGAGTCTCAGCTTGGTTCGTGCCACTGGTTCTCATCATCGCGCTGCTCGCTTTCGTGCTTTGGAGCCTGGTTGGCCCCGAGCCACCGCTCGCTTACGCGCTACTCGCATTCGTCTCGGTACTCATCATTGCTTGTCCCTGTGCGCTGGGGCTCGCGACGCCGATGTCCATCATGGTTGCGGCCGGCAAGGGAGCGAAAGCGGGCGTGCTCTTCCGCAACGCTGAAGCCATTCAAGGCCTGCGCGATGTGGACACCTTGGTCGTCGACAAGACTGGAACCCTCACCCTAGGTGCACCCAAGTTTGAGAAGGTGGTCGTCGCCGAAGGCATCGAACCGAACATCGTTCTCGGACTCGCAGCTGGGCTCGAGAAGGGGAGCGAGCATCCTCTTGCAACGGCCATCCTCGAGGGCGCCAAAGTTCATGGAGTTGAACCGGTACTCGTGACCGAGTTCGAGTCCGTCACGGGCAAGGGCGTGAGGGCGCGCGCGGATGCACAACGCCTTGCGCTGGGGAACGCAGCACTGATGAACGAGGTTGGCGCTTCCATCGATGCCCTGGCCAGTGAGGTCCGTGACCTACGCGATACGGGCGCAACGGTCATGTTCCTGGCCGTGGACGGGCAGCTCTGGGGCGCGATCTCGGTGGCAGATCCGATCAAAGACAGCACCCCGGGAGCTCTAGAGAGTCTTGCGGCGATCGGGCTTCGTGTGGTGATGCTAACGGGCGACAACCAGCGCACAGCCGATGCGGTCGCCCAGACTCTTGGCATTGCCGAAGTGATCGCTGACGCACTTCCGGAGGACAAGCTTCGCTTGGTCGAGAGGCTTCAAGGGGAGGGCCGTATAGTCGCGATGGCGGGAGACGGCGTGAACGACTCACCAGCCCTAGCCCGGGCCAATGTTGGGATCGCGATGGGGACCGGTACGGACATCGCCATGGAAAGCGCAGACGTGACGCTGGTTCGCGGGAACCTGGATGCCGTCATCAGCGCGCGGCACCTGAGTGAGCTCACGATGCGAAACATCAAACAGAACCTGGTGTTCGCGTTCGGCTACAACGCGGCCGGCATTCCACTTGCCGCGGGTGTGTTGTTCCCGTTTACCGGGTGGCTCCTGAATCCGATGATTGCCGCCGCTGCCATGAGTCTCAGTTCCGTCTCCGTCATACTGAATGCTCTCCGCCTTCGAGCTTCGGAACTTCGCGCTTGAAGGAGCGGGCTTTGCTCCTTGTGCGGCTCCGGTGACCCTACCCCGTTTCAGTGGACACCGGGTTTGAGTTGATAGTCC
>TARA_R110002073_G_scaffold1234_5_pt1 | contig 35234 bp, 24 predicted proteins | sample TARA_R110002073 | Tara Oceans TARA_R110002073 (sample SAMEA4397174) | marine metagenome | biome: Polar Biome; feature: [DCM] deep chlorophyll maximum layer (ENVO:01000326); material: water (ENVO:00002006), including particulate matter (ENVO:01000060) such as... | depth 40 m | reverse complement strand
CAGTTGCTGCAAGACTCGGGCGTCTCCTTCGACCCCGAGGATCGTCAAGCAACAGGGGCCGAGGTCGAACGCGGCGCGGGCCTGTTCGCTGCGCTCGGCGTCGCGTTCTGCTTGACCGCCATCGCCCTCGGATGGGCCTTCGCGTTCCGCGGGTACTACACGGCCAGCCGCCTCGTGCAACGCAGTCATGAGTGGGACGGCTGGCTGCGCTCGTCGCGTGGACTTGGGTTGTGGTTCGGTCTTGCAGCCGCTGCGCTGATCGTCGCCAACCTGACGTACTTGCTGCGACGCAACCTGCGCTTCCCTCTGCGCGTGGGCAGTCTGCGGGGCTGGATGACGAGCCATGTCGCGACCGGAGTGCTGGCGTTGGTCCTGGCCATCCTGCATGCGGGCCTCGCGCCGCGGCACTCGGTCGGAGGTCACGCGCTGGCCGGGCTGGGCGTCCTGATCGTGACCGGCGCGATCGGCCGCTACTTCTACGCGTTCGTGCCGCGTGCTGCGAACGGACGCGAGGTCGCACTCGACGAAGCGCGCGCGTCCCTGGCCTCGTTGTCGGGCGAGTTCGACGCCGCGCACCGCGAATTCGGTGCCGTCGTCCGCGACGAGGTCGAGCGCTTGGTCAGCCAGGACCGCTGGCGCAAGTCGTTCGTGGCTCGCCTGGGATCGCTGCTGGTCGGTCAACGCGAACTGAACCGGGTCCTGCGCGACCTCGGTGAACGTGGGCGCGCCGAGGGGATCGCACCCTCGCAACTCGGTCCGCTCCTGCGCCTCGCGCGTCGCACGCATCGCACGGCGTTGATGGCGACGCACTTCGAGGATCTGCGCGCCCTGCTCGCGACGTGGCGCTACCTGCACCGCTGGGTCGCGTTGCTGATGGTGATCTTGCTCGTCGTCCACATCGTGACGTCGCTGCGCACCACCGCGATCGACTTCGGAGGCGGGCTGTGATCGACCGCAGGACCACGGGCGCCTTGACGGTGCTCTCGTTGGTGCTCGTCGTTCTGCTGGTCGTCGTGGACCTGGAGAACGCATCGCCCGGTCCGTTGAGCGCGACGCACGCCCAGATCCCCGAACTGCTCGAGCGCGATGGTTGCGCGAGTTGTCACGGCTCCCAAGAGGGCGATCTGCGGGACGCGTGCCTGGTCTGCCACACCGAGATCGGGCAGCAACTCGGAGGACGATTCGGGTTCCACGGCCTGCTCGACGACGGTCCGAACTGCGCCCGCTGCCACCTGGAACACGAAGGGCACGACTTCGATCTGGTGTCGCCCCAGGTCTTCGCACTCGCGGGTGTGCTGGACCGCGACGCCTACGAACACACGGGACTCGCCTTCGATCTGCATGGTTTGCACGACGCCCTGTCCTGCAACGACTGCCACGCGCACTCCGACTTGGACGTACTCCCCGTCGGGTTCCAGCGATTCCTCGGCGAGAGTCAGGCCTGCATCGACTGCCACGAGGACCCGCACGGCGCGGCGATGGAGAACGACTGCGCCAGCTGTCACAGCCAGGACGTCGCGTTCGGCGTGCTGCCCGACTACGAGCACGATCCGATCTTCGTACTGACCGGATCCCACGAGGGCGTCGGATGTTCGTCGTGTCACGAACCCGAGTCGCCGTTCTCGATCGAGAACTCTGGCAAGCTGCCGCTCGGGACCAGTCGTGAGTGCGCGGACTGCCACGATCACACGCACGCGGAGTCGTTCCTGAGGGCGACCGCGGAACGGGCGAACGTCTCGACGACCGAGACCTGCGTCGTCTGCCACACGCCCGTCCCGGCGGGGTTCCGATTTGGCCAGAGCAGCATGACGCGCGAGGCCCACGCCTCGACGGGCTTCCCGCTCGAGGACCCGCACCGCGAGGTCGCGTGCGACGCCTGTCACGACCCCGCACTCGCCCGCCCGCTGCGATTCCCCGGCCGCGACGCGCAGGACTGCAAGGCCTGCCACACCGACCCGCATGCCGGCCAGTTCGCCCACCCGGTCGAACGCGGCCAGACGTGCGTCGATTGCCACGGCACCGGCGCCTTCGTCGCCCACCTGTTCACGGATGCGCGACACGCCGCCGCGGGTTTCGTCCTGGACGGTGCGCACGCATCGGCCGACTGCGCCCAGTGCCACCAAGTGGACAAGGGCGTTCGCATCTTCCGCGACACGCCGCAGTCCTGTGCGGCATGCCACGAGGACGTGCACGCGGGACGGTTCGAATCGAGCGGAGGCTCCACCGACTGCGCCGCATGTCACGGAACGAACGCATTCCAGCCCGTCCTCGAAGGCGCCTTCGACCACGGACAGCACACAGGCGTCGCGTTGCGAGGTGCCCACACCGACGCCGCTTGCGCCGCGTGCCACAAGCCCGAGACCGCGGTCCTGGGACGCACGCTGGGACGCGTCGCGCTGGCCTTCCCCGGTCCTGCGGAGCGCTGCGACACGTGCCACACCGATGTGCACGAAGGCCGCTTCCTGGTCGACCCCACGACGGGTCAGCGTTCCGATTGCGCGGACTGTCACGGCGAGGACTCATTCGGGGCGCCGCATCACGACGCGTTCGTCCACGGGCCATGGACGGGCTTCGAGCTCGAGGGCGCACACCTCGCCGCCGAATGCGCGACGTGCCATGTGCCCACCCCGTTGCCCGACGTTCTGGGCCGCCGCTTCGGCCGCGTGCGGGACTTGTTCCCCGGCGACCCAGAGACGTGCGCGACGTGTCACACCGACCCTCACGGGGGCGTCTTCAGCCAGCGCGGAGCCCAACCCGGCTTCGACTGCAGTCACTGTCACCAGACGAGTGACTTCCACACCACGATCACGGGAACGTTCGACCACGCAGCCATGACCGGGTTCGCGTTGGACGGGTCGCACGGCGCCCTCGATTGCACGGCCTGCCACCCGCTCGGCCGACCGGACCGTCAAGGTCGGACGTTCGGACGCGCGCTGGGTTCGAACTGCGCGGACTGCCACCGCGATCCGCACCTGGGTCAGTTCCGGGTCGAGGGGCGCAGCGACTGTGCGCGCTGCCACTCGGTCGACCACGCCTTCACGCCCACGATCTTCGATCACGACCGGGGCAGCGATTTCCCGCTGGACGCCACGCACGCGAAGCTCGACTGCGCAGCCTGCCACACACCATGGACGAATCAGAAGGGACTGGAATCGATTCGCTACCGGCCGATCGCGCACGACTGCGCAGACTGTCACTTGCCTGGTACGGGGGGCGGCCGATGAGGTGGTTGGCCTGCATCGTCGGTGTGTTGGCGCTGTTCGTGACGAACGCGGCGGCCCAGGACACGCCCGTCCAGCGCGTCGAGATCCAGGTCCTCTCGGTCGACGCCGATACGGTCCGCGTCGATCGCGGGCGCAGCGCGGGCATCCAGTCCGGGGACCGCGTGCGGATCTTCGCGGCCGGCCTGCCCACGATCGAGGGCACGGTGCAATCCGTGCGCGAAGACTCCTGTCGCGTCGAGATTCCGAGCGGGACGATCGGGATCGACCCGGGCACCAGCGGCGAGGTCCTGGTCCCCGTCGATCGCGACGCCGCGGTGGACCTGCCCTGGACGGCGCCCTCCGAGGACTTCGATCCGAACTCGCCGCTGCTCCTCGGGCAAGCGACGCCCAGCTCGGAACGCGAACCGGCGTGGCGCGGGCGGACGTTCCTACAAGGGGAATGGGCCGGTTCCAGCGGAGCCGGCTCCAGTGACAACTACTTCACCAACCTGGGTGTCGACGTCCTGTACGAGAACCCGTTCGCGCGCGGCGGGCGCTTGCACTTGAACGCCGACCTGTGGACCCGAGCGGTCGACGTCGATGGCGGCCTGGACGTCAGCCAAGCACGGCTGCGTTTCGACCGCCTCTCGTACTCGTTCGGTGGAACGCGCACGCAGCCCGACCGCTGGCAGTTCGGGCGCTTCCTGCAGCACGAGTTCCCGGAGCTGGGCGTGCTGGACGGTGTCGAGTTCGGGCGACGTCTCGAGAACGGCAGTCGCGTCGGCGGCAGCATCGGGTTCCTGCCGGAGACCTACGAGGACTTCCGCACGGGCGAGGACCTGGCAGCCGCCATGTTCTACCGCCACCTCATGGGCGCCGAGGATCGGATCGCTCTCGGTGCCAGCTACCAGAAGACGTGGCATGCGGGGAAGAGCGATCGCGACCTCTTCCTGACGACGCTCGACATGCGCGTCAACCAGCACGTCAACGTCTGGAGCACGGCCTGGATCGATGCCTACGGTTCCTCGGCGGCGAACAAGAGTTCGGGCTTGGAGCTCACGCAATTCGTGTCCGGTGTGACGTGGGCGAACCGCAGCCGCCAAGGTGCGACGTTCAGCCTGACGCAGACGCGCTGGCCCGAGCTGCTGCGTGACGGGTTCGCCTCGCTCGATCCGAACCTGTTGGCCAACGGCAAGGTCGATCGCGCTCGGGTTCAGGGTTGGACCCCCCTTTCCGAGAACGTCCACCTGCGCGCGTCGATCGACCGCTGGTCCGACCAGGACGCCAGCGGCGACGGCATGGAGGTCTTCGTGGGTTGGCGCGAGATCCTGGGCGAGCACAGCGAGCTCGGCCTCGCCGTCTTCAACCGGGACGCCAAGTTCAACGACGTCCAGGGTTACCGACTGACCGGGTACCGCATGACGGACCTCGGTACGTTCCGAGCCACGGTCGAGCCGTCGCGCGTCAGCGGTGCGACGGCGGACGGAAGCTCCAAGGACAACCAACTGCGGTTGCGTGGAAGCTGGGACCAACGCCTGGGGATCGACTGGTACTTGTCCGTGTACGCGCAGACCACTTCCTTCGGTGGCATCGACACGCGCACGCTAGGCTTTCACTTGCAGCGTTCCTTCTGATGGCATCACGATGATGAAGACACATTCGATCCTGCGCACGCGCACGTTCTGGGCGATCGCCTTGGCCTATGCGGTCGTCGCTTGTGCCGCCAATGCCACGTACCGGGGGCCGGCCCAGGACTGGTGGAAGGAACGTGGACCCGTCATTCGCCATGACACGTTCCCCGCGGACTGCACGCTCTGCCACCTCGAGGGCAGCTGGAACGAGATCCGCGAGGACTTCGAGTTCAACCACGTCGCGGAGACAGGTCACCCGCTGGAGGGCGCGCACGCCGCTGCCGCCTGCTTGCGGTGCCACAACGACCGCGGACCGGTGGCTCTTTTCGCGGAACGCGGATGCTCCGGCTGCCACGAGGACCCGCACACCGGACAGTTGGGCCGAACCTGCGACACCTGTCACAGCCAGGAGAACTGGAGGGTCTTCGACTTCATCGCCGAACACAACCAGACGCGCTTTCCCCTGGTCGGCGCCCATGCTGCGGCCGCCTGCTGGCGGTGTCACGAAGGAGCGCAGGTCGGCAACTTCGCGCTGGCGGACACCGACTGCGCGAACTGTCACACCGAGGACCTGGCCCAGGCCGTCACGCCCGACCATCAAGCCGCCGGCTGGACGTTCGGCTGCGATCGCTGCCACGTCCCCACCACTTGGAGCGGCCAGGGATTCAGTCACGCGGCGTTCCCTTTGACCGGCGGACACGCTGGGGTCGCCGACTGCACGACCTGTCACGTGGGCGGAGTCTTCGCGGGCACGTCGCCCGATTGCTACAACTGCCACGACACCGAGTACATGGCGACGACCGACCCGTCCCATGCCGCATCGATGTTCGACACGAATTGCCGGGCCTGTCACAGCACGTTCGCCTGGACGCCTGCGACCTTCAATCACTCCTGGCCGTTGTCGGGAGCACACGCCGCTGTGGATTGCATGCAGTGCCACGGCGGTGGAGTCTATGCCGGAACAGCGACGGACTGCTTCGCCTGCCACTCGGTCGACTACAACGGGACCATGAGCCCCCCCCACACGGCGTCGGGCTTCGGGACGAACTGCGAGTCCTGTCATACGGCGATCGCGTGGACTCCGGCGACGTTCAACCACAGCTTCCCGACGACGGGAGATCACAACTTGAGTTGTGCAGACTGTCATACGACGAACATGCCGCCGGCGTTCTCGTGCATCGATTGCCACGAACACAACTTCCGAGAGATGGACGACGAGCACGACGATGTGCCCGGTTTCATCTGGGAGAGCAATGCCTGCCTCAACTGCCACCCCGACGGAATGGACGACTGACCCAACCATGTACGACCTCATCATCATCGGAGCCGGACCTGCCGGCCTCTCCATGGCGGCCGAAGCCCGGTCCGCAGGCATCGCCGCCGACAAGTTGCTCGTCCTCGAGAAGGGCGAGGCGCACTCCTGGTCGATCCGGAAGTTCTATCCCGAGAAGAAGCTCGTCGAGGCCAACTACAAGGGCAAGCCGGCGATCTGCAACGGGGTGATGTGCATCCCGGACCTCTCGAAGGACGAGACGCTGAGTTATCTGGATCAGGCGATCGCGGACCACCAACTCGACGTGCGCTACGGCGAATCGGTGCATGGGATCGAGCGTCGCAAGGACGACGGATTCGATGTGCGCACCGGCGACGCGACGTATCCGTGTCGTGTTTGCGTGATCGCCATCGGCATCCTGGGGCGTCCCAACAAGCCGGATTACAAGATCCCTCCGGCGGCGCGATCCAAGGTGCACTTCGACGTGACGTCCACGACCCTGGAGGACCAGGACGTGCTGGTCGTCGGTGGCGGGGACTCGGCCTCGGAGTATGCGCAGTACCTCGTGCAGTGCGGCAATCGTGTGACGCTCAGCTACCGCCGGGACTCGTTCGACCGCATGACGCAACTGAACCGCGAGAGCCTGCGTGCGCTGGAACAACGCGAGCAGGTGACGATCCTGCGCGGCAGCAACATCGAGTCCCTCAGCGAATCGGACGGACGTGTCACCGCACACATGGCCGAACCCGACATCGCCGACGTGACGTTCGACCACGCCGTCTACGCCTTGGGCGGCAGCACACCCCAGAACTTCCTGCACGAGGTCGGCATCGAGTTCGAGGGCAAGCTCCCCGAGGTCACGGCGGGGTACGAGACCAACGTCAAGGGCCTCTACCTGATCGGCGACCTGACGCCTGAAAGCGGCTCGATCATCCTTGCCTTCAACACGTCACGCGAAGCGATGAAGGACATCTGCAGCTCGCACCTGGGCTGCCAGATCGACCCGAGGTGAACCGAGGGACGCGAGTCCGAAGCGCCGCCGCCTGCCACGCTTGTCTCGAGCGGCTCTTAGAAGGTGATTCGGATGGAGTCCGAGAAGTTCGCCGAGCTACCAGGAACGGGCGGGTCTCCGACTCGATCGCGAAACCAACACTGAAAGGCCCAGGTGTCGCCCGGTGAGATCGTCTGTCCTGCGGGACTGAACGGAAGGTCCAAGGGCACATCGAAACCACTGCCGACCGTCGACGTGCCCGCCACGTTCTGCAGCACGCCAGCCGCGTCGAACAGCCCGGCCGAGTTCAGCTGGGGCAGACCCTGGTTCGCTGCGACTTTGGAGTTGTAGCGGCCGAATGGAGAGTCGAGGCAGAGAACGCCGTTGAAAATGGGTAGGGAGCTGCTGTGATCTGTGGAGATCAAGAACAACGCGAATTCACCAGGCGGGCCGTCCGTGCATTCGAGGTGCAGACCGGAACCGGCTCCAATGGCGAAGAGCGTGGAGTTCACGAGGGTTGCCTCACCGCCCAGATAGTGCGGGTTGGAAGGAGAACAACCGATGAAGCTCGAGATGCCGCAGGTGCTCGGACAAGGGCCGAGGATGTTGGTGATGTTCAAGACACCGCTGCCGGTGGAACGCGTCGCACTCCAAGATCCGAGCTGGACGAGGTACGTATCTCCACCCAAGACTCCGGCCAACGTCACCGACGACGACAACGCGGGCATCCCGCCGCTGTCATCGTCCGATGCGAGGCACACGGCCGAGCATCCACGGCCTTGATGAAGACTCAACCGTGTGTTCGTGACACCCGTCGAGCCCTCCGTGTCGAATCGGTAGTCCCCGTTACAGGCAGCCGTCCAATCGAAGAAGAGGTCGCTATGGATCTGCCCGGTCGGACTCAGGTCCGCGTTCCAGGGACTCATGCAAACGAGCGCATTCCCGCCATCGAACCCGGATGTCGTAGCCGCTGAGTTGTCCCACGGCGTGGTTCCCTCACAGGCGATCGGAATGGCAGTCGCACAGGTGTCACCTTGACCGAAGGCCACACCCTCGGCGCTAATCGCAAGGACAGCCGAGAACGAAATCAACGCGATGCGGGACGGAGGCCTCATGAGGTGACTCCACCACATTCGGCTCGTTCCCGCAAACTCGGTACGCGTCCTCCGTGCCAGCATCGAGGTCGGGTCAGCCGAGTTCTTTCGCAGCGCGGGCAGCCTCTTGGACGCCACGCGCGAGCACCGAGCGGAGCTTGCCGTCCTCCAGCATCATCAACGCGGCGATCGTGCATCCGGCGGGCGTCGTGACCTCGTCCTTCAACTCGGCGGGATGGCGGCCGGTCTCCAGCACCAAGCGCGCTGCGCCTTGCACGGTTTGGGCAGCCAACTCCAGCGCGACTTTGCGCGGCAACCCCATCATCACGCCGCCCTCCGCCAGCGCTTCGAGGATGACGTAGACGAACGCCGGACCCGAACCGGAGAGGCCCGTGACCGTGTCCATGTGTTCCTCGTCCAAGCGCGTGACGCGGCCGAGCGGGCGGAACAACGCTTCGGCGGCGTCGAGGTCCTCGTCCGTGGCGTGCGCACCAGCGGACACGACGGTCATCCCTTCACCGATGCGCGCGGGCGTGTTCGGCATGGCGCGCACGACGGGCAGGTCGCGACCGGCCGAGGCTTCCATCGTCGATGTGCGCACACCTGCGGCCAACGACACGATGCGCGGGCCGTGGTCCAACGCGCCGGCTGCGGCGAGTTCCTGGATCACCTCGCCGACGTGGTACGGCTTGAGCGCCAGCACGATCGTGGTCGCCTCGCGCGCGCAAGCGACGTTGTCGGTCCCGACGGCGATGCCGAGTTCGGCGGAACGCTCCTCGGCTCGACGGCCGTGCTTGACGGTGCCCATCAGGTCCGCGGGCGTGGCTTCACCAGCACGCAAGAGGCCCTGTGCGATGGCGCGGCCCATGGTGCCCAGCCCTAGAATGGCGATCTTCTGTCCCATGCCCCCTATTGTGGCCCAGCCTCGACCCTCGGACGGATTTCTCGGGAAACGCTCGTCGGTTCTCGACCTTGGACGTTCCCGGCAGCAGAGAACGACCAGGCCCACTTCCATCGGCCCACCTCCCCACCTTGACCGACCTCGACCTCAGCGGGCTCTTCGAAGCTCACCGGGATGGACTCGCGGGCGCCGTACGCGGTGTCCTCGGGGGCCGTGCCGACGTGGCCGAGGTGCTGCAGGACGCCTTCCTCAACGCATGGAAGGCCGTGCAGAACGGCAAGCGACCGGAGGATCCCGTGGCCTGGATGTTCGTCCTGACCCTGAACCGAGCGCGCGATCATCGACGGCAATTCGCCCGTCGGCCGACCGCGCGCGCCCTGGACGAGACCACCGCCGTGCAGATCCCGACGACCCAACCCGAACCGACACGCCAGGCCGAGGGGCACGAAGCCCTCGATGCCGCACGCGTCGCCATCCGCGGACTCGCCGCGAACGAGCAAGAGGTCTTCCTCCTGCGCGTGTCCGGCGAGCTCTCGTTCCCGGCGATCGCTGAAGCCCTCAGCATCCCGGTCGGCACGGCCAAGTCGCGCATGCGTTCCGCGCTGGAACGCCTGCGACACAAGCTGGCCAGTCACGCGCCCGGCGGCCCGTCCCTCGAACTGGAAGGAGGCACGCGATGAGCGATCCCAACACCGACATGAGTCCCGCAGATCGCGAGCGCCTGGAACAACTCCTGCTCGAGCACGCTTACGGTTGTGCCGAGAATCCTGAAGCCGTCGAGGCGTTGCTCGCGAGCGACGCCCAGGTCCGCGCACTGCAAGCCAAGGTCTTGGAGTCCAAGGGCCTGCTCGACGCAGCGGGTCAGGGCTCCGCGCCCGAGGTCCACTTCGCGCCTCCGACCGGAACGTCGACCGAGGCGCGAATCCATGCGCTGCGCTCCCCGCGCTGGTTCACGCATCTCGGACGTGCCGCCGCGTTGCTGCTGGTCACGTTCGGCCTCGCGCTTCCGTGGGCCGGCGCACGCCTGGCTCGAGGTCGAGCCGACGACTCCACGCGCGAGGTCTGCCACTTGGTCCTCAGCGGACCCGCGGGCCTGCCCGACGGCGCCCCCGGTCGCATCCACGTCGAGACGTGGGATGCCGACGGCGACGCGCTGCCGGCCAAACTGACCTGGCGCACGCTCGACGACGCCGGCAACGAACGAGCCTCCGGGGCGCTCGATTCCGAGGGTTCCGTCGATCTCGAAGTGCCGCGCGAGCTCACAGCGTCCGGTGGACACCAGCGCTTCGAGGTCCTCGCCACGCCGATCGACTCCGAATCCGAGGCCGTGCTCTGCTCGCTCGACATCGCACCGGACCGCGAAACGCCGTTGGTGCACTTGATCAGCGACAAGCCGATCTATCGGCCCGGCGAGCTCGTGTACCTGCGCGCCGTGCTGCTCGACCGCCTGTCGCTCGAAGCGAAGACGGGTTGGTACCAGTTGCGCATCGTCGACCCGAAGGGCGCGCCGATCGACACGTGGTCGCAACCGCTCGAGTCCGGCGTCGCGAGCACGACCTGGATGATCCCCAAGGATGCCGCCGGTGGCGAGTACGTCTTCGAACTGCGCGATCGCGACGATGCGTTCGTCGTCGACGCGTTGCCGCTGCTGGTGCAACGCTTCCAGCCGCCGCAACTGGTCAAGGACGTCCAGCTCGATCGCGAGACGTACGCCCCTGGTGATTCCGGCTCGGCCGAACTGACGGTGACGCGCACGACGGGAGGCCCTGCCGTCGACGCCAATATCCTTGCACGCGTCCTGCTGGACGGCGAAGAGGTCTGGACCGGCCAGGCGACGCTCGACGCCGACGGCAAGGCGATCTTCACCTTCGACGTTCCCGAACACGTCGTGCGCGGCGAGGCGACGTTCCTGGCGCGCATCGTCGACGGCGGCGTCGTCGAGACTGCGGTGGAGCCGTTCCGCGTCCCGACCGGCGCGCTGCATGCGACGTTCCACGCCGAAGGCGGTGACCTGATCGCTGGCGTTCCGTGCCGTGTGTACGTCGAGGTCACCGACGAACTCGAGCGCCCCGCCGACGCGAGCGGTCGCATCGTCGACGCAGATGGAACCACCCTCACCACGTTCACGACGTCGCACCAAGGACGCGGGCTCTTCGAACTGACGCCGACGGCCGGCGCGACCTATGCGCTCGTCTTCGACGAGGCGTTCGCGGCGCCCGAGGTCGCGTTGCCCCCGGTCCGAGCGGAAGGCGTAGTCCTGCGCGTCGCCTGCGAGGACCGCGCTTCCGGCCCGCTCGACGTCCAGGTCCACACGACCGATGTCGGACCGTGGATCGTCGCGGCGTTCTCGCGCGGCGTGCTCGTTTCGCAGGACACGTTCCGCGGCGAAGGCCAGCACGACATCACGCTGGATCCCGATGCGGCCTACGCCGGCGTCCTGCGCGTCACCGTCTTCGATCACGAACTCAAGCCCGTCGCGGAACGACTCGTGCATCGCAAGAGCGGTCGCGCGGTGCTCGTCTCGATCGAACCGCTCGAGCGCGAGTTGCTGCCCGGCGCGCATCAACGTCTGGAACTGCGCACGACCGATGAAACGGGTGCGCCCGTCGACGCGGTGCTCGGCATCGTCGTCAGCGACCACGCGCTGACCGACCTGGCGCTTCACGATCCGATCGGACTGGCCGACGCCACCTGGCTCGCGTCCGACGTCGAGGACTTCGAGGACATGGGCGAGTTCTTCGGGGACGGTCCCGAAGTCGCCGAGCGCGTCGACCTACTGCTCGGCACGCGGGGCTGGCGCCGCTTCGGTTGGGTCCAGCCTGACACCCTGATCGCCGAACACGGTGACGCGGGCAAGCGGCTGATGATCCGCGAAGGTCGTTCGATGACGCCGCGCGTGTCCGAGACGTACTCCGGGCGCGACGAAATGCGGCTCGCGGCTCGACTCGCTCGCTCCGAGGAGCACGAGGCGCGCGACGCGACCGGATTCGCAATCGTTGGGTTCCTGTGGCTCGGCCTGATCTGGGCGCTCGGCCTCGTGCGCGCCTGGAAACCGCGCGTTTTCGTGCGCATGACCACGGCCACGGCTGCCCTGGCCGCGATCGTGATCGCCATGCTCTCCGTGCCAGGCGCACGCAACGCCGCAGGCATCGAACTGGCAGCGGATGCGATGGCCCCCAGGGCCAACCGGATGCCGATGGTCGAGGATGCCATGGTCGGGGGCGAAGCCGAATGGGGCTTCGACGTTGCGCTCGATGCCCAGCAGGATGGCATCCCGGCCTTCCGACAGTTCGACGCGGGCGGGATCGAGGTCGAGCACCTGCTGGAGGCCAAGGGAGGCGAGGACTTCTTCCTGGGCGCAGGTCCTGGAGCGGGACCTCCCGTCCTCGTCGCCCGGGCCGGCGCCGTCGGCGGCGCCGCCGTCGACTTCTTGGACGACTACGAAGGGCTCGAGGACGGGGAGCCTGCGGCGGACGATGCATTCCCGGGCCTCGCCGGTCTCGCCCCCATGGGCTACGCCGGCGACGACGACGACGGACCCGCGGGCCGGTTCGACCCCTCCAACTCCTGGGGTCGCATCTACGCCCACCGGAACCGCCCGTCGGACAAGAGCGTCCGCTCGGACTTCACCGAAACGGTGTACTGGAACGGCATCGTTCCGACCGGACCCGACGGCACAGCGCGCGTCGAGTTCGACCTGTCCGATCGCGTGACCACCTGGGACGTGCGCGTCGATGCGCACGGTGCGGGTCGCGTCGGCCAGGCCCTGCTCGGCTTCGAAGCCGTTCCGCCGTTCGCGATGGAGGCCAAGCTGCCCGTCGAACTGACCGCCGGCGACCGCGTCCAGTTGCCGGTGTCCTTGATCGCGGCCGACCCGAACCAAGCGTTGGCCCGCGTGGCCGCGGAGGTGCGCGGACCCGTTCAGATTCTGGGCGACCTGCCCGAGTCCGTCGAACTCGAGAGCGGCCGTGGGCGTGTCCTCGTTCCGATCACCGCGAACGCCGACGTCGGCACCGCCACCCTCGGCTTGATGGGCGAAGTGAACGGCTGGACCGACCGCGTCCTGCAGACGATCCCCGTCGTGCCGCGCGGCTTCCCCCACCACGTCGCCAAGTCCGGCCTCGTAACGACCACGACCGAGTTCGTGATCGGCGTCCCCGAGGACCACGTCCCCGGCTCCCTCTCCTCGGGACTCACGTTCTACCCCGCGCCGCTGACCGACCTGGTGCAAGGGCTCGAGGGCATTCTGCAGATGCCCTACGGCTGCTTCGAACAGGCGTCCGCGACGAACTATCCCAACGTGCTCGCGGTCGCCTACATGGAAGCCGCCGGCATCGCCGCGCCGTCCGTGATGGCCAAGGCGCGCACGATGATGGCCAGCGGCTACGACCGCCTGGTCGGGTACGAAACCAGCGAGGACGGCTACGAGTGGTTCGGCGGCGCGCCGGCCCACGAGGCGCTGACCGCTTACGGTTTGGTGCAGTTCGTCGACATGGCGCAGGTCTTCGACGTCGATGCGTCGATGCTCGAGCGCACGCGCCAGTACTTGATGGGACGCCGCACCGGCAAGGGTGGCTACGAGCGAAACGACAAGGCGCTCGACCGCTTCGGCTCCGCGCCCCAGCCGGTGACCGACGCCTATGTGACGTATGCCTTGGCCGTCGCCGGTACGCCTCCGCGCGACATCGAGGGCGAGCTCGATCGCCTCGAGGAGCGCGGGCTCGAGTCCGACGATCCGTACGAGGTCGCGCTGGCCGCCGGCGCCTTGCACGCGGCCGAGCGCACGCAAGCCGCGAACGCCGTCCGCGATCGACTGAAGACGATGCAAGAGGACGACGGTCGCCTCGAAGGCACGACGTCCTCGATCACCTCGAGCCAGGGTGACGACCTGATCGTCGAGACGACCGCTCTGGCCCTGTTGGCCTGGTTGGACGATGCGGAGGACGAGGCCAACGCGCACCGTGCGCTGCAGTACTTGGTGACGATGCGTAGGGACGGCGGCCGCTTCGGTTCGACGCAAGCGACCGTGCAGGCCCTGCGCGCGATGACCGGTTGGGCACGCACGCACCGGCGCATCGCCAACGCGGGCGAGGTCGTCGTCTACGTCAACGACTTCGAAGTCGAGCGCCAGTCGTTCGACTCCGGTCGCAAGGGCGCGCTCCACTTGAACGGCGTCGCCGAGCACCTCGCGCCCGGCGAGAACCGCGTGCGCCTCGAGTTGACCGGCGGCAACGAGTTTCCCTGGTCGTTCGACATGGCGTACTTCTCCGAGGTCCCCGCTGACGATCCGAGCGCGCCGATCGAACTGCGTACGACGCTGGCTGCGGAGTCGGTCGTCGAGGGCGACGGCATCGGCCTCGACATCGTCGTGCAGAACCTGACGACGGACGGCCTGCCGATGGCCCTCGCGGTGATCGGCCTGCCCGCCGGCCTCGACTGTCCGAACGGACTGCTCGAGGAGCGCCAAGCTGACGGCGTGTTCGATCTGTGGGAGCGCCGCGGCCGCGAGTTGGTCTTCTACTGGCGCGACTTCGAGCCAAGTCAGCGCGTCGACATCCACCTCGACCTGATCGCGCGGATCCCCGGAACGACGACGGGTCCCGCCTCACGGATCTACCCCTACTACGCGCCGGATCAGGTGCGCTGGGCGGAGCCGCTCGCGATCGAGGTCACGCCGGCGCGCTGACGGACCCGGGCAACGGGCCGACGCCGCTCGGCATGCGAACGACGCCGTTCCTTCCCCGGAAGGGGCGGCGTCCCACAGTTGGCGCTCCAGGACTGCGCCGTAGGGGTCGATGAACCCAGGGACCTCTCGAAACGGAACCCGTACCCGGAATCCCCGGCCGGACGCGCGGGCGACCCTAGACTGGTTGGGCGATCCTAGGGTCGCCTCTCCTTCTGCCCGACGTGCTCCCCAACGTCGCCCCCAGCACCATGCGTCACACACGGTTCTCGGTCGTCCCCGCGGCGATCCTCGTCTCCACCTGCCTGCTCGCCCCCACCACGTTCGCCGCCCAGGAGTCGGAGGAATCACCGAGGTCCGCGCCCAGGGAAGACGCCGGCGAGGCCGAACCCAAGAAGCCCTCGAAGAAGGGTCTGCCCACGCGCGTCGAAGGCACGCTGCCGCTCGAGTGGGTCGATGCGCTGCACTGGCGTTCGGTCGGTCCGGCGAACATGGGTGGTCGCGTCACCGACTACGCGGTGAACCCGGACGACCCCAGCGAGTACTGGGTCGGCCTCGCAACCGGCGGCATCCTGCACACGACGAACAACGGCGTGAAATACGAGCACCAGTTCACCGGCCAACGCACCGCCTCGATCGGCGACCTGTGCGTCGCGCCGTCGAACCCCAGCGTGATCTGGGCCGGCACCGGCGAGTGCAACCCGCGCAACTCGGTGTCCTGGGGCAACGGGGTCTACAAGTCGACCGACTCCGGCGCGACCTGGTTCCACATGGGCCTCGAGGACTCGTTCCAGATCGGCGAGGTGCTCGTTCACCCCGAGGACGAGAACACGGTCTTCGTCGGAGCACTCGGTCGCCTGTGGGGCGCGAACGACGAGCGCGGTCTGTTCAAGACGACCGACGGCGGCGAGACGTGGAAGAACGTGCTCTTCGTCGACGACCGCACGGGTGTCGTCGAGATCGGCTTCCAGCCCGGGAACCCGAACACGATCCTGGTCGGCACGTACGACCGCCAGCGCGACGACTTCGACACGAACGATCCGGCCCGCAAGTGGGGCGAGGGCTCCGCGCTCTGGCGCTCGACCGACGGTGGCGAGACCTTCGAACGCATCACCGGTGAGGGCAAGTCCAACGGACTGCCGACCGTGAAACTGGGTCGCATCGGCCTCGACTGGTCGGTGTCCGAGCCGAACGTCGTCCTGGCCGTCATCGAGACCGAGAAGATCAGCCAGGAGCCCGAGAACGCGGCGTACCTGGGTGTGACCGCCGAGAACGCCGAGGTCGGCGCGCGCCTGACCGGCATCACCGAGGACAGCCCGGCCGAGAAGGCCGGCCTCAAGGAAGGCGACATCGTGCTGCGCCTCGCCGGCGAGACCGTCGTGTCCTGGAACGCCATGCAGACGATGCTGCGCAAGCGCTTCGCGGACGAGACGTCCTATCTCGAGGTCATCCGTGACGGCGAAGCGATGGAGATCGAGGTCTCCTTCAGCCGCCGTCCCGAACAGGAAGAGGACAACACCGACCTGCTCGGCTATCCGAACCCCGGCCCGTTCCGTGGCACGCTCGGCGGACAACGGGGCGGCGCCCCCGACGAACAAGGTCCGGACGGATTCGAGTACGGAGGCGTCTATCGTTCCGAGGACGCCGGCGTCACGTGGACGCGCATCAACACGCTGAACCCGCGGCCGATGTACTACTCGGAGATTCGCGTCGACCCGAGCGACGGCCAGCACGTGTTCCTGCTGGGCACGTCGCTCTACCGCTCCTTCGACGGCGGCGCGACGTTCGCGGGCGACGGCCTGGCCGGTGGCGTGCACGTCGACAATCACGCGCTGTGGATCGATCCCAACGACGGCGAGCACATCATGCTCGGCTGTGACGGCGGCATTTACGTGACGTACGACCGCATGGAGGCGTGGGACCATCACAACCACGTCGCGATCGGTCAGTTCTACAACGTCGCCGTGGACTCGACAGCGGACTACCGCGTGTACGGCGGTCTGCAGGACAACGGAACGTGGGGCGCGCCCCAGATGGTGCGCTGGGGCCGCGGTCCCGTGAACCACGACTGGATGAGCATCGGCGGCGGCGACGGCTTCGTCGTGCGCGTCGATCCGAACGACCCCGACCTCGTCTACAGCGAGAGCCAGAACGCCGGCATGGGTCGGCGCCATCTGGTGACGGGCGCGCGCGGCTTCATTCGCCCCAGTGCGGAACGCGGACGTCGCCTGCGCTGGAACTGGAACACGCCGTTCATCCTGTCCAACTTCAACGCGGGGATCTTCTACTCCGCGGGCAGCCACGTCTTCCGCTCGATCCAGTTCGGCGAGGACGCCGCCCGCATCTCGCCGGACGTCTGCGCGACCGACAAGGGCAGCGCGACGACGATCGCCGAGTCGTTCCACGATCCGGCCGTGTTGTACGTCGGCACGGACGACGGCTCGGTCATGCTGACCGAGGACGGCGGCCTCACCTGGATCGACCTGTGGAACCCGGTCGCGGACCCCATTCGCACCATCGAAGCCGAGAAGGCTCGCGAAGAGGCCGAGGAGGCGGCTGAGAAGGCTGCCGAGAAAGCGGCCGAGGAGGCTGCGGAAGCCGCCGAAGCTACGGATCCGGAAGCGAGCGAGCCCGAGGTCGTTGAAGAGCCCGAAGTCGTCGAGGTCCCCACCATCGAAGTCGCCGAGAAACCGGTCGCCACCGATACCCCGGACGCACCGGACGCCGTGGCGAAGGACGTCGTCACCGGCATCTGGGACTGCGTCGCGGAGGGCGATGGCATCGAGACCGACGACGAGGGCAAGTTCACGCTCGACCTCGAACTCGGCGAGTCCGGCGCCGTGACCGGTGAGATCAAGAGTCCCATCGGCGACGGCGAGATCCGCGACGGTCGCTACGATGCGGCCAAAGGCACGCTGCGTTTCGCGTTCGTCCAGGACACGTTCCGCATCGACTTCGAACTCCAGGTCGCCGGTGACGAACTGGACGGCACACTCAGCGGCGCCGGTGGTTCCTTCCACTTCACCACCACGGGCAAGCGCCGTCCGAAGGACACGTCGGGCAAGGTCATCGACCAGACGCAGTTGGTCTCGCTGATCTTCCAGGACGAGGAAGGGTCAGCGGCGTCGGATGCACTCAAGCGGATCGAAGCAGAGACGGCCCGCGCCGTGACGGAGCTTGTCCGGATCAAAGAGCAATTCGAAGTCGCCGACCAAGAGGAGACCGCAGTAGAGCCTCATGAGGAAACTCAAGAGGAGGTCATCGAAGTCGAGCGCGAGATCCCGGACGACTGCCTCGAAGCCCTGCTTCCGGGCCGGACCTACGTCAGCCAGATCTACCCGAGTCATCACAAGCGCAGTCGCGTGTACGCCGCGTTCGACGGCCACCGTCAGAACGACGACGCTCCGCACCTGTTCAGCTCGGACGACAACGGCAAGAGCTGGGAGTCGATGACGAAGACCTTGAACAAGGACGTCGGCTCGATCCGCACGGTGCACGAGGACATTACCAACGGCGACGTCCTCTACATCGGCTGCGAGTTCGGCTGCTACGTCTCGATCGACCGCGGCGCATCGTGGACGCGTTTGAACGGCAACCTGCCCACCGTGCCGGTGCACGACTTCGCGCAGCATCCGACCAGCGGCGAGCTGATCGCGGGCACGCACGGTCGCTCGATCTGGATCCTGGATGTCTCGGCACTTCGCCAGGCGACCGCCGAGATCGTCGACGCCAAAGCGCACCTGTTCACGCCGAAGACCGCCTACCAATGGAGGTCCTTGCCGCGCCGCGCCACGACGACGATGCGCGCGTTCGTCGGTGAGAACCCGGAATCGGGCGGACAGCTGACGTACTCGCTCGACAAGAAGGCACGCGACATCTCGTTGCGCATCCAGGACCACGCGGGCAACACGATCCGAGAGTTCGAACCCTCGGGGGACAAGGGCCTGCACGTCGTGAACTGGGACCTGCGCGGCATGCCTCCCCAGGCCGAAGAGAACTCCGGCCGCCGCCGCCGTCGCCGTGGACGTTTGATGGACCCGGGCACCTACCGCGTCGTGCTCGAGGTGGACGGCACCACGCACGCCGCAACGATCAACGTCCGCATGGACCCGACGTTCCCCGATCCGGACTGGGTGCAGACCGAGGCCGAATCCGAGCGCATCGAATCGTTGCTCGAAGCGTCGGACGAGGACGAAGCGAATGGCGACGACGAGTCCCGCGACTTCTGACCTGCGACCGAACGATCGTTCTCTCTCGCCGGCCTCTGCGAACCTTCGTGGGGGCCGGCTCCCGTTGGTGCCGAGTCTCGAATTCGAAGCTCCACGCCGATCCCCACCGCGGAGACTCCTGGCATGGCTATCCTGGGGACAAGCTCACGACCAAACCGAAACGCACCTCCATGAATCGCACGACCTATCTCGCTTTGACCTCGTTGGTCTTCACCGCAACGGCCAGCGCCCAGCAGCTCTACAGCACGGACTTCACCGACGTCTCCCTCTGGACGCTCAGCACGGTGACCGCCCCCTACCAGTGGAACTCGGATGCGACCCCCGCGACCTTCTGCGGCGGTCCGTTCCGCAGCGCGCCCGTCAGCCTGAATTTCAATGACGGCATGACGTACGGACACGACCCCGTGACGAACACTGGGGTCCCGACCGATGGGATCGCCCTCTCGCCCTATGTCGACATGTCGTTGGCGGCCTCGGATCCCTTCCTGACCTATTGGATCGCCTATGAGGTCGAGCTGTCGGGTTTCTGCGGATTCGACACCACGAAGGTCTTCATCGATCCAGGTATAGGGCCGGGCCCGATCGCTCTCGGTTGCGCAGGTGACCTGAACCAACAATGCGTCTGGCACCAGAAGACGTTCCGACTGGACCGCGACTGGGGCGGAGCCAGCATCGGCTTCGAGTTCTCCACCTTCGACGGCAAGTTTCAGAATCACGCAGGGGTCTTCATCGACGACCTGGAAGTCTTCGAGTCGGGCACGACCTTGGAGTGCACACCGGCCGCCATGCACGCGGAAGGTGACTTCGTCACGCTGACCGAATCGGCATTCACCGGAGCTCCGGGCACGGGCCTTCACCTCGAGCCCACGAACGGCCCCACCGGGCAGTACGGATTCTTCTTGGCGGGCCCCGCACTCGGCGCTCCCGTCTCTCTCTTCGAAGGCGTGCTGTGCTTGTCGCAGCCCACCGGTCGCTACAACCAGAAGGTGGCGAACAACATGGGGCTGCCGGCCCTCAACTCGCTCGGCCAGTTCGCCTTCAACGGAGACTTCGTGAACGTCTCCGGCACGTCCTCGACAGGGACTGGTTTTGACGTACCCAACGAGTTGCCGTATGGAACTCCCGTCCAGATCATCGCACCCGGAGAAACGTGGTACTTCCAGTTGTGGTATCGCGACCTGGACTCGGGAGGCGCACCTTCGGCCAACTTCTCCGACGTTCTCGGCGCTACGTTCTAGAAGCGCGGTTCGTACCGATCGGTATAAGCTCCGGCCCTCGCGAATCATCGCGGGGGCCGGATCTCGTTGAGGACGAGATTCGATCTCAACGCGCGCTGGATAGGTCGCGCCCCGGTGCAGCAGCAAGGTGCTATCGTGAACGACATCACGTGGATGGATTCCACTCGATCGACCCAAGGACACAACCGATGAAACGAGCCACCTACTTCGCACTTGGCACTTTGATGTGCAGCGTGACCGCCAGCGCCCAGCAGCTCTACAGTACGGACTTCACGGATGTATCCGATTGGACGCTCGACACGACTTCGGACCCTTTCGTGTGGAACGCGGATGCGACGCCCGCGACGTTCTGTGCTGGACCGTTTCGTAGCGCTCCGTCCAGCCTGAACTTCAACGACGGCGAGACGTACGGCGTGGATCCTGTGACCGGGAACCACATCCAGACGGGAGGGTTCGCGCGTTCCCCCATTATCGACCTGTCGTCGGCGGCCTCGGACCTCACGCTGAGGTACTGGGTGGCCTACCGCGTCGAGCACACGGGGATGTGTCTCTTCGATGGTGCCGCCACGACCGCCGAGCCGATCGGCGGTGCGGCGCCCATCTACCTCGGTTGCGCGGCCGAGCTCGGTCGAGAGTGCGAATGGCACGAGATGTCGTTCCGCCTGGATCGCGATTGGGGTCCGACTCAGGTCGGGTTCGAGTTCTTCACCCTGGATCACCAGTTCCAGCAGTTCCCGGGGGTCTTCGTCGACGACCTGGAGATCTTCGAATCGGGCACGACGCTCGAGTGCTCCCCCGCCGCCCTCCACGCGGGTGGCCAGTTCGTCACGCTCACCGACTCCGCGTTCACCGGAGCCCCTGGCAGCGGCCTCCATCTCGACGCCAAGGACGGCCCCGCCGGGCAGTTCGGATTCTTCCTGGCTGGACCCGCCCTGGGCCCCGCGGTTCCCGCCTTCGAAGGCGTGCTGTGCTTGGCGCAACCCATCGGTCGCTACAACCAGAAGGTGGCGACCAACATGGGACTGCCCGCGCTTAACTCGCTGGGCCAGTTCGATTCGATCGGGGACTTCCAGAACCTCTCGGGCTCGTCCGCAACGGGCACCGGCTTCGACGTGCCGAACGAACTCCCCTACGGACTCCCGGTTCAAGCCATCGCCCCGGGAGAGACGTGGTTCTTCCAGTTGTGGTACCGCGACCTGGATTCGGGCGGCGCACCCTCGGCCAACTTCTCCGACGCACTCGGCGCCACGTTCTGATCCAAGGAGATCTCTCATGCGACGACACCTGATTCTCAGCCTCGCAGCGCTGACCCTTTCGGCGACCGCCGGCGCCCAACAGCTCTACGCCACCGACTTCACGGACCTCACGGGCTGGACCACCAGTTCCTTCGACGACCCGAACTACGGTTGGGCGGCGGATGCCACCCCGAGCACGTTCTGTGCGGGTGCTTTCCGCAGCGCACCGGCCAGCCTGAACTTCAACGACGGGACCAACTATGGGCAACCCACTGGCCAACCGACCGGCGTGATCGCTTCGGGCCAAGCTCGTTCACCGGTCATCGATCTTTCGCTAGCAGACACGGATCCGGAACTGAAGTTCTGGGTCGGCTACCACATCGAGGACGAGGGCTGCGTCTTCGATGCACTTCACCTGACCATCGAACCGGTCGGTGGCGCCGCGCCGCCCCTCGAGATCTGCCTCACAGAACTCACGGGACTCTGCAACTGGTTCCAAGTCACCTTGCCGCTCGAACGAACCTGGGGTCAGGTACAGATCGTCTTCTCGTTCGACACGCTCGACAACGAACTCAACGGATTCCCGGGCGTGTTTATCGACGACCTCGAGGTCGCGGGATCGGGAACGGTGCTCGAGTGCTCCCCTGCAAATTCGCACTATCAAGGGGGTTCGGTGACGCTCGATTTCAGCGACTTCAACGGATCACCGGGAAGCGGCCTGCACCTCATCGCAAGCAACGGCCCGGTCGGTGAATTCGGGTTCTTCTTCGTAGGTCCGGGGATCGGCCCGGCGCTGCCCGTCTTCCAGGGCATTCACTGCCTCTCGCAACCGACGGGCCGCTACAACAGCCAAGTCGCGACGAACATGGGACTGCCCCAACTCAACTCTCTGGGACAGTTCAACAACGCCGGGTTCTTCCAGAACAACTCTGGGACATCGACCGTAGGCAGTGGCTTCGACGTTCCGAACGAACTGCCCTTCGGACCGACGCCGCAGTTCATCGCACCGGGCGAGACGTGGTACTTCCAGCTCTGGTATCGCGATCGAACACCAGGCGGCGCGCCGTCGGCGAACTTCTCGGACGCGTTCGGCGCAAACTTCTGAGCGACGAACGGTCGTCCAACACACCGGGGCCCACCAGATTCATGCTGGTGGGCCCCGTGTCGTTGTGACCTCGCCCAAGGTTGCGCTTCAGGAGGTGGCCTGCGCCGCCATACGTTCCATCTCGGTGACGGTCCAAGCCAGTTCATGGGACAGTCGGTCGTCGCGGCGCGCGATGCAGATGTCGGCCACGGCACGATAGAACCAGAGCGTCTCCTCCTTGGCGGCCGAGAAGCGGTCGAAGACGGCGTCGCCCTCCTCGTGCTGGTCGGACAGGATCGAGCGCGCGTTGTGCAGCTTGTCACAGTTCGCCACGAGCAACACCGACAGGTCGCAGTCCTTCAGGTGCTCGACGTAGGCCTCCTTGCGCTCACGCCAAGGCCCGCGTTCGCCCGTCTCCTCGTCGGGGATGCCGTCCGTGCAACCGTCGACGATCGCGGCGACGCGCTCGCCGAACTCCGCCGCGATGCGGGCTCGTGTCTCGAGCCCCCCTTGATCCTCGACGGCGTCGTGCAAGAGCGCTGCGATCGCCTCGTCCTCGTCGCCGCCGTGCTCCATGGCCAGGGCCGCCACCGAGAAGAGGTGCGCCGCGTACGGCACGGGCGATCGCTTGCGCCGCTGGTCGGCATGCAGCTCGAGAGCCAGATCGGTGGCGCGACGAAAACGATCGGTGATGGGCGTCATGTTGCCATCCTACTCCGAACACCTCGATCGCCCACCCGGGGACACAACCTCAACGGTTGCGGTACGGAGCGTGGCAGGTGACGCAGCTGTCCTTGACGCGACCGAAGGCCTCGTCGGCCTGCGAGGTGGCCACGCGCAGAGCGACCTCGCGCTCGACGCCTTCCAGCGCCTTCCCTTCGACCTGGGGACCGTCGCGCAGAATGCGCAAGGCCTCGACCAGGTCCGACGAGGCGACCACGGCCTCGTTCATCCATTCGCGTTGATCGGCCGGGCCGTCGGTGACCTCGGGCAGCTCGTTGGCGCCACGCAAGTACGCGGCCAGCTGTTCGGCGCTGCGGAACGCGTCGATGTCGGGATGCGTCGGGTCCGTCATCCAGGCGACCTTCGCCACGAGCTTCAGATCGTCGTGCACACGCGTGAGTTCGATCATCGAGCTGAGCAGTCCGGCGGGCGCAGGTTTCGTCGAAGGGAAGTCGAACGTGCAAGCGGCTGAATCGGCGGGCGTCGGAAGGTCCGCGCTGGCGATCGTCGCGTACAGCGCTTCGTACTTGGCCGCGGTGCGGGACCACTGGCGCATCTCGGCCATCGCTTGTTCACGACTGGCTCCGTCACGCACGACACGCCCGAGGGCAGCCGCGGCCGGACCTCGGTGCACGCCATGGAAGCAGTGGACGTAGAAGGGCGGCTCGAGCTCGCGGAACGTCTTGGCGACCTGAGCGATCTGCAGCTCCGTCATCCCGCTGTAGCGCAACGGAATGTGGACGTAGCGCATGCCGCGCGCCTCGGCCGCTTCGACGTCGGGCGCCTTCCCGTCGACCGAGATGATCGTACGCACGCCCCACTTCGCCAGGTGGTCGAAGGACGCGTCCTCGAGCGGCTCACCTCCGCTGACGATCGACGCCGACAGCGCATAGACGTTGGCCAACCCGGGATACTCGTGCGCCGGAAGCGGAGGCAACTCGTAGCGAATCGCAGCCTCGTAGACGGGCCCGACGTCCAGCAGCGGCGGCGGCGGTTCGATGGGCTGGACATCGGCCTGAACGTCGGTGCGGGACTCGGTCCGACACGCGGACAGAGCCAGGAGCGAACTCAGGACCGAGGTCAGAAGGAGGGGTGAAGCGAATCGCATGAGTCTGGAAGTGGAGCCGCGGGAGCTCGAACCTAGGCCAACATCGGACCGCCTGGGAGTATGACGTGGAAGCGGTCCGGTGACGGATTCGGGGCCGGAAGGTGCCCAGAACGGGTCAGGAAGAGGGTGGATGCGGCTACAGGGAAGGGGGTTGGACCTCCCGGAGCCTCGCCGGGGCCCAACCGGGGGCCGCAGGGGAGCTGGCCTATTTCGCTCCGCAAACACCAGAAGGCCCCCTGGCGGTGTCTCTGAGGGGGCGGTCCAAGGGCCGACCCGTGCCTGACGGCCTCTCCGGGCGGGTCGCGGGGGTTTGCGGAGCGAGCTAGGCCAGTCTCCTCGTAGGATCGGCGCGTGTCCTCCGCCTTCCGCATCGGCCCGCGCTCCATCGGCCCGGGCCAGCCCTGTTTCCTCGTCGCCGAACTCTCCGCCAACCACCTGGGGGACCTCGAGCGCGCCAAGGACATCGTCCGCGCCTCCGCCGAAGCGGGCGCCGATGCGATGAAGCTGCAGACGTACACGCCGGACACGATCACGCTCGACTGCGAGGGCGAGACCTTCCGCATCGGGCCGGGCACGCCCTGGGCAGGTCGCGGTCTGCACGAGATCTACGGCGAAGCGATGACGCCTTGGGAGTGGCACGCCGAGCTGTTCGACCTGTCGCGCGAACTCGGCATGGTGCCGTTCTCGTCGCCGTTCGATCCCTCCGCCGTCGCGTTCCTGGAATCCCTCGACGTCCCCGCGCACAAGATCGCGTCGTTCGAACTGGTCGACACCGGACTGATCGAGCAGTGCGCTCGCACGGGCAAGCCGTTGATCATGTCCACGGGCATGTCGACGCGCGAGGAGATCGAGACGGCGTTGCAAGCAGCGCGCGGCGCCGGCGCCACCGACATCTGTCTCTTGAAGTGCACCAGCGCGTATCCCTCCCCCACCGACGCGCTCGATCTGCGCACGATTCCGGCGCTCGCTCGCGAGTTCGGCGTTCTGGTGGGCCTTTCCGATCACACGCTCAGCCCCGAGGTCGTCATCGCGGCCGTCACACTGGGCGCTTGCGTCGTCGAACGTCACGTGACGCTGAAGCGGTCCGACGGCGGTCCGGACGGCGGCTTCTCGATGGAGCCCGACGAGTTCGCGGACATGGTGAAGTCGGTCCGCTTGACCGAAACCGCTTTGGGACGCGAGCGCTTCGAACCGACCGAGGCCGAGCGCTCGACGCTGGCGTTCCGGCGTTCGTTGTTCGTCGTGGAAGACGTCAAGGCCGGTGAGCGGTTGACGGAACGCAACGTGCGTTCGGTGCGTCCGGGCAACGGTTTGCCGCCCAAGCATCTGCCGCAAGTGCTCGGTCAGGTCGCGAAACGCGATGCGAAACGCGGCACGCCGTTGTCCTGGGACCTGATCGACGCGGCGCCTGTGGGCGAGTGAGGTCGGCCCGTCAGCGGTCGAGCTCGGGGATCAGCTCGTCCAATCGCTCGACCTGACCCGCGACCGCGGGCCAGTCGTACGTGCCGCGCTCGCCACGGATCCAGGTCCGGACGCCCGCTGCGACGGCGGACGTCGCTCCCAACGGGGCATCTTCGACGGCCAACGCATCGGCAGCGGAACAGCCCAAGCGTTCGAGGGCCAGCAGGAACGGTTCGGGGTCCGGCTTGCCGATGCGGATGTCCTCGCAGCCGATGACCGTGTCGACCGGGAGCTCGACACCTGTGGACCACGCGTGAGCGAGGCCGGCGCTCGAACTGGTCACGATCGCGATGCGCACGTCGGCGGCTCGCGCGGCCGCGAACAACTCGCGTGCGCCGGCGATCGGTGGCACCTCGTGGTAGTGCTCATGGATGCGCGCGAGGTAGGCCTCGACGTGCTCGGCCGGATCTCCGCCGAATCCGTGCGTGGCCTGCAACGCGCGCATGATCCCGAGCAGCGGAACGCCGTTCAACGAGTAGAACTCGGCGTCGCTAGGCCGGCCACCGCGAGCCTCGACGAACTCGGCGTACAAGCGGCGCATCAACGGCAGGCTGTCGGCCAGCGTGCCGTCCATGTCCAGCAACAAGGCGCGGACAGGCATGCGGATCAGCCGCGGACCTGGAACAACGGCACGAGCGGGTCGCAGCGCAGGCGTTTCGTGATGTCGCCGTGCGCGACCGCGTCGACCAGGATCGGGACGACTTCGTCGTAGGCCGCCAGGATCTGGGCGGCGTCCGCATCGTCGTGGGCCGCGCACAGGTTGTGCGTGCCCAAGGTCAGCACACCGCGCTCGAGCATCTCCTGCAGGAAGAGCGTGCGCAGGTCCCACAGCGGCGTGCCCTCGGGCGCCTTCAGGTTGACGAACGACCACGTCGGATGACCCGACACCGACATCAGGTGTCCGGCGCCGAAGCGGGTGATGCGGTCGGTCAGGCCCTCGGCGAGCCTACGTCCACGCGTCGCCAAGGTCTCGAGAATGGGTTCCGTGCGCAGGCGCTGCAGCACCTCGCGCGCGGCGGCCAACGCCAACGTCTCGCCGCCGAACGTGGACGAGAAGAAGATCTCCTCCATCCCCGCCATGACGTCCGCGCGACCGCAGACGACCGAGATCGGCAGGCCGTTGCCGAGTCCCTTGCCGAAGGTGGCCAGGTCGGGGGTGACGCCGAAGAGTTCCTGGGCGCCGCCGACCGCGAAACGGAAACCGGTGATCGTCTCGTCGAACACCAGCAGGGCACCGTGTTCGCGCGCCAGCGTCTGGAGCCCTTCGAGGAAACCGGCGGGCGGATCCGTCAAGTTCATCGGCTCCAGGATGATCGCCGCGACCGGGTTGGCACGCAGCCCGCGCTCGACCGCTTCGAGGTCGCCGTACGCGAACGTCGTGGTCAACGCGCGCACGGCCTTGGGCACGCCGGCATTGCGCGTCGTCGTGCCGATCGACCAATCCTGCCAGCCGTGGTAGCCGCACATCAGAATGTGGTCCCGGCCTGTGTGCGCGCGCGCCAGGCGGATCGCGCCGCTGGTGGCATCGCTGCCGTTCTTGCCGAAACGCACCTGTTCCGCGCAGGGCACGACCTGGATCAGGGCCTCCGCGACCTCGGCCTCGATCGGATGCGGCAGGCTGAAGGACACGCCTTGCTGCATCTGCGCTTGCACGGCGCGATCGACGCCTTCGTCGCGATAGCCGAGCAGCACGGCCGCCAGGCCGCAGACCAGGTCCACGTACTCGTTGCCATCGACGTCCCAGACGTGACCGCCCTGGCCGTGGGTCAGGTACAGCGGAGCCGCGCCTTTGGGCAATGCGGTGCGGCTCTTGCTGAACGTCTGCGAACCCAACGGGATCGAACGCTCGGCGCGCTCGAGTTGAGTCAGGGAGGCGGAATAGTCGCGCGGCATGGGATCAGGCGGTGGGACCCGCCTCGGTGGACTCGGTCGGATCCTGTTGGAGGGACAGGTCGTAGCCTTCGTTCGTGGGGATGTGCTCGTTAAACTGAACGAGTTCGGGGCGTCGCTCCAACAGCTCCAGCACGTCCTCGGTCGTGAACTCGGGGACGGTGGGCAGCAGCTCGCCGTAGACCGTTCGGACGAACTCGAGGTCGGCCGTTTCGTCGACCGTCCAGCGCATTGCGGAGTGGTCGTGTTCCTCGGTCACCTGGCCGATCTTGAATCGCTCGGGATGGTTGTAGAGGAACGGCGTGACGTGTTCACGCTCGCTCGGCAGCTTGGCCTCGCTCGCGGCCGTCTGGAACGCGGCCCGAGTCACGACCTCGACGTCGAGTCCATCGGGATACGTTCGCGTCACCGTGTTCGAGGTGTAGTCGTGACCACCCTCGAGGTGAGTGGCGATCACACGATCGATCAACTCGGGGTCGGCCAACGGACAATCCGCGGTCAGCCGTACGATGTGGTCCGACTTGCCAGCGGCTTGCAGCACGCGATCCAGGACGTCGTCGACGCTGCCGCGATAGCACTCCCAACCGCGCTTGGCGCACAGCTTGGCGAGCGGATCGTCCGAGGGATCCGTGGTCGTCGCGACGACGATGCGGTCCATGCGCTCGGCACGTTCCAATCGATCCATCTGTCGCAAGATCATGGGCCGGCCACAAACGTTGGCCAGCACCTTTCCGGGTAAGCGCCGCGAGGTGCAGCGCGCTTGTAGAACTCCGACGATCATGTCCGGGCTTTCCATTGGGAGGGGTCGACGATCAGAGGATCGTCACACGCGAGGCCGTCGAAGAGGGTGGGATCCAGGGGGATCGCCGCGGCTTCGAGGGCTTGGTTCAACTGCGTAGTGTCCTCGACGCCGAGGAGGACGACGTCGATTTCCGGTATCGATTGCAGGAATCCGAGCGCCCCGGCCAGCGGCGAGCAGCCTGCATCGGCGCAGATCCGCTGGAAAGTGCCCACAAGGGGCCCCAATCCAGGAATTTGGGGCATGGCGGCCGGATCGCCGAGGAGGGCGCCCTGGAGCAGGGCCGACCTCGCGTGGACCTCGATCCCGGCCCCCCGCAGGCGGGCCAGGCGCTCCGGATCGAGCTGGCGGCGGTCCAACACGTTGGCCGGCAGCTGCACGAGGTCGATCGGATAGCGCTCCAAGAGGCCGTCGAGCTGGGCGGTCGTGTAGACCGAGGCGCCGATGCGTGCCACGCGCCCCGCGTCGCGAGCATCGCTCAACGCACGCCAGATCGCGTCGCCGTCGGGACCCAACAGGGCTTCGACGCGATGCTCGAGCCAACCGTGAACGCGCTCGAGTCCGAGCGTCTTCAGCGATGCATCGAACGACGCGCTGGCGTGCGCGCCAGCGTCCGGAACTCCCGCGTAGTCCGGCGTCTTGGTCACGATGCGCAGGTCCGCCAGTTGCGGCCCCAAACTGCCGAGGACGCGTTCGGCGTCGCCGTAGCGCGGCGCGGTGTCGAGCACCAACACGCCGGCTTCCGCCGCGCGCCGGATCACGGCATGCGCTTCAGCCTGAGGCGTGACGCCACGCGCATTCGTGATGCCGTAGGCCTGACCGAACTGAACGGTTCCGAGACCGAGCTTCATGCGGTCGGTCGCTATTCGAAGTAGTCGCCGAGCGACTTGCGCAGCACGACGTTCGACCAGCGCGACTCGAACGGGGGCTTGCCGCGATCCTCGACCCACGCGTCGGCCGTGTCCAAGCTGATCTCCTGGTAGACGACCTCGTACATGCCCGACGCCGTGAACATCGACATGTGCGGTCCGCGCGGCTTGTAGCAGTACACGCCGCCTTCGGTCACATGGTGGTTCGCGTTGCGCGTCTGGTGCAGCGGCAAGAATTCCTGGATGTACAACGAGCCGCCGTCGGCCAGGAGCGCATCCAAGTTCGCGACGGACTGGAACAGGGTCTCGCGCGACACCCAGCAGAACACGTCGTCCACGACGATCAGGTCGAACGTGCCTTCGTTCGCGGGATCGGCGCAGATCGGGTTGTCCGCCATCGTGCCCTGCATCAGGTTCACGCGACCGTCGTAGGCATTCATGCCGACATCGACGGCCTTGGCCGAAGGCTCGACGCCGAAGACCTCGGTGCCGTGCTCGACGGCGTAGTGGTTCAGCAGGTCGCCATAAGCGCAGCCGAACTCGATCATGCGCTTCGGCTTGATCGCGACCTTGTCGAGTCGATCGAGGATCCGGCGCTTGTACGGCCGCAGCGTGTGCGGGTCGTTCGAGGCGTGGTTGCGCTCGTGGAAGGCGTCCGCTTCAGCCGACAGGTAGTGCTCGTCCTGGTGGGATGTTTGCATGGCGTCAGGCTCGCGTCAGGTCCTCGGTGAGGTATTGCAGGAACAGCGGCAACCGCGTGTTGATGTTGATGTGTTGGTAGGACGGCAGGACCGGGCGCAGGTTCGAGTCCGCGGGCAGGTCCGGGAGCTCCACGCTGGGGGTCGGCTTGCCCTCGATGCCGAACCCGTTGTAATGCATCGGGATCAGCTTCAGGTCGAGCGCCTTGACCTCGTTGTCGGGCTGCGCGATGCCGATCTTGCGCAGGCTGTTCAGCCAGGATTCGTGCCACCAGCCCTTCTCGGTCCCGTAGTTCGGATCGCCCTTGGGGTAGTGGAACTCGATCTGGATCAGGTCGTCGGGTCCGTCCTGCAGCTTGCCCGGGAAGGACGCGCGCTTGATCAGATGCTCGGGGGAGCCGCCGATCAACTCGATGAACTCGCAGTCGAGCGGACGCTCGAACTGGATGGAGCCCAGCGCGAACGTCTCGGGAACGGCGTCGAACACGGGCTGGTCCAGCAGTCCCATCAGCACGCCCGCCGGGCCACACCAGTACACGCGCGGGGCGTGGAGCGTGCGACCGTTGGCGACGATCGAACGCACGTGGCGGCTTGTCGGATCCATCTCGACCTCGAGGTCCTTGGCTCCGACCTCGATCTCCACACCGACGTCGCGGGCCCGTTGGGCGAGACCTTCGGCGAACCCGTTGAAACCACCCGTTTCGGGGTAGATGACGTGCTCGCCGCCATCCTGGCGGATTCGCGTCTGGTACTTGGTGTGCGCGCTGTCGCTGCGACCGACGCGATCGACCTTGGGGAAGAACCAAGGGTAGATGTTGGTCATCAACTGCGACTCGTCCACGCCGAACTCGAGGTGCTTGCGCTCCGCCGGGAACGAACTCAGGACCTCGTCGAAGATGAAGCCCGCGAACGCCGGGCCGTAGATCTTGCCCAGCGCCTCGCGGGTCGGCGGGTCGCTGCCCAGGTCGTCCACGATCTCGCCGGGCTTGAGCAGAGCCTGGAGTTCATCGGGCCAGTCCTGCGGGCCGGTGTTGTAGGGAATCAGCGAATCGCGCAGCAGGATCGCACGGTTCTTGGGCAGTCGCCGGAACTTGCCTTCGACCGCGTGCTCGAACAGGCGCGACACGAACTCGCTGCGTCCGTGATCCAGCGCGTGCATCCCGAAGTCGAAGATGCGCCCGTGTTCGTTGGTGAAGGACCCGTCGCCGCCGCCCAGGAAGGGCGCGCGCTCGATCAAGGTCGTCTTGTAGCCGTACTGTCCTAGGAGGTAGGCGACCGTCAGGCCCGCCAGGTTTCCTCCCACGACCAGGGCATCCCTGGTTTCCATCGTCATTGCAGTCACAGGGGTTCGGCAGGAAAGCGAGCTTCGGGCTGATGTGCGTGGTCGGGCCGGCCGGAGGGCCAACCTTGATCGAGGTCGCGGCGCAGGATCGTCACGGCGACCTGGTCGTCGGGTGAGCCGACGGGCGGAATGCGGCCGTCGGGTCCGGGGTGCGGAAACACGTCCTGGAGCTGAACGCGATACGCGGGGTTCCAGGTGAACAGGTCCGCGTGGTCCATCTTGTAGCTGGCGAGTCCTTCCAGGTGGGCGTACGGATTCGCGTACGGCACCTCGCTGTGGAAGTCGTAGATCACGATCGCCCCGTTCGGCGCCAGCACGCGATCCGCTTCGGCTGCGATGCGGAACAGGTCCGAACGATCACAGAGATAGAGGCAGAACCCGAAGAGCATCAGATCGACCGAGTTCGTTTCGAACGGCAGATCGTCCGCGGTCCCGACCTCGAGACGCAGCTCGGGGAAACGCTCGCGTCCGGATGTCACGGCCGCCGCGCTGGGCTCGATCCCCCAGCATCGGGTGTCGGGGCGCTCGCGGCGGAGTGCTTCCAGACGCCATCCATCGCTGGCTCCCACTTCGAGCACGGTCTCCGCGGGCAGATCGAAGTCTCGCAAGGCACCCAACAGGGGGTCGTGGGCCGCCGCGGTCTCCAGGTCGGCGCGCGCAGAACCATTGCGCAAGAACCAGGCGTCGCCTTCCGATGCGAGGAAGGCGTCCTTCTGTAGCGGGGGACAGGACAAGGTGAGGCAGGGCGGAGAGCCGGGTGCATTCTACGCAGCCTCCTGGATCGGGGACAGGGCTACGGGCAGGTCTACGGACTTGTACCAGGAGTCCGGATCAAGACCCCTGATCCTGTGGCCAGGTGACGGGGCCCCGAATAGAATCCGGGCCCGACGCTTCCCCAGCGGTCCCCCCCCACCGGGCCCCCGGGACGTGCCCCTGCCGGCGCAGTCCCCGGTCGCCCCCCCAGCATCATGAGCTCCATCCTCGACGGCAAGGTCGTCCTCGTCACCGGCGCGACCGGTTCTTTCGGACGCCAATTCCTGAAACACGCACTCGAGACGGACGTCGAGAAGCTGATCGTCTTCAGCCGCGACGAGCTCAAGCAGTACAACCTGCAGCAAGAGCACTACGGCGAGGAGCGCCTGCGCTTCTTCCTGGGCGACGTGCGCGATCGCGATCGCGTCTACCGCGCGTTCGATGGCGTCGACTTCGTCGTGCACGCTGCCGCCCTCAAGCAGATCCCGGCGGCCGAGTACAACCCGTTCGAGTTCGTCAAGACGAACATCCTGGGCGCCCAGAACATCATCGACGCCGCGATCGACCGTGGCGTCGAGAAGGTCGTCGCGCTGTCGACCGACAAGGCCTCCAGCCCGATCAATCTGTACGGCGCGACCAAGCTCGTCAGCGACAAGCTCTTCGTCGCCGGCAACTCGTACGTCGGCACGCATGAGACGCGCTTCGGCGTGGTGCGCTACGGCAACGTGCTCGGCAGCCGCGGCAGCGTCGTCCCGCGCTTCAAGGCGCTCGAGGCCGGCGAGAAGTGCCCGATCACCGACAAGCGCATGACGCGCTTCTGGATCACGTTGGACCAGGGCATCCGCCTCGTCCTGCATGCGTTCGAGACGATGGAGGGTGGCGAGACGTTCGTCCCCAAGATCCCGAGCATGAAGATGATGGACATGGCCACGGCGCTCGCGCCCGAGGCCGACATCGAGTTCATCGGCATCCGTCCCGGCGAGAAGCTCCACGAGGAGATGATCAGCCCGAACGACGCGCGCCGCACCGTCGACCGCGGCACGCACTACGTGATCCTGCCGGACATCGGCAAACAGGATCCGAAGGCCGACAAGCTCGGCAGCCCCGTCCCCCCGGGCTTCCACTACTCGAGCGAGAAGAACGAGGACTGGCTCGACCACGAACGCCTGCACGGCATGCTCGATGGCTGATCAGCCGTTCCTGCCGTACGGACGCCAATCCGTCGATGCCGACGATATCGAGGCCGTGCTCCAGGTGTTGCGCGGCGACTGGCTGACCACCGGACCGGCCGTCGACGCGTTCGAATCGGGCCTTTCGAGCTTCACGCATGCGCGTCACGCGCGCGTCGTGAACTCGGGAACGGCTGCGTTGCACGCGGCCTACGCCGCAGCGGGATTGGGCAAAGGACACACCATCGTCACGTCACCCCTGACGTTCGTCGCGACCGCACACTGCGCGTTGTGGATGGGCGCGGACGTGCGTTTCGCGGACGTCGATCCGACCACCGGGTTGATCGGTGCGGACAGCGCCGCGGCCTTGATCGATTCCTCCACGCGGTTGATCGTGCCGATCGACTACGCGGGGCACCCGTGCGACTACACAGCCCTGCGCGCTCTGGCCGAGAAGAGCGGCACGACCTTGGTGGCCGATGCCGCGCACTCGTTGGGTGCCACGTACGAAGGGGATCCGGTCGGCACGTTGGCGCACCTGACCGCCACCAGCTTCCACCCGGTCAAGCCGATCACCAGCGCCGAGGGTGGCGCCGTGCTGACGGACGATCCCGAACTCGACCGACGCATCGCGCAGTTCCGCAACCACGGCATGGAGCGCGACCCCGGGCGCTTGCGTGACCAGGATGCCGGAGCGTGGGCGTACGAGGTCCAGGCGCTCGGCCTGAACTACCGCATGCCCGACGTGCTGTGCGCGCTCGGGTTGTCGCAACTGGGCAAGCTCGAATCGTTCATCGCGCGCCGCCAGGAGCTCGCGGCGCGTTACGCGCGCGACCTGGAGGACGTCGGCGGCATCGACCTGCCCCCCACCGCAGCGAACACGACGCCCGGCTGGCACATCTATGTCATCCGCGTCCAGGACGCGGGTCGACGCCGCGCGTTGTTCGATCGCTTGCGCGCGGACGGACTCGGCGTGCAGGTGCACTACGACCCCGTCCACCTGCATCCGTTCTATGCGGACCGCGGACATCGGGCCGGCGAGTGCCCGAACGCCGAGGACTTCAGCTCGCGCGCCATCAGCATCCCGCTGTACCCGGCGCTCGCGGACGGGGATGTCGACCGCGTCGTCGCGACGATTCGCGCGGCTGCGGCAGACCTGCTCTAGCTGCCGATACCGGCTTCTATCTGCCGAATGGCGTCGCCGGCTCGACCGGCAGATGCATCGCGATTTCGAAGTGCTCGACCCCGTGAGCGAACGGCCGCCCGTTCCACACTTCGAAACAAGGTTGGTCGCTCGGCACGAATCCACTGCGCGGCAACCAGGTGCGGAACATCCAGTCGATCGCACGACTCTCGACGTCGAGGGTCCCGCGGATCTCGCACTCGCCCACGGTCATCGCAGGGAAGCGCAGTCGCCCGACCTCCCCGTCCGCCTCGAGCGAAGTCTCGCTCTCCGGCAACACGACGGCCGCGTCGTAGCGACACTTCTCGTGCGGCACGATGTCGGGATCATCCCACATGTACCCGAGCCATTGACCGTCCCCGAAACCGCGCGCATCGGCCCACGCCATCAGCCGCTCGTACGCACCGGCCACCGCGTCGGGGCGGTACGAATCGATCACGCGAATGTAGGCCACGATCCGCGGAGGCAACTCGCGCACTTCGGCGACGAAGCCGTCGGGGTTCGCCTCCTTGGGCAGATGCTCGAAACGGTTGGTTCCGGGGCCATCGACGGCTTGACGCCAGGCATCGCGTTTGGACGTACGCCACAGGTCGACGTCGAACTGGCTCGGCGGGACGCCATACACCTTCTTGAACGATCGCGAGAAGTCGGACGACGATCCGAAGCCACACTCGAGG